>Ga0153916_10000112_pt1 | contig 45349 bp, 40 predicted proteins | sample Opewatmetagenome_FD_109642 | JGI IMG/M metagenome (GOLD analysis project Ga0153916, IMG submission 109642) | Freshwater wetland microbial communities from Ohio, USA - Open water 3 Core 3 Depth 4 metaG | ecosystem: Environmental > Aquatic > Freshwater > Wetlands | place: USA: Ohio, Lake Erie...
CATGAGCACCGTCCCGACCTCGCCGGCACGTCAAGGGAGCGGCGTGAAGGCTGGCATCCTCGCCCGGGCCGTTCAGATCGGCGTCATGTTCCTGCTCATCGCCGGGCTGCTGTTCGGCGGGGCGGGGACGCTCGACTGGTTCTGGGGCTGGCTCTACGTCCTCATCTACGTCGCGAGCGTCCTCGTCAACGCGTGGTTCCTGCGTCACAGTCCCGAGCTCGTCGCGGAGCGCGGACGACCGGCCGGGCCGATGCGCGCCTGGGACAAGGTCCTCGGCGGCCTCTGGGCCGTCGCCCAGTTCGTCGCGCTTCCGCTGGCGGCCGGCCTCGACCTCCGCTTCGGCGGGACGGGTCCGGTCGACGTCGTCTGGCACGTCCTGGGCGTGGGCCTCGTCGCGGCCGGCCTCGGGCTCTTCGGCTGGGCGATGGTCGCGAACGCGTACTTCTCCACGGCCGCACGCGTCCAGGCCGACCGCGGCCAGGCGGTCTGTCGGGAGGGGCCGTACCGGTTCGTCCGTCACCCCGGCTACGCGGGCGCGATCCTCCAGTCGGTCGCGGCGCCGCCGGTAAACCGCGCGCCAACCCGCGCGCTGATCGCCCGCGACCGGGCGCGGGCGGAGCGGCTGGCCCTGCTGTGGGAGCGCTACCCGCGCGCCGAGCCCGCGCTGCTGCGCGCCGTCTCAGGTCTCGTGCCGGCGAGCGCGCTCGTCTACCTCGGCAACAGTCTCCCGATTCGCGAGTGGGACCTCGCCGCGGAGCGGCGGCCGCGGGGCTGGACGGTGGGGGCGAACCGCGGCGCCAACGGCATCGACGGGCAGCTGTCCACGTTCTTCGGGATGTGCGGGCCGGACCGGGAGAACTGGGCCGTCGTGGGCGACCTCACCGCGCTGTACGACCTGAGCGCGCCGTGGATCCTGCCGCAGCTCGACGCCGGCCCGATCCGGATCGTGGTCGTCAACAACGGCGGCGGGCAGATCTTCGCGCGCCTCTCGCCGCACGCCGGGCTGCGCAACGAGCACCGCCACGAGCTGTCGGGCTGGGCGGCGCTGTGGGAGATGACGTACCACCGGTGGGAGGTGGTGCCCGGCGCGGCGCCGGCCGGCGCCCACGCGGTGATCGAGCTGCTGCCGGAGCGCGAGCAGACCGCCCGCTTCTGGCGGGCGTACGACGCGCTCGACGAGCGGTCGTGATCTGGGCGCTGCACGGCTTTCTGGGGCGCGGCGCCGACTGGGACGCCCTGCGCGCCGCCTGCGCCAGCGAGAACCTCCCGGCGTTCCACACGCCCGATCTGCTGGGCGCGCCGCCGACCCACCGCTCCCTCGCCGCGTGGGGCGACCACTTCGCCGCGTGGGTCGCCCAGATTGATCCGACCCCCGTGCTGCTCGGCTACTCGCTGGGCGGACGGCTCGCGCTCCACGCCGTGCTCGCGCGGCCGGCGCTGTGGCGCGGCGCGCTGATCGTCTCCACCCATCCGGGCCTGTCCGATGCCGCGGAGCGCGCCGCACGCCGCGCCGACGACGCGCGCTGGGCCGCGCGGTTCCAGAACGACGACTGGGACACGGTGCTGGCGGACTGGGACGCGCAGGCCGTGTTCGGCGGCGCGGCGCGGACGCTCCCCCGCCCCGCGAGCGCGTACGACCGGTCGGCGCTCGCGAGCGCGCTGACGGACTGGTCCCTCGGCGCTCAGCAGCCGCTCGCGCCGCGGCTCCGGGCGATTCCCTGCCCCGTGCGCTGGATCGTGGGGGCGCGCGACGCGCGCTACGTCGCGCTCGGCCGACACGCGGTGGCGGAGCTGCCGCGCGGCGAGCTGCGCGTGGCGCCGACGGTGGGACACCGCGTGCCGTGGGAGGCCCCCGCGTGGTTCGCGGAGCAGGTGGTGGAGTTTGTGCGTGCAGCGTGCAGCGTGTAGCGTGCAGCGTGCAGTGTGACTGGGGGCTGGGCCTTTGACATTGGCTATTCGATATTGAGCATTGGCAATTCCCAACGGGCAGACCCATGGCCAACCGACCGACCTGGACTCCGATCAAGCGGTTCACCGACATCCGCTACGAGCGCACCGACGACGGGATCGCCAAGATCACGATCAACCGGCCGGAGGTGCGCAACGCGTTCCGTCCGCTCACCGTGCGCGAGATGCAGGAGGCGTTCGCGCTGGCCCGGGAGGACGGGACGATCGGCGCCGTGATCCTCACCGGGGAAGGTCCGGAGGCGTTCTGCTCGGGCGGCGATCAGCGGATCCGCGGCGACGCGGGTTACGTGGATCACGAGCAGGGCGGCACGATGCGCTTGAACGTGCTCGACCTCCAGAAGCAGATCCGCTCGCTGCCCAAGCCGGTGGTGGCGATGGTCGCCGGCTACGCGATCGGCGGCGGCCACGTGCTGCACGTGGTGTGCGACCTCACCATCGCGGCCGACAACGCGCGGTTCGGGCAGACCGGCCCCAAGGTGGGCTCGTTCGACGGCGGCCTGGGCTCGAGCTACCTCGCCCGCATCGTGGGGCAGAAGAAGGCGCGCGAGATCTGGTATCTCTGCCGCCAGTACGACGCCCAGCAGGCGCTCGCGATGGGGCTGGTGAACGCGGTGGTGCCGCTCGCGAAGCTCGAGGAGGAGACGCTCGCCTGGTGCCGCGAGATGCTGCAGCACTCGCCGCTCGCGCTGCGCTGCCTCAAGGCCGCGCTCAACGCCGACTGCGACGGCCAGATCGGGCTGCTCGACCTGGCCGGCAACGCCACGCTGCTGTACTACATGTCGGAAGAGGCCCAGGAAGGCCGCAACGCCTACAACGAGAAGCGACCGCCGGATTTTTCGAAGTTCACGCGCTATCCGTGACGGCGTCGCTCCCCACCGGGCTGTTGCTCGCCGCGCGTCCCAAGACGCTCACGGCCGCGGTCGTGCCCGTGGTCGTAGGCACCGCGCTCGCGGCGGCACTCGGCCAGCCCGTGATCTGGTGGCGCGCGGGCTGCGCGCTGCTCGGCGCGGCGGCGATCCAGATCGGCACCAACCTGTTCAACGACCTGCTCGATTTCTCGCGCGGCGCCGACACGGCGCACCGCGTCGGGCCGACCCGCGTGACCCAGGCGGGGATCCTCACGCCGGCGCAGGTGCGGGCGGCGGCAGTCGCGAGCTTCGCCGTCGCCCTGGGCTGTGGCATCCCGCTGGTCGTGGCGGCGGGCTGGCCGATCCTGACCCTCGGGCTGCTCTCGCTATTTTTCGGGTACGCGTACACCGGGGGACCGTACCCGCTGGCCTATCACGGGCTGGGCGAGCTGTTCGTGCTGACGTTCTTCGGGCTCGGGGCGGTGGGCGGCACGTACTACCTGCACGCCGGCGCGCTCGCGTGGCCGGTGGCCCTCGCGGGCGTGCAGGTGGGTCTGCTCGCCTGCGCGCTGCTCGCGGTCAACAACCTGCGGGACGTGGACGAGGACGCGCGGAGCGGCAAGCGCACGCTCGCCGCCCGACTCGGCGTCGGGTTCGGGCGGTCGGAGATCGCGGTCTGCGCGTTCGGCCCGCTCGTCGTCAATCCCCTGTGGCTCGGGACCGGGGACCGGCTCGCCGCCCTGCTGCCGCTCGCGGCGCTGCCGCTGGCGCTCGCGGCGGTCCGTGTCGTGTGGCGCAACCCGCCCGGCCCGAGCTACAACCGGGCGCTCGCCCGCGCCGCCGGGCTGCAGCTCGCGTTCGGCGCGCTGCTCGCCGCGGGCCTCGCGCTGTGATCGACTGGGACGGCAGCGACACCGCGGTCCTGCTCAACCCGCGCCTCGCCGTGGCGGACGCCCGCGCGATCCGCGCGCTGATCGAGCGGATCCCGCTCGCGGCGCACGTGTGGGTCACCACGTCGGGCGCCACGGGCCGGCTCAAGCCGGTCGCCCTCGCCAAGCGCGCCATCCTGGCTTCCGCCGCCGCCGTGAACGCCCACCTCGCGAGCGACGCGTCGGACGTGTGGGTCAACGTGCTGCCGCCGTTCCACGTGGGCGGGCTCGGCATTCACGCGCGCGCCCACCTGAGCGGCGCCCGCGTGACGACGCTGGATCCCTGGGACGCCACGCGCTATGTCGCCCTGCTCGCCGGCATGCGGCGCGCGCTCAGCGCGCTCGTCCCCACCGAGGTGTTCGACCTGGTGCACGCCGGCCTCGAGGCTCCCCCGTCGGTCCGCGCGGTGGTCGTGGGGGGTGGGGCGCTCGGCGTCGAGTTGTACGCGCGGGCCCGCGCCCTGGGCTGGCCGCTGCTCCCGAGCTACGGCGCCACCGAGTGCGCCTCCCAGATCGCGACCGCGAGCCTCGCGTCACTCGACGACGATGGATTCCCGGAGCTGGAGATGCTGTCCCACGCCGCGGTGCGCACCGACGCCGACGGACGCATCGAGGTGAAGAGCGCGGCGCTGTTCACCGGCTATGCGACCGCTGGCGGACTGGACGATCCCAAGCGGGATGGCTGGTGGCGGACCGACGACGTGGGCGAGGTCCGTGGGCGACGGCTTACGGTGCGGGGCCGGGTGGATGAGACGGTCAAAGTCGGCGGCGAGCTCGTGCCCCTGTCGTTGCTCGAGGCCAGGCTCGAGCAGGTACGCCTCGCCGTGGCTCCGGACACGGATGCCGCGCTGGTGGCACTCCCGGATGACCGGCTCGGCCACGCGATCCACCTCGCCATCGCCGGCGTCCCGGAGGCTACCGCCGACCGCCTGCTCGCGGCGTTCAACGCCGGGCTCTTGCCCTACGAGCGCGCCCGCTCCGTGCGGCGGGTGGAGGAGATTCCCAGGACCCCACTGGGGAAGGTGAGACGCGAGGAGCTGGTGCAGCGTGTAGCGTGTAGCGTGTAGCGTGCAGCGTGCAGCGTGTCGCGGGTGGGTGTGGGGCCACGCTACACGCCATATGCCATACGCTACACGCTACACGTTCCTCATCACTGTCTGCATTGCCCCTTCGGATCCGGCTTCGGCTGGTCCACCACCACTCGGTGGTCGAGGTTCGCCACCGTCCGGGCGATGTCCGCTACGAGGCGGCCGACCCGGGACATCTTGTCGAAGTCGATGTACTGCACCTCGTCCGTCAGCATGTGATAGTCCTGGTGGCTCCCGGTGGAAAAGAACACGATCGGGATGCCGTACCGGGCGTACATGTAGTGGTCGCTGCGGCAGTAATACTGCTGCGGGTGGCCCGTCGCGTCGTACTGATAGTCGAACGTGAAGCCGTAGCCGTCGCGCGTGTTGACGGTCTCCACCAGATCGCCCAGCTCGGTCGACAGGCGCCGCGAGCCGATCAGCTGGAGGTAGCCCGGTCCGCCGCCCTTGACGTCGGTGGCGCGCCCCCGGCCGATCATGTCCATGTTGAGCTCCGCCACGATCGAGTCGCGCGGCACGGTGGGATTGTCGGTGAAGTAGCGCGACCCATACAGGCCGGCCTCCTCCCCCGTGTGCCACACGAACAGGATCGACCGCCTGGGCTTGGCCGGCGTGAGCTGAAACGCCGCCGCCATCGCCAGCGTGGTGACCGAGCCCGACCCGTCGTCGTCCGCGCCGTTGAAGATCGAGTCGAGGCTGGACGGGTGCAGGGCGCGCAGGCTGTCGCGGATCGCCTGGATGCGGGTCTGCTGCTCGGCGCTCGCCGCCCGCATCGGGCTCTCCGCGCCGTCGGGGCGCACGACGTGATTGAACGCCCATACGGAATCGTGATCCTGCGGCCGCCCGGTGCCGACGTGGTCGTTGTGGGCGCCGATCACGACGTATTCGTCACGCAGCGCGGGATCGCTGCCCCGCACCAGCGCGATCACGTTGCGGGACGGGAACGCGCTGGGTCGGAGCGCGAAGCGGACGGTCCCCTGAATCATGGCGCCCGTGCGGCCGGGCGTGAGGGAATCGAGCGGCACGCCGAACAGGTCCTGGAGCGCGGTGAAGCTGATCAGGAGGCCGAGCGGTCCTTCGGGCAGCTCCGCCTCCATGCCCGGCGGCAGCTGGCGCAGGAATTCCATCTGTTCCTTCGGGACGAAGTTCAGAATCGAGAATGCGATCCCCGCAGCGGCGGCGTATTGCGTGACCGCGGTCGCCATGCCCGCTCCGCCCTGCGCGCCCCGCGGCGGCCCCAGCACCACGAGCTTGCCCGCTGCCTGCTCCGGCGTCAGGGCGGGCGCGGTGTCGCCCATCGGGCCGGCGTAGATCGCCTGCACGCCGTCGAGCGATCCCCGCATCCCGAACGCCAGGCCGAAGTCGGGGAACGACGGGATCGGGGCGAAATCCTGCCAGATCACCAGCGCCTTGCCGCTCACGGACAGGCCGGACGCCGCCGAGTCGACGGAGCGCTCCGTCAGCGGCAGCGTCTGGAAGTAGCTGCCGTGCTCGCCCGCCGGCTCGACTCCCAGACCCTGGAGCTGCGCGGCCAGGTAGTCGGTGGCCTTGACGTTGCCGGCCGTCCCCATCTGGCGTCCCGCCATGGAATCGGCCGCGAACACGGTGAGATAGCGACGGAGCTCGGCCGCGCTCAGCGCGGCGGTCGGGAGCGGCGCGTCGGGCGCGACCGGCACCCGCACCGTCGGCGCGGGCGCCTGGGTCGGTGCGTGACTGCCGCAGCCGACGAGAATCACGACGGACGGCCAGAGGACCAGCAAGGCAAGGCGACGCACGACACCACTCCTGTGAAGAAGACGTCAGCGGTGAGGACACGATGCGGGAGATCACGGGGGGATGGGACGCCGGGTGTGGAGTGAAGCCAGCGGTGGGGATTGAACCCACGACCCCCGGTTTACGAAACCGGTGCTCTACCACTGAGCTACGCTGGCGCGAACTCTGCGGGCACGCGACCCCGTCAGAGTCCCGCGCCTACCACTGCGCTACGGTGGCTGGAATGCCCTGGCCCGGATTCGAACCGGGACGCCTTGCGGCACTGCCCCCTCAAGACAGCGTGTCTACCAGTTTCACCACCAGGGCGGCAGCGGTTGGTCTCAAGCCGTGGCAAGTTACCCGCGGCCCAAGCGGGAATCAAGCATGCGCGGGTCGCCCCCTGGCGCGCACGGCCGGCTGTGCCATACGTTAGCTGTCGGGGGGCTGGCGGTCGCGAATGGAGGTGCCATGCAGGTTCTGCTCGTGGAAGACGATCCGCTCGTTCGCACGTCTATCGCCAAGATCCTCAAACGCGGCGGGTTCACCGTCCAGCCCGTCGCGAACGGGCTCGCGGCACTGTCGGAGCTCCGCGACCAGCGGTTCGCCGCGATCGTCACCGACCTGCGGCTGCCGTTCCTCGGCGGCGACGATTTCTTCCGGCAGGTGCAGCAGCTGTTTCCCGACATGGCCAAGCGGGTCGTGTTCGTCACGGGGTGGGCGCAGGACCAGTCGGTGAGCGAGTTCCTCGAGAAGACCGGCCAGCCGTGCCTGGCTAAGCCGTTCGAGGCGGGCGACCTGATCGCCGCGGTGCAGCGGGTGGCGGCGAAGATCTGACGCGGCCGACTACTTGAAGTACGGCGTTTCCCCGGCGGCGTGGTCGGTGATGTCCTGAATCCCCCGCAGCTGCGGGATGACGCGCCTGAGCTGGCTCTCGATCCCCTGCCGCAGCGTGACGTTGGCCATGCCGCAGCCCTGGCATCCGCCCATCATGCGCACCACGACCGTCCCGTCCTGCACGTCGATCAGCTCGATCCGGCCACCGTGCTGGGCGACCGCGGGATTCACCTCGCGCTGGAACATCCGATCCACGATCTCGTAGATCCCGTCGTCGCTGAGCTCCGGGCCCGCCGCCACCGCGCCGGTGGCATGGGCCTGCAACCCTGTGCTGATGGCGTACGCCACCCGGTCCTCGAGGTCGTCCCACGAGACCGCGTCGCGCCGGAGCACGAGCACGGAGTCGTGCTCGATCATCGCCTCCTGCACGCCCGGCACCGCGAGCACCGCCTCGGCGATCGGGTTGCCGCGTGCCTCGTCGGCCGACATGTAGTGGTGCCGGCCCGGCGGGGCGAGCGGCTCGCCGGTCTCGACCACGAACCGGCGAATCCGGTCGGTCTCGCTGGCGGTATAGGTGCGGACGTCAGGCATACAGGAATCATAGATGGACCCCGCCGGCCGCGAAAGGACGCGCGGCGGGTGCTGGCCGTGAGCCGTTAGCGGTTGGCGGTTGGCGGTTGGCGGTCGGCCGTGAGCCTTGCCCGTTTCCACCCCGCTGCCGCTTCGGCTATGCGAGGACTTCCCGCACCTCTCCCAGCGCCCACTGCAGCGCCTCGCGCTCCACCACGAGGGGCGGCGCGAACCGGATCACTTGATCGTGGGTCTCCTTGCAGAGGATGCCGCGTCGGGCCAGCTCCTCGCAGAATGGCCGGGCCGGGCCGCTCGACTCCTTGATCTCGACGCCGATCATCAGCCCGCGGCCGCGGACCTCCTTGACGTGCGGCGACTTGAGCTTCTTGAGCTCGCCGAGGAACCACGCGCCCTCGCGCTGGGCGCGCTCGGGGAGCGCTTCGTCGACGAGCACGCGCAGGGCCGCGCGGCCGATGGCCGCCGCCAGCGGATTGCCGCCGAACGTGGAGCCGTGGCTCCCCGGCTCGAACACGTCCATCAGGGGCGCGTCGGCGAGCATGGCGGACACGGGGTAGACGCCGCCGCTCAGCGCCTTGCCGACGATCAGCGCGTCGGGTCGCACCTGCTCCCAGTCGCAGGCGAACAGCTTGCCGGTGCGGCCGAGCCCCGTCTGGATCTCGTCGGCCACGAACAGCACGTTGTGCCGCCGGCAGATCTCGGCGACGTCCTTGAGGTAGCCGGCGGGCGGGATCAGCACGCCGCCCTCGCACTGGATCGGCTCCACAAGGAACGCGGCCGTCTGGGGGGTGATCGCTTGCTCGAGGGCGGCGGCGTCGCCGAACGGGATCACCACGAAGCCGGGCGTGAACGGCCCGAAGTCCGCGCGGTAGTGGGGATCGGACGAGGCCGAGACGATGGACACCGTCCGGCCGTGGAAGTTGTTCGCGCAGACGATGATCCGCGCCTTGTCGGCCGGGATCCGCTTCGCGCGATAACCCCAGCGGCGCACGGCCTTGAGCGCGGTTTCCACGGCCTCGGCGCCCGAGTTCATCGGCAGGGCGCGCTCGTAGCCCGCCAGCTCGCACAGCTCGCGCAGGAACGGTCCCATCTGGTCGTTGTGGAACGCGCGCGACGTGAGCGTGATGCGGTCGAGCTGGGCCTTGGCGGCCGCGATGATGTCGGGATGGCGGTGGCCCTGGTTCACGGCCGAGTAGGCGGCGAGGCAGTCGAGGTATTTCTTGCCCTCGACGTCCCACACCCACGCGCCTTCGCCGCGTTCCAGCACGATCGGCAGGGGGTGGTAGTTATGGGCGCTGTAGCGGTCGACTTCGCTCAGGTAGTCCGTGGCGGTGGTGGTCATGGCGCCTGTACAGGAAAAAGGTCCGTGTGGCTGGGAAGTGCATAAACATACACAGCATTGCATAAAAATCCAGCGCAACGTGCCGCTGCGTGCGCCGGCGGCGTGGCGCGCACCGCGTCGCCATCTGCGGCCGCGAGCACCGCCCGGATCGACGCGCCCGCCGTCAGGTCAGTCCTCGATCGTGAAGCCGATCTTCACGCCGACCTGCCAGTGCTGGATCTTCCCGCCGTCGAGGTGCCCCCGGATCTCGGTTACCTGCATCCACCGCATGTTGCGGACGCTCTCCGCCGCCTTGGCGACCGCGCGCTCGATCGCGGGCTGCAGCCCCGCGGGGGAGGATCCGTACAGCTCGATCGTCTTGTAGATGTGGTCCGGCATTTGTCGCCTCCTCGCCCGAGACATACCCCCGGACCGCCTGTGGGCTCCCGCGGTGCCGGCGCGCCTACGTTATCCCTGCGGCGCGCCGACGGGAAGCCGACCGGCCGTCCCGCCGGTCGTTGGCTGGGGTGCCCGGCGCAGCATGGGCGCTACTGCCGCGGCGGCGGCTCCGGCAGATCGGCGATCACGTAGGCCATCACCGCCATCGCCGCCACGCACAGACCGATCTCCCGCGGGTCGAGCTTGTCGATCGTGTCGGCGTCGGTGTGGTGGTACCAGAAGTAGCGCGCGTCGTCCACGTCGAGCCCCATGCCGGGCACCCCGTCCCGCATGATCGGACCGATGTCGGAACCGCCCCCGCCGCGCGTGATCGAGTCGGCGCCGACGCCAGCGAGCAGCGCGCCGACCTGCCGCACGATCGCGAACGCGGAATCGGATCCGGTAAAGCCGAAGCCGCGCGGGGCGAACACGCCGCCGTCGGACTCGATCGCGAGCACGTGCCGCGCCGCCTCGGCGCGATGCGCGTCGCGGTACGCCTCGCCGCCCCGCCCGCCGTTCTCCTCGTTCACCCAGCCGACCACCCGGATCGTGCGGCGCGGCGTGAGCCCGAGGCGCTGGAGCACGCGCAGCGCCTCCCACGCGACCACCACCCCACCGCCGTCGTCCATCGCCCCCTGCCCCACGTCCCACGAATCGGTGTGGCCGCCCATCACCACGACTTCGTCCGGGCGCTCGCGGCCGGTGAGCTGGCCCATCACGTTGCGGGACGGCGCGTCGGGCAGCGTGTGCCCGCCGGTGCGGAGCCGCACCACGATCCGGTCCCCGCGATCCTGCATCCGGTGGAGCTGCGTCGCGTCCTCCACCGTGATCGCGGCGAACGGGATGCGCGGCGCGGAGTCGGCGTACACCATCTGCCCCGTGTGCGGGGTCTGCTGCGAGTACGGGGTGACCGATCGCAGCAAAGCGGCGACCGCGCCCACCCGGGCCGCGGCGATCGCCCCCTGGGCGCGATAGCGCACCGTCTGCCCATATGTCGTGAACGGCACGTCGAACAGCACAATCGCGCCACGCGCCTCGGCGCGGCGGGCCGCGAGGTCGTCCCAGCTGGTGACCACCAGCACCGGCGCCGTGATCCCTGCGGCCGGCGTGGCGATCGTGCCGCCGAGCCCCAGCATCGGGAGCCGCCGCGGCCGGGGCTCCAGCAGCTCCGCCGACTCGTCGCCCCGCACCCACACCGGCACCATCACGGGCTCCGCCCGCACCGAGTCGAGCCCGTCCCGCCGCATCTCGTCCAGCATCCAGTCGAGCGCCCGCTCGAGGCTCGGCGAGCCACTCAGCCGGCTCCCGAACCGGTCCGCCAGGACGGCGAGCCGCGCGTACGCCGCGCTGTCGCTCAGCGCCGCCGCGATGATCCGATCGGCCGCGGCGCGGTAGCGCTCGGCGATGGCGCCCTGCGCCCCGAGCGGCGCGGGCAAAACGAGGGCGAGCAGCAGGATGGTCATGCGGTGCTTCACGGTTCCTCCTCACTCCTGACGAACTGCCTCGATCGGCGCGGATTGCCACGGAGGGCCCGGAGGCCGGTCAGAGAGGAATGGCGCACGACCGGCGCAATCTAGTGCCGTACCAACGAGATGCGCCAAGGGGTCGCCGGGAGCGCAGGCGGAGCATGGCGGAACGGTCCCCGCGCGTTTCTGCCGCGCCGCCCCGCCGAGGGATAGATTCCCACCAGGCCATGCTCACCCTCCTGCTCATCGTGGCGGCGGCGCTCGCCCTCTCCTTCGTCTGCTCGCTCATGGAGGCGACCATCCTCAGCGTCACGCCGTCGTACGTCGCCGCGCTCGAGGCGAAGCACCGGTCGGTGGCGAGGACGCTGCGGCATCTCAAGGAGGACATCAACCGCCCGCTCGCGGCGATTCTCACGCTCAACACGATCGCGAACACCTTCGGCGCGGCCGCAGCGGGAGCCCAGGTGGACCGGCTATTCGGCAGCCACCTCGTGGCCGTGTTTTCGGCGCTGTTCACACTCGCGATCCTGTTCCTGTCGGAGATCATCCCCAAGACGCTGGGCGCCCTGTACTGGCGGCGCACCGCGCCCGCCGTGGCGCACGCGCTGAGCATCATCATCCCCGTGCTGTGGCCGCTGGTCTGGGTCGCGCGTCATCTCACCAAGGCCATGGCGCGCGGCAAGCGCTCGCCCATCGAGCAGCGCGAGGAGTTCACGGCGCTCGCCGAGCTGGGCGCCCGCGAGGGCGTGTTCCGCGTCGCGGAGTCCCGCGTCCTCAAGAACCTGTTCCGGCTGGGCTCGCTGCGCACGAAGCACATCATGACGCCGCGCATCGTCGTGTTCGCCGTCCCCGAGCAGGAGACGGTGGGCGGCGTGCTCCGCGCGCACGCCGAGTTCCGCTTCTCGCGGATCCCGATCTACGGCCAGGATCTCGACGACGTCACGGGCTACGTGCTGAAGGACGACCTGCTGCTGGCGGGCGCGCGTGACGAGCACGACCGCCGCATGGTCGAACTCAAGCGCGAGATCGTCGTCGTGCCCGAGACCCTGCCGATCTCGCAGCTGCTGGAGCGCTTCCTCGACAGCCGCGAGCACATCGCGCTCGTGGTGGAGGAATACGGCGGAACAGCCGGGGTGGTCGCGATGGAAGACGTGGTGGAAACCGTGCTCGGCCTCGAGATCGTGGACGAGGCGGACAAGCACAAGGACATGCAGGAGCTCGCCCGCGAGCAGTGGCTCAAGCGCGCCAAGCGCCTCGGCGTCGTGGGCGAGGACTTCCGCGAGCCGCGGCCCGATGGCCCACCGCCAGCCACCTGAGACGGCCGTTGCGGTGTGGACCGGCACCCGCTAAGCTCTCCCGCTTCACCCCAGCCTAACCCTGGAGGAATCGTGCGCGTGCTCCTCGCCGTCGCGCTCGCCGTCGTGCTCGCCACGCCGGCGCCGGCGCAGCAACAACCGAGACCCGAACGCCCGGCCACGTGGAAGGTGCGGTTCGACCGACCGGGCACCCCCGACACCGCCATCAGCTACGTGACGATGCCCCCAGGATGGCACGTCACGACGGGCCAGGCCGCGATCCTGTACGACCCGGCGTGGACCGCGCAGGGCAGCTTCCGCGTCGAGGCGGAGACCCACCTGTTCACGGGCGACCAGTCCGAGGGCTTCGGCATCTTCTTCGGCGGCCAGCACCTCGAAGACGCGCAGCGCACCTACACCTACTTCCTGATCCGCAAGGACGGCGCCTACCTCATCAAGCAACGCCAGGGAGGCGGCACCGCGACGCTGGCCGGCTGGATGCCCAATCCGGCCATCGTGAAGCACCCGGGCGGCGACACCAACGTGACGAACGTGCTCGCGGTCGAGGTCGGCGCCGACTCGGTGCGGTTCCTGGTAAACGGCCAGGCGGTGACCGCCCTGCCCCGCGAGCAGGTGGGGAGCTGCGACGGCACGGTGGGACTGCGGGTGAACCACCACCTGAGCGTCCACGTCACACGGCTGGACATCTCGCCTACAGCAGCCCAGTGAGCCGCCGGGGAGTTTGGCCTAAGATCGCGGGAACGGCCGGCGCCGGTGCGGCACTAGCCGTTCCGGAAGAACGCCGTCACCCACCCGGTTGACGCGGAGGCGCTGCGGGAAGCCCGGGCCAGGTCGGCGGTCGCGTCGACCGCCTCGGGCATCCCCGGCGCCCGATCGCACAGCAGCGCGGCGATCGCCCGCAGGTTGAGCCGGTGGCGCGGCTCGCGCGCTCGATCGAACCACACGACGGGGATCGGGCGCCGCGCGACGATCGCGCCGGGCAGGATTCCCTCGAGGGAGAACGCGAACAGCAGGGCGGCCAGCACAGCCGGAATCTGGCGGGGCGCGGTTGCGACGCACAAGGCCAACGGCCGCCGAGACGGCGCAGCAGTGGCGCTCCGGCCCTTCCCTGGGTACATTGCCCGAGCAGTTGCACGAACCGCGAGCTGGCATCCTTTCGCAGGACGGTCCCGCTCAGGAGCGGGTCCGGCGTCAAAGACACGCCCGGTCTGGTCCCCAGGTTCAATCAGGCAACACCGAAGCGACGCCGCCCGCGGCCGTTTGCCGCGCTGGTGGACGTGCGTGTCTCGACGCTATTGCAGGAGTCACCGCAGCACATGCCGTTTGCCGCACTGGGCCTCAGGCCCGAGCTCGTCCGCGCCGTATCGGAGGAGGGGTATGAAATCCCCACGCCGATCCAGCGCGATACCATTCCCCTCGCTCTCATCGGCCGCGATGTCGTAGGGTCGGCGCAGACCGGCACCGGCAAGACCGCCGCATTTCTGCTGCCGATCCTCGACCGGCTCGCCCGAGTACCGGGCCACCGGCTCCGCGCGCTCGTGCTCGTTCCCACGCGCGAGCTGGCCGAGCAGGTATTGGAGCGCGCCCAGGCGTACGGGCGCCACCTGGGCCTCCGGGCCGCCGCGATCTACGGCGGCGTCGGCATAGAGCCCCAGACGCGGGCCCTGGCCCGCGGCCTCGATGTGGCGATCGCCACGCCGGGGCGGTTCCTCGACCACCTCGGTCGCGGCCACCTCGATCTCTCCGGCATCGAGGTGCTGGTGCTCGACGAGGCGGACCGCATGCTCTACATGGGGTTCGCGCCGGACGTCCGCCGCATTCTCGACGCGCTGCCGCGGGAGCGCCAGACGCTGTTGTTCTCCGCCACCATCTCGCACGACGTCGATCTCCTGGCGCGGCGCGCGCTCAGGAACCACGCGGAAGTCGAGACGGCCCGGCGGGCCACACCCGCCGACGGAATCGAGCACGGCATCGTGGCGGTGGACAAGGTGCTCAAGAAGGACGCGCTGGCCCGCATTCTCCAACTCGAGTTCGTCGATCGCTCGCTGATCTTCACCCGGACGAAGTACGGGGCGGACAAGCTCACCCGGCACCTGCGCCGCGAGGGCGTGCCCGCCGAAGCGCTGCACGGCGACAAGGCCCAGTCCACGCGGCTGCGGACGCTGGAGGCGTTCCGCAACGGCGGCGTGCGGACCCTGGTGGCGACCGACGTGGCCGCGCGCGGGATCGACGTCGAGGGGATTCAGCTCGTGGTGAACTACGACGTGCCGAACGATCCGGAGATCTACGTGCACCGCGTGGGCCGCACGGCGCGGGCCGGCGCGCAGGGCCTGGCCCTCACCCTGATGTCGCCCGACGAATGGCTGCTGGTGGCGGACATCGAGAAGCTGGTGGGGCGGACGTTCCCGCGGGAAACCCTCCCGGGATTCGAGCCGTCGGTCCCGCCGATTCCGGCGGCCTCCCGCGCGCCCGCACCCCCGTCGGGGCCCTCAGTCCGCAACCGCCGGGGGGCAGCCCGCCGGCGGTAGCCCCTCGCGGGCAGCGCGGCCCCGGGGGGAACCTGCCCCCCGGGGTCTCCCGCGCATCGCTGCCCGGTTCAGCCCCTTACCACGATGAGGAACCGCGACGGCAGCCAGAACCGCTCCGGCTGCGTGATCTGGATGCTGCCCTTGACCTTGCCGTGGTCGTCCGGCGGCGTCGCCAGGTACGCGAGGTCCTGGCGTGACGCGATGGTGTAGGCCGCCGAGTCCGGCAACGGGATATCCGTCACGTTGCGCGTGTCGATCGGGGTAAACTGGCTGAGATCGACGTCCCGCGCCGGCACCAGCGTCTGCCCGGCTTTGCCGAAGATGAACAGCACGCGGTGGCCGCCCTCCTTCACGACGATGCCGCGCTGGAGCAGCTCCTCCTTCGTTCCGATCACATAGTACGCGGTCGCCGCCCGCGTCTGGACGGTGTCCACCGTGTCACGCAACGCCACGTTCGCGGCCTGGAGCGTGTTCACCTGTTCCGTGAGGCCCATGATGGTGGTCTTCTGGTTCTCCACCAGAGCCTGGAGATCCGCCAGCGTGTGCTCGAGATCCGTCACCCGGGTCGAGAGCGAGTCGGTTCTGGCGGACGCCTGGCGCAGCCGCCGACGGGCGGCGGTGAGCCCCTGCTCCGTGCTCGCCAGACGCTCCGTCACCTGCTGGACCTTGTACACCAGGTTGTCGCGGGCGCCGCTGATCGGCGACTCCGCCGCGGCTTCGCTTTCCTTGAGGTTCGGGACCTTCGCCAGCGTCGTGGTGATTTCGTTCATCAACCGGGCGTTGTTCGCCACTTCCGCGAACAGGCTGTCGCGCTGGGCGGTCACGGAGTCCAGCGGCGTCATGGCCGGCCCCCCCAACGCCGTGTCCGTGTTCTGCGGCGCCTGGCGCTGGCAGCCCACGGCCGCAAGCAGCGCCAGAGGGAACCAGACGAGATGCCGGTGGTTCGAGTTCGGTCGCATACGTTCCTCCAATTGAGTGTCTTCCTGGTTAGTGATCGCGCGTCCACCCTCGGTCGGGGAGAGCCGTAGCGTGACATCGCGGCGACGTCCGCGCACCGATGGTACGATGGACACCGGGCGTTAGGCCGCCGTCGCGCGGAGCTGGTTTGCGCGCGGGGCACGGCGTTAGACCGGCCCCGCGTCGGCCCCGCCACTCATCGACGCCTCGCTAACGCCGGTCCGGTAGCGTTCTTCACGGGTGCGCAACCGGCACCTCTGACAGCCATGACCGGGGGATGTCGGGGCACAACGCCGCCGACGGTCTGGGTCCGCGGGCCGTCCCCCGCCTCGCGGACCGATATACGTCGTACCGATATACGTCGTGGAGAAGGACGACTCGACAAGGAGGTCCTCATGCCACCACTGGCTGATGCACCCGGACGCGACCGGTGGGTGCGGCTGGTCCTGCCCGTAGGGGTTGCAGTGCTTGCAGTCGGCGGCATCGCAGCCGGGTTGGCCACGCACGGCGGCGCGGCAACGAAGCAGATCACGCTGCCGGCCGGCACGAGCGTCGTGGCGGCGCTCGAGCACACGGTCACGACTGAACGGGCGGATGTGGGCGACCGGGTGACGCTACGCAGCGTGGACTCGGTCGTCGTGGACGGACAGACCGTGATCCCCCCCGGTACCGCCATCCAGGGCGAGGTGACGCACGCCAAGGACGGGGGCCGGGTTGCCGGCGCTCCCGAACTGACGCTTCGATTCACCGAGCTGGAGACCGCAGCGGGGACGTCGCGTATCGCCGCCCGCCCGCTGCAGCTGCGCGGCAAGAGCGACGCCGTCGAGAGCGCCGTCGAGATCGGTGGCGGCGCGGCGGCGGGCGGCATCCTGGGCGGTGTGCTGGGTGGTGGCAAGGGCGCCGTCGCGGGAGTGGTGCTCGGCGCCGCCGCCGGCACCGCGGTGGCCGTCGCCACGAAGGGAGGGCACATCGTGCTTCCCGCCGGGCAGCGGCTCAGCATCCGCCTCGTCGAGCCGGTCACCGTTGCGTACCGCGCCGGCCCGAGCAGTTGATCGCCCCCCCGCTTCCTTCCCCTGTCTGACAGGTGCCCCCGGGCCGGTTCCGGCCGGGGGCATTTGTTGCGAGGTCGCCCGGACCCTTGTGAGGCCCTCCTGCCGGGGCGACATTGGCCGGTATCCTCACACGGATCCGTCCGTTTCATGGCGCGCTTTCGGCTTCGGACTTTAGGCGGGCTCGCGTTAACGCGCTGCGATCCGCCGTCCGACGAGGCAACACTCGCGAATTCGAAAGCGCTGCTGATCGTCGCGATCCTCGCGACGCGGCCGGGGTACACCGCGCGCCGGGTGAACCTGGCCGAGCTGCTCTGGCCCGATGCCGATCGGCCCCGGGCGCTTCGGGCGCTTCGCCAGGCCGTGTTCTTCCTCTCCAGACACGCCGACGAGATGCTGCTGCGCGACGAGGAGACCATCGCGCTGAACGTCGCGGCGCTGGAGGTCGATCTCTGGGAGTTCGACCACGCGGTCGCCGAGGCGGACCACGCACGCGTGCTGGAGCTGCATGCCGGCCCCTTCGCCGCGGGCCTCGAGCGGAAGGTCGGCGTCGAGGTGGAACACTGGATCGAGGCGGTGAATGCCCGGCTTTCCGTGGCGCTCGAGGTCGCGTACACCCGGGAGATCGCCCGGGCCGCGGCCGACGACGACGCGGAGCGCGCGCTCCGGCTCGCCCGCGCGTTCGCGGCCTTGAACCCGCTCGACGAGGAGCGCCAGCGTCTGCTCGCGCGCGCGCTGCTCTCCCAGGGCGATCGGGTGGGGGCGCTGCAGACGCTGGAGGAGTACCGCAAGTTGGCGTCGACCGAGGCGGACGAGGAACCGTCGCCCGAGCTGGACGAGCGGCTGCGGGCAATGCGGGAGGAGTTGCTCCACGAGCCCCTCCCCATGCCGGTCCAGGCCGCGGCGCCGGCGCCCTCCGAGCCACGCATTTCGCAGCCCGTGTTCATGATCCGGGACTACCCGGTCACGCGCACCCGGCTGTTCGTCGCGGGCGGCGCCGTTCTCGTCGTGCTGATCACGCTGCTCGCCCTGCCGCGCGGCGGGAGCCCCACCGCCGCCGACCCGTTCGCGGGCCTCCAAGGGCGGCTGCTCGCGGTCGTGCGGGATGGCAGCCAGACGGGCGTGGTGGAGCTCGTGGTCGACGCCACCACGGTGGGCCGCGCTGAGCGGAAGGACCTCCAGGCCGGGGACGTGCCGTCGCCGGACGGCCGGGCTGTGGCGGGGACGGTGCGGGCGCCCGACGGCTGGAACGTCGCGCTGCGCTCCGGTTCCGGGGAGCCCCGCGTGATCACGACCCGCGTGGGGGACGAGTTTCCTGTCGACTGGTCCCCCGACGGCCGGTACCTGCTCTACGCCGAGCGACGACTGCTGCAGGACAGCCGGACGCAGGCGTACGCGCTCGCCGTGTACGATCTCGCCCGGGGGACCTCCCGCGAGCTCTCCACACTCACCAGCACCGACCCGCCCGCCGCGGCCTGGTCGCCCGACGGCACGCGCATCGTCTTCACGGCGAATCCCCAGGGCGCGCCCGGCATCTTCGTGGTCCAGTTTGACGGGGCCGGCCTCCGCGACCTGTCCCGGCATGCGGGATGGGACGGCGACCCCGCGTGGTCACCCGACGGCGGGCGGATCGCGTTCGTGTCGAGCCGGGGCGGCGGGGTGGACCTCTACACCATGCGGGCCGATGGCAGCGACGTGGTCCGCCTCACCCGCACCGACGCGCCGGAGAGCCGACCGGTGTGGCTGTCACCCACGGTGCTGGCGTTTCTGGTGGGGCCGGAGCGCGACCGCACGCTCCGCATGCTCGAGACGTTCACGGATCAGGTGCGCGATCTCGACCGCACCGACCGGTTCCTGACGCTGCTCGCGCCGCGGGACCGCCGGCCGGCCTGGATCGAACGGCTCGCGATCGCGCCGCGCGTCGAGCTGGGCAGCCCGGGCCAGTACATCGATTTCCGGGTCGCGATCCTCGACCCCGGCGGGGACACCCTGCCGGACGACGACCTACCGATCGCCTGGCGCGTGACCGACCGCCAGGTCGCCCGGCTCGAGGGGCCGGGACGGCTCCAGGTCCTGAGCCCGGGACACACGGTCATCATCGCCGACGCCGCCGGCTGGCGCGCCGACACGCTGGGACTGCTGTCCGTGCCGCTCGTGCAGCGCCCGGCCACGCCGACCTTCGTCGAAACCTGGCGCCACGGACTGGACACGACGCGCTGGCACCCGTTTGGCGATCCGGCACCGCTGGCCCGGCCGACCGGTGGGCCCGGCGGGTCGGGCACGTTCCTCAGCAACGGCGACGCGTTCTTCGCCAGCGGGGCCGTGACCGACTCCGCCTTCCCGTTGAAAGACGGCCTGGGCGTGGAGGTCGACGGCCGCATGGCGTTCACCGGCCGCCTGCATCAGGAGTTCGGCCTGGCGCTCTACACCGAACAGCTCCCGGACAGCGTCCTGGCGTCGGGCCAGGCGCCCGCGCTGGCGGAGCTCCGCGTGCGCGGACCCACGGCCGATGCACCCGGCCAGGCGTGGATCAGCACCCCCGAGTGGCGCCAGGACATCGCGATGCCCGAGCAGCCCGCCGCGTGGCACGCCTACGCGCTGCAGATCGACGCGGACGGCGCCGTGGAGCTCGTGGTGGACGGCAGGTTACACTGGCGATCGCCCGTGCCCCTGAAGCGGCACGGCGGATCGGCGCGCGTCGGCCTCGGCTTCGAGTCGCTCGAAACGGAGATCCTGCACGGACGGCTGCGCGTCTACACTCCGCCGCGCTACACCCTCCCGCAGCTCACGGTGGAGGCCAAGCAGCCGTCGCACCCCTAACGGGCCGGGACCGAGGCCCTCACAGCATCAGCAGCCGGAGCTCGGTCATCTCCTCGATGGCGTACCGCACGCCTTCGCGACCGAGCCCGGACTGCTTCACGCCGCCGTAGGGCATGTGGTCCACGCGGAAGCCCGAGATGTCGTTCACGGCGACGCCCCCCACGTCCAGCGCCTCGAACGCGTGCCACGCCCGTTTCACACTCCCGGTGAACACGCCCGCCTGCAGCCCGTAGGGTGAGTCGTTCACGATCGCCACGGCCTCGGCGAAGTCGTCGTACGGCCGCACCGTGACGACCGGTGCGAACACCTCCTCGCAGTTCACCTTCATGGCGGAGCTCGTGTCGAGCAGCACGGTGGGCTCCAGCACCGCGCCCCTCCGGCCGCCCCCCGTCGCGAGCCGGGCGCCGGAGGCCACCGCCTCCCGGATCCACGCTTCGGCGCGCACCGCCGCGGCTTCGTCGATCATCGGGCCGAGGTCGGCGTGCTCGTCGAGCGGCGCCCCGACCTTGAGCGCCCTGACCCGCGGCACGAGCCGGCTCACGAAGGCGTCGAACACGGACCGCTGCACCAGAATCCGCTGCACCGAGATGCACGACTGGCCCGCGTAGGCAAACCCGCCCGCCGCGCAGCGCGCCGCCGCGTGGTCGAGGTCGGCGTCCGCCTCGACGATCACCGCGGCGTTGCCGCCCAGCTCCAGCGCCACCTTCTTGCGGGCCGCCTGCTCGCGGATCGCCCAGCCGGCGCGGGCGGAGCCGGTGAACGTGATCATCCGGATCCGGGGATCCGCGAGCAGCGGCGCGGCATCCTCCACGCTGCACTGCACCAGGTTCACACCGCCCCTCGGATACCCGCTGTCCCGCAGGATCCCGCCCAGCAGCAGCACGCTCAGCGGATCCTGTGGCGGCGTCTTCACGACGATCGTGGCGCCGCACGCCATCGCCGGCGCGATCTTGTGGGCGGCGAGCAGCAGCGGGAAGTTGAACGGCACGATGCCCGCGATCGGCGCCAGGGGAAAGCGGCGCGTGATGCCCCAGCGCCCGGCCCCGTGCGGCATCCGGTCGAGCGGGATCACGTCGCCGCCGATCCGCATGGCTTCGGCCGCGGCGTCCCGGTAGATGAACAGCATGCGGTCCACCTCGACGCGGGCCTGCGCGATCGGCTTGCCCGCTTCGAGCGCGAGCAGCGCGGCCAGCGTCTCGCGCTGCGGCGCCGCGGCGTCATGGACCCGCTGGAGCGCCTCCGCCCGCTTGTACGACGGGAGCGCCCGGGCCTCGGGCGCGGCCCGCGCGGCCGCGTCGATCGCGCGGGTGACGTCGGCCCGTGTGGCGGCGCCGGCCACGCCGACCGCGCTGCCGTCGTGGGGAGCGCGAATCGGCACCGGCTTCCCGCCACCGGGAACCAGCTCGCCGTCGATCAGCAGCGCATAGCTGCGCGCGGGATCAGGGATATTCGTCATGGCATGCGCCTCGTGTCCGTGGTGTGCGACCCGCCGATCTGCTAAACAGATAACCGGCGGTCGCGACGGGGCAAGACGGCTCCCCTTGCGGCGACGGGGCGTGCGGGCGCAACCTGATGCGCCCCCACGGAGGTTCCCATGCGCCGTTTCGCGTCCGCTCTGTTGCCGGTTCTCGCCTGCGCTCCGCTCGCGCTGCGCCCCGCCCCGCTCGCCGCACAGGCGCGCCCGTTCCTCGTGGGGTCGATCACCGCCCGGCCCGGTGAGAAGGCCTCGGGCTACCTCGACGTTGCGGCCGGCGTGGACAGCGGCACGCGGATTCCCGTGACCGTAATCCAGGGCCGCGAGCCCGGGCCCGTGCTCGCGCTCATCGGGGGCACGCATGGCGTCGAGTACAACCCGATGCTGGCGCTGCAGCGGGTGCGGCGGGACCTCGATCCCGCGCAGCTCAAGGGCACGGTGATCATCGTGCACGTCGCCAATCTGCCGTCGTTCCAGCGCCGCACGATCTACTACAGCCCGGTGGACTGGAAGAACTTGAACCGCGTCTACCCCGGCAGGCGTGACGGTACGGTGTCGGAGCGGATCGCCTGGACGATCACCAACGAGGTGATCGACCGGTGTGACTACCTGGTGGACATGCACTCGGGCGACGGGAACGAGGATCTCATTTCCTACGACTACTGGAACAAGCAGGGGCTCGACGCCCGCGCCGACTCGATCGGCCGTGACATGGCGATGGCCTGGGGCAGCCACGGCATCGTGATCGACACCGAGCGGCCGCGCGACCGCGACGCGTCGCTATACACCCAGAACACCGCGCAGCTGCGCGGCAAACCCTCGATCACGGCGGAGGACGGCTACCTGGGGCTGGTGCGCGAAGACATGATCCAGCGCAACTACGAGGGTGCGTTCCGGATCCTGCGCTACCTCAAGATGCTCCCGGGCGCCGCCGAGCTCACCGACCACCCCGTCTGGTACGACCCGACGGTCGTGCTGCAGAGCCCCGCGACCGGCATGTGGTTCCCGCTCGTCGAGGTGGGACAGTGGGTGCCAGCAGGGAAGATCGTGGGGTACGTGACCGACTACTTCGGCGAGCGCATCGCGGACGTCACCGCGCCGTTCGCGGGCGTGATGCTCTATGTCGTGAAGACGCCGCCCACGGGCCAGGGGGAGCCGGTGGGGATGGTGGGGGCGCCCCGAGCCCAGCCCTAGCGGGCGGGGCAGAGGGGCAGAGGGGCAGCGGGGGAGAGAGGCAGAGAGAAGCTCATCTTTCCCCCCCTGGCCCCCTCATCTGCTTTGCCGCCTCGCGAACCGTATTGACGTGGATCTCCACCGTGTCCCGCTCGTTCGCGGCGTAGCCGCCGGCGAGCGTTACGGCGACGGGGATGCCGCGCGCCCGCGCCGCCGCGAGCACGACCGCGTCGCGCCGCCTGAGCCCGTCGATCGTGAGGGCGAGCCCGCCCAGCTGGTCCCGCTCGTAGGGATCGGCACCCGCGAGGTAGACCACCAGGTCGGGAACGTGGCGGTCGAGGATGTCGGGGAGGTGACGCTCGAGCGGGGCGAGGTAGTCCCGATCGCCGGTCTCGTCCGGCAGGCCGAGGTCGAGATCGCTCGCCGGCTTCCAGGCGGGGTAGTTGTTCTGCTGGTGCATCGAGAACGTGAACACCGATGCGTCGCCCGCGAAGATCGCGGCCGTCCCGTTGCCGTGGTGCACGTCGAGGTCCACCACGAGACAGCGGCGGATCGCCCCCTCCCGCTGCAGCATGCGGATCGCGATCGCGACGTCGTGGATCAGGCAGAACCCCTCGCCATGATCCGGGAACGCGTGATGGAATCCGCCACCGAGGTGGACCGCGACCCCGTCCGCCAGCGCGCGCCGCGCCGTGAGACACGTGCCGCCGGCGCAGAGCCACATGCTCTCCCGCAGCGCGGCCGAGAACGGCACTTCGAGCGCGATCCGGTCCATCGGGGAGAGCCGGTCCTCGCGGATCTTCACGACGTACGCGGCCGTGTGCACCAGTCGCACGTCGTCATCCGTCACGGGCTGGGGGGTCACGAGCTCGTCCTGGCGCACGATCCGCTCGGCCAGCAGCCACTCGCGCACCAGCCGGTACTTGCGCGTCGGGAAGACGTGGACGCCGATGTCCACTTCGTAGGCGGGATGATGGACGACCTTCACCGCGGGCCCGGCGCTAGTCCGCGGGGAACGTGGCGATCCTGATGGCGAACACGATCGCCCCGAGGACATAGCTCGCCAGCCCGGCCTGGGCGCCCGTCTTCACGCCCGCGGTCCACCGCACCGCGCTCCCCGTGCCGAACCCCGCGTCGATCTCAGTCCAGACACCGGCCAGGTCCTTCCAGCTCAGCGCCACGCGCGCCTCGACGGTTTCGACCCGGCCCGGGGTCCAGCGGACACCGGGGCTCGCGTCCAGCGCGACGGCCGGCGTGAGCCACCGCCGGTAGCGCGGCCGCAGGCTCACGAACTCGACGCCATCCCACCCCACGGCCACGCCGCCCCCGATGGCGGTGCGCCGGCTCAGGTTGCGCATCCAGCCCAACTCGACCCCGAGCCGTGCGTCGAGCTCCCCGCCGGGCGCGCCGGGGCCGGCGAGCCGCACGCCGCCTTCCGCCTCCGTGATCCAGAACGAGCGGCAGCGCGGCAGCGGCCGGCCGCGGAAGCATCCCTGCGCCGCGAGGGACCTGCCGCCCGACAGGAGGAGCAGCCAGCTCGCGAGCAGCAGCAGTCGTCGCGTCGTCACGGATCCTCGCGGGGGTCGCCTCGGGTCAGCGGGATGCTCGCCCGCCGGAGCGCCGCCGCGCAAGGGGTGGGCGCGTCCGGGCCGACTTTCGGCATCGGCTGGCGGGCTTAGCTTTCACCGTTCCCGAACCCAGCGCTCAACCCCGGATCTGCCATGACCGATCTCGCCGAAACCGCCGCCTCGTTGCTCTGGGAGGAGTGGCCGCTCCTCACCGAGGACGAGCGGGTGACGCGCTTCCGGGCGCTGCCGCCCGACGAGAGCGAGGACTTCTTCCTGAGCCTCGATCCGCGGGAGCAGGTGGGCCTGGTGCTCGCGCTCCCGACCAAGGAGCGCCGCCTGTGGGTCCGCCTGCTCGCCCCGGACGACGCGGCCGACCTGGTGCAGGAGGCGCCCGCCGGGGAACGCTCCGGCCTGCTGGAGCTGCTCGACGACCCGACGCGGCTCGAGGTGCGGGCCCTGCTCGCCTACGCCGAGGACGAGGCGGGCGGCCTGATGAACCCGCGGTTTGCCCGCGTCCGGCCGGACATGACGGTGGGCGAAGCGATCCGCTATTTGCGCCATCAGGCGGCGCAGCTCGAGACGCTGTACTACGCGTACGTGCTCGACGAGCAGCAGCACCTGGTGGGCGTGCTCTCGGTGCGGCAGCTGTTCCAGCACACGGACGACAAGCTCGTGCGCGACGTGATGGACCCCGACGTGATCACCGTGCCGGAAACGATGGACCAGGAGGCGATCGCCCGGCTGTACGTCGAGCAGGACTTCGCGGCCATTCCGGTGACGGATACGGCTGGTCGCATGAAAGGCATCATCACGTTCGACGATATCGCCGACGTGGTGCGCGAGGAGGCGACCGAGGACATCCAGAAGATCGGCGCCGTGCAGGCCCTCGAAGCGCCATACCTCACCGCGCGGCTCGGCGACCTGGTGAAGAAGCGCGCCGGCTGGCTGTCGATCCTGTTCGTCGGCGAGATGCTCACGGCGACCGCGATGGGCTACTTCGAGCAGGAGATCGCCCGCGCCGTGGTGCTCGCGCTGTTCGTCCCGCTGATCATCAGCAGCGGCGGCAACTCCGGCTCGCAGGCCTCGACGCTCGTGATCCGCGCGATGGCGCTGGGTGAGGTCAAGCTGCGGGACTGGTGGCGCATTCTGGGCCGCGAGATCGGCGCCGGCCTGGCACTCGGGGCCGTGCTCGGCGCGATCGGCCTGACCCGCATCCTCGTGTGGCAGGCCGTGGGCCATCCCTATGGCGAGCACTATCTGGCGGTCGCGTTCACGGTGTCCGCGAGTCTCGTGGGCGTCGTGCTGTGGGGCAGCATCTCGGGGTCCATGCTGCCGTTCGTGCTGCGCCGGGCCGGGCTCGATCCCGCGAGCGCCTCCGCGCCATTCGTCGCCACCCTGGTGGACGTGACCGGCCTGATCATCTACTTCACGGTCGCGAGCATCATGCTGCACGGCCGGCTGCTGTAGGCTTCACGTGCCCTTCACGCAGCCTTGCGATACGCGGCCGTACGTTGTGCGTCGCATCGTCGCCCGGCCGCCCCGGCCGCGCGGTCCGTCGTCCTGGAGGCGTCATGACCCCCGATGAGCGTCAGCCGATTCCACGCCGCGACTTCCTCAAGGCGGGCGGCGCCGCCGCCGCCGGGTTCCTGGCGGGCGGCGCCGTGCCGGCGCATGCCACGAGCCCCACCCCGCTGCCGGCCAACCCGCGCACCGACCGCGCCATGCCGACCCGCAACCTCGGCAGGACCGGCTACCGGCCGGGCGTCTTCAGCCTTGGCGGGCAGGCAGCGGTGGAGCAGCCCAACAACGAGGAGCTCGCGGTCGCGATCGTCGAGCGCGCCATCGACCTCGGCGTCAACTACATCGACACGGCCGCCGCGTACGGCGGGCGCGACCGCTGGAGCCAGCGCTACATCGGGCAGGTCATGAAGACGCGGCGCGCGGAGGTGTTCCTCACCTCGAAGACGCACGATCGCACGCGGGACGGCTCGCTCGCGCTGCTGGAGGAATCGCTCCGGCTGCTCAACACGGATCATCTCGACCTCTGGCAGATCCACAACCTGTCCCAAATGGCGCAGGTCGATCAGATCTTCGCGCCGGGCGGCGCCGTCGAGGCGCTGGTCCACGCGCGGGACCAGAAGATGGTCCGGTTCATCGGCATCACAGGGCATGCCGATCCCGCCGTCCTGATGGCGGCGCTCGAGCGGTTCCCGTTCGACACGATCCTCATGTCGCTGAACGCCGCCGACCGGCATCACCTCAGCTTCGCGGAGCGGCTGCTGCCGCTGGCCGTGGAGCGACAGGTCGGCATCATCGGCATGAAGATCCCGGCGCGCTCGCGGATTCTCGCGTCGTGGACGCCGCCGCCCGACTCGACGCAGCCGCAGTGGCAGCGCGCCAGCCGGCCCGGGACGATCACCATGCAGGAGGCGTTGTACTACGTGCTGTCGCATCCGGTGAGCACGGTGATCGTCGGCTGCGACACGCCGGCGCAGGTGGAGGAGAACGTCCGGCTCGCCGCCGCGTTCACGCCGCTGAGCGAGGCCCAGCTGGCGGGCCTCGCGGACCGCACGGCCCCGATCGCCCGGCAGGCGCTGTTCTTCCGGTCGTGGGCCTGACCCCGGCATGCTGAGCTTCAGCTCGTTCGACGAAGCCAACGCGTTCCTGCGGGCGCGCGCGATCGCCATGGTCGATCTCAAGTTCTGCGACCTGTGGGGGCGCTGGCACCACGTCACGCTGCCCGTCAAGCGCTTCCAGCCCTGGCTGCTCGAGCGGGGCGTGGGGTTCGACGGCTCGGCCCTGGGGTTCAAGCCGGTCAAGGCGGGCGACATGCTGCTCGTGCCCGACCTCGCGGCGGCGTTCATCGACCCGTGGTGCGAAGTCCCCACGCTCTCGTTCATCTGTCAGAGCTACGAGGCGAGCACCACGCGGGAGCTGTTCCCCTACGATCCGCGCAACATCGCGCATCGCGCGGAGGAGCACCTCCGGGCGAGCGGCATCGCCGACCGAAGCGTCTGGGGACCGGAGTTCGAGTTCTACCTGTTCGACGGCGTCGCGTGCGAGAACACCGTGAACACCGCGAGCTACCGGGTGGAGTCGTCCGAGGGTGCGTGGCGCGCCCGGGAGCTGGGGAGCGGTTACACGATCCCGCTGCGCGGCGGCTACCACGCGGTCCCGCCGCACGACCACCTGCACAACGCGCGCACCCGGATTGTGCTCCACCTCGAGGCCATGGGTCTCGACGTGAAGTACCACCACCACGAGGTCGGCGGGCCCGGGCAGTGCGAGATCGAGATCCCGCTGATGCCGCTGTTGCGGGCGACCGACGCCGCGATGCTGGTGAAGTACGCGGCGCGCATGACCGCGATCGAGCTCGGCCTGACCGCCACCTTCCTGCCGAAGCCGCTGCACGGCGAGGCCGGCTCGGGCATGCACTACCACCAGTGCCTGTGGCAGGGCGACACCAACGTGTTCTACGATCCCGGGGGCTACGGCCGGCTGAGCGAGATCGCCCGGCAGTACATCGCGGGGCTGCTGCTCCACGGCGGGGCGGTGATGGCGCTGAGCAATCCCTCGACCAACTCCTATCGCCGCCTGGTTCCGGGGTTCGAGGCGCCGGTCAGCGCGTTCTTCTCCGCCGGCAACCGGAGCGCCGCCATTCGGGTCCCCAAGTACGCCGACAGGCCCGAGAGCACGCGCTTCGAGTTCCGGCCGCCCGACGCCACCGGCAATCCCTACCTCTCCGCCGCCGCGCAGCTGCTGGCCGGACTCGACGGCATCCGGCGCCGGCTCGACCCCGCGCAGCTGGGATTCGGGCCGGTGGACGAGGACATCTTCACCTGGCCCGCCGCGCGCCGCGCGACCATCCGGGCGCTCCCCACTTCCCTCGGCCAGGCGCTGGACGCACTGGAGGGAGACCACACCTTCCTGCTCGAGGGCCAAGTGTTCAGCACCGACCTGATCGAGCGCTGGCTCGCCAAGAAGCGCGCCGAAGAGCGCGACGTGCTCGGCCGCCCGCATCCCTACGAGGTCGAGCTGTACTACGACCTATGAGCCCGCCGCGGTGCGCGGGGTTCCGGGCCGGGGCGGCGCAGACTAGCTTGCCCGGAACCGGTCTCCCACGAGCGCCATGAGCCCCGACGACGTGATCCGCCCCGAGCTGGCCGGCGAGCTCGCCCACATCGGCCAGACCGACATCCTCATCGGGATCCCGAGCTACAACAACGCGCGCACGATCGCGCACGTGGTCCGCGCCGTGAGCGCGGGGCTCGCCAAGTACTACCCCGACCGCGCCTGCCTGCTGGTCAACTCGGACGGCGGCTCGAACGACGGCACGCCGCAGCTCGTGCTCGATACGGAGACCGGCGATCTCCCGACGCTGCTGGTGGCGCACCGCTCGCGGCCGTTCCATCGGGTGGCCACGAGCTACGTGGGACTCCCCGGCAAGGGCAGTGCGTTCCGCACGATCTTCCGGATCGCCGAGCTGGTGAAGGCCAAGGCGTGCGCGGTCGTGGACAGCGATCTCCGCAGCATCACCCCGGAGTGGGTCGAGCTGCTGATCGAGCCCGTGCTCGGCCAGGGCATGGACTACGTCTCCCCGCTGTACGCGCGCCACAAGTACGACGGCACGATCACCAACAGCATCGTCTACCCCCTGACCCGGGCGCTGTACGGGCAACGGGTCCGGCAGCCGATCGGCGGCGATTTCGGCTTCTCCGGCCCGTTCGCGATCCGGCTGCTGGCGGACGCCGCGTGGGACACGGACATCGCGCGCTACGGCATCGACATCTGGATGACGTCGATGGCGCTCGCCAACGACTTCCGCGTGTGCCAGTCGTACCTCGGGGCCAAGATCCACGACGCCAAGGACCCGGGGTCGGACCTGAGCGCGATGTTCACGCAGGTCGTGGGCACCGTGTTCGACCAGATGGAGACGTACCACCATGTCTGGAAGGACGTCAGCGGCAGCGCGGACGTGCCGACGTTCGGGTTCCGCTACACGGTGGGTGTCGAGCCGGTCGGCGTGAACACGGAGCGGATGATCGTGCTGTTCCGCCAGGGGGTCGCCGACCTGATGTCGGTCCTGGAGCGGATGCTGAGCGCCGAGACGTGCGAGGCGCTGCGGGTGGCCGCCGAGCGGCCCGCCGAGCAGTTCGACTTCCCGCCGGAGCTGTGGGTGCGGGTGGTGTACGAATCGGCGGCGAGCTACCATCACCACACGCTCCCACGCGATCACCTGCTCAAGGCGATGATTCCGCTCTACCTCGGCCGCACCGCCGCGTTCGTGCTCCAGACCCCCGCCAGCACCGGCGACGAGGTCGAGGACGAGATCGAGCGCCTGTGCGGCCTGTTCGAGTCCACGAAACCGTACCTGCAGGAGCGCTGGCGCGCCCGCTAACGGCCGTCACCTGAGGAAGGGGCCCCCGATGCAGACTTCATTCTGGAACGACACCGTCCTCGAGCCGCTGCGCCGCTTTGCGAACGAGGCACTCGGCTTCCTGCTGAACAACCTCCTCGCGATGCTCGTCGTCCTGGCGCTGGGGTTCCTGGTCGCCCTCGCGGTGCGGCTGCTGCTGCGCGTGCTGCTGCGCCTCGTCCGGTTCGACCAGATGTGCGAGCGCCAGGGCGTCACGGCGCTGCTGCGCGCCGCCGGCATTGCCCGCCCGCCGTCCGCGGCGGCGGCTCGGCTGGCCTACTGGCTCATCGTGTTCCTGTTCCTGATGTTCTCCCTCGCGGCGCTCAACGTTCAGCCGATGAACGACCTGATCTCGCGCGTGTTCCTGTTCGTCCCCCAGGCGATCGCAGCCCTGATCATCCTGGTGCTCGGCTATCTGGCCGCGGCGTTCCTGCACCGCGCGGTGCTGCTCGCCGCCGTGAACGCCGGGCTGCCGCGCGCGCGCATCCTCGCCACCACGGTCCAGGTGCTCGCCCTGCTGTTCACCGTCGCCGTGGCACTCGAGCAGGCCGGGATCGGTCGCTCCATCGTCCTGGCCACGTTCACCGTGGCGCTCGGCTCGGTGGGCCTCGCCGCCGCCCTGGCGTTCGGCTACGCGGCCCGTGACCTCGCGCGCTCGGTGCTCGAGCGCCAGATGAGCGCGCCCCAACGCGACCATCTGGGCGACATCTCGCACCTGTAGCACGGCGTACCGCCGTTTCGGCGGTGGCACGCATGACGTAGCAGTGGGAACACGGCGCACCGCGGAGCGCGCGGCGACCGCAGCGGTCATGACCTTCGCTCCACGACGTAGGCGACCAGCACGGTGAGGTCGATCGCGGAGAGCCACACCGCGCGCTAACGGCCCAGCAGGCGGCTCACCGCGGCGGCCCATCCCGCCGGGCCCGGCGCCGGCGCCACGCGGGCGCGCGGCACCCGGCGGCGCAACACCGGGTCGGGACGGCCGTCGGAGCGCGGCACGATGATCGGCACGTCGGCCACGGCGAGCATCGGCGCGTCGAGTGCGCTGTCGCCGAGCGCGACGAGCGTCACGGGGCCCCCCGCCTGCTCCAGCAAGCGCCGGACGAGCAGCGTCGCCCGTCCCTTGTCGGTATCGCCGTGGAGGTGGTGGAACCGTCCGCCCCGCGTCACGGCCAGCCCGGACCGGGCGGCGAGCCGGCTTATGAGCGCCCTGACCCGGCGGGGCTCGCGCGTGATGATGAAGGGCTCGTCGAACTCCCGGCACGCCGCGCGCCGGGCGGCCGCCGCCGACAGCCCCGTGAGCCGCGCGATCTCCGCGACCTCGAGGTCACCGAATCCCACGACGGCGTTCCCGGTGCGCCGCCGGAGCGCGGTGAACACGCGGCGGACCCGCGCGTACGGCGCGCTCAGCGCGACGAGCCGGCCGTGGCGCGTGCGGCGCGCGCCCGCCACCGCCGCGCGCGGCGCCACGCCCGGAGGCAGCAGCAGCCCGCCCCCGTCCTCCACCACGGCCAGGTACGGCCCGCCCAGCTGGCGCAACAGCTCCGCCACCTCGAGCCGCGTCTTGCTGGTGCACAGGGCAAGCGGGACGCCGGCCCGCCGCAGCCGGCGGAGCGCCTGCCGCGCCGGCGTCAGGTCGTACGTCCGTGCGTCGAGCAGGCAGCCGTCGACGTCCGTGATGACGGCGAGCGGGCGCGGCGTCACGGCCTCAGCGGTTGTCGGCCGCAACCGCCTCTCGCAGCTCGTCCAGGAAGTGGGGCAGCACCGACGCGACGCGCGCCCACTGCGGCATCGTCGGCTCGCCCAGCGGGTCCTCGTAGACGTCCTTGGCGGCCAGCTCGATCGCCTTGGCGAAGATCTCGACGGCCGTCCCCTCGGCGTGGCGGTCGAACTGCAGATGGTTGATCGCCGCATCGTCGGCGTAGCGGCGCACCTGATCCTGTCCCATGCGGAGATAGGCGGCGCGCACGCTGCGGAAGAACCCCTCGGAGATCTCGATCCCCTCCTGCGCCAGCGTGCAGAACAGCGACTTGGCGATGTCGACCGCCATCTTGAACAGGCCCGACCCCGGCCAGTCTATCTCCAGCGACTTGTGCTTGTGCTCGTAGGCGTCGGCGATGTCCACCTCGCACACCCGCCGCGTGGCGATGTTCCGGTGAACCTCCGCCAGCAGGCTGATCTCGAGTCCCCAGTCGCACGATACACGCATCACCCGGGCGAGGTCTTCGTCCATCGCGAACTCGCCCGCGAGCGGGTAGCGGAACGAGTCGAGGAACACGAGCAGCGGGTGGTACCCCACGATCTTGAGCAGCGTGCGGAGCAGCGGCGTGACGAACAGCCGGGCGACGCGCCCGTACAGGCGATCCGTCAGGCGGGCGTAGTACCCCTTGGCGTACTCGTAGCCGAGCGACGGATTCATCACCGGATAGCAGAGCCGCGCCAGCAGGTCGCGCCGGTAGCTCACGATGTCCGCATCGTGCACGGCCACCGTCCGGCACGCCGGGTCCGCGAGGACGCAGCCGAGTGCCATCCACACGATGCGCCCCTTGCCCGGGGTTCCCGTGAAGATGCCCGCCGTCTCGAGCTCGCGGTTCAGCGCCTGAATCCGGTCGCCGTCGCGCCACAGGATGTCGACCGGCTGCGGCAGCACGCCGAAGAACTTGCGGGCCCGCGCGAAATCGGTGCGCGTGGCCGCGTCGAGGCCGATGAGAATGCGATGCAGGTAGGGGACGCCGCGCAGCTCGCGGACGATGCCGCCCAGGGCCGGGCCGTCCATCTCCGCAGCGAGCGACGGGATGATCAGCGTGAGCGGCCGCGAGGTGGCGAACGCGATGAGCTCGGCCTCCAACAATTCGAGCCGCAGCTCGCCGAGGCGGTGCAGCGTCGTGATGATGCCGGTTTGGTAGAAATCCGCCATAGGGCCCGCGCCGGCTGATGGTTGAGCAAAGGTGGCCCGCGCGCCCCACCGGACGCAATGGGCCGGACGAGCCTAGCGCACCGGCACGGCCCGCGGGCCCGTGACGTTCACGGTGTCGCTCACGACTCCCGTCGTCGCGGCGTCGGCGAAACCGCGGAACCCCGGCTGCTTGCCCCCCACGCTGATCGCGAACGCTCCGGGCTCGATCACGCGCCGGCCGGCGGTGTCGATCACCGACAGCTGACGCGGCGCGAGCGCGAAGGCGACGCGCCGCCGCTCGCCGGCCGCGAGGCGGATCCGCTGGAATCCCGCCAGCGCCCGGATCGGGACCGGCACGGACGCCGCGAGGTCCGTGACGTACAGCTGGACGACCTCCTCGCCCGCGCGGGTCCCCGTGTTCGCGACCTCGACCGAGAGCGCGACGCTGTCGCCCGCGCGCACCGCGGCCGGCGCCTGCAGGTCGCGATAGGCAAACGTCGTGTAACTCAATCCGTAGCCGAAGGGCAACAGCGGCTCGCCGGTGAAATAGCGGTACGTCCGCCCCTGCATGCGGTAGTCGGTGAACGGCGGGAGCTGGTCCACGGAGCGGTACACCGTGACCGGGAGCCGCCCCGCCGGATTCTCGTCACCGAACAGCACGTCCGCCAGCGCCGTGCCCGCCGCCTGGCCGGGATACCACGCCTCGACGATCGCCGGCACGTGCTCGGCCGCCCAGCCGATCGCCAGGGCGCTACCGTTCAAGAGCACCAGCACGACGGGCTTACCCGTCGCCACCACCGCGCGCAGCAGGTCCTCCTGCGGCCCGGGCAGGCCGAGGTCCACCCGGTCGCCCCCGAGGAAGCCGGGCACCGCGACCGGCATCTCCTCCCCCTCGAGGCGGGGCGAGAGCCCCAGGACCATCACGACGGCGTCCGCAGCGCGCGCGGCGGCGAGCGCGTCTGCCCGCAGGCCGGAATCCGGCCTCGCCCAGACGAGCTGGACGCTGGCGTCAGCGCGCCGGTCCTGGAACTCGACCCGGAGCGCGCGCGGCACGCCGGCCGCGAGGTCGACGTTCGCCCACTGCGTCGCCACGACGTGCCGATCCGAGAACTCGAGCAGCAGGGAGTCGTCGAGTGACAGCCGCACCGCGCCGAACGCCCGGAGCCCGAGCGCGTAGCGCCCCGTGACCGGCGGCGTGAGCCGGCCCGTCCAGCGGACCGAGAAGCTGTCGGCGGGCATGCCCGGGAGCGGCGCCGCGTCCCACCACGTGAAGTCGAGCGCGCTGTCGGCGCGCGTCGCGAACGGCGCGCCGGCAAGACCGTGGTTGGCGAAATACTGCCCGGTGAGCGCGAGCGCGCCCGACGGCACGACCTCGAACGACGGGGTGTTGGGCGCGACATCGCTGCCCCGAGCGTAGAGCACGCGGGTTCCGGGAGAGACCGCGCGCCGGATCCCGGCGAGCGGCGTGATCGGATCGCTGGGGACGCCGTTGTAGTTCCCCAGCAGCACGTCCACGTCGTCGGCGTTGGGACCGATCACGGCGACGGTGCCGAGGTCCTTCCGCAGCGGCAGCAGCCCGCCCGCGTTCTTCAGCAGGACGATCGACTTGCGCGCCGCCTCCCGCGCGAGCCCGCGGTGCGCCGGGGCGTCGTTCACACTCGCGGGAATCGCGGCGTACGGCACGCGCGCCGGCGGGTCGAACATGCCGAGCCGGAAGCGGGCGCGGAGCAGGCGCGCCAGCGCCGTGTCCACCTGCGCCGTGGTGACGAGGCCCTGCGCCACCGCCTGCGTGAGGCTGGCGTACTCGGGCCCACAGGACAGGTCGGTGCCGGCCTTCAACGCCAGCGCCGCCGCCTCGGTCTCCGTGGCCACCAACTTGTGGCCCTGGAAGATGTCGGTGATCGCCCAACAGTCGGACACGACGTACCCCCGGAATCCCCACTCCCCGCGCAGGATGTCCCGGAGCAGCATCGGGCTCGCGCAGGCCGGCTGCCCCAGCACCCGGTTGTACGCGCACATCACCGACCCCGCTCCCCCCTCGACGACCGCCATCTCGAAATGCGGCAGGTAGGTCTCGCGCAGGTCACGCTCGTCCACGATGGCGTCGAAGCTGTGGCGCGCCGGCTCGGGGCCGCTGTGCACGGCGTAGTGCTTCGGGGTCGCCACCGTCTTGAGGTAGCGCGGGTCGTCGCCCTGCATGCCCCGGACGAACGCCACGGCCAGCCGGCCGGCGAGGTACGGGTCCTCGCCGTACGTCTCCATGCCGCGGCCCCAGCGTGGATCGCGGAAGATGTTGATGTTGGGCGACCAGAAGGTGAGCCCCTCGTAGATCCCGCGGCGGCCCTGGCGCGCGGCCTCGTGGTGCTTGGCGCGCGCCTCGTCGGAGATCACCGTGGCCACGCGGTGCAGCAGATCCGTGTCCCACGTCGCGGCCAGGCCGATCGCCTGCGGAAACACCGTGGCGCGGCCGGCGCGCGCCACCCCATGCAGCGCCTCGTTCCACCAGTTGTACGCGGGGATGCCAAGCCGCGGAATCTCCGCCGACGTGTACTGCAGCTGCGAGACCCTTTCCCCCAGCGTCATGCGGCTGATCAGGTCCCCGACCCGCGCCTCGAGCGACTGATCGGGGTCGAGATACGCGATGGCGGGAGCCGCCGGGGCAACCGGTTCCGGTGGCGGCGCGGCACAGGCCGCGAGGAGCGCGAGACACGGCAGCAGCACGGCGGGTCGCAACGGCATGGCATCCTCCCTCATTCCCCGAGTCGCCCGTGGCCGCCGCCCCTGGGCGGTGGCCACGCTGGGCCGGTGGGAATCTCCGCCCGAGTCGGGCAGCGGGCAACCACCGCGGCGGCGCTTGACGCCCGCGCCGCGCCCAAGGACGTCGTTCGCTTGCGGAGATCGAGCCCCGCTGCCGAGACTTGGGGAGTCCCCTTCGTTCCCCAGCACCTCAGCGTGGAGCGGTCATGACCGGTTCTGAGCACGTTGCCGACCTGCGCCGGCGACTCGGCGAGATCGACGCCGAGTTGCTGGCGCTCGCCGCGGAACGCATTCGTATCGGCCGGGCCGTCGGCGAGGCCAAGCTGCAGGACGGCCTGCCGACGGTGGACTACGCCCAGGAGCGCGTCGTGCTGGATCGCGCCCGGGCCGCGGCGCGGCAGGTCGGGCTCGCGGAGCCGGTGGCCGAGGATCTGCTGGCCGGATTGATCCGCGCGTCCGTGACGGCGCAGGAGGCGGACCGGGTGCGGGGCGCCGCGGTCGGCACGGGCAAGCGGGCGGTGGTGATCGGCGGCGCCGGGCGGATGGGCGCGTGGTTCGCGGAGTTCCTCGCCGCTCTGGGCTACCGCACGGCGGTCGTCGATCCGGCGACCTCGGCGCTCGAGAACGAGCGCGGGCGCGCAGGCCTCGGCGACGCCGACCTCGTGCTGTGCGCCACGCCGCCGCGTGTGACCGCGGACCTGTACGCCACGTGGTGCGCCGCCCCGCCGCGCGGGGTGGTCTGCGACATCGCGAGCATCAAGACGCCTATCGTGGCACCGATCGCGCGGCTCCGCGCGGCGGGCGCCCGGGTTGCCTCCATCCACCCGATGTTCGGGCCGGGCACGCTGCTGCTACGGGACGCCGACGTGGTCGTCTGCGACACCGGCGACTACGAGGCCCGGGCCCTCGTGGAAGCGCTGTTCGCGCCCACGACCGCGCGGCTCGTGCGGCTCCCGCTCGCGGAGCACGACCGCGTCATGGCCGATCTCCTGGCGCTGGCGCACGCCACGGCCATCGGCTTCGCCCTGGCCCTCCCCGCGGCCGACCATCCGGTGCGCAGCACGACGTTCCAGGCGCTGGAGCGGATCGCGGCGGGTGTGGTGCGGGAGAGTCCCGCGGTCTACTACGAGATCCAGGCCGCCAACCCGCACGCGGCCGCGGCGGTGACCCGCCTGCGCGCCGCCCTCGACCGGCTGGCGGACGCGGTGGCCGGCCACGATGCCGCCGGGTTCGCCGCCCTCATGGCGGAAGGGGCGCGCCGGACACCCGGGACGTGAGGGTCTCGCGACCTACCACTTCTTCCAGCGCCAGACGGTGCCGACGCCCACCGCCGAGATCAGGGCGAACAGCATGATCAGCCAGAAGGCCGCCGGGTGGCGCTGCAACGGGATCGTGACGTTCATCGAGAAGGCGCTGACCACGAGGGTCGGCAGCATGATCCCGATCGTGATGATGGTGAGCGTCTTGATGAGCTGATTGAGGTTGTTGCTCACGATGGACGCCCGCGCGTCCATCAGGCTGGAGAGGATGTTCGAGTAGATCTCCGCCTGGCGGTAGCACTGCTGGTTCTCGATCGCCAAGTCCTCGAGCAGCTCCTGCTGCTCCCGGGTAAAGCCCGCGCGCGGCGCGTTGTTCCGCAGCTTCTCGATCACCACCGCGTTGGCGTTGAGCGCGTTGAGGTAGTACACCAGGCTCTTCTCCAGCGTGAACAGGTTGAGCAGATGCTTGTTCTCCATGGAGCGGTTGATCTTCGCCTCCACTTGGTCGGAGATCATCGTGATCGTGCGCAGGTGACCGAGGAAGTGCGCGATCGTGGAGGACAGGACCCGCAGCATGAGGTCGGCCGGACCGGCCGTGCTGGAGATCGGTTTCCCCTCGAACACGGGCACGTCGTCGGACAGCACCACGACCAGTCGCTCCTTGAACAGGAACAGCCCGGTGGACAGGACCTTGAACACCAGGTCGTCCTCCGCGCGATACGTCTTCGGGCGCTTGAACACGACCGCGAGGTGCTCGGGCTCGAATTCCAGGCGCGACACCTCGTCGGGATCGAGCGCCGAGTTCAACGTGTGCTCGTCCACCCCCAGCGTTTCCACGAGGTAACGCTTCTCGGCGGCGTCCGGGTTGAGCACCACCAGGACCGGCGCGGCCTCGGACGACGAGGGAACGACTTTGCCCGCCTGGATCTCAAGCGTCTGGAGCATCGGTGGCTCCTGCGGTTCAGGGTCGTGCGGCGCCTGCGGCGCCGCGCTCCGCGCTCGTGCCCCTGGGGCGTCCCGGCGTCCTGGCCGGGCACCGGCTGCTGCGCCTCTCCATGCGTCGGCATCCGGTGCGATCCCACGATGCCCTGCCGCATGGCGACGGACCAGAGGCCCCCGGCGAGCACACCAGGAGGCCGATCGAGACGAGCGCCGCGAGCCAGGAGGGTCCGAGCACGAAGCGAGCCGAACGCGCCCGCCAGGCCGCCGAGCACGGCGTAGCTCGTGAACGTCCGGTGGGTAGCTGGTGCCCAACGATCTGTCGGGTCGGCTCAGCGTGTCTCGTCAGAGCGCCTTGTGATATACCCGGTACTTCTTGACCAGCCTCGCGCCCCACCGCTCCATCTCCGCCCGGACCAGCGTGTTGCTCTCCAGCTCGTGGTGGGTATCGAACACCGTGAATCCGGCGGCGTGCGCCGAGCGCAGCATCTCGCGGCCCATCAGCATGTCCACCCCCCGTCCGCGGTGCTCCTCCTTGATGCCGCCGAGCAGCAGGTCGAGCTGCTTGGCGCGCTTGCCCGCCCGGAGAATATGGATGAAGCCGAAGGGGAACAGGCGACCGCGCGCCTTGACGATCCCCTCGTAGAGGTTGGGAATGCCGATCATGAAGCCGACGACTTCGTCGTCCTTCTCCACCACCTTGACGAACCGCACGTCCAGCAGGGGCACGAACTTGTCCGCCAGCGCCCGCATCTCCTCGTCATCCAGCGGGGAATAGCCGTACACGCCGACGAACGTGGCGTTCATCAGGCCGAGCACCGGCAGGATGTAGCGCCGCGCCTCCCGCTTGTTCTTGAGCCCCACCTCGCGAAAGCCGCGGCGTTCGATGCGCTCCGCCACCTTCGCCATCAGCGGCGGGACGTCCGCCATGACCGGGACGTGGTACACGAAGTAGTCCACTTCCTTCGCGTACCCTTCGGCCTCGAGGAACCGCGGAACGAACGGGAAGTTGTAGTAGGTCACGATCGTGGGCGGATGCTCGAACCCCTCGACCTGAAACCCCTCGGGATCCTGGTCGTTGAAGCCGAGCGGCCCCACGATCTTGGTCATCCCCTGGGCGCGGCCCCACTGTTCGACGAAGGCGAGGAGTGCGTGGAACACCTCGGGATCTTCCGGGGACTCGAGGCACGAGAAGCGCACGTTCCGCTCGTTCATCTTCTCGTTGTGGCGCCGGTTGACGATCCCCATCACGCGGCCGACCGGCTCGCCGTCCCGCCAAGCAAGCGCCATGGTGGCGTCGCAGTAGCGGAACGCGAGGTTCTTCTTCGGGTTGAACCACTGGCGCTCATCCCAGTAGATCGGCGGCATCCAGAGCGGGTGGTCGCGGTGCAGGACCTCCGGCAGATAGATGAACCGCCGAAGATCGCTGCGCGACACCACAGGCTCGATTCGGACGGTCATCCTTGCACCCGCAAAGTCTGGAGGTTGCCGGGCTGTGCCGCAGTATGAAGCTCCCGGACAAAACCTACCCAGGGAATACGAGGCGGCAAGGCTTTCTCCCGAACGCGGCGGGAAGGAAACCGCTGCCCGCCGCGGACCGTAGGGTCAGCACCAAGGAGGCTTCCCTATGACGCGTCGTCACCTGCTTCGCCTGTCGGCCGCCGTCTTCGTCGGAACCGCGTCCCACGCCCCGCTCATCGCCCAGACAGCCGCACCGCCCGACAGCGCTTCGGCGACCGCGGAGGGTGCGGTCCGGGAGCTCTACCGGCTCGTTTCGTTCGCGCCCGGCGCAACGACGGACTGGGGGAAGGTGCGCAGCCTCTTTCTCCCGGAAGCCGTGATCTTCCTGCGCACGAGCCGCACGGCCAGCACGGTGTTCACGCTGGAGGGCTTCATCGCCGATTTCGCCGCGTTCGATACGCTGCCCGCCGTGGTGCAGAACGGCTTCACGGAAACGATCGTCCGGCTGCGGCCGACGGTGTTCCGTGACATCGCCCACGTGCTCGTGCTGTACGAGGCGACCATCCCCGGCTCGCCCCGGCCGCCGCAGCAGGGAGTCGACAGCTTCCAATTGATCAGGCGGGACGGGCGCTGGTGGATCGTCAGCGTGGCGAACGACATCGTCACGCCTGAGACGCCCGTGCCTGCCGAGCTCCTGCCGTAGCAGGGGTCGGCGGCCGCTGGGGTTAGAACAGCAGGTGGGCCTCGAGGCTCCAGCGGTCGAGGTCCGTGGTGGCCTGGGGAATGTCGGCCAGCAGCGTGTAGAATCCCGCGAGCCGCACGAACGCCACCGGGAAGAACTCGAGCCCGAACCGCGCGCGGACCTTCTGGTCTTCGGGAACGTCGAGGTTCTTGTCGAGGTACCCGTACGTGACCTTCGCGTTGAGTCCGCGACGCACCAGCCAGTCCGCCTCCGCGTAGGCGGCGAGCTGCCGTACCGTATCGCCCTGCACCGGCGCGTCCCGCACCCAGTCGACCTCACCCAGCAGAGCCAGCGGACCCAGCGAGACCCCGCCGAACGAGCCTACCGCGTCGCGCCGGTTGCTGGACGAGCTGTTACGCGAGGCCGACGCGCCCAAACGCCAGCGGCGAAAGATCACGGCGGCGCTGGACGTGACCTGCTTGCCGTTGTCGTTCTCGGCCGCCCCCGCCGTGCCGTTGGTGAGCGCGACGGACACGGTCAGGGGCCCGGGCTCGAACCCGACCTCGACGCCCTGATCCGGCGTGTAGTACGTGAACCCCGTACGCTCCCGCACGTACTCGGCGTTGTCCGGGAGTCGGAGCCCGTAGGGCAGCAGGAACTTGCCCGCCTTGGCGTAGCCGTTGCCCGGCAGCCGCCGCACCATGGCGAACGCCTCGCGCGCGACCGCGCGGTCCGGTCCCACGGTCTGATCGATGTACAGCGCGAGGCGGTCCTCGAGCAGGCTCGCCGCGACATAGAGCTGCGCCTCCTCGAGGTCGATCGAGGTCTGCGGCGTCGAAGCCTTGAACGTCCCCGACCCGTCGAGCCGCAGATCCCAGCCGACGCTGAGGAAGTCGCCCAGCGTCTTGCTGACGACCGCGCCGGCCGGCCGCATCGGCAACTGCGTCTGAGCGAAGATCGCGCCGTAGGCGGTGCGGTTGCCGCCCCCCGTGACGTTCGTGTGGCACTGGGAGCACTTCAGGCCGGTGCGCACCGACAGGTATGGCTCGGCGACGGCGGGTGCGGCAGTCATGAGCAGCGCGCCCGCACCCAGCACCAGTTCGACGGGGAGTCGCATGTGAGCCTCGCTCAGTTGTTGGGGGCGCCGGCCGCGATCCAGGCGCGAATCGTGGCGATCTCCGCGACGCTGAGTGGCGGGGCGCCGAGCGGCATCCGGCCCCCGGAGCCGCCCAGCTCGCCCTGCGTTCCCTCGATCTTGTGCACCAGGTAGCTGGAGTCCGGGAGCGACGGGCGGACCCGGAAGAAGCCGGGCGCTTCCTGGGCGGGCACGTTCACGATGCTGGCGTACGCCAGTCCGGCGCTCAGGTTCTGGCCGAGCACCGGGGAACTCCCGGCGTGACACCCGGAGAGCGCACAGTTCGCGGTGAAGATCGGTTGAACGTCCCGCGCCAGTGAGATCGAGTCGGGCGGGCCGCCCGAGCCGATCGGATTGCCATTCGGGTCCAACCCGGTCCCGTCACCGACACAAGCGGCCACCGCACACGCCACAAGCAGCACGAACGCCGTTCGTCGCACGCCACCCTCCCCGGCCGCGTCGGCCGACTCCCGGACACCTGCGGTCCGCAATCTAACCACGATCGCGCCTTCGGGGTTCCCGGACACCCTCCGGGCTCCCCGACGCGCCTGCCGCCACGGAACCCCGGAACATTCGCGGACCGCTATGGGTTCTAGCGTCTAATGGATATGGGAGTCAGTTGGTCGGAATTGATCTAGCGGTCACCTGGAGGGAGTCTCCATGCCACTGCAGCGTCGCGCCGGACTCGGCGTCCTCGTCCCCACGGTCGTGCTCGCGATGGTCGCTCAGGGCTGCGGCAACGGCGTCACGAACCCAGACACCACGCCCGCCGCGATCGTGATCGTGAGCGGCAACAACCAGACCGCCCAGGTGGGGACGGCGTTGGGGAACCCGCTGGTGGTACGCGTGACCAACGCCTCCGGCGGCGCGTTGAGCGGCGTCACCGTCAACTGGTCGGTCCTGGCGGGCGGTGGGACGCTGGGGAGCACCTCCAGCACCACCAACGCGCAGGGCGAGGCCCAGGTCGGCTACACGGTGGGCGCGACCGCGATTGCCAATCAGGTGCGTGGCACGGTCCAAGGTGCCGCGAGTCTCACAGCCACGTTCAGCGCCACGGCCTCCGCGGTGATCGACAACACCCCGGCGGTCATCACGGTGGTGAGCGGTGACAACCAGTCGGCCTTTTCCGGCCAGGCGTTGGCAAGCCCGCTCGTGGTCAGGGTGGCGAACGCCGCGAACCAGGTTCTTCAGAACATCACGGTGAGTTGGACCGTCGTCCAGGGCGGCGGCGCGCTCGGTTCGGCCACGAGCACGACGAACGCCCAGGGTGAGGCCAGCAACACGTACACCGTGGGCGCCTCGGTGGGTGCGAACCAGGTGCAGGCCGCGGTCCAGACGAACACCAGCATCAACACGGTGTTCAACGCCACGACGCAGGATGCCACGCCCGCGGTGATGTCGATCGCGAGCGGCAACAATCAATCGGCCACCGTGGGTCAGGCGCTGCCGAACCCGCTGGTCGTTCGCGTGGCGAACGCCGCGAATCAGGCGATCCCGAACGTCGTCGTGAGCTGGACCGTGACCCAGGGTGGCGGCACGCTGGGCTCGGTCACGAGCACGACCAACGCCCAGGGGCAGGCCAGCGACACCTACACCGTCGGCGCGTCAGCCGGCGCGAACGAGGTGCGCGCGGCGCTGCAGGCGAACGCGGCGATCAACACGCTGTTCGCCGCGACGGCCAACGCCGTCGCGACCACGGCGAGCGTGGCCGTTACGAACTTCCAGTTCACGCCGGCCAGCGCCACGGTCGCGGCAGGTGGCACGGTGACGTGGAACTTCAACCAGGGCACGCACAACGTGACCTGGGTGTCGGGCGGGTTCACGAACTCGGCGGACATGTCGTCCGGAACCCATCAGGTCACGTTCCCCAGCGCTGGAACATTCCAGTACTACTGCTCGATCCACGGTACGCCGACGACCGGGATGCGGGGCAGCGTGACCGTGCAATGACGCGGGGTAATCACACACTCGAACCTTCAACCGGAGCACCTTTCATGACACGCCTGCTCGCTTGCACAGTGGTAGCGCTCGCCCTCACGGTCGGCTGCAGCAACAGCACCGGCCCGAACGGGACGGGCGTCACGGTGCAGGACAACTCCTTCAGCCCTTCGAGCAACACCATCACCGCCGGCGAAACGGTCACGTGGACCTGGGCCGGCAGCAGCCAGCACAACGTGACGTGGGATAGCGGCTCACCGGCGGCGTCGGCGACCCAGGCGAGCGGCACCTACCAACGCACGTTCGCCCAGGCAGGCACCTACAGCTACCACTGCACGATCCACGGCAGTGCGGGCGCCGGAATGCACGGCACGGTGACGGTGCAGTAGACCGCTGGGACCCCGCGGGCGGTGCTCCACCTGTCGGAGCGCCGCCCGGCCCGCCTCCTGCCTCGTTGACGGCTCACCCCACGGCGGCGTCGCGGCCTGCGAGGCGCGCTCCGCCCGCCATCACGAGCCAGGTGCCCGCCGCGTAGACCAGGAGATCAAATCGCAGCTGCCGGGCTACCGCGTGCGCGACAAGCGCGACCGCGAGCGTCAGGAGCAGCACCAGGCCACCTGGTCGCACCGTCCCGGGAAAGAGGAACAGCGCGGCACCGATCGCCTCCACGACCGCCAGGACACCGAGGGCCAGATCGGCGCCCCCGACCGCGGGGGCGAGGGCGTGCAGCGCGGTGTGGGCGCTCGCGACCAGCAGGGTGATCCCCAGCGTCAGGTGGAACGCGATGAAGGAACGTCGGAACGTCGTGGTGGGCATGTGTTCCTCGGCGGGCGGGGGGGTCATTGGATCCAGGCGGGATCGAGAACCACGTGGCGGATCCGCTCGCGGTTCCAGGTAAACGTCACGTGCACCAGGCCGTCGCGGGTCTGGATCATCGCGGGGTAGGAATACTCCCCCGCCGAGTCCACCAGCACCACGGCGTCACGCCACGCGGTCCCATCGCTCGAGATCGCGATCGCGAGTTTCTGGCGATCGCGCGTGGTCGGATTGTACGCCAGGAGGAATCGGCCATCGGCGAGCCGCGTGGCGTCGATCCCCGCGCTCGGGTTCGGCAGGCCGGTCGCGGTCATCCGGCTCCACGTGCTCCCGCCGTCTTGCGACCACGCCTCGGCGATGACTCCCTGCCGGCTGCGACACAAGACCTGGAGCTGCACCGGCGTGTGTACGAGAATCGTCGGCTGAATTGCCGCGAACTCCGCCGGATCGTTGAGCGGCCCGGTGGTCCGCCAGGCGCCCCGCGACGCGAGCGTGACACTCCAGTCGGCGCCTGCCGCCGCGCTGTCGCCCGGGCCCCGGAACTGCTCGAGGTGCACCACCCAGCCGGCATCCTCCGTGCTCGACCCCGCGAGCACAGTGCCGTCCGGCAGCTCGACCGGCTTGGCGCGGATCGGGCCGAGTATCCCGGGCGGCAGCGCGATCGCCTCCGACCAGGTACGGCCGTTGTCGGGTGACGCGCGCACCAAGCCCCACCACGCTGCCGGGCTGGGACCGACCTTGTAGAACAGCAGGAGCGGGCCGTGCGACGGCTGGAACAGTACCGGGTTCCAGCACGGATACCGCGTACCGTCACGCTCCGCGCCGTTCGCCACCTCGACCGGCGCCGACCAGTGCGTCCCGTCGTGCCGGGACAGCCAGATGCCGACGTCGGGGTTCCCCTCCTCGGTTCCGCCGAACCACGCCGCCACCAGGCCGTCGGGCGTTTCGACGATGGTCGATGCGTGCGCCGAGGGAAACGCTGCGCGCTCGTAGACGAACTCGGATTGCACGACGGCCGCTGCGGATTGCTGAGCCGCAGCGGCGGATGCGACCAGCATCGCGGCGGCGGCACCGAGCAGGGCAGCCTTCCGCCCAGTGCGCGCCTGGTGCCTGATGGTCGGCGCGCGCCTCACGCGGCTCCCGAGCCGACGACCGGCCGCCGGCACACGGCGCGCACGGCGACGATCCGCCCCTCGGCACCGTTGCGCAGGGAGTTTTCGACTTTCTCCACCACCGCGTCACGCACGATGACCTCCCGGCCAAGTGCCAGAGGCCCGCGCTGCGCCGCGGCCGGCCGGCGGGCCTGCTCGACGGCTTCCGCCGTGACGTCCTCCCATAGCTCCACCACCAGCCCCGCCGCCGCCAGCAGCTCACGCGTCCGCTCCGGGGTGTCGAGGAAGCTCAGCGCCGCTTCGAGCGCGAACGCGCCTCCCAACTTGAGAACGCGGCGGACCTCGCGAAACCGCTGGCCCTTGTCGGGGACGTTCATGATCGTGTTCTGCGACCAGACGAGGTCGAACCGCTCGCTCCCATACGGCAGCGCGAGCGCGTCTCCCCGCTGGAACGTCACGCGCTTCGAGAGGCCGGTCATTGCGGTGAGCATCCGGGCGGCGCGGCAAAACTCGCGCGTCAGGTCCAGCCCCGCGACGCGGGCACCCCACTCCGCCGCGAGCGTCCGCGCCGGCCCGCCGACACCGCTCCCGATGTCGAGCACGCGCATTCCGGGTGCGAGGCGGGCGAGTTGCGCGAGCGCGCGGGTGGAGGTCCGCCCGCCGGTGTGGAACTCGTCGAACGTCGCGAGATCTCACGGGTCGGGCCCCGCGGGCCGCCTCGGATCGGGCGAGCATCTCCCGGATGCGCGCCAGCAAGTCGAACCCGCCGTAGTGCTGGTTGATCGCCTCGTGGTAGTCGGCTTCCCCCATGCGTCCTACCC
>Ga0153916_10000113_pt1 | contig 45342 bp, 40 predicted proteins | sample Opewatmetagenome_FD_109642 | JGI IMG/M metagenome (GOLD analysis project Ga0153916, IMG submission 109642) | Freshwater wetland microbial communities from Ohio, USA - Open water 3 Core 3 Depth 4 metaG | ecosystem: Environmental > Aquatic > Freshwater > Wetlands | place: USA: Ohio, Lake Erie...
CCTAGTACGAGAGGACCGGAGTGGACGCACCTCTGGTGTACCGGTTGTCACGCCAGTGGCATTGCCGGGTAGCTATGTGCGGAAGAGATAACCGCTGAAAGCATCTAAGCGGGAAACTCGCCTCAAGATGAGACTTCCCGGAGGCTTGACCTCCCTAAAGGGTCGTCCTAGACCAGGACGTTGATAGGCGGGATGTGCAAGGGCTGTGAGGCTCTGAGCTAACCCGTACTAATTGCCCGTGCGGCTTGACCCTATAACCGTGAGCAAACGGTTAAAGCGCGCGCAATCTCGCGCCCAGCATTCACTTCATTCCGAATCGCGGCTCGTGCCCAAGCGGAGTAGTCTGCCGACGCGGCGAGCCCAGAGTCAATCTGGCGGCCACAGCAGCCTGGACCCACTCCTTCCCATCCCGAACAGGACCGTGAAACGGGTTTGCGCCGATGATAGTGTGCATTCGTACGCGAAAGTAGGTTACCGCCAGGCCATATGCAGAGAAAAAGCCCGGGGACGTGAGTCTCCGGGCTTTTTCATTTTTGGAGATCCGCCATGAACGATGCCGGCCGAGCTTTCGAGAAACTCCTAGCGCGCATGACCTCCGCCATTTGCCGCGGCGCAGCCGGGTCGGCCGCGGAGTGCTTCACTGCCGATGGCATCTACCACGACGGCTTCTACGGCGAGTTCGCCGGGCGCGAGGCGATCGCGCGCATGATCACCGATTTCTTCCACCGCGATGCGCAAGACTTCGAATGGCGCGTGTCCGATGCGTGCAGCGATGGCCGCGTGGGCTACGCACGCTACGAGTTTTCCTATCGGTCGAGAATCAAGGGCAGCGAAGGCAGGCGGATCGGTTTTCCCGGGATCAGTTTTTGCGAGCTCGAGAATGGCCGGATCCGGCGTTATGCGGAAGTATTCGAGCGCGCGCCGGTCCTGGCGCAACTCGGTTTCGCCGACGAGCGCATCCTCAAGGCGGTAAAACGCTGGGTTGAATAGCAGGCCTTGCCAGCTGCTCGTATACTGTATATAAATACAGTATACGGGTGGCCATGAAGACTTCGCTCGCCGATATCCTTGCGCAGCATTCCGTCTGGCGCGGCGGCGCATTCGTGCGCCCGGCCGTGCCCGCATTGCCGACCGGGTTCGCCGTTCTGGATCGCGAGCTGCCCGGCGGGGGCTGGCCCAGCGGGGCGCTGACCGAGATCCTCGGCCTGCGCGAAGGCGTCGGTGAGCTGCAGCTCGTGCTGCCGGCGCTTGTGACGCTCTCCACGAGCGGGCGGCGCGTCGTGTGGCTTGCGCCGCCGCATCTGCCTTATGCGCCGGCGCTTGCTGCGGCGGGCGTCGACCTCGTCCAGCTGTCGGTGGTGCGCGCCCCGGGGCGGCGCGATGCGCTTTGGGCCGCCGAGCAGGTGCTAAGGGCGGGCAACTGCGATGCGCTGCTTGCCTGGTTCCGCGACATTCGCTATGCCGAGCTGCGGCGGCTCGCGGTGGCGGCGGAAGCGAGCCGCGCTTTTTGCGCCCTGTTCCGCCCGTCGGAGGCGGCCCGCGAGCCGTCGCCGGCCTGCCTGCGCATCGCGCTCGAGCCTATGCACGGGGGGCTCGCGGCGCGCATCCTCAAGCGCCGCGGCGCGCTGGCCGCAGCGCCCGTGCTCCTTCCAGTCAAGAGGCCTGTCCATGCTGTGGGTGGCCCTGCGCTTTCCGTCACTCGCGCTCGAAGCCTTGTTGCGCGGCCATGCCTCGCGTGAGTCCGCGGGCGTCCCGTGGGCGATCGCTGACGGCCGCGAGGTGCTCGCTTGCAATGCGCGGGCAGGAGCGCTCGGCGTGCACGCCGGGATGGAGCTTGCCGCGGCCTGGGCGCTCGCGCCGCGACTGCGCGTGCGGCCGCGCGACGAGGCGGCCGAACGCGAGGCGCTCGAAGGCATCGCGGCCTGGGCATGCCGCTTTACCCCCCGCGTGTCGCTTGAACCGCCGCAGGGCGTGCTCGTGGAGATCGAGGGCAGCCTGCGCCTGTTTCACGGCCTCGCGCCGCTGATCGGTCGAATGCGCAGCGGCCTCGAAGAAATGGGCTTCAGCACGACGCTCGCCGCGGCGCCGACAGCGCGCGGGGCGTGGTGGCTCGCGATCGCGGGCAACGAAGAGCTGATCACTGACCCGGCGCTGCTCGAGACGGCACTCGCCGCCCTACCCATCTCGGCAGGCTGCTCCGACCAGCATGCGCTCGATCTCCTGCGCAGCATTGGAGTCACGACGATAGAGGGATTGCTTGCCTTGCCGCGAGAGGGCGTAGGGCGGCGTCTGGGTCGGGGGCTGCTAGACGACCTGGAACGCGCGTTGGGAGCGGCGCCGGAGCCGCGCACCATGTTCGCGCCGCCGGCTCGCTTTGTCGCGAAGCTCGAATTGCACGGCGAGGTGGAGCATGCGGAAGGAGTGCTGTTCGCCGCACGGCGGCTCCTGGTGCAGCTAGAGGGGTTGCTCGCTGCCCGCCAGGCGGGCGTGCGGCGATTTCTCCTCGTACTGCTGCATCACGCTGCCCGCCCGAGCGTCGTCGAAGTCGGGCTCGCCTCGCCCGGCCGCGAGCTCGAGCGTTTCATGCAGCTGCTGCGCGAGAAGCTCTCGATGACCGTGCTGGTCGAGCCGGTCGAGGCGATTCGCATCGAAGCTGCTGATTTCGAGCCGTTGCACGGCTATACGGCAGGCCTGTTTCGCGACGCGCGTATCGAGGGAGAGGGCTGGGCACGGCTGATCGAGCGCCTGCAGGCGCGCTTGGGCGGTGGCGCTGTGCACGCCATCGGACTGCAGCCGGAGCACCGGCCGGAGCGCGCCTGGCGGGTGCTGGGCGCGGGCGAGCAACCGCCGCGCGGGGAAGCGTGCACGGGGGCGCGGCCCCTGTGGCTGATCGATCCGCCGCGCCGGCTCAAGGAAGCAGGCGGCGTGCCGCACGACGGCGGTCGGCTAGAGCTACTGGCCGGCCCCGAGCGCATCGAATCGGGCTGGTGGGACAGTGGGGAGGTTGCGCGCGATTACTTCATCGCACGGGCACCGAGCAGCGCGCTGTTATGGATATTCCGCGAGCGAGGCGGCAGCTGGTATCTGCACGGACTGTTCGCGTAGGCCGATGTTTCCCGCGCTGCCCGCGTACGCGGAACTCCATTGCCTGTCGAACTTCACGTTCCTGCGCGGCGCTTCGCATCCCGAAGAGCTGGTCGAGCGGGCCGCGGCGCTCGGCTACTCCGCGCTGGCGCTGACCGACGAATGCTCGCTTGCCGGTCTGGTGCGCGCGCATGTCGCCGCCAAAGGTTGCGGCTTGAGGTTGATCACGGGTACCGAAGTAAGGCTCGACGACGGCACCAAGCTCGTCCTGCTCGCCGCCGACCGGCGCTCGTACGGCGGGCTCTCTTCGCTCATTACCGTCGGTCGCAGGCGATCGAGGAAGGGCAGCTATCTGCTGACGCGCGGCGATCTCGAGCCGCTCGCGGGAAGCGGGGCGCTTGCGCTGCTCGTGCCCGGGGAGCGGCCCGAGCCCGCTTGTGCGCGCTGGCTCGCGGAGCTGTTTCCGGCGCGTGCCTGGATCGCCGCCGAGCTGCATTGCGGCGCCAGCGACAGGGCGCGGCTCGCGCTGCTCGACGAGTTGGCCGCCGCATCCGGGCTGCCGCTCGTCGCAGCGGGCGACGTGCACATGCATGTGCGCTCGCGCAAACGGCTGCAGGACACGCTCACCGCGATTCGTCTCGGCAAGCCGGTGGCGCAATGCGTGCAGGCGCTGTATCCGAACGCCGAGCGCAGCCTGCGGCTGCGCATGCGCCTGGCGCAGCTCTATCCACCCGATCTGCTCGCCGAAACGCTCGCGGTCGCCGAGCGTTGCGGCTTCTCGCTCGACGAGCTGCGTTACGAATATCCGGACGAGCTGGTTCCCGCGGGCGAGACACCTGCAAGCTGGTTGCGCCGGCTCACGCTGGAGGGTCTTGGATGGCGTTTCCCGGGCGGCGCTCCGGACAAGGTGCGCGAGCTCGTCGAGCATGAGCTGGGGCTGATCGCCGAGCTGCGCTACGAGGCGTTCTTTCTCACCGTGCACGACGTAGTCAGGTTCGCGCGGAGCCGGAGAATCCTGTGCCAGGGGCGCGGCTCGGCTGCCAACTCGGTGGTGTGCTACGCGCTCGGCAGCACCGAGGTGGACCCGGGGAGAATGAGCATGTTGTTCGAGCGTTTCGTCTCCAAGGAACGCAACGAGCCGCCCGACATCGACGTCGATTTCGAGCATCAGCGGCGCGAAGAGGTGATCCAGTACGTGTACGCAAAGTACGGTCGCGAACGCGCCGCGCTTGCGGCGACCGTGATCTGCTATCGGCCACGCAGCGCGGTGCGCGACGTCGGCAAAGCGCTGGGTCTCGCTGCGGAGCAGATCGAGCGGCTTTCGCACGGTCTTGCATGGTGGGATGACCGCAGTCGGCTGCCCGAGCGCGTGCGCGATGCGGGGCTCGACCCGGGAAGTCTGGTAGTGCAGCAGCTGCTGGAGCTTGCGGCCGCGCTGGTCGGGTTTCCGCGCCATCTTTCGCAGCACGTCGGCGGTTTCGTCATTTCACGCGGACCTCTGGCCGAGCTGGTGCCCATTGAAAACGCCACGATGCAGGACCGCACGGTAATCCAGTGGGACAAGGACGACCTCGAGACGCTGGGTCTGCTCAAGGTGGATGTGCTGGCGCTCGGCATGCTGTCGGCCATCCGTCGGGCTCTGGAATTCGTCGGTATGAGGATGCAGGACGTGCCGGCAGAGGATCCCGCGGTCTACGAGATGATCCAGCATGCCGACACGGTCGGTGTTTTCCAGATCGAGTCGCGCGCGCAGATGAGCATGCTGCCGCGTCTCAGACCACGCAATTTCTACGACCTGATAATCGAGGTGGCGATCGTGCGGCCCGGACCCATCCAGGGCGGCATGGTGCATCCTTACCTGCGGCGTCGTCAGGGCCTCGAGCCGGTCACCTACCCGAGCGCGGAAGTGAAGCAGGTCCTCGAGCGCACCCTCGGCGTGCCGATCTTCCAGGAACAGGTGATGCAGCTGGCGATGGTCGCGGCCGGGTTCTCCCCGGGCGAGGCCGACCAGCTGCGCCGCTCAATGGCTGCCTGGCGCAGGAAAGGCGGCCTCGAGCATTTCGAGAGCCGGCTGGTGCACGGCATGCTCGAGCGCGGCTACGCACGGGAGTTTGCGGAGGCGGTCTACAAGCAGATCCTCGGGTTCGGAGAATACGGTTTCCCGGAATCGCATTCGGCGAGCTTCGCGCTGCTCGTCTATGTCTCGGCCTGGCTCAAGCGCCACGAGCCGGCTGCATTCTGCGCGGCGCTGCTCAACAGCCAGCCGATGGGCTTCTACGCCCCGGCACAGCTGGTACAGGATGCGCAACGCCACGGCGTCGAGGTGAGGCCGGTGGATGTCGCAGCGAGCGAATGGGATTGCACGCTGCAAGGGCGAGCGCTGCGCTTGGGGCTGCGAATGGTGAGCGGACTTGCCGAAGCGGCGTCGCAGAGGATCACGGCGGGGCGACCGTTTAATTCGGTCGAGGATCTCGCCCACCGCGCGGCGCTCGACCGGCGCGACTTGAGCTGCCTTGCCGCGTCCGGCGCACTCTCGTCCCTCGCGGGGCATCGTCGACAGGCGCATTGGCTTGCGGCGGGCGTGGAGCACGCGCCCGGCGTGCTGCGCAACATGCCGGCGCGCGAGACACCGGCCGATCTTGTGCCGCCGGGAGAGGGCGAGGATATCGTCGCGGACTATGCCAGCCTCGGCCTGACGCTGGGGCGCCATCCGCTCGCGCTGCTGCGCGCTCGCCTCAGCCGGCTCAGGCTCATCACGGCGGAGCGGCTGCGGACGCTGCCGCACGGGCGCGTTGCGCGTGCCGCGGGGCTCGTGACCTGCCGGCAGCGACCCGACACCGCGAGCGGCGTGATATTTATCACGCTCGAGGACGAAACCGGCTGTATCAACGTGATCGCATGGCGCAATCTCGTCGAGCGCCAGCGCCGCGAGTTGCTCGGCGCGCATCTCTTGGGTGTGGAGGGCGTAATCGAGCGCGATGGAGAAGTCGTGCACCTGGTCGCGCGCCGGCTGTTCGATCATGACTCCCTGCTGGGACGCCTCACGGTATCCTCTCGTAACTTCCGCTGACAGTGCTAACATCCGGCGCGAGCGATGCACGAATACGCAGACATACTCTGCCTAATCGCGGCGCGGCGCGAGCGCCGACCCGTACGTGCCTTACCCGCGCTCGACGCGTTGTTTCGCCGCCTGGCCCAGTGCACCCGGTCCGACGAGGCGAGTGCTACGGAGGACTGCATCTGGGACATGTGGATGTACCATCCGCATCGCTCGGCGGCCGAGGCGCTCGAGCTGGCGACGAGGGACATCGCAGCGCAGCGCTATGACATAGCGGAAACGCGCCTGCACCGGCTGCTGCGGCACCTGCCGGACTTTGCGGAGGCCTGGCACAAGCGCGCGACGCTCTATTACCTGCTGGGGCGCGACGAAGCATGCGTCCCCGATCTGCGCCGAACCCTGGAGCTCGAACCGCGACACTTCGGCGCGCTTTGCAGCTTTGCCGAGATCCTTCTGGGCGGAGGCATGTCGGAGGCCGCCAGGTTTGCGTTCTCGACCGCGCTGGCACTTCACCCCCACTTGGTGCGCGCACGCGAGGTGGTGGCCGGATCGGGGTCGTGACCGGCGCGGAAAAACCGCACATCGACACGAATTTACATTCCGCAGGGAAGGATTGACGTTCCGGGCGGCAGGGATGTCGCCAATTGCCTATAAAATCATGTCGGCGAGGGTGGTGACGTGAAGCGCGCACACTTGGACACAACCCGGAAAGGGGTACGGAAACTCCCATGACCGAAAGCTCCTACACCGTTACTGTTCCCAAGGACCTCGAGGATCTCATCCCGATGTTCATGAGCAACCGCAAGAAGGAGCTCGTCGCGTTGCGGTCCGCGCTCGCCGCGCTCGACCTCGAACAATTGCGGCAATTCGGACATCGCATGAAAGGCGTGGGCAATTCCTACGGCTTCGAAAAGGTCTCGGTCTTGGGGAAGCGCATCGAGGATGGCGCACGCAGCGGCGACCGCGCCGCACTCGAGGCTTGCATCACCGAATACGACGATTACCTCGCCCACGTCAGCATCGTGTATGGGTGAGCCTGCCTCCCTGCAAACCTCGTCTCTAAGCGACCCGGCGTTTCGGGTCCTGGTGGTGGACGACGACCCGGATATGGCGGCGTTTCTCGCGCATCTCCTGCGCAAGGAAGGCATGGATGTCGATACCGCGGGCGATGGCGATGCCGCCCTGGCGCGGGTCGCAGAGGCGGTGCCGGACCTGATGTTGCTCGACGTCATGATGCCGGGTCCGAGCGGCTTCGACGTGTGCAAGAAGCTCAAATCCGATCACGACACGGCCCTGATGCCGATCGTGCTGGTCACTGCGCTCGAGGACAAGGAAAGCCGCGTAAAGGGCATCGAGGCGGGAGCGGACGATTTCCTTTCCAAGCCCGTCAATCCTCCGGAGCTGCTGGCGCGTGTGAACACGCTTCGCCGGCTTCATGACACGCGGCGTGAGCTGGAGACCAGGCGTCTGGCGGCGGAAATCCAGCGCAAAGAGGCGATCAGGAAGGCGTTCTCGCGCTACATCTCTCCGCGCCTCGCCGACCGGATCATCCAGGACATCGGTTTCGAAGGGGGGCCGTTCAAGGGAAATGCGCAGCGCATCAACGTGGTCGCCGTGTTCGCCGATCTTCGCGGCTTCAGCGGCCTCACGGAAGGCAACGAAGCAGGCGACGTCGTGGAGATGCTCAACGCGTACTTTGCGATCCTCACGGATGCGGCGTATCAACACGATGGGACGATCTTCAACATGTCCGGCGACAGCATGCTCGTCGGGTTCAATGTGCCCTTCCTGCAGAGCGATGCAGCGACCCGCGCACTGCGCGCGGCCCAGGACATGGTGAGCCGCTTTGCCCCGGTCTCGGCGCAATGGGAGCGTCGCTGCGGGGTTCGCACCGGCGTCGGCATCGGGATCTGCATGGGCGAGGGGATCATCGGAAACGTCGGCTCGCCTCACTACATGAACTACACGGTCATCGGCGACCCCGTCGATACGGCCGCGCGCCTGATGCAGGTCGCCGGCGCCAACGAGATCCTCGTCTGCGGCCGGGTCTATGAGGCGGTTCGCGACCTGTTGCCGGCAGGAACGATTACGCCGCGCGGCGATATCAGCTTGCGCGGCAAGACCGAGTCCGTTCCGGTATTTTTCGTTCGCACGTGACGCCGATGCGCGCGCTGATCATCGACGATGACGAGGACCTGAGGAATCTCCTCACGCACTACATTCGGCAGGAATGGCCGGATGCCGAGGTGGAGCAATTCGATCCTCTCGTGCGCGAGATGCCCGGCAAGGAGTTCCCGCTTCGCGGTTACGACGTAATCATCCTCGATTACATGCTCGGGCGTGGCGACGGCCTCGAATGGCTCCACGCGTTCAAGCTTCGCAAGGACTGCCCGCCGATCCTTTTTCTGACCGGTGCCGGCAACGAGATCATCGCAGTGCGCGCGATGAAGGCCGGTGCGGACGACTACCAGCGCAAGCAGGAACTGACGCGCGAGCGGCTGGTGACGTCGATCCGCGACCTGACGCACGCGGAGGAAGAGCGTACGCTTTCGCCGGAGTTGGCGGCGCGGGTCGAGGGCCACCTGCTCGGTGCGCGCATCCGCATCCCCGGGATTCGTGTCCTGCGGCTGATTGGTGAGGGCGGAATGTCGCGCGTGTACCTGGCCTCGCGCGAGAAGGACGACGAGCCGTTGGTCGTAAAAATCCTGCGCAGCGAAGTAACCAAGGACAAGCTTGCATTGGAACGCTTCATGGAGGAATACGCGCTGGTCGAGCGTATCGGAAGCCGCCATGTGGCACAGATCCATGGACACGGCGTGTCAGAAGACCACGCGTACCTGGTGATGGAATTCTTCGACGGTGGAGACTTGAACAAGCGCCTTGGCGGTAAACCTGCGCTGCCGTCGGATGCTTTGCGAATTTTTCGCGAACTGATGTTCGCGCTCGGCGACATACACGAATGCGGCGTTCTGCATCGCGATCTGAAGCCGCAAAATCTCATGTTCCGCGGCGACGGCAGCCTGGCGATCGTGGACTTTGGCATTGCCAAGCATATCGACTCGGTGGACCGCACCGGTCACGGCGAAATTCTCGGCACCCCGCGCTACATGAGCCCCGAGCAGGTGCGCGGCATGGCGCTCGATTTGCGCACCGACATCTACAGCGCGGGCGTGTTGCTCTACCAGATGCTGACCGGAAAGCATCTTTTCGATGCGGCGACCGCCATCGAAGTGGCCTTGCAGCACCTGAATACGCAGCCGCCGGCGCTGCCTGAAGCATTGTCCGCATATCAGCGATTGATCGACAAGCTCGTCGAAAAGGATCGCGACGCGCGTTTTCGCAATGCCGACGAAGTGATCGGGTACCTGGCGCGCAAGTTCGACCAGGGGACCAAGCCGGCCGCGAGCGTCGTGGCCAGAGCGGCTTGAGGCGCGCGCGAAGACCGCCAAGCGAGACTCGAACGTGATCAGCAAGAAAATCAGCGTCGATGAGCTCAAGTTCGGGATGTACGTCACTCAGCTCGACCGGCCGTGGACAGAAACGCCGTTCCTGTTCCAGGGCTTCCTGTTGCGCGAGCCCGAGCAGCTCGAGACGCTGCGCAAGTTCTGCAAGGACGTGTACATCGACGTCGAGCGCAGCGAGCTGCCCGATGCGACGAAGCGTGCGGCGCTGACGATCAAGGCTGCGGGCACGCCTGCGGGGATCCGCCGAGTCGAGCACGTCGAGCGCGTAACCGTCGAAGTTGAGCTTCCGCGCGCGGCGGCGTCGTACGAAACTTCGCAGGCGGCGTGGGAGTCCGTGGTGGCGTCGTTGAGCCGGGGTAGCGAGGTCGACGCCGCCGCGGTGCAGGGCGCCGTCAAGGACATGAGCGCCAGCATCATGCGCAATCCCGATGCGCTGGTGCTGTTCTCGGCGCTGAAGGAGCGCGGCGGCTACTTTCTCGGGCGCGCGATGAACACGTCGATCTACATGATCATGTTTGCGCGGTTTCTCGGCATGACGCCAGAGGACATCGAGCGCGCGGGCATGGTGGGGCTCCTGCAGGACATCGGCATGCTGGAAGTGCCCGATGACGTGTTGAGTAAGACCGGTCCGCTGTCGCCGGAGGAGCAGAAGCTGGTCCGGCTCCATGTCGAGCGCGGTGTCGCGATCCTGCACAAGACCGCTGGCATGCCTCCCGAGGTCGCCGAGCTCGTCATGCTGCACCACGAGCGGCACGACGGCAGCGGGTACCCGCGCGGGCTGGGCAGCGCCGAACTCGGAACGATCGGCGCCTGCGCGGGCATCATCGACACGTTTTCAGCGATGACGTCGAAGCGGCCTTACGCCGAGGCGATGGCACCGTCGAATGCTCTGGGGATGCTGCACAAGTGGCGCGACAAGGTATTCCATCCGCTGTTGATCGAGGAGTTCATCCGTTGCATCGGGGTGTTCCCCGTAGGCAGCGTGGTCGAGCTGAACAATGGCGAGGTGGGCATCGTCATTTCCCAGAACGTGGCCAAGCGCCTGCAGCCGCGCGTCATGGTGGTGCGCGACGACAAGGGCAACCCGATCCGACCGCAGAAGCTGATCGACCTCTCGCGCTCGCCGAAGATCAGCGAGGAAGAAATCTACCGCATCCGGCGCACGCTGGAGTACGGGCGTTCCGGGGTGGGCTTGAAGGACATCATGCTTTAGCCAGCCGCAACGCGCCGCCCCGGATCAGGGCAGAGCGCTCCAGATGCTGCGCAGCTGATCGGGCAGGTCCTTGGGCGAGAACGGCTTGGATATCGCGCCCGCCGCGCCCATGGCGCGCAGCTCGTCCATCTCTCCGGAAGACGCCTTGGCGGTAATGAAGACGACCGGTAGGTGCTGAACCTCGGGTGTCTCGCGCATCTTCCGGAAAAGGGTGGGACCGTCCATTCCCGGCATCATCCAGTCGAGCATCACCAGGTCCGGCTTGAAGGCCTTGATCGCTTCGATCGCCTGCATCGGGTCGCTGACCACATGGACGGTCATCTTGCCGACGCGCTCCAGCGACATGCGCACGATGCGCTGGATGTCTTCGTCGTCCTCGACATAGCAAATCTTATTCAATGGGGTGGCAGGCACGTGGTCCTCGCTACTCGGATGCGGCGGCGGCCGACTGGTTCATCAGCGGCAGCTCGAAGAAAAAAGTGGTGCCGCCGCCGTCGCGGTCGGCAAAGCCGATGCGTCCGCCCATCAGCTCGATGAGTCGCTTGCAGATTGCCAGGCCGAGTCCCGTGCCACCTTTCTGACGGGTAGCTGCCGAATCCGCCTGCGCGAAGCGCCCGAATATGCGGCTGCGGAACTCAGGTGGAATCCCGCTTCCCCGATCCTCGACGCTGACGCGGGCCATGTTGTCGACGCGCTCCAGGCCAACCTCCACGAGCCCTCCCTCCGGGGAGAACTTGGAGGCATTCGACATCAGATTCGTCATGACCTGGATCAGGCGCTTTTTGTCCGCAAAGACGGCCAGCGCGGGAGGATCGCCGCGCAGGGCCATGCGTACGCCGAAACGGTCGGCGAAGGCGCGGTTCAAGACCAGCGACTCGCGCACCAGCTCGTCGAGCGATATCGCCTCGGGATAGGTGGTGAGCTTCCCCGACTCGATCTTGTCGATGTCGAGCAAGTCGTTGATCAGGTCGAGAAGCCGCTGGCCGTTGCGCTCCGCAATGGTCGTCAGCTCGGACATCTCCTTGTCCAGGTCTCCGAGCATGCCGGTATTGATCAGTTGCAGCGAGCCAATGATCGAGGTGAGAGGCGTGCGCAATTCGTGCGACAGGGTCGAAGTGAACTCCTTCTTCAGCCGCTCCGCTTCGAGCTGCTGGGTGATGTCCTGGCACTGCGTGATGACCGAGAGCAGCTCGCCGACGTCGTTCACCAGCGGCGTCAGCGAGAATTCGCAGATCAGCTCCACCGCATCACGGCGGCGGCAGCGCACCCTGAGGCCAGCTTCGGGATGCGCATCGGCGACGAAATTCTTCCACCAGTCGCCGTTGAGTACCGGTTCGTCCGAGGGGATCAGCATGCGGATCATGCTCCGGCCGATGAGCTCCGTGCTCGAATAGCCGAAGGTGTTCTCCGCCGACGGGTTCATTTCGAGGATGGTGCCCTTGGGGTCCACCTCGAAGACCGCGATCGGGGCGCGCTCGGCGAACAATGCCAGCTTTCTGCCGGAGGCCTCGACCTCGCGCTGCGCCTGCAGCAGCTCCTCGATCTGCTCCTGCAGCTGCGCGTTCAGCATCGAGTGGTCCTGCCCGAGATGCGCGTAGGCGTGTCGCAGTCGAAAGCCGTCGGCGAACACCCGCGATAGCCGCATCGCGATGCTGATATTGACGGCAAGGAACAACGGCACCAGCACTGCCAGCTCGATGAACTGAGCGCTGCCATACGTCGCGAGAATGTAGGCAAATGGCACGATGATCGCGAGGCCGTACACCGCGTAGACCCACCAGACCGCCGAGTAGATCGGTATGCCGCCCGCGACCATGCCGGCGAGCAGAAACGAGAGGAACACCTGCTGCGCGTCCGTATGCGCCGGAAAGAACACTGTCCCAGCGAAGCCCCAGACCGCGCCCGACGCGAGGGCGCCGATGGCAAACCAGCGCAGCCACGGTCCGTAGTCGTCGTTGCGCCGCCGGTAATAGGCGCGGTACAGAAGGTGGCGCGCCGCGCCAACGGCGAGCATCAGCACGCACCAGATGCTGACCAGCTCGTTATTGCCCTCCCCCCAGAGCTCGTAGGTCGCGATCCCCCCGACGACGATCGTGATGAGGGTCCCCATCGGGGAGTGCCGGAAGAGCAAGTCGATCTGGTCGGCGAATACTTTTCTCTGGTCGGCCAGCTCGCGCACCGGGGGTGCGGACACGGGTGCCTCGGCGGCGGAGGACAGGTCCAGAAAGGCTGCGTCCTTGGCGTGGTCCATTTATCGGGCGCGGAACTCGAACCACATTATAGAGGGAACGCGAGCGGCTTCGCCCAAGGCTCGCAGGCGCGCGTCCCCGCCCGGACGCGCGTTCTTACAAATTCTTGCCGTTACGGATGACTCCGACCACGGTGCCTTCGATGGTCAGCGGGTCGCGCCGCAGATCGAGCTCGATCGGGGCGAAATCGGGGTTCTCCGACAGCAGCTGAACGGCATGGCCGCGTCGGCGCAGCCGTTTCACGGTCACTTCGTCGGCGAGCCGCGCAACGACGATCTGTCCGCTCCGGGCGTCCTGGCTGCGGTGCACGGCGAGCAGATCGCCCTCCAGGATGCCTGCATCGCGCATCGACAGGCCGCGCACGCGCAACAGGTAATCGGCCCGGGGCGTGAAAAGGTTCGGGTCGACCTGGTAGCGCCCCTGCAGGTGCTGCTCGGCGAGGATTGGGCTGCCGGCCGCGACGCGGCCCACCACCGGCAGTTCCATCAGGCGCCCGAGCCTGTGCGGAGTGCGATCGCGCACCCGAATGCCACGCGACGCTCCCGAGGAAATTTCGAGCGCCCCTTTCTTCTCCAGCGCCCGCAAATGCTGCTCAGCGGCGTTGACCGAGCGGAATCCCATGGAGCGCGCGATCTCGGCGCGCGTCGGCGGGTATCCGGAGGCCTCGGTGAGCTCGCGGATCAGGCGAAGGATCTCGGACTGGCGATCGGTGAGCGCGTCCATGTGTTCCGCACACTGTCTCTATTTACACCGCTGGAATTATATCCAGTATGGCGGGCGACGCAAGCGAAAGGTCCCGCCTATGGCCGCGGGCCGATCAGCTCTGGCCGGTCGTTGCGGGCGTTGTTCACCTCTGGGCCGACGCGATAGGTTTCGATCGATCCGGGGGCGCAGGGCCGCAGCATTGCGGTGACGTCGTTCGCCGGCCTGCAGTCGAGCCATTGGGCGTAGCTGGCGGCCGGCAGGATCACCGGCATGCGGTGGTTGCTGATCGCCTGCATGCGTTGGTTCGCGTCGGTGGTCAGGATGGCGCAGGCCTCGAGCGGCCCCCGCGGTCCTTCCCAGCGCTCCCAAAGACCGGCAAAAGCGAACAATTCGCCGTCGGCAGGCCGGATGTAATACGGCTGCTTGCGCCCGATTTCGGCGCGCCACTCGTAGAAACCGTTTGCCGGGACCAGGCAGCGCCAACGCCGGAAGGCATCGCGAAACGAAGGCTTTTCCGCCACCGTCTCCGCGCGCGCGTTGTTCAACTTGGCCGCGAGCTTCGGGTCCTTCGCCCAGCGCGGCAGCAGACCGCAGCGGGTGATTGCCGCTTGCGGCTCGCCGTGCGCGCCGGCGCGCACCATCAGGACGTCCGAGAGCGGCGCGATGTTGAAGCGCGGCGCGAACTCGGGGGGCGTGGCGAGCCCGAAGGCGAGGGCAACCACCTGCGGGTGACTGTGCAAGGCGTAGCGGCCACACATGGGCCGATTATGGCAGCTCGGTTACAATGCCGCCCTCCGGAGCCGCCCGTGATCATCCAGTCGCTGCTCGATACCGACCTGTACAAGTTCACCATGATGCAGGTGGTGCTGCACCACTTCCCGGGCGCGCAAGTCGAGTACAACTTCAAGTGCCGCACGGAAGGCGTCGACCTCACACCGTGTATTGAGGAGATCCGCGCGGAGGTGGATCACTTGTGCGGCCTGCGGTTCCGCGACGCGGAGCTCGACTATCTGCGCGCGATGCGGTTCATCAAGTCGGATTTCGTCGATTTTCTCGGGCTGTTCCAATTCAATCGCAAGTTCATCCGCATCGAGCGGCTCGAGAGGTCCCGTGGCGAGATCGACATCACGATCCGCGGACCCTGGCTGCACACGATCCTGTTCGAGATCCCGGTGCTGGCGATCGTCTCCGAGGTGTATTTCAGGCGCACGCAGCCGCATTTCGACCTCGAGGAAGGAAGGCGCCGCCTCGAGGCGAAGACCGATCTGGTACGTACCGTCGACCCGGCGCTCGGGTTCAAGATCTCCGATTTCGGCACCCGGCGCCGCTTTTCGTCGGCGTGGCACGAGGAGGCGCTCAGGACGCTCAGGCGCGGAATCCCGGAGTACTTCGCCGGCACTTCCAACGTGTGGTTCGCGATGCGCAACGACATGACGCCGCTGGGCACCTTCGGGCACGAGTACATGCAGGCTTGTCAGGCGCTCGGGCCGCGGTTGCGGGATTCCCAGGTTTTCGCTTTCGACACCTGGGCGAAGGAATATCGCGGAGACCTCGGCATCGCCTTGTCGGACACCTACGGTCTCGACGCGTTCCTGCGCGACTTCGACATGTATTTCTGCAAGCTGTTCGACGGCGCACGGCACGACTCAGGCGATCCATTCGAGTGGGCCGAGCGCCTGATCGCGCATTATCAGAAGAACCGCGTCGATCCGCACTCCAAGACTTTGATCTTTTCGGACCAGCTTTCCTTTCCTCTCGCCATCGAGATCGCGCGCCGATTTCACGGCCGCGCCAAGACCTCTTTCGGCATCGGCACCAATCTGACCAACGATGTAGGGTGTGAGCCGCTCAACATCGTGATCAAGATGACCGAGTGCAACGGCCAGCCGGTGGCGAAGGTTTCCGATTCGCCTGGCAAAACGATGTGCAAGGACGAGAAATACCTGGCGTATCTTCGCCAGGTATTCGGGCTCGCGCCCGCCGCCTGAGGAGCTCGTTGCCGCAAGTTCCGGACGATTCGTCGCGCACCCGTCGCACGGCACTCGCAGCGCTCGGCCTGTGTTTCGCGCTCAACATGTTCGGGCGCGGAATGAGCGATACCTACACGGTTTTCCTGCTGCCGCTGCAGCGCGACTTCGGCTGGAGCCGATCGCAGCTCACCGGCGTGTATTCGCTCTATCTGCTGGTGAGCGGCTTCACGTCCCCGCTGGTCGGGCACGTTTTCGACCGGCTTGGGCCGCGCTGGGTTTACGGCGCGGGCCTGGCCTTGCTCGGCGCCGCGTTTTTTCTCTCCGGCAGCCTGTCCGGCCTGTGGCAGTTCTACGTGCTGATCGGCACGGCGGTCGGCGTGGGCGCGGCGCTCACCGGAATGGTGCCGGCCTCGGGTCTGCTCTCGCGCTGGTACCGCGCGCGGCTCTCGACTGCGATCGGGGTGGTCTTTTCGGCCGTCGGCGCAGGCGCGATCACCCTGGTGCCGCTCTCCCAGTGGCTGGTGGAGCACTACGGCTGGCGCATCGCCTACCGGGCGCTCGGGGCACTGCTGATCGTTGCCCTGCCGGTGATGCTCGCCGCAGTGCCCTGGCGCAGGATCGCGACAGGTCATCCTGGCTATCGGGCCGAGGTGCGCGAGACGACCTCGCAGGAAGGCTGGACGCTGCGCGCGGCGGTACGTACCCGCATCTATTGGGCGATGGGGCAGGCCTTCTTCTGCACGGCGACGGGCATGTTCATCATCATCGTGCAAACCGTGGCCTTCCTGATCGACGCGGGCTTCTCGCCGCTCGCGGCGGCGAGCGCCTTCGGCTTCGTCGGCATGCTTTCGGTGGCGAGCGTGACCGGCAGTGGGTTGCTCTCCGAGCGCTTCGGCTACCGGCAAACCGTGTCGGCAAGCTTCGTCGGTACGGCGACCGGCATCGGACTGCTGATGCTCCTTTCCCGCGCGCCATCGACGCTGTTGCTGATCGCCTACGTGGTCACTTTCGGCCTGTGCCAGGGCGTGCGCGGCCCGATCATCTCATCGGTATGCACCCGGCATTTCGCAGGGCCGCGCGTCGCGACCATCTACGGCACGGTCTACGCCATGAATGCGCTCGGCGCGGCATTCGGGTCGCTCATGGGCGGCGTCCTGCACGACCTCACGGGAAACTACCGGACGGGCTTCGTCGTTGCACTGTGCTTCGTCGCCCTTGCGGCGGCGCCGTTCTGGAGCGTTCCGGCTCTGCGCAATTTCCGCTAGTTGCGCAGCAGGCCCTGTTCGCGGGCGGCCCGTTCCAAGGTGTCGCGAAACGCCGGGTGGGCGATCGCGATCATGCGCGGGACGCGCTGCGCGAGGGACAAGCCGCGCAGGTCGGCAGCCCCATGTTCGGTGACGAATACCCCCGCGTCGCCGCGCGGCGTCGCCACCGGGCCCGAGAGCCTGGCCACGATGCGCGAAACTTTGTTGCCGACGCTGGAGGGCAGGACAACCAGCGAGACCCCGCCCGGCGACTGGTTCGCGGCGCGCACGAAGTCGGGCGCGCCACCCACCGCGCCGACATACGATCCGTTGGCGACCTCCGCGTTCACTTGGCCGGTAAGGTCGACTTCGACGGCGGAGTTGATCGCTACGAAATTGGGCAGTTGGGAAAGCACCCGCGGATCATGCGTGTGCTCGACGCTACGCAACCAGATCTCGGGATTCTCGTGCGCGAAGTCGAACAGCTTGCGCGTGCCGAGCAGGACCCCGCCTACCGAGCGTCCGGAATCGAGCGGCTTGCGCGCGTTGGTGATCACGCCGCAGCGCATCAGGTCGACTATGCCGTCGCCCAGCGCGCCGGAGTGGACGCCGAGGTCGCGCCGGCCGCCGAGCGCTTCGAGCACGGCGTCGGGCAGGGCGCCAAGGCCGAACTCGAGGGTGGCGCCGTCGGGGACGTAGTCGGCGGCATGCGCGGCGATGCGGCGCTCGATCTCGCCCGGGGCGTCGTACGGCACGGGCGCCGGGGGGCGCGAAGTGCGCACCGCCAGCGCAAAGTCCCCGGCGCGCAGCAGGCGATCGGCGTTGGTCCATGGAACCTGGTCGTTGATCTCCGCGACCACCGCACGAGCGACGTCGAGGGCCGGAACCAGGTAATCCGCGGCCAGCCCGAGGCTGTGCTCGCCGCGCGCGTTGGGCGGGCTGACTTGCAGCAGGAGCACGTCCGCCCGAATGCGCCGCGTGCGAATGTGCTCCGCCAACTTCGAATACGGAAACGGGCAGATGTCGATCGCGCGCGCGTCGGCCAGCGCCCGGTTATGGCCGGCGCCGCAATACGCCGACAGACGCAGATGGTCGGCATGCTCCGGCCGGACGATGCCGGCGTAGTTGATGCCGAGAAAGACCTTGGCGCCGGAGAATGCGCCGCGCTGGGCGACGAGCGCCTCGACCAGCGTCTGCGGCTCGGCGCAGGCCTGGCCCCATAGCACGCCGTCATCCGGGCGGATGATCCCGGACAGGTCGATTTGCTCGGCTGAGACCCGGTGCGGCATGCGGCGATGCTAACATTCGGCGCGGTCCGTTCCGGGGAGCGAGAACACCATGATCGATGCGAAGGCCCTCGATGTCCTGTTTCGCGCGGCGCGCACGCAAAACGGCTTCCTCGACACGCCCGTCAGCGGCGAGCAGCTGCGCCAGATCTACGACGTCATGAAATGGGGGCCGACGACGCAGAACAGCCAGCCGATGCGCATCGTCTTCGTGCGCTCGAAGGAGGCGAAGGAAAAGCTGGCTCCTGCGTTGAGCCCCGGCAACCTGGACAAGACGATGAGGGCGCCGGTGACGGCGATCATCGCTTACGACTCGCGCTTCTACGAGCACCTGCCGCGCAATTTCCCCAACAATCCGGCGGCGAGGAACAATTACGAAGGCGAGGAGAAGAGGGCGCACGTCGAGCGCACCGCGCTGCGCAACAGCTCGCTGCAGGGCGCCTATTTCATCCTTGCGGCGCGCGCCCTGGGCCTGGATTGCGGGCCGATGTCGGGGTTCGACAACGCGAAGGTCGATGCCGCCTTCTTTCCCGACGGCCGGTACAAGTCGAATTTCCTCATCAACCTCGGGCACGGCGACCCGTCGAAGGTGTTCCCGCGCAACCCGCGCTTCGAGTTCGATGAAGCCTGCAAGATTCTCTAGCCGCGTGGGGTGCGAAACATGTTTCCCGTAATCGAGGCATCGGGCGCTGCGCAAAACCGGGGTCGAATCCATGGTGTCGCCGCCAGCGCGCGCATCGCGCGATCCATCGCCAGCTACGCCGCGTTATTCGCGTACTGCGGCATCGGCTGGCGCGAGGCGCAGGCACGCGGTGCTGCGTACCGCGACATGATCGCCGATCTCGACCCCGAGTCCCTCGAGGAGATCATTGGCATTGCCGAGGGCAGCGGCCGGCACCTGAACGAGATTCTCGCGCTCAACGCGCGCACCGAAATTCTGCCGCCGTCGCATCCGGCCGAACGCAGCCCGGACTGGCAGGCGATCCGCGACGCCAATCGCGAATCGGGCGTCGTGGACCAGGGCGAATGCACCGCGATCGCCGTGCCGCCCGGGGTGAGTGCCACCGGCGGCACGCTGCTGGCGCAGAACTGGGACTGGCTCGGCACCCAGCGCAGCGCGCTCGTGATCCTGCGCATACGCGAGACCGACGGATCCTCCTGCATCACGCTGACCGAGGCGGGAATTCTGGCCAAGATCGGCCTGAACGATCGCGGATTTGGCGTGTGCCTGAATATCCTGCGCTCGACGACCGATGGCGCGCGGCCCGGCGTGCCGGTGCATCCGCTGCTGCGTGCGTTGCTCAAGCGCGATGGCGTCGAAGACGCAATTGCGTTCGCGGGGCGCCTCTCGTTCGGCGCATCGTCGAACGTTTTGTGCGCCGATGCCGGTGGCGCGGCGGCGAGCCTCGAATTCTCGCCTCGCGGCCTGCGGCCGCTGCGCGGTGACGGGGGCGCACTGTGCCACACCAATCATTTTCTTGCGCCAGAGGGCGGGCCCGGCGAGGCCGCGCTCGCGCCCAGCCTGTCGTCGGTGCCGAGGCTGGCCCGCGCCCGGGCGCTCATTGCCGCGCAAAGCGCGATCAGCATCGAGGATCTGAAGCGCATGCTGCGCGACGAGAGCGAGGGATATCTTTCAATCTGCCGGCGGCCGGACCCCGCGCTTGCCGCGGAGGTGCGTCTCGAAACCGTCGCGTCGGTGATCATGGAACTCGACCAGCGGCGTATGCACGTCGCGCCCGATGTGCCTTCGCTCGCGGAGTACGAAAGCCTGACGCTCGGCGAAGCGATGGCGGCTTGAACCCCGGCCGCCTAGCGGTCGAGCTCGATGTCGTCGTAGGAGCGCGGGTCGGAGATCGGCTCGATGTGGCTGAATAGCGAGGCGTGCGGTACGAGCGCGATGATGCGCGCTTCAACCTCCTCGGCGATATGGTGCGCGTGGTGCACCGTCCATTCGTCGGGCACCAGCAGGTGGAACGATACGAAGCGACGCGCGCCGGCCCGGCGGGTGCGCACCGCGTGGAACGACACGCCGTAGCGCCGGGTGTATTCCTGCAGGATCTTGGAGATCTCGTCGCGCTCGGGTTCGGGGATCGCGGCGTCGAGCAGTCCGGCGAAGGAGCGCTGCATCAGCTTCGCGCCAGTCCACACGATGTTCACCGCGACGGCGATGGCGATCAACGGGTCGAGCAGCAGCCATCCGCTCAGCGCCACCAGCGCCACCGCGACGAGCACCCCGGCCGAAGTCCAGACGTCCGTCAGCAGATGCCTGGCATCGGCCTCGAGCGTGATACTGTGGTGCCGCATGGCCGCGCCGAGCAGCACGCGCGCCGTCCAGAAGTTGATTGCCGAGGCAATGACCGAGACGGCGATGCCGAGCGCGGGGAGATCGATGGGCCTCGGCTCGATCAGGCGCGGCGCCGCGGCGTAGATGATTCCTCCTGCCGCCAGGACGATCAGCGCCCCTTCGATGCCGCTCGAGAAGTACTCGGCCTTGGAGCGCCCGAACGGATGCTCGACGTCCGGTGGCGCCGCAGCCAAGCGCAGCATCCAAAGCGCGAGCATCGCCGCCGCCAGGTTCACCAGCGATTCCATGGCGTCGGACAGCATCCCGACCGAACCGGTGAGCTGCCAGGCCACGGTCTTCAATGCGATCGTCGCGATCGCGGCGCCGACGGAAAGCCAGGCGTAACGTTCCGGAATCCGGTCCTGGAGGGTCACTGACTGACCGCGAGGGTGATCGGATCGAGCATGGGGCCTGGACTCGTGCAACCGCGACAGAGCCAATTGTAATGGCTTGTGCGGCGCAACAGGCATTTTCCGGCGGCGGATTGCCGGCGCCGGTGCGGCGGCCCATCATCGCATTATGGAACTCGATACCCGTACGCTCATCGTGACGGGCGTGCTGAGCGCGACGCTGCTCGGGGCCATTTCGCTGCTGTTCGCCGGCATGCAAAGCGGCACCCGCGCCATCGGCAAGTGGGGCGCCGCGATGATCGTGCTCGCGGCCGGATTGGCGGGACTCGCGCTGCGTGGCGCGATTCCGGATTTCCTCTCCGTCGTGATCGCCAACGCTTTCATCCTGGCCGCTTTCGTCCTGGCTTTGCGCAGCTTGCGGGTGCTGCGGGGAGTGCACTCCGGGGACGCGCTCGGCTGGGGCCTGGTCGCGACCGGCGTCGTGCTCCTGGTGGCGTTCTTCCACTACCTGCCGAGCTACCGCATGCGGGTCGCGGTGATGTCGCTCCTGCTGGGGATCCTGTTCGTGCGCTCGGTGCTCGCCCTGGGCGGCGCGGTGCCGGAGGAAAGCGCGCGTTCGTTCCGGTTCACGCAATACGTGTTCGGCGCGATGGCGGGGCTGATGTTCGCCAGAGGGATCGGGGCGATATTCGAGGGCCGCGCGGACATGCTGACGCCCGGGATGCTCCGCAGCGCGGCGTACCTCATGTACGCCGGGTTCATCACGGCGGCGACGCTCGGCGTGATGTGGATGGAGATTCAGAATCTGGAGCTCGAGCTGATTCGCTCGGCGCGCATCGACGCTCTGACAGGGGTGCTGAACCGCGGCACCTTCCTGGAGGAGTTCGGACGCGAGGTGTCGCGCAGCGAGCGCGAAGCGACCGTGTTCAGCCTGGCGATTTTCTACCTGGACCATTTCAAGCGGCTCAACGACCGCTACGGGCATCCGGTCGGCGACCAGGTGCTGAAGAGCGTGGTCGACACGATGCGCCTGACCATCCGCCGCCACGACCTTCTCGGGCGCTATGGGGGGGAGGAGTTCGCGCTCTTGATGCCCAATACCGGCAAGGAGACCGCGCTGCGGGTGGCCGAGCGCATCAGGCGCGAAATCGATCTGAAAGGGATCGAGATCGGCGGCAAGCGGGTCGACCTCACGGTAAGCGGCGGCGTGGCGACGTTCCAGCTGGACGGCCACGATTGGGACTCCCTTCTGATCGCGGCCGACAACGCTCTGTACGCCGCGAAGGACGGCGGCCGCAATCAGATCGTCGCCGCGGGACCGGTGCTGGTCTAGGCGCCGATCCCCGCGATCCGGGCGTCGCTGGAAGCGCTCATACCGAGAGATACTGCTCGCGCACCGCGACGTTCGACGCCAGCTCGCGCATGGTGCCTGAATAGCGCACGTGACCCTTTTCGACGATGAACGCGCGGTCGGCGACCTGCTGTGCGAAATGCAGGTTCTGCTCGCACAGCAGCACGGTCAGGCCTTCATTTTTCAGCTCGAGCACGGTGCGCGCCATCTGCTGCACGATCAGCGGCGCCAGGCCCTCCGAGGGCTCGTCCAGCAGGATCGCGCGGGGATTTCCCATCAGCGTGCGCGCGATGGTGAGCATCTGCTGCTCGCCGCCCGACATTTGCCCGCCGAGCCGGTTCTTCATCTCGCCGAGATTCGGAAACAGGCGAAACAGCCTCTCGGCGGTCCATCGCGCGGCATGGCCGCGCGCCCGCTGGCGTCCGACCTCGAGGTTCTCCATCACCGTGAGGTCGGTGAAGATACGTCGATCCTCGGGCACATACCCCAGCCCGAGCCGAGCGATCTGGAACGGCTGCATCCGGTCGATGCGCTGTCCGGCGAAGCGGACCTCTCCCGAGAGCGGCCGCACGACCCCGATGATCGCCTTGAGCGTCGTGGACTTGCCGGCGCCATTGCGGCCGAGCAGCACGACCACCTCGCCCTCGCGGGCATCCAGGTCGACGTCGAACAGAATGTGCGCCTGCCCGTAGCCCGCATTGAGCCGATGCGCTTCAAGCATGCGCGGAATGGCTCCCCAGGTAGACCTCTCGCACCCGCCGGTCGGCGCGCACGTCCTCGGGACGCCCGTCGGCGATCAGCTCGCCGCGGTTGAGCACGATGATGCGATCGGCGTGATTGAACACCACGTCCATGTCGTGCTCGGTGAACAGCACGGCAATGTTCGCGCCATGCGCCAGGCTCGCGACGAGCTGCATCAGCTCGCCCCGTTCCTTGGGCGCCATGCCCGCGGTCGGCTCGTCCATCAGCAGCAGCCTAGGGCGGTTGGCGAGGGCGACGGCCAGTTCGACACGCTTCAGGTCGCCGTAGGCGAGAACCGCGCATGCGCGCCCCGCCTGCCCGAGCATGCCGACCTGCTCGAGCAGGGCATCGGCGTCCGCGACGTGGCGATTGCCCGCCAGCGAGACCATCGAGCGCAGCTCCCGGTGGTGCGACAACAGCGCCATCTGCACGTTCTCGCGCACCGTCATGGAACCGAAGGTGGCGGTGATCTGGAACGTGCGCCCGACGCCCAGACGCCAGATCTCGCGCGGCTTGAGGCCGATCAGGCTGCGACCCGCGAGCTCGATGGTCCCGAGATCGGGATCAATCTGCCCGTTCAGCATGTTGAAGCAGGTGGTCTTGCCGGCGCCGTTCGGGCCGATCATGGCGAGCACCTCGCCGGCCGCAAGCGCGAAACTCACGCCCGACACCGCCCGTACGCCCCCATAGGCTTTCGACAGCCCGCTCGCCCGCAGGATCGGCGCGCTCATCGAGCATCCTCGCGGTGCGCCAAACGGTCGCGCAGGAACCCGGCGAGTCCCTGCGGAAACGCGAGCACCAGCGCCAGGATCACGAAGCCGATCACCGCGCGCCAGTAGTCGATGTTGCGCGACACGGCATCCTGCAGCCAGGTGAACAGCGCTGCGCCCCACACCGGCCCGGTTAGCGTCTGAATGCCGCCGAGCAACACCATGACCAGGCCGTCGACCGAGCGCGGCACGGCGAGCGATTCCGGCGAGATCGAGCCCTTGGAAAACGCATACAGCGCTCCGCCCACCCCGGCGAACAGCCCGGCGATCACGAAGGACGCCCATTGATGCGCACGCGCGTCGATCCCGACCGCATCGGCGCGCAACGGAGAGTCGCGCGCCGCGCGCAGCGCGTAGCCGAACGGCGAATACAGCACGCGCCACAGCAGCGCGATGCCGCCCAGGGACACGGCGAGGGTCAGATAGTAGTACGCGATCTTGGAGCCGAGCCACGCGGCCGGCCAGATGCCGATCATGCCGTTCGAGCCGCCGGTGAACGCATCCCACTGGAACACGATCGACCAGCTGATCTGCGCGAAGGCGAGGGTCAGCATTGCCAGGTAAACACCGGACAGCCGCACGCAGAACCAGCCGAACGCCAGTGCGCCGAGGCCGCCGAGAATGGGGCCGAGCAGCAGGGCGAGCTCCATCGGCAGGGCGCCGCGCTGCAAGAGCAGCGCGGCACCGTAGGCACCGAGCCCGAAATATGCCGCATGGCCGAACGAAGGCAGCCCGCCCGGGCCCATGATGAAGTGCAGGCTGACGGCGAACAGCGCGAAAACGAGCACATCGGTAAGCAGGATCAGGGTATACCCGGCCGTGAACAGCGGCGCGAGCGCGAGGCCTGCGGCGACGGCGCCAAGCGCAACCAGCGCAGCACCCCGGGGCGGGACCAGCGGACGCTCCGCCGCACCGGCGCCGCGGGCCTGCGCCGGCATGCGTCCCCGCAGCCCCCAGGGCCGCGCGACGAGCACCGCTGCCATGACGACGAACTCCACCACCAGGGTGAGCTTGGAGAAGGAAAATACCTGACCCGCGAGCGTCACGTCGCCGATGCCGATGCAGAATGCCTTGATCTCGGAGATCAGCAGGGCGGCGAGGAACGCTCCCGTGATCGATCCGAGACCACCCACCACGACCACCACGAACGCATCGGAAATCGTCGACAGAGCGAGGAACAGGTTGGCCGGCTCGCGCGGAATCTGCAGCGCGCCGCCGCTTCCGGCGAGCAGGGCGCCGAGCGCAAAGACGGCGGTGAACAGCCATCTCTGGTTGACACCGAGTGCGCCCGCCATCTCCCGGTCCTGCGTCGCGGCCCTGACCAGGGTTCCCCACCGCGTGCGCGTGAGCAGCAGGTGCAGGGCGGCCAGCACCAGCGGGCCGAGCACAATGAGCAGCAGGTCGTACTGAGGAAACTGGCGTCCCGCGATGGTCAAGGCTCCGTCCAGGCCCGGCGCGCGCGGGCCGAGCAGGTCTTCGGGTCCCCACGCCCAGAGGGTGAAGTCCTGGATGATCAATACCAGCGCGAACGTGGCGAGCAGCTGCAGCAGCTCGGGTGCGCCGTAGAGCCTTCGCAGCACCAGGCTCTCGACGAGCGCGCCCGCCAGCGCGACGACGACTCCCGCGAGCAGCACGCCGCCCCAGAATCCGGCGGCGCCATGCCCGAAGTATCCGATCAGGCTGTACGCAAGGTACAGACCGAGCATGTAGAGCGAGCCGTGGGCGAAATTGACGATGCGCGTGACGCCGAAGATCAGCGACAGGCCGGCGGCCACGAGGAACAACGAGCTGGCGCTGGCCAGGCCGTTCAGGAACTGGATCAGGATCGCGGACGCGCTCATCGGCGGCGCGCAGAAAAACTCGCCGGGCGAGCCCCGGCGAGAGTTCTGCTGCGCATGGGGACGATTACTGCTTGCGCAGCATCTTCACCTCTGCCGGCGGCGGCAGGTATTGGGCGCCGTCGGCGAAGTGCCAGTTGACCATCACGCCCTTGCCGTTCCTTCTCGCGAGCTGTCCCACGTAGGCGCCCATCGTAGACTGATGGTCGACGGCGCGGTACACGATCGGCCCGAATGGCGTGTCCATCTCCAGGCCTTCGAGCGCGGCGATCACTCGCTCCGTGTCGGTCGAGCCGGCCTTTTTGAGCGCGTTGGCCACCGTGTACATCGTGGCATAGCCGACCACGGAGCCTACGCGCGGGTAGTCCTTCCAGCGCTTCTCGTAGGCCTCGAGAAATTTCTTGTGCGCCGGCGTCTTGATCTGGTCCCATGGATAGCCCGTCACCCACCAGCCGGTGGGCGTTTCGTCCTTGAGCGTGTCGAGGTACTCGGGCTCGCCGCCGAGCAGGTTGACCACCTCGCGCCCCTTGAACAAGCCGCGGATGTTGCCTTCGCGCACGAATTTCTGCAGGTCGGCGCCGAACAGCGACGAGAAAATGGCGTCGGGCTTCGCGTCCAGCAGCGCCTGCACCACCGCGCCGGCGTCGATCTTGCCGAGCGCGGGAGCCTGCTCGCCGATGACCTCAAAGCCCGGCTGCGCCTTGACCATCATTTGCTTGAACGAGGCGGTCGCGGATTGGCCGTATTCGTAGTTCGGGTAGACCACGGCCCAGCGCTTCTTATTCAGCCTGGCCGCCTCGGGCACCAGCATCGCCACCTGCATGTAGGTTGAAGGCCGCAGGCGGAACGTGTAACGGTTGCCGTTCTCCCACACGATCTTGTCGGTGAGAGGCTCGGCCGCGATGAACACCACCTTGCGCTGGTTGGCGAGATTGGCGACCGCCAAGCCGATATTCGAGGCGAACTCGCCCATCAACATGCTCACCTTGTCGCGCGAGATGAGCTCCTCGGCGACGCGCACCGCGCTTCCGGGGTCACCGCCGTCGTCGCGCGAGACGACCTCCAGCTTGTGGCCGTTGACGCCGCCCGCCTGGTTGATCTCCTCCAGCGCGAGCTCCCAGCCCTTCTTGTAAGGCTCGAGAAACGCGGGGAACACCTTGTAGCTGTTCAGCTCGCCGATCTTGATCGGCTGCGCCAAGGCGCTGCCGGCCGGCGCGACCGTCGATGCCACGCCGAGCACGAGCGCGAGCGCTGCGTTCCTGAGCTTCATCGCATCCTCCCGTTCCAAGGTGTGTGCGGAAACTTAGCACACGCCCCGCGGCCACGCTATGCCGCCTTCCTGTCAGAGCGCAATCCCAGCCGCCGGAGACAGCGGTCGACCCATTGCGCGGTGAGCTTCTCCTGCACGCCGTTCTGCCGCAACCGCTGGTCCAGCGCGCCGAAGTCGACGACGTCGAGCGGCTGATCCTGGTTGAAGCAGGAGAACACGTAGGTGCGGTCGCCGCTCACCGGATCGACGTGCGGCTGCAGGCACTGCGCGCACACTTCCTTCATCATGCATTGCATGGGCGAGTTGATCGAGCCGATGCCGAGGTGAGCCGACTTGATGTAGTCCTTCAAGACCTCGTGCCGGGCGCGCGCCACCGCCGCCATCATGCGGTCCGAACCGATGGCGATCAGCCGGTCGCAGTCGTGGAACGAGATCGGCTGGCCGCCCAGCCCGCCGGTGGCGTAGGCCCGCATCGCCTCAACGATGTTGCCGACGAAGCTCCGGTCCTGCGCGCGTGCAGGCTCGAAGCCCGGGGCCTCGTCGCAGCACCACACGACGACGTCCGCGGCCCTCTCGATCTCGTCGACGTTGTAGCGGTCGATCGCACGCTTGTAGCCCGCGAAATAAAGCACCTTGGATCCGGCGGCGCGCAGCGCCTGGCCGATCGAGAACAGCACCGCGTTGCCCAGCCCGCCGCCGGCGAGCACCACTGTCTCGTCGCTCGGGATCTCGGTCGGGGTCCCGGTCGGCCCCATCAGGATCACCGGCTCGCCCGGCTTGAGATGGGCGCAGATGTCGGACGAGCCGCCCATCTCCAGGATGATGGTCGAGAGCAGTCCCCGCTCCTTGTCGACCCACGCACCGGTGAGCGCCAGCCCCTCCATCGCGAGCGTCGTGCCGTCGATCCTGGGCGCGAGCGTCTCGAAGTTCTGCAGCCGGTAGAACTGGCCGGGGTGGAACTGGCGCGCAGCGCGCGGCGCGCGCACGATCACCTCGACGATGGTCGGCGTGAGGCGCTTCACCTCGTGTACCACGGCGCGTAGCTCCCGGTTCAGCCGCTCGAGGAACGCGGCATCGCCGAGCGGCGAGGCGGGCGCGACCCGGGCGAGCACCTCGCTGACCAGGGGGTAGCCTTGTTTCGCCCCGCCCATCGCCTTGACCACGTTGCCGAAGAAGGACGGGTGCAGGTCGCCGAAGTAGCTCACGAAGCGGCCATCGGGCGCGCGCCACATCAACACGTTGGCGTCCCGCGGCTTGGATATCGCGCGCTCGGGCTTGACCGCGTTGCCCTCGCGGTCGCAGGCCTCGAAATACTTGCCGTCGAGCCTGAAATGCTCCGGGTCCTCGCGCCCCAGCACCGTGTTGGGCTGTGTACCCGCCGCCACCAGCACGGCGCGCGCCGCCAACTCCACCTCGCTGCCCCCTTGCTGCGCGAAGCGCACGGCGCGCGCGTGGCCGAACTCGTCCACCTCGACGCGCGTCGGAGACAGGCCCTCGACGAACGTGACGCCCTCTTCGAGCGCCTTTTCCACTTCCTCGTGGTTCAGGGTGTAGGCGGGCGAGTCCACCAGTCGCCTGCGATAGGCGATCTGCACGCCGCCCCACGACTTCAGCAGCTCGACGATGCGCGCTTCGCGCCCCTCCGCGCGCGCCTGGGCGCGCTCGGCGCGGATTTGCCGCGCGTGCCCCAGGAACTCGTCGGCGATGCCGGCTTCCTCGCGGTTCCATGGCGCGCGCACCGCAGCCTCGCCGCGCTCGGCGCACAGCTGCTCGTAGCGCGACAGGAATTTCTCGACCTGGACCACGTAGTACGCGAGCGACTCGGTCGCCGTGTCGATCGCGGTCAGGCCGCCGCCGATGACGACCGCCGGCAGGCGTATCTGCAGATTGGCGATCGAGTCGCGCCGTGCCGCGCCCGTGAGCTGCAGCGCCATGAGGAAGTCTGACGCCGCGCGCACGCCGCGGGCGAGGCCGTTGGGAATGTCGAGCAGGGTCGGACGGCCGGCGCCTGCCGCCAGCACGATGTGGTCGAAGCCCATTTCAAATGCAGTCTCGGCGGTGATCGTTCCGCCAAAGCGCACGCCGCCGAACATCGCGAACTGGCTGCGCCGCTCGAGCAGGAGCCGGATCATCTTGAGGAAATTCTTGTCCCAGCGAACCGTGATGCCGTATTCAGCCACGCCACCGAACCCGGCCATCACGCGATCGTCCAGCGGCTCGCGCAGCTCGCGGCTGTCGCGCACCGGGCGAAAGGCATGGCGCCGGCCGTGGGCGTCGACGCCCGAGAGCGCGGCAGCGAGCGGCTCGATTTTCAGGCCGTCGATGGCGACCACCGTGTGGCCGTCGTTCATGAGATGGTGGGCAACGGTGAATCCGGCCGGCCCGAGGCCGACCACCAGCACGCGCTTGCCGCTCGCGGCCCTGGGGTAGGGGCGGCGCAGGTGGAGCGGATTCCAGCGCGTGAGCAGCGAGTAGATCTCGAAGCCCCAGGGCAGCTCGAGCACGTCCTTGAGGGTGCGCGTTTCCGCCTGCGGAATGTCGACCGGCTCCTGCTTCTGGTAGATGCACGACTTCATGCAGTCGTTGCAGATGCGATGCCCGGTCGCCGCCACCATCGCGTTGTCCACGGTGATCATGGCAAGCGCCGCGAGCGGCAGGCCGCGCGTCTTGACCATGTGGAACTCGGAGATCTTCTCCTCCAGCGGGCAGCCGGCAAGCGTCACGCCGAATACGGTCTTCTTGAAGCCCTGCGCAGGGGGCTTTTCCTTCAGGCCCTTGGAACACGAGTCCTTGCCCTGCTCGTGGCACCAGATGCAGTAGTTCGCCTGGTCGAGCGCGCCGACCAGGTCGGTGCCGGGGTCGGTCAGCGCGAACCCTTCGCGGCGCCGCAGGTGGTCGGCGGGCAGCGTGTGCCGCGGGACGCCCTGGGCGGACTCGGATTGCACCGGCACCAGGCGCATGAAGTCGAGCTTGCGGGGTGCCTTGAACAGCACGCCCGCACGATGCCTGCTGCGCCCTTGCGGCGTGGTCGCCGCCCAGGCTGCGTAGCGGGCGGCGAGCTCGAGCTCGGCGGCATGCGCGGCTTCGTCCTTCTGCCATGCGGTAACGCGGCGCGCGAACGCCAGCTCGCTGAACGGCTCGCCGAAGGACTGCGCGAGCTGCATCTCGGCGCGAGCGGCGTCGAACGCCTCGAGCTCCTCGGCCTTCACCTTGTGCAGCGCGCGGCGCTGCACGAACAGCCGCTTGACGGAGTAAAGCGGCGCGAGCTCATGGTGCCGCGCGGCGAGCCCCTGCACCTCGGGCTCGATGCCAAACAGGCGGGCGAGGAAGTCCTCGAGCAGCGGCGACAGCGCGATCAGCAGATCGGATTCTTCCCCTGCCGCGAGAGCGTCCGGAGCGGCGCGCGCGTTCTCCAGGCGCTGGCGCAGGCCGGCGTCGGCTTCGCCCACCCAGCCGAGGAAGGTGCCGTCGACGCGAATCAGGCCGTCGCGGTCGTACAGGTCGCCGAACGAGAGGCCGAACGCGAGGCGCGGTGCCGGGGGGGAGGAGTCCAAAATTGGGCGCTGACGTTGAAAAGCGTAAAATTCTCGCCGATTGACGGCGCCGCCTCAAGGGAAATGAGCGGATCGCGGACGCTCCGAGACCATTGCCCCGTACAGAAGGGAGTTCCAATGCAGATCAAGAACAGCGTGTTTCTCGTCACTGGCGGCGCATCGGGACTGGGCGCCGCCACCGCGCGCATGGCGATCGAGAACGGCGGCAAGGCCGTGATCGCGGACATGCAGGTCGAGGCTGGCGAGAAGCTCGCCAGGGAGCTGGGCGCCGGCGCGCGCTTCGTCAGGACTGACGTCACCTCGGAGTCCGAAGCCAAGGCGGCCGTCGCACTCGCGCTGAAGGAGTTCGGCGGCATCCACGTGCTAGTGAACTGCGCCGGCATCGCCATCGGCGAGAAGACGATCGGCAAGGAGGGCCCGCACCAGCTGGCGAGCTTCGCGCGCGTGATCAACATCAATCTCATCGGCACCTTCAACATGATCCGACTGGCCGCCGACGCCATGGCGAAGGCGGGTCCGAATGCCGCCGGCGAGCGCGGCGTGATCATCAACACGGCCTCCGTCGCCGCGTTCGACGGGCAGATCGGTCAGGCGGCGTACTCGGCGTCCAAGGGCGGTGTGGTCGGCATGACGCTGCCCATCGCGCGCGACCTGTCGCGCAGCGGCATCCGCGTGTGCACGATCGCTCCCGGGATATTCGAGACGCCCATGCTGCTCGGCATGCCGAAGGAGTTACAGGACTCGCTCGGCAGGATGGTTCCGTTTCCCTCGCGGCTCGGGCGGCCGGCGGAGTACGCACAGCTTGCCCGCAGCATCATCGAGAACGAGATGCTGAACGGCGAAGTGATCAGGCTGGACGGCGCGATCCGCATGGCGCCGAAGTGATGCCGGAAGCGCTCGTCTAGCCGGCCGAGGGTGGCAGTGGCTGCTCGCGCAGCTCCCGCTTGTACATCCTGGAGCGCTCGACGTAGCCCCGGGCAATGCCGAGCAGGCGGTCCCGTTCGTCCGTTCTCAGATCGCGCACGACCTTGCCGGGCGAGCCGAGCACGAGCACGCCTTCCGGAATCTCCTTTCCTTCGGGGATTAGGGTATTGGCGCCGATCAGCGAACCGCTGCCGATGCGCGCGCCGTTCATGACGACGCTGTTGATGCCGACCAGGCTGCCGTCCCCGATGCTGCAGCCGTGCAGCATCACCTTGTGGCCGATGGTCACCATGCGCCCGAGCTTCATCGGGTAGCCCGGATCGACGTGCAGCACGGATCCGTCCTGCACGTTGCTGCCTTGCCCGATGTGCACGCGGTCGTTTTCGGCGCGGATCACCACCTTGAACCAGATGCTGACGTCGCCGTCCAGGGATACGGAGCCGACGAGCGTCGCATCGTGGGCGATGAAGTGGTGCTCGCCGCGCAATTCCACGCGGCGCTCACCGAGAGAGAAGATCGGCATGGCGATGCTTCGTATCGTGGGCAGGCGAACCGATATCATAGCGTGTGCGGGTGAGCGCTCTTTGCCCGCCGAGGAGCCGGAGTGAGAGTCGTCGTTCTGGGGGCAGGGGTGATCGGCGTGACGACCGCCTGGTATCTCACCGAGGCGGGTCACCAGGTGACGGTGATCGACCGGCAGCCCGAACCCGCGCTCGAAACGTCGTTCGCCAACGGCGGCCAGATCTCGGCGGGTCATGCTGAGCCCTGGGCGCGCCCGGGCGTGCTGCCGAAGATGATTCGGTGGCTCGGGCGCGAGGATGCGCCGCTGTTGTTTCGCCCGCGGCTCAGCCTGGCGCAATGGGAATGGGGCTTGCGGTTCCTGCGCGAATGCCTTCCGGGGCGGCTCGAGCGCAACACGCGCGACCTGGTGGGTCTCGCGCTTTACAGCCGCGAGTGCCTGCTCGAGCTGCGCGAGCAGACCGGCATCGAGTACGACCAGCTTAGCCGCGGCATCCTGCACTTCTGCACCGACGAGAGGGATTTCGAGGCGCTCGCCCGGCATGCGGCGGCGATGCGCGCGCTCGGCATCGAGCGTGAGGTCAAGGGCGCCGCGGAATGCCTGGCGCTCGAGCCCGCCTTGCGCCATAGCCGCGTGCCACTCGTCGGCGGCATCTACACGCCGCAGGACGAGTCCGGCGACGCTCACGCGTTCACGCTGGCGCTGGCGAACATGGCGCGCGAGCGCGGCGCGTCGTTTCTGCACCAGCGCGCCGTCGAGGCGATCGACGCGGCGGCGGACAGCGTCACGGGCATACGGCTGAAGGGCGTGGGCGGCGAGCGTATCGACGCCGACGCCTACGTCGTGTCGCTGGGGAGCTACAGCCCGCTGCTGTTGGCGCCTCTCGGCGTGCGCATACCGGTGTATCCCTTGAAGGGCTATTCCGTCACCTTGCCGTTGCCTGACGCCGCTGGCGACGCCATGCCGAGCGTCAGCCTTACCGACGAGGCCCATAAGATCGTCATTACGCGCCTCGGGACGCGGCTGCGCAGCGCCGGCACGGCTGAATTGACGGGCTACGATACCGGCGTCAATCCCGTGCGCTGCGACGCCATCGTGGCGCGCCTGCGACAACTGTTTCCTTCGCTCGCCACGGTGCAGGACATCACGTACTGGGCCGGCCTGCGTCCCGCGACGCCGAACAACGTGCCGATCATCGGCCGCACGCGGCTGCGCAACCTGTTTCTCAACACCGGTCACGGCACGCTGGGCTGGACCTTGGCGTGCGGGTCGGCGCGCGCGCTTGCAGACCTGGTGTCCGGCCGGCGGCCGCAGGCGAAGTTCGGGTTCCTTTGACGAGCGGGCGCCGCGCGGCGCTTGGTAACATCGGGACTTTTTGACACGCCGCCGATGCGCCCGAGCGAGTCCCTGTTCTTCGACATCCGCCGCCTGCGCTACCACGTGCGCCACTGGCGCGGTGATCCTGCGCGGCGCATGGTGCTGCTGCACGGCTGGATGGACGTCTCGGCCTCGTTCCAGTTCCTGATCGACGCCCTGACCGGAGACTGGGATGTTTACGCGCCGGACTGGCGCGGCTACGGCTTGACCGACCGGGGGCACTCGGATTGCTACTGGTTTCCCGATTACCTCGCCGATCTCGACGCGCTGCTCGAGCGCATCCAGCCCGCCGTGCCCGTCAATCTGGTGGGCCACAGCCTCGGCGGCAACGTCGCCGCACTGTACGCAGGCGTACGGCCGCCACGCGTCGCGAAACTCGTCAACCTGGAAGGGTTCGGCATGTCCGCCACGCGGCCCGAGCAGGCGCCCGAGCGCTACGCGCGCTGGCTGGACGAGCTGCGCGAACCGCCGGGCCTGCGCCCATACCAGAGCTTTGCCGCGCTCGCCGATCGGCTGCAGAAGACGAACCCGCGGCTGGCACGCGAGCGCGCCGAGTTCCTCGCGACGCACTGGGGACGTCAGGCCGAGGACGGCAGCGTCGCGTTGCGCGGCGACCCGGCGCACAAGATCATCAACCCCATCCTGTATCGCTACCCGGAGGCGCGCGCCGTTTGGCTGCAGGTGACGGCGCCCGTGCTGTGGGTGGACGCCAGCGCATCCGACACGCTCAAGCGCATGGGGGTGAGCCAGGACGAATACGCCGAGCGACGCGCAGCGTTCGGCAGGCTGCGCCACGTGACGGTGAGCGATGCGGGCCACATGCTGCACCACGATCAGCCGGAGCAGCTCGCGCGGCTAATCGAGGAGTTCCTGCTGGAGCCGGCATGAACCTGGACCTGCATTGCCACTCCACGGCTTCGGACGGCGCGCTGGCGCCCGCCGCGCTGGTGCGCCGCGCTGCGGCGCAAGGCGTCGACGTGCTGGCGCTGACCGACCACGACCAGCTCGAAGGGCTGCCGGAGGCGCGCGAGGCGGCGCACGCGGCGCGCATCAGGTTGGTCGACGGCGTCGAGATCTCGGTGACCTGGCGCGGCGTCACGCTGCACGTGATCGGATTGCACATCGACCCGGCCGAGGAGACTTTGCTCGCGGGGCTGCGGTCCGTGCGCTCGGGACGTCTCGAGCGCGCGCGCGAGATGGCGCGCTCGCTGGAGAGCGCCGGCCTTCACGGCGGCTTCGAAGGAGCATTGCGCCATGCCGACAATCCTGCGATGGTGAGCCGCACGCACTTTGCCCGCTACCTCGTCGAAGTCGGCGCGGTGTCCGACATGAGGCAGGCGTTTCGCCGTTACCTCGTGGCGGGCAAGCCGGGCTACGTGCCGCATCGCTGGGCCGCGCTGGGCGACGCGCTGGCCTGGATCAGGGCCGCCGGGGGCCAGGCGGTACTCGCGCATCCCGGGCGGTATGCGCTCTCGGCGGGCGCGATGGACGCGTTGTTGCTGGAATTTCGCTCCGCGGGCGGCGAAGGCATCGAGGTGGTCACCGGCAGCCACACGCCGGACCAGTACGCACTGTTCGCCGCGCTCGCGACCAAGCACGGTCTCGCGGCGTCGCGCGGATCGGACTTCCACGGACCCGGCGAAGGCGCAGAGCTCGGCGCCCTGCCGGAGCTCGACGCCCGCCTGTGCGCGATCTGGCGACACTGGGAGCTTTGAGCGCGTGGCGCAATATTTCGCGATTCATGCCACCCATCCGCAGGCGCGCCTGGTGCGCAAGGCGGCCGAGATCGTGCGCGGCGGCGGACTGATCGCATATCCCACCGATTCCTGCTATGCGCTCGGCTGCCGTCTGGGCGACGCGAAGGCGCTGGAGCGCCTGCGCAGGGTTCGCGGGATGGACGACAAGCACCACTTGACGCTCATGTGTCGGGACCTCTCGGAGATTGCGGCCTATGCGATCGTCGACAATGTCCGGTACCGGCTGCTGAAGGCAGCGACGCCCGGGAGCTACACGTTCATCCTGCGCGCCACGCGCGAGGTTCCGCGGCGTCTCATGCATCCGAAGCGCAAGACGATCGGCGTGCGAGTTCCCGCGCATGCGGTGGCGCACGCGCTGCTTGCGGAGTTGAACGAGCCGATGCTCTCGGCGACGCTGTCGCTGCCCGGCGAGGCGACGCCGCCATCGGACGTCGGCGAAATCCGCGAGCGTCTCGAGCGCGTCCTCGACCTGGTGATCGACTCCGGACCTTGCGGCGTCGAGCCGACCACCGTGATCGATCTGACGGCAGACGAGCCCGTGGTCGTGCGCAAGGGCAGAGGTTCGCTGGAGGCGATCGGCGTTCCCGCTTGACGCGCGCGGGTCGCGGTCATGGCGACCCCATCTGCTAGAATCGCACGCTTTACCAATCCGCGTCGATGGAAGTCTCCCACCTCGTACAAACCATCGCCGTCTACGCACTTCCGGTGCTGCTGGCAATCACGCTGCACGAGGCGGCTCATGGCTACGTCGCACGCCACTTCGGCGACATGACGGCCTATGCGCAGGGACGCATCAGCGTCAATCCGATCCGCCACATCGACGTCGTGGGTACGATTCTGGCGCCGTTGCTGATATTGCTCCTGTCCAACGGGAAGTTCCTGTTCGGGTGGGCCAAGCCGGTTCCGGTCAACTACTCGGCCCTGCGCCGGCCGAAGCAGCATATGGCGTGGGTCGCCGCCGCGGGGCCGGCGACGAACCTGCTGATGGCGATTGCCTGGGCGGTGCTGCTGCGCGTCGGGGTGTCGCTGAGCGACCGGGCCGACGCGTGGCTCGCGGTCGTGAAGCGCTACGGAGCGGCCGGGCTGGTGGACGTCGTCCTCCAGCATGGCAGCGGCCCGGCCGAATTCCTGATCGGCGTCGCTGCGGCCGGGATGCTCGTCAATCTTGTGTTGATGCTTCTCAACCTGCTTCCGATCCCGCCGCTTGACGGAGGGCGCATCCTGACCAGCTTGCTTCCGTCTCGAGCCGCATGGCGCTTCGCCCGGATCGAGCCCTGGGGTCTGCCGATCCTGCTGCTGCTGCTCGTGACCAACGTCCTCGGCGTCGTGCTGGGCCCGCTGTTCAACGAAACCGAGGCGCTGATTCGCGCCTTCGTGCTGCTTTAGGGCGGCGCCATGTACGAGACGCGCGTATTGTCCGGCATGCGGCCCACGGGGGCCTTGCATCTCGGGCACTACCACGGCGTGCTGAAGAACTGGGTTCGCCTGCAGGCCGAGTACCCGTGCCTGTTCTTCGTCGCGGACTGGCACGCGCTGACCACCGATTACGAGTCACCCGGGCAGGTGCAGAAAAACGCCTGGGATATGGTGGTCGACTGGCTCGCCTCGGGGGTCGATCCGAACCAGGCCACCCTGTTCGTGCAGTCGCTCGTCCCGGAGCACGCGGAACTCCACCTGCTGCTGTCGATGATGACGCCGCTCGGGTGGCTCGAGCGCGTCCCGACCTACAAGGACCAGCAGGAGAAGCTCGCCGACCGCGACCTGTCCACCTACGGCTTTCTGGGCTACCCGCTGCTGCAGTCGGCCGACATCCTCATCTATCGGGCGAAGTACGTTCCGGTAGGCGAAGACCAGGTGCCGCACGTGGAATTCACGCGCGAGGTGGCGCGGCGGTTCAACCACCTTTACGGCCGCGAGGCGGGCTTCGAGGACAAGGCGAAGGCCGCGGTCAAGAAGATGGGATCGAAGAAGGCGCGCCTGTTCAACGAGCTGCGCACCAAGTTTCTCGAGCAAGGCGACGCCGAGGCGTTGCCGCGCGCGCAGGCGCTGCTCGAGGAGCAGCAGAACCTGCCGCGCGGCGACCGCGAGCGCCTGTACGGCTGGCTCGAGGGGAGCGGCAAGAAGATCCTGGTGGAGCCGGAAGTCCTGCTGACACACGCGTCGCGCCTGCCCGGTCTGGACGGGCAAAAGATGTCGAAGTCCTACGGCAACGCGATCGAGCTGCGCGATGAGCCGGAGGTGGTCACCAGGAAGATCCGCACCATGCCTACCGATCCGGCGCGCGTAAAGCGCAGCGATCCGGGCAACCCCGAGCGCTGCCCCGTGTGGCAGCTGCATCAAATATATTCCGACGCGGATCGCAGGGACTGGGTGCAGCAGGGTTGCACGACCGCCGGCATAGGCTGCCTGGAGTGCAAGCAGCCGGTCATCGATTCGGTACTGGCGGAGCTTGCGCCGATGCGCGAGCGCGCGCAGGCCTATCTCGACGATCCGACGCTGGTACGGAACATCATCGCGGACGGTTGCGACCGGGCGCGCAAGCTGGCCGGGGAAACGATGCGCGACGTGCGCGAAGCCATGGGGCTTTCCTACAGCTGATGAGCGACCCGGTCCAGCAGATCATTCCGACGCCGGTCGCTCGCATCTACGGCGAGCCGCTGATCGAGCTGCCGAGCGATCTGTACATCCCCCCGGATGCGCTGGAGATCTTCCTCGAGGCGTTTCAGGGCCCGCTCGATCTGCTGCTGTACCTGATCCGCAGGCAGAACCTGGACGTGCTCGACATTCCCATGGCGCCGCTGACGCGCCAGTACCTCGAATACGTCGAGTTGATGCGCCACAAGAACCTGGAGCTGGCCGCCGAGTACCTCGTGATGGCGGCCGTGCTGATGGCGATCAAGTCGCGCATGCTGCTGCCGCGGCCGCCGTCGATCGGCGACGAGGAGGAGGATCCGCGCGCCGAGTTGGTGCGCCGCCTGCTCGAGTACGAGCAGATGAAGACGGCTGCGCTCAGGCTGGATCAGCTGCCGCAGGTCGGCCGCGACGTGGTGGCGATCTCGGTATGGATCGAGAAGGTCGTGGTCGAGCGCCTGCCCGAAGTGAACGCCCAGGACCTCGCCGAGGCGTGGCGCGGGCTGCTGCACCGCGCGCGCCTTGCCACCCATCATCGAGTGTCGCGCGAGGAATTGTCGGTGCGCGAGCACATGAGCTCGATCTTGCGCCGCCTGCGCGAGCACCGGGTACTCGAGTTCGCCGAGCTGTTCGACCCGTCTCGAGGCGTGGCCGTGCTGGTGGTCAACTTTCTCGCCGTTCTCGAGCTCGCGCGGGAGCTGCTCGTGCAGATTACGCAAGCCGAAGGCTTCGCTCCGATTTACGTAAAATTGGCCGATGCTGAACCCCACTGAAGTCAAACGCGTGATGGAGGCCGCGCTGCTCGCGTCGCAGGAGCCGCTGTCGCTGGCGGACCTCAAGCGCCTGTTCGACGAGGACATCGGCGCAGACACCCTGCGACGGCTGCTCGGCGAGCTGCGGGAAGAATGGGGAACGCGCGCCGTGGAGCTGGTCAATCTGGCGAGCGGCTGGAGATTCCAGACTCGCCCCGAGTTCCAGACCTACGTCGATCGGCTGAGCCCGGAAAGGCCGCCGCGCTACTCGCGGGCGGTGATGGAGACGCTCGCCATCATCGCTTACCGCCAGCCGGTGACGCGGGGCGATATCGAGGACATTCGTGGCGTGACCGTCTCCGCGCAGATCATCCAGACGCTCGAAAATCGTGGCTGGATCGATACCGTCGGCCATCGCGACACGCCGGGCCGTCCGGCGCTGTACGCGACCACCAAGCGATTCTTGGACGACCTCGGGCTGCTTACGCTGGAAGAGCTCCCTCCGCTCGAGGAAATTGCGAGGACGTTGCAGCTTGAACCCGTCACGGCGGAGGCCGGCGTTGGCGGCACGCAGGCGCAGTCCGACTCGCAGCGCGCCGAGTCCGCAACCGACGCCTGAGGACGCCCGCGGCGAGCGGCTGCAAAAGCTGCTGGCCGCCGCGGGTCTCGGCTCGCGCCGCGAGATCGAAGGCTGGATCGCCGCGGGGCGCGTCTCGGTTTCCGGACGCACGGCGAAGCTCGGCGACCGCGCGACCCGATCGGACCTCGTCTGCCTGGATGGCCGGCCGGTGGAGCGCGCCGCGGGCGGCGCCGCACGCCTGCCGCGCGTCCTCGTCTATCACAAGCCCGTCGGCGAGCTCGTGACACGCAGCGACCCGGACGGCCGCGCCACCGTTTTTGCCCGGCTGCCGGCGCTGCGCGGCGCGAAATGGAACGCCATCGGGCGGCTCGACATCAACACTTCCGGCCTGCTGCTGATGACCGATTCCGGGGAGCTCGCCAATCGGATGATGCACCCACGCTTCGGCATCGAGCGCGAGTACGCGGTACGCGCTTGGGGGCGGCTCGGAACCGCCGAGCGGCGCGCCCTGCTCGCCGGGGTGGAGCTCGAGGACGGACCGGCCGCCTTCGCAAGTCTGGAGAGCACCGCTACCGCGCGTGGAGCCCCGGGGGCCAACCGCTGGTATCGCGTGACGTTGCGCGAAGGACGGAACCGCGAAGTGAGACGCCTGTTCGAGGCGGTCGGACTGCGCGTGAGCCGGCTGATTCGGACGCGCTTCGGGCCGCTCGCGCTGCCGCCGGAGCTCGAACCCGGGCAGTGGCGCGAGCTGGAGCCTGCCCAGGTGCAGGAGCTGCTGCGTCATACCGGGCTGCAGCGATAGCTCGCGGCACGTCCACGAAGCGTTGTTTCGCATGCGAAAAGCGGTTATACTTCAAATGCTTCAAAGGCCGGAGGTAGCTTTTCCGGCGAGGAAGATGGGCTTCGGCCCATTTTTTGTTTGAGCGGCCGAATTCGGAGTGATGGGGGCGATCGCCGGCATCGTTGAACCCGCCGTTGCGGGCCTGGGTTTCGACCTGGTGGACACGCAGGTGTCGGGCCGGGGCCGGACGGTGCGCGTCTTCATCGACAAGGCCGGAGGCGTGTCGGTCGACGACTGCGCGGAAGTCAGCCGTCATCTGACGCGGGTTTTTGCCGTCGAAGGGATCGATTTCGATCGGCTCGAGGTGTCGTCGCCTGGCCTGGACCGGCCGCTGCGCAAGTCCTCAGACTTCGAGCGTTTCGCCGGTCATCGCGTCGACGTGCGCATGAGAGTGGCGGACGCGAGCGGCCGGCGCCGGTTCGTCGGGCGCTTGGAGGGACTGGACGGTGGCGCAGCGACGGTGATCGTCGACGGGCGACCGGTGGTGCTGGAATTGTCGGGCATGGAGCGGGCGAGGCTCGTTCCTGACCTATGAATGCGAGGTGTGGAGGGCGTCGCCCTTTCGCCTCATTCGGAGAGAATTGAGATGAGTCGTGAACTTCTGCTTCTGGTGGATGCGCTGGCGAGGGAAAAGAACGTCAATCGGGACGTGGTATTCGGCGCGCTCGAGATGGCGCTCGCGTCGGCGACCAAGAAGCGCTTCATCGATGACGTGGACGTGCGCGTCGCGATCGATCGCAATACGGGGAACTACGAATCGTTCCGCCGCTGGAAAGTGGTGCCCGACGACGCCGTCGAGCTGCCGCCGGCGCAGATCGCTCTTTCCGAGGCGCAGAAACGCAAGTCCGACATTCAGCTCGAGGAATTCGTCGAGGAACAGCTCGAAGCCGTCGAGTTCGGCCGTATCGGTGCGCAGACGGCCAAGCAGGTGATCCTGCAGCGCATCCGCGACGCCGAGCGGGAGCAGATCCTCAATGATTTTCTGTCGCGTGGCGACGAGCTGGTGACGGGCACCGTGAAGCGCATGGAGCGCGGAAACGCCATCGTCGAATCGGGGCGGCTCGAAGCCCTGCTGCCGCGCGAGCAGATGATCCCCAAGGAAAACCTGCGCGTCGGGGATCGCGTGCGCGCCTGGGTGATGAAGATCGATCGCAGCGCGCGCGGTCCGCAGCTGATCCTGTCGCGCACGGCGCCGCAGTTCATCATGAAATTGTTCGAGCTGGAGGTCCCTGAAATCGAGGAAGGGCTGCTCGAGATCAAGTCGGCCGCGCGCGATCCGGGGATCCGCGCCAAGATCGCGGTGCACTCGAACGACAAGCGCATCGATCCGATCGGGACCTGCGTCGGCATGCGCGGCTCCCGTGTCCAGGCGGTGACTCAGGAACTGGCCGGCGAGCGCGTCGACATCGTGTTGTGGTCCGCGGACCCGGCGCAATTCGTGATCGGGGCCCTGGCCCCCGCCGAAGTGTCGTCGATCGTGGTCGACGAGGAAAAGCACGCGATGGACGTGGTGGTCGACGAGGAGAACCTCGCCATCGCGATCGGCCGCAGCGGCCAGAACGTCAGGCTCGCCTCGGAGCTCACCGGCTGGCAGATCAACCTGATGACCGAGGAAGAGTCCGCCAAGAAGCAGCAGGAGGAGAGCGGCCGCACGCGGGAGCTGTTCATGCAGCGGCTCGACGTGGACCAGGAGGTCGCCGATATCCTGATTCAGGAGGGCTTTTCGACGCTGGAAGAGGTGGCCTACGTCCCGATCAACGAGTTGCTGGAGATCGAGGCGTTCGACGAGGACACGGTCAACGAGCTGCGCAACCGTGCGCGCAACGCGCTTCTCGTGGCGGCGATCGCCAACGAGGAGAAAGTGGAGGGCGTGGACCCCGACCTGCTGAATCTCGAGGGCATGGACACGCAGCTCGCCGCCAAGCTCGCCGAGGGCGGAGTGCGCACGCGCGACGATCTCGCGGATCTCGCCGGCGACGAGCTTTGCGAGATGACCGGGCTCGACGAGGAACGCGCCAAGAATCTGATCATGGCGGCGCGCGCGCACTGGTTTGCCGACGAGCCCGCCGGCGGGCAGGCAGAGCACAAGGAGGTGCAGTAACGTGGCACAGACCAGCGTCGCACAATTCGCGAGCGAGCTGAAGGTTCCGCCATCGGTGCTGCTCGAGCAGCTGCGCGCTGCCGGCGTGGAAAAGCGCGTTCCCGAGGACTCGCTCACGGAGCAGGACAAGTCGCGCCTTCTCGAGTACCTGCGCAAGGCGCACGGCTCGGCCGAAGCGAAAAACAAGATCACCCTGACGCGCAAGCAGACCAGCGAGATCAAGAAGTCAGACTCGATGGGCAAGGCGCGCACCATCCAGGTCGAGGTGCGCAAGAAGCGCGTGTTCGTGAAGCGCGATCCGAACGAAGTGGCCGCCGAAGCGGCCGCGGCGGAGGCACCGGCAGCGGCGCCGGTCGCACCGCCCGGCGCGCCGATCGACGCAAAGGAGGTCCAGCTGCGCGAGGCGGAGGCGCGCCGCCAGCAGCAACTCGCCGAGATCCAGGCGCAAGAGCTGAAGGAGAAGCAGGAGCGCGAGAAGCGCGACGCCGACCAGAAGCAGGCCGAGCGCGAGGCGCAGGCCGCGCTCAGCAAGGCGGCGGCGCCGGGCGCCGCGCCGGCGCCTTCCGAAGGCACGTTGCACGCACCCAAAGCGAAGCCCGAGGAAGGCAAGGCCGACAAGAAGGCGAAGAGGGTCAAGACGACGACCGTGCTGCGCGACGACTCCGCGCGCCGGCGCATGATCAAGACGCGCGGCGACATGGGCGGCGGCGTCGGCGGCTGGCACGCCCGCGCGGGCGCGCGCCATCGGCAGGCCTCGGGGGCGGCCGAGCAAGCGAGCTTCGCGCAGCCTTCGGAGCCGGTGGTGCGGGAAGTGGCGGTGCCGGAAACGATCACGGTCGGCGAACTGGCGCACAAGATGTCGGTGAAGGCCGCCGAGGTCATCAAGGCGCTGATGAAACTCGGCACCATGGCGACCATCAACCAGGTACTCGACCAGGAGACCGCCATGATCGTGGTCGAGGAAATGGGCCACAAAGGCAAGCTCGCCAAGCTCGACGATCCGGAGGCCTACCTCGTCGAATCCGTCGAGCAGCACGCGGCGCAGCCGCAGCCGCGCCCGCCGGTCGTAACGGTGATGGGTCACGTCGATCACGGCAAGACCTCTCTGCTCGACTACATCCGGCGTGCAAAGGTGGCTGCCGGCGAAGCGGGCGGCATTACCCAGCATATCGGCGCGTACCACGTGGAGACGCCCAGGGGCGTGGTCACCTTCCTCGACACCCCCGGCCACGAGGCGTTCACCGCGATGCGGGCACGCGGCGCGAAGGTGACGGACCTGGTGATTCTCGTGGTGGCCGCCGACGACGGCGTGATGCCGCAGACGATCGAGGCCATCAACCATTCCAAGGCTGCCGGCGTGCCGCTGGTGGTGGCGATCAACAAGATCGACAAGCCGGAATCGAATCCCGACAAGGTGAAGCAGGAGTTGCTCAATCACGGGGTGGTCCCGGAGGAGTACGGCGGCGACTCGGCCTTCGTGTCGGTGTCGGCGAAGACCGGGCAGGGCATCGACGAGCTGCTCGAGCGAGTGCTGCTGCAGGCCGAAGTGCTCGAGCTCAAGGCGCCGGTGGATTCGCCGGCCAGGGGCGCGGTGATCGAGGCCCGCCTCGACAAGGGGCGTGGTCCGGTGGCCACGCTTCTCGTGCAATCGGGCACCCTGCAGCGCGGAGACGTGGTCCTCACGGGGGCCGTCTACGGGCGCGTGCGGGCGATGTTCGACGAGAACGGGCGCTCGGTCCAATCCGCGGGTCCGTCGATCCCGGTGGAGGTTCAGGGCCTTTCGGACGTCCCCCAGGCCGGAGCGGAAATGGTCGTCATCGCGGATGAGCGGAAGGCGCGCGAGATCGCGCTGTTCCGCCAGGGCAAGTTCCGGGACGTCAAGCTGGCGAAGCAGCAGGCCGCCAAGCTCGAGAACATGTTCGAGCAGATGGGCGAGGGAGAGAAGAAGATCCTTTCCATCGTCCTGAAGGCGGACGTGCAGGGGTCGCAGGAAGCCCTGGTGCACGCGCTGACGCGCCTGTCGACCGAGGAGGTCAAGGTAAACGTGGTCCACTCCGGCGTCGGCGGCATCACGGAATCGGATGTCAACCTGGCGATGGCCTCGCGCGCGGTGATCATCGGCTTCAACACACGTGCCGATGCGACGGCGCGCAAGCTGATCGAGAGCGCCGGCGTGGAGGTGCGTTACTACAACATCATTTACGAGGCGGTGGAGGAGATCAAGGCCGCCCTTTCCGGAATGCTCGCCCCGGAGAAGAAGGAGCAGGTCATCGGGCTGGTCGACGTGCGTCAGGTCTTTCGCATATCGAAGGTCGGAACGGTGGCGGGCTGCTACGTCCTGGAAGGCGTCGTCAGGCGCAATGCCCAGGTGCGCGTGCTGCGGGACAACGTCGTGATCCATACCGGCGAGATCGATTCGCTCAAGCGCTTCAAGGACGATGTGCGCGAGGTCAAGGCCGGCTTCGAGTGCGGCATGTCGCTGAAGAACTTCAACGACCTGAAGGAAGGCGACCAGCTCGAGGCGTTCGAGGTCCTCGAAGTGGCCCGCACGCTGTAGGCGCCGCCCATGCCTCGCCAGGGCGGACGCGCGCAGAAGGTTGCCGACCAGATCCAGCGGGAGCTGTCCGAGATCCTGCGCCGCGATTTGCGCGATCCCGGAGTCGGGATGATCACGCTGACCGGAGTGCAGGTCTCGCCAGACTGCGCCCATGCGACCGTCTTCTTCACCTGCCTCGACGTCGCCCACGTGCCGCAGGCCGCGCGCGGCCTGCAGCGCGCCTCGGGGTTCCTGCGCTCGCAGCTCGCCAAGCGCATCAAGCTTTATACGGCGCCGGAGCTGCGTTTCGTATATGACGAATCGATCGAGCGCGGCGCGCGCCTTTCGCAGCTGATCGACAGCGTCTCGAGCGGACCCAAGGTCTGAGCAGCGCGCGCGGCCCGGTGCGTCGCAGCGTGGACGCGGGTTTGCTGCTGGACAAGCCCGCCGGGATCACTTCCAACGCCGCGTTGCAGGCGGCCAAGCGCCTCTACCGGGCGCAGAAAGCCGGGCACGCGGGCACGCTCGACCCGCTCGCCTCGGGGCTCCTGCTGGTGCTGTTCGGCGAAGCGACCAAGTTCGCCGGTCCGCAGCTGGCCGCCGACAAAGAGTACGTTGCGCGCGTCAGGCTGGGCGTGACCACGTCCACGGGTGACGCGGAAGGCGCGGTACTCGAGCGCCGCGACGTGCGCCTGGAAGACGCCGTGGTCGCGGCGACGCTCGCGAAGTTTCGCGGCAAGGTAAGCCAGATCCCGCCCATGTACTCGGCCCTCAAGCACGAGGGCCGCCCGCTCTACCGGTTGGCGCGCGAGGGAAAAACCGTCGAGCGCCA
>Ga0153916_10000114_pt1 | contig 45336 bp, 66 predicted proteins | sample Opewatmetagenome_FD_109642 | JGI IMG/M metagenome (GOLD analysis project Ga0153916, IMG submission 109642) | Freshwater wetland microbial communities from Ohio, USA - Open water 3 Core 3 Depth 4 metaG | ecosystem: Environmental > Aquatic > Freshwater > Wetlands | place: USA: Ohio, Lake Erie...
AGCATACTGAATGCAGAGCCTCTCCGTAATCATGACCGACTCTCCAAATGTAGCCTCGAACAATTCTACTTGTGAAGAGCAAGCTCTCTTATCCCTGAGTGTTTGCAGTGTTAAGATTTTCATTTTATTTCCTTTATTAGTGTGAAGGCAAAGGACTAACTAATTACTTACCTAATCCTTTGTATTAATACTACAGTGTAACCATGCCTGTATCGGATGCAATCTTTTCAGTGCTGCCAATTTTCTTGAGCAACTCTTTTACTTGCAATAATACTTCTGGGTGCAAGATAATAACTTCTTTACCTTCTTTACGGCTTTCCTCAGCCGTAATTACACGTTTTACAATTCCGTGTACAAGGGCGAGTACATCGACAGTCATTTTAAGCTGAGGTTGTGCCGTCAATTCCCAGTAAGGCAGAGCTTCTGCCTTATCAATGAATGACTGGGCATTTTCAGGCGTAATATCCAAACGCTTACGAAATACCATCACACCTTTACGCAATCCCAGCTTGCCGAATTTCATGAGCCATGTTGCGACCCGCTGTGCATCATGTTTCTTGCCCATTGCTTCAATAAGACGCTGTGCAAAGCCGTCATTACCATGTAGATTGGCTTGAGCAATAGCGAAGACACCAGCTTCATGGATTGCTTGTGCCAATGCTTCAGAATTACCTTTGATTGCTTTGATTGTACTATTGAATTGTTTATCATTAATCATTTTATTGCCTCTTTTCTGTTTAGTTAGTTGATTGACTGTTAAAGCGTGACCGTCTTTATCACACTATTGCACGGATAAAAGCTTGCATCATTTGTGATGGTTGTGGCGTACCAATTGCATACCGTACTGTTTTACTGTATTCAATTGGCAAGGGCTGACTGCGATACTGATGAAAGTTAACCCTCTTTGCTACTCTTAGACACATAGCCTTTAATGTTTCTTTTTGCATACAATTCCCTTTCTTAAGGTTGCCATTGATTAAGGGACAATGGCTTGCCCAATAAGAAACATACTAATTAATAATATGCTTCTCATTCTTCCGGCATGTTCTATTGTCATATATCATAGAGTTTTTATCCTCATTAGATATTAGAACATGTCCGTTCATCGCGTGGTTATTATAGACTTGTTAAGTCCTGCCAGTATTCCTGCCTTTTATACCCTAGGTTGTGGCCATATCAATTTACTGCAATTTTCAATTGATTAGCTTCGGTTACTTGCATTAGGAGGCATAGCAATTAAAGCTATGACCGACCCTTAAATAAGTTAGTGATTACTCACTCCGTTATTCGTGCATTAAATGTAACCTTCCCATCACGGGATAAAACATATCGCTTTGTTAATGTGTAGCGTGCACTATTTCATATTACGCCTGCATTATCACATAAAACCGATTCTAATACAAGTACATTAATACATCGGGTTGCTATTCGTTCGCCTAAGCTACTCCGTACCCTTGCAATCTAATTTGCCTCTTACGGATAGAACAGTTATTCAATATCAACCTGAACTAATCAGGTGACGCATTAAACCACAAATAAATAAAACTGTCAAATAATATTTAAACTACTTTGTGGATTGATACATGCAAATAGAATGCAACAACCATGCCAGCAAAGCATGACCGACCAATAAATAATGCTAAGTAATTGATTAATATAGATATAATACATAAAGAACATCAGTAAACAATAATATAATGTATTAGTTAATGATTATATAGGTGTTAAATGTGTCGATATAATGACAATTGCTGTCGAGATTATGACAGTATTAGATTAAGTGATTGATTGTAATGGATTGTATTGTGTCAGATATTCAACATAGTATTTAAGTCATTGAATAATAGGGGAATAATAATGTATTAGTATATGATTATATTGTGTCATTATATTAGTGTCTCTTTATTACAACATAATAATTTAATAGTGTCTCATTTATACAACATATAATTAATTAATCATTTAATAATATTCCCATAATCTAATATTTAATAGGGGTATAAGGGGGATTGATTAATTTCTATTATATTGCATTACACCAAAATAAAATCTAATAGAAATTCCCAAATAACGGGATTATATTTAAAATTTTGCTCCCGATTAATATAAAACTTTAATAGATCGGTCGCATAATAATTCTCTTAAATAAGACAATATTTGACATTTTATAATATTACGTAGTACTACCACTTGTGAAGTTAATTAATTTATGCTATAATATATGTATATTAAGTAATTAATTAGAAAGACTACTTAGAACATACTACTTGATAAGTAAAGAGTACAAAGACTGCCCCAAGCAGGATTTGTTGTACTAAATAATAAATAGATCTATTACATAATACTAAAGAGGGATACTATGTTCTTCGTTGAAGAACCAATTCTTAGTCTATTACCAGAATTGAAATATTGTTCTACCGAACTATTATTGTCTGGTATTAATCATTCTTTGGTCTGTGAAGTAGTCAATACTGTCATGCACTGCTATGCTCAACTGGCTCACTCTACCTTGACCACTTGTGAAATATTTATTATTTATGGTAGTTATAATTTTATTTAGCTCCTCGGAATTATATTCCTTCGGTGCAGAAAGACAATCTTGAAACCTGAGTATGCAGCATGGAGAGCAGTAATGTTAGACTCTCTTAGTAGATTCCGTAGTAAATCCCTTTTCTGGGAATTACGGAACATTGATCGTTCTGATATTTGGGAACCATTGTTTACTATTAAGGATAAACCTCATACTGTTCCTACATTTGATAAGAAAGGATTAATTACTTATCCTTCTCTTAAACAGATTTATATGTCTTATGACCATATCCCCGGACATGAGTATGAGTTTGCCATGGATGTCTTTGGTTCTTGGAAACATTGGGATCATCTAGCAACACAATCTTCTCTTCAAGACATGCTACAAGAGTGGAGAGATGAATTAGCAATTAAGATTAAAGCAGAAGCTATTCGTAATATGATTATGGCTTCCAAGGAAAGTTCTACAGTTGGAGTTAATGCCTCTCGTTATCTTGCTGATGAAGGGTATATTCCTAAAAAGGTTGGACGTATTACAAAAGAAGAAAAGATTAAACAAGCAAAGATAGCTGCTGGTGTACGAGATACATTATCAGAAGATATGGAAAGACTAGGAATTTCAGTAATTCAAGGAAATAAATAAATATGCCAACACGCTCAGTAAATGACTTAGATGCAAATCGATATACAGATTATGTAGCAGTAACTAATCCAGCAGTAATGGTAAATGGAGATACAATTTTTACTCTTAATGGTGATGTTCAGATTATGAATTTATTCTCTGAATGTATTACTGCTAATGATGCAACTGCCTCTACTTTACAATATTCAATTACTCCTACAATAGGTAGTGCTACAACTATCTCAGGGGCATCTTCTACACTTGCTAGTGCAGTTCCCGGTACATTGGTAGTACTTGATGGCACTGCTCTTGCTACAGCCCCTATAGTGGCTCCTACTGGGGTATCTCTCAGTACTACTGCTCGTGGTATTCTTGCTATGTCAGGGGTTGTTAAAATTGTTATTGGTACTGGTTCTACTACTGGTACATGGAAACACTATATTAGATATAAAGCTCTTGAATCTGGTGCTTATGTTTCTAACTAAAAGGAATAACTAAATGCCTTTTATGAAAAATGGGAAACGTGATTATCAAAAAGAAAAGCAATGGGATCATACTCATGATGGTGGAAAGAGACTTAAAGATCGTGCAGAACGGAATAAGGCTCGTCGTGAAGTAGGTCTTAAAGTAGGCGATCCACGACAAGCAGACCATAAAAAAGAACTCACTAAAGGGGGTTCCAATGCTAAATCAAATATTCGTATTGTTAGTGCTAAAACTAATTATGCTAAAGAAGTAAAACGTAAACGTAGTAAGCCCGGAAATAATTGATGATAGACCATATTGACATAACAGAAGGACATTTTCATATTAGTTCCTTTATAAAACATCTTGTAGATGGGATTTCATACATTACAGTTCTTGCTACATTAACTGCATGGCTTCCTCCCATTGCTGCTCTTCTTTCTATTATCTGGACTTCATTAAGAATATATGAAATGGTAACAGGAAAAGAAATTGCAGGTAGGAAAATACCAAGGGAACCAAAATAATAATGGCTAAACTAACACTTGCAAATATAACTTCTGGTTATTTAACTACAGTTACTCAAAATGCTAATAATACTCTTATTAGTAACGCAATAGAAAATACATTATCAAGAGATGGTACTACTCCTAACACTATGGGAGCTAACCTTGATATGAATAATAATAAGATTACAAATCTAGCTGCTCCTACAGTAGCTAGTGATGCTGCACGTTTATCTGATGTAACTTCTGCAATAAGTGGGTTGCCTACAGCAGCAATGGTTCCTAATACCCCAGCAGGAAATATAGTTGCAACTAATGTACAGACAGCACTGAATGAGTTAGACACAGAGAAGGCGCTATTAGCTGGCTCTGCTTCTCAGACATTCTCAGTTGCACCCGCTACTGCTTTAACAATGGCTCCAGAAGCACTACAAATACAGAATCAATCTCTTACTGCATTTACTACTGCCGGAACCAGCACAGCTTATACGCTAACGCCTACGCCCGCGATAACAGCTTATGCTGTTGGACAATGTTTTGATGTTACGTTTAATGCAACTTGTGGAGCTTCTCCAACACTAGCAATTAGTGGCCTCGCTTCCCCTCTTAATCTTGTTCGCCTTGGGTTTGACGGGACACTGGAAAATATTGGGGCAGGAGAAATTACTTCTGGAATGACAAGTAGGTGTCGTGTTATGTCATCAGCACAAATACTTGTAGAGCGTTTAACAAGACCAACAAAAACAGGAACGTGGACTCCTAGTGTTGGGGGCACAGCGACGTATACTGCCCAGCTTGGCTACTATATTGATTTCGGTGATTACTGTTTGGCGTGGGGAGTTATAGCAATAAATGTTTTGGGGACAGGGTCAACTACTTTACTAACAGGAATACCATTTGCGCCAGCAGGAGCTGGTGCATCTTATATGGGCGGTTCGTGTTCTTATTGGTCAGGACTTGCGGTAACACCAGTTTGCATGATGCCAACAACAGCGGGGGGTGGTTCGACTATACAGTTCAACGGAAACACTGTGGCTAATGCAAATATGACACAAGCGATGGCACTCTTTGGTAATAGTGCTCGCGTTGACTTCATAATTATGTATAGGAAATAGTCATGGAAATTACAGTAAATAGTGTTGGCGCACTTAATGTCGCGGAAGATATAAATGGGTCTGAGCATAGGCGTTGTCTAGTACCTACAGATAGTCTTGTGGGTGAGCCGCAAGAAGTAATAGATGCTGCTAATGCTGCATGGACTCCAGAAGTGATTGCTGCTTATAAAGCATTAGTCATATCAAATATACAAGTAAAAACACCATGGCAACTTACTAATGAGGCAAATTCTTTAGTAATGGCTGAATTAGATGCGGCTGACTTGAAAATAATAAGAGCGATTACAGAAAATGACAACACAAAAATTAGTGCTCATGTCATATCTCAAGCCCTTCTAAGGTCAAAATTAAAATGATTCCCCGCTACCTAACCCTATTAACCATTTAAGTATCCACTATTCCTAATTGTTGCTTATTATGTTTGAGTATCAATTCCATTAATTAGAAAGATAAAATGTTACTTGAATTAAATAGAGATACTTTTACAAATAAAACTACTATTGGTAAATTATATATTGATGGTAGATTTGAATGTGATACTCTTGAAGATTTACTTCGTCCAGACGGAATTAAAGTCTTTGGAGAAACTGCAATTCCAAAAGGGATGTACCATTTAACTATTGATTATAGTCCCCATTTTAAAAGGGAAATGGTTCATGTATTAGATGTACCCGGATTTGTAGGAATTCGTATACATACAGGAAATAAAGCAGAAGATACTGAAGGATGTATTTTACTAGGTACAAGAAAAGGAAAGGACTGGATTACCGAATCTGTAAAAGCATATCTTAAATTCTTCCCAAAAATTAATAGTGCTTATGAAGCAGAAGAAGAAATAATCCTTAAAATAACTTGAGTAAAGATAAAATACAATTAGTAAGAGAATCTGCTGAAGAAGATCTTGCTATATTTATTAAATTAGTTGCTCCTCATTTACTACTTGGAGGTATCCACTATGAACTTATCAAGTGGTGGTGTCGTCAAGATGCTAAAAAGAACCAATTAGTTCTATTACCACGAGGACACTTAAAAAGTAAATTAGCAGCCTATAGAGTTGCATGGTGGATTACTAAAAACCCAGAAACTACTATTTTATATGTATCTGCAACGGCAGATTTGGCTGAGAAACAGTTATATCAAATTAAACAAATTATTGACAATCCAATTTACAGGCGTTATTGGCCCGAAATGATTGGAGTGGATGAGGGTAAACGTGAAAAATGGGCTGTAGCAGAGATTGCTATTGACCATCCTAAGCGTAAATTAGAGGGTATTCGTGATGCTACTTGTAAAGCAGTAGGATTAACTTCTAATACAACTGGATTCCATGCAGATATAGTAGTTCTTGACGATATTGTAGTTCCGGGGAATGCTTACACAGAAGAAGGGCGTGATAAAGTAGCTTCTTTATACTCTCAATTAGCTTCTATTGAAAATCCGGGATCTCAGGAGTGGGTGGTTGGTACTCGTTACCACCCAAAAGACATATATCAAAACATGATCGAAATGAAATCAGAGATATATGACCCTGAAACAGGTGACCTTGAAAGTGATGAAGAGATTTATGAGTTATTCCAAAGAGTTGTTGAATCTAATGGTGAATTTTTATGGCCTAGTCAAACAAGACCTGATGGTAAATCATTTGGATTTAATTATAAAATACTAGCTGGAATTAAGGGTAAGTATCAAGGAGATATTACTCAATTCTATAGTCAATACTATAATAACCCAAACAATATTGATACTGCTTGTATTAATAGTGATAAATTTCAATACTATGAAAGGACCCTTCTAAATAATAGAGAAGGTGATTGGTATATTAAGAATAGAAAACTTAATGTCTATGCTGCAATTGACTTTGCTTTCTCTCTCCGTAAAAAGGCCGATTATACTGCTTTAGTAGTTATTGGAGTAGATCATCTAGGTAATTATTATATTCTTGATATAGATAGGTTTAAAACTGAACGTATTGTAGAATATTTTAATCATATTGTTAAAGCGCAGCAAAAATGGGGTTTTAGAAAACTTAGTGCTGAGGTTACAGTAGCCCAAAAGACTATTGTATCAGAATTAAAAGAAAGTTATATAAAACCTAATGGTATTGCCCTTTCTATTGATGAACATAATCCAAATAGACATCAAGGAGATAAAGAAGAGCGTATGAGTGCTATTCTTGAACCTAAATATGATAATATGCAGATTTGGCATTATCGTGGAGGTAATTGCCAATCCCTTGAGGAAGAACTTATAATGAGGCACCCTCCTCATGATGACATTAAAGATGCTCTATCTAATGCAATTCATATCTCAGTAATACCAAGACAAAGACTTAATTCTAGTCTTGGAAGTAATATTATAACTCATGCGCGTTTCGGGGGGTGTTCTTGGTAAAATGTAGAAATCCAGAATGTAATAAGGAGTTTACTCGCACTTTATTAAGAGGAAGACCACATCCGAGACAAAAGTTTTGTTGTGTTGCTTGTATGAAAAGAGAAGAGTATATAATTAAGTCTTTAGAGTATAAATGGAGACTTAATAAATTAATGGCAGCAGCTAAGAATAGAGCAAAAGAGAAGGTCCTACCTTTCAATTTAACTTTAGATTATTTAGTGTCTCTTTGGGAAGCATCCTCTGGCTGTTGCGTTTTAACAAGGCAACCCTTTGATCTATCTTCTTGGGGTAATAAGAGCCAAGTTTCTCCACAGGCCCCTAGTATAGATAGAATAAAGCCTAGTCTAGGGTATATAAAAGAAAATATAAGATTAGTCACTTATCATATAAATATATCTTTGTCTGATTTTGGAGAAGAAGAGTTCAAGAAATTAATTGCTGCCTATCAGGACAGCGTTGCTTATTAAAGGAAATAAAATGGCAGATAAAATTGAAGGTTATCGTAAACGTGATGAATCATATACATCAAGTACTCCAAAAGAAGTAAGTAAAGAAATGCCTATCTCTCCTCCTTCAGAAGGAAGTTCTATGTCTACATTTAGAAAATCAATGGAAGATCATATGAATGATATAAATATTGGACGAGGTAATGGAATTCCTAATAATTATCAAGAAAAAAAGGTTAAATAATGGCAGGGAAAGTAGCTCAGATACAGGAGATAATTAGTCCAACTAGTCTTGCTAGGCAATTAGCAGGATTATATAATAAATGGTGGATACAACGTTCTGCTAAAGAAGCAGAGTGGAGGGAACTCCGTGGGTATCTATTTGCTACTGATACTACTAAAACAACTAACTCTAAACTTCCTTGGAAGAATAAAACAACCATCCCTAAATTAACTCAAATTAGGGATAATCTCCATGCTAACTATAATGATGCTATTTTCCCTAATGATGATTGGCTTCGTTGGGAAGGTTACAGTGTTGACGCTGTAGTACAGACCAAACGTAAAGCTATTGAAGCCTACATGAAGAATAAACTTCGTGAGGGTGGTTTTAGAGAAACAATTTCAAAATTACTTAATGATTATATTGATTATGGTAATGTTTTTGCGGAAGTCCTTTGGGTAGAAGATAAACATACTGATCCAGTAACAGGAGAAAAAGTAGTTAATTATGTAGGACCAAAAGCAGTCCGAATTTCTCCTTATGATATAGTATTTAATCCTACTGCTCTTACCTTTAAAGACTCTCCTAAATTTACTCGCTATCTTAAATCAATAGGAGAACTTAAAAAAGATGTTCTAATGGATTCTACATTAGGATATAACAAAGAAGTATATTCTAAGATAATTGATACTAGAAAAGCTCTTAATGCTTTCCGTATGGAAGATATTAATAAAGCTGGTGGATATTTAATTGAGGGATTTGGTTCTCTTAATGAATACTATCAATCAGGTATGGTTGAAATCCTTGAGTTTGAGGGTGATATTTATGATGTAGTAAATGATGAATTAAAAGAAAAACGAATCATTACTATTGTAGATCGTACCCATATTTTAAGAGATATTGCTAATCCTTCATGGCTTGGTCAAGATACTAAATGCCATGTTGGTTGGAGAGAGCGTCAAGATAATTTATATGCAATGGGGCCACTAGATAATTTAGTTGGTATGCAGTATCGTGTAGACCATCTAGAGAACTTAAAAGCTGATGCTCTTGATCTTACAATTCATCCCCCATTAATTATTAAAGGTGATGTAGAACCTTTTGTTTGGGGACCAGAAGTACAAATCCATATTCCTGAAGATGGTGACATTGCTCCTATAGCCCCAAATCAACAAGCTTTCATGGTTAATAATGAAATTTCTTCTTTATTAGCATTAATGGAAGAAATGGCTGGTGCTCCTAAAGAAGCAATGGGATTCCGTACTCAGGGGGAGAAAACTGCCTTTGAAGTTGATAAGTTAGATAATGCTGCTCAACGTATTTTCCGTAATAAAACTAATAAATTTGAAATAGAATTTATGGAGCCATTACTTAATAAAATGCTTGAAATGGCAAAACGTAAAATGGATACAGTAGACATTGCTCGTGTAATGGATACTGATCTTGGAGTAATGGAATTTATTTCTATTACTAAAGAAGATATTACTGCTAAAGGTAAACTACGTCCTATTGGATCTAGACACTTCTCTGCAAGAGCACAACTAATGCAAAATATGTTAGGAATCTTTAATAGTCCAGTAGGACAAATGATTGCTCCTCATGTATCTGCTAAGAATCTTGCTAAACTTGTTGAAGAACAAATGGGGTTTGAACAGTACCAATTTATTAAAGATAATATTGCTGTTACTGAACAACAGGAAACTCAAAGGCTTATGAACCAAGCAAGTGCCACTCTACAAAGTGAACAGGCAGTTCCAGCAGAGGAGCAATTACTTACTCCTCAAAATAAGTAAAATAGTTCTTGACAAAAACATTAAATCATGATATACTTATTATAGTAATGTAGAAATATAAAACTATTATAGGTATATAAATGAAAGAACAAATTAAATCCTTATGTAAAGAAGGAAAATCAAATAAAGAAATAATGTCCATATTAAATATAACTAATCCTTTGATTTGTTATTATAAAAGACAATTAGGAATAAAAAGAATAAAGAAAGTATACCCAATAGGGAAACGAAAAGAGAGGTTAGAAAGAACAAAACTCTCTCCTGAACAACTAACCCAAGCTATTTTAAAATATCAAAGAAAAAAAGAAAATTCTACAAGAACTAAACATGAATTTTCTATTCTTTTTGATGATTTAGTATGGAATAAGGTCTGCCCTATCTTAGGATTAGAACTTGATTATTTTAGTACAAAAGCTTCTCCTAATAGTGTATCTTTTGACAGAATCAATTCTTCTTTAGGATATATAAAAGGAAATGTACAAATTATTTCTTGGAGAGCAAATAATCTAAAAAGCAATGGTACTAAGGAAGAATTTAAATTAATTCTTGACTATTTTGATTCTTTGTGATTTCTATAGCACTTGTGGAGTCAATCTATTTGTGATATAATATATACTATACATATGAATTTAAACTTAAAATCAAAAGAAGCAAAAGAATATACAAAAGAAGAAATTTATTTAATTATTCAAGAGTATATTATTGAACAAATTGATCTCTCTAGACGTAAAACTCTTGATGAAGATTCTTTTAATAAACCTAGTTGGAGTGAATATCAAGCTTATCAACTAGGATTTCAAAAAGCCTTAAGTAAAGTAGCATCATTTCTTCCTGACCCGGACGGTAATTAAAATTGACAACTGAAACAACTGTATTTAATCAGGTGACCCCTGACCCTGTAACACCTGTAGTAGTTCCTTCTACACCAGTTCTTCCACAAGATGTATCTGAGTTTGTAGGGGTAGGTAAGAAGTATGCGTCAGTAGATGATGCTCTTAAATCAGTTCCTCATGCACAAAAGCATATTAATACTCTTGAAGAAGAGCTAGCACTTGTGAAAGCAGAATTGGTAAAGCGTCGTACTACCGAAGAACTTCTTACTGAACTAAAGTCTACTAGTAATTCAAATGATGGAACACCACCTCAGAATAATTTTACTCCAGAAGACCTACAGAAAATAGTAAAACAGACTATTGAACAAAATGAACAACAAGTAGTTGCTAAAAATAATATTAATTTAGTGACCTCTACTTTTACAGAGAAATTTGGAGATAAAGCAGAAGCAACTTTTATTCGTATTGCTCAAGAGTCTGGGATTTCTATCTCTAATCTTAATAGGTTAGCGGCATCATCTCCTGCTGTGGTTATGAAATTAGCTGGACTTGAAAATAAGAAGATAGAGTCTGTTGTAACAAAACCTAGTGGTACAATTAATACCCAAACTCTAAATGATAATGGAAATCAAACTTCATTAACTGCTAGAGTAAAGCAAGGTGCTTCTACTAAAGATTTAGTTTCTGCTTGGAAGATTGCCGGTCAAAAAGTTGGTAAAACAACTTAATATAAATAAAAGGAATAAATAATGTCTCAATTAACAACTAATACAACTGCTTTTATCGAAGCACAACAGTATAGTCAGTTTATCTTGGATAACCTGCATGACTATCTGCTTCCTGAAGGTATGTCTCGTGATGTCTCGGATTTTGGTTCGGGTACAACTCTTAATATCAAAACTGTAGGTACAGTAACATTACAAGATGCTGCTGAGGATACTCCTCTGGTATTCAATCCTATTGACACTGGTACTATCACACTGTCCATTACTGATTATATTGGTGATGCTTGGCGTGTGTCTGATGACCTTCGTGAAGATGGTTCTCAAGTAGATACCTTAATGGCAATGCGAGCAATGGAGTCTACTCGTGCTCTTGGTGAAAACCATGAGTCTCGTTTTCTCTCTGTAGCTAACTTGGCCCAAACTAATGCTAACGTGAACTTGATTAACTCTCGTCCTCACCGTTGGATTGGCGGTGGTGCTGGTGTTACTACTCGCGTAATGTCAATGTCTGACTTTATTGCAATGAAATTGGCTTTTGATAAAGCTAATGCCCCTGCTGGTGGTCGTATTGCTATCGTCGATCCTATTGTTGAGGCTACTATTAATAGCTTGACAAATCTGGTAAACGTATCTAATAATCCACAATTTGAAGGTATTATTACTGATGGATTTGCACGTGACCATAAGTTTGTCCGAAACATCTTTGGATTTGATATTTATACTTCTAACTATCTACCTCTGAAAACTGCTACTGAAGCAGTGAATGCTTCTACATATGGTTTGGCTAACACTACTGCTGCTGTTGGTGACGTTGCTAATATCTTTATGTGCGTTGCTGATGATTCATGCAAACCTATTATGCACGCATGGCGTCGTCAACCTCAAACTGAGGGCTGGCGTGATCCAGAAGGTCGTGGTGATAAGTTCCAAGTTACATCTCGTTTTGGCCTTGGTGCTCAACGTGTTGATACTCTTGGTGTTGTTTTAACCAGCGCATCTACATACTAATCTAAAGGAGATATAAATGAGTTTTGAACTTGATGGTAAACGTAGTGTATTGAATTCCTATGGTGTTCGTACTACAAATTCTGCATATGGTGCAGAGCAGTCTGATGAAGTAGTTAAGTATGTATCAGTAGAATTTCAAGCCCCTTCATCGGGTGCTGGTGGTGCTACTAATGGTATGGCGGCTGCTGCTTGGGCTAAGGGGGGTTTGGATGTAGTTATTCCAGTAGGGGCTATTTTCCTTCGTGCAGATGTTATTGTAGAAACAGCATTTGATGCTCTTACTGCATTGACTATTGGTACATACCGTTCTTCTGATGGTACAACTGCAATTGCTGCTGAAGGTTTAGTAGCTGCTGCTGGTTCTGCTCTTACTACGATTGATGCTGTTGGTGATCGTTTAGTAGGTGCAGGTACACAATTAGTTACTGGTACTGCCGGTCTTGGTGCTACATTGTATTCATCTGTTATTCGTGTATTGTATACAGGTACAGTCCCTACTGTTGGTAAGGCTCGTCTGATTGTGCAATATGTACTTAAAGCAGCTTAAATAATAACTATAACTAGTTAGTCCTTGAGGGGGTAGGGGTTTCGCCTCTACTCCCTCTTTTAATTTTATTGGAGAAATAAATATGGCATTACCAAATGGCAACTCAATGGACTTTAATGGTCTTGAATTAGAATGTGCCCAATTGAATATTGGGCCTTCTGCAACTGTAACTCAACTTACAAATCGTTCTACAGGTGTAACAATTAATGCTGCTTCTGGGCAAATTACTACTGATGCAACTTCACTAGCTGCTGGTGCAGAAGCAACTTTTATTGTAACAAATAGTACAGTAGGTGCTAAATCGGTCCCTGTAGTAGCTCTTGCCTCTGGAGCAACTGCCGATACTTCAGTAGCAGTAGTCTCTGCTGTGGCTGCTGGTTCCTTTAGTATTCGTCTTACTAACTTAAATGCTGCTACTGCTGATACAGGTGCAAGTGTAATTAACTTTGTAGTTATCAACGCGGTTTAATTAAATCATGGCTAAAATGACATTATTGGAAATAGTACAGGACATACTTTCAGATATGGATTCAGATCCAGTCAATAGTATTAATGATACTGTTGAGGCATTGCAAATTGCTCAAACTGTAAAAACTACTTACAATAATATTGTTGATGGTCGTGATTGGCCTTGGCAGTATGAGTTATTTCAGTTTGATGCTCTCTCTAGCACAGCCAAACCAAATTACTTAAAGATTCCAGATACTATTATTAGTCTGGAATTTGTTAAGTATAATATTCGTAAATCTACAGATACTAAAGATAAATTTGTAGGCATTTTGTACAAGTCTCCTCAAGACTTCCTTGATCTAGTAACACGAAGAGATTCAAGTCTTACTACTATTCAAGTAGTTACTGATTTTGGTGGAGTAAGTCTTAATATATTAAATAATAAGGCTCCACAATATTATACATCATTCGACGATCAATATATTGTATTTGATTCATTTGATAATACAGTAGATACTACAGTAATGGCTAGTAAATCTTCTGGTCATGGCAAGAGAGGTGTAACATTTACTCTTAGTGATACATTCATTCCTGATCTTCCAGTACAAATGTTTTCTTACTTGCTTAATGAATCAAAAGCAACTTCATTTGTTAATTTTAAACAAATGCAAAATGGAAAAGCAGAACAGAACTCAGTAAGTCAAAAACGACGTATGAGTCAAGATGCTTGGCGTATTAAAAATGGAATCTCATTCCCTAATTATGGACGTAAATAATTATGCCAGTAAATAAAAAAATGATGTCTAGTATGAAAAAACAGTATGGTAAAGAAAAAGGTAGAGACGTATACTATGCAGTTGAAAATAAAATGAAAAATAAGAAAGCAAAACCAAAGAAATGAAGTCTTTTGAAACGTTACTAGGTAAGAAAATAGAATTATTTCGTGATATTAAAACCACATTAATCCGTTTAAAGTTTGTTCCCGGAGGGGAATTACCAGAAGAACTATCTGGTCTTTATAAATCAGAACGTGATGCAGAAAAAGATATTTTGTTTTATTTAGAACGAGTTAAAGATAAAAAACCAAGATTAAAAGACAATGGCTAATATAGTAAAAGAACTCCAGATAAATTCTTTTGTAAAAGGTTTAATTACAGAAGCTAATCCACTTACATTTCCAGAAAATGCTTCTCTGGATGAGGAGAATTTTGTTCTCGAACTTAATGGTTCTAGGTCTAGACGGCTCGGTCTTGATTATGAGTCTGGATATGCTTTTACTAATACAACTTTTACTGATGCTAATATGGCCTCAGCTAATATTTCTTTCCATTACTGGCCTAATCCCGGAGGAAGTACTACAGTATCATTAGGAGTAGTAAGAATAAAAAATAAATATTATTTTATTAATCTACTAGCTACTAGTCCTAGTAATGCTATTTTAGACACTTATTTTGCATTAGGGGACACAGGGCCGATAACTTCTGCTGTGATTAATGGGTTTTTAATTATCTCTCCTAGTACAGTGGCAAGTGCCTCCATTATTTTTTCTTGGAATAAAACTACTAATTTAATAGCTTCTACTGAACAAATTTATATAAAAATTAGAGATTTTTATGGTATATATGAAAGTACTAATGTAACAGATAGACCAGCAGCATTAACTATGGATCACCACTACAATTTATTAAATCAAGGTTGGAATGATGATAGAATGCAGTCTACTTGTGGTGTTGCTGTTTCTCCTATGCAGTGTGTTAAAAATACAGTTAATCCTGTAACTCCCGGAGGAGTAGCCATACCTACAGGATACCCAAGTAATGCTGATGTGATGTCTTTAGGTAGAATTGGTGCTACTGGTGCTGCTGGAATGTACAATAAATTTGATCCATTAGCATTATTTGCAAATTCAACTGATAATAATCAATCCCCAAAGGGGCATTTTGTATTATCTTATAATGCTAGAGGATCTGATAGAACTACTTATTCTGGAGTAGTTGGTTTGCCTACTGACCTAGAAAATTCTTTTATTACTATTGTAGCAGCATATGCTTCAAGAGCTTTTTATTCAGGATGTTTATCTAATATTTCTGGGGGCGATAATAATTCCCCTAATTACTCTGGGTATATTTTTTTTAGTCAGATTGCTACTAGTAAAGATAAACTAAGTAAATGTTACCAAGAAAATGATCCTACTTCTCCAGATATTTCTGATATATTGGACACTGATGGGGGAACAATTCATATCCCAGAGGCTACTAAAATAGTTGGATTAGTTCCATATGGAACCTCATTGATTGTTTTTGCAGAAAATGGTGTATGGGAAATTACTGGCGAAAATGGAGTCTTTAGGGCTACTTCTTATCAAGTAAATAAAATAACAAATATAGGAGTAGTAAGTCCAACTTCTATAGTAGAAGGGGCAGGCCAATTATTATATTGGGCTAATTCTGGAATATATGCAGTAATTCCAGATCAAACTACAGGTAGATTATCAGTACAAAGTATTACTCTAAATACAATACAAACAACTTATAATAATCTCTCTACTACTTGTAAACAATATGCTAAAGGATTTTTTGATGAGCGCAATAATATAGTCCGCTGGTTATATAATGATACTTCTGCATATTCTACTACAAATTATATAAGTAAGTATAATAAACAACTTAATTTAAATCTTTCATTAAAAGCTTTTAATATATATAATCTTGGGGATACTAGTGCAACTACTTCCCCTTATGTAGCAGATTTTATTAAAATACCAAACTATAGTCCTAGTTCCATAGTATCACGAGTAGAGCCATATTCTTTATTAACTATTAAAAATGGTACATTTACAATTAGTAAGTATTCGAGTACTAGATTTAAAGATTGGTATACTAATGATTCAATAGGGGTAGATTATTCTAGTTATTTGATTACTGGACATGAAATATTTGGTGATATTTCTCACTCTAAACAAATACCATATATTAATTTCTATTTTGATAGGACAGAACAGAATTTTATTCTATCTGGTACAGATTTAGTATTAGATTTTCCTTCTAGTTGTCTTGTACAAGCACAATGGGATTGGTGTAATAGTGCTAATAGTGGTAAGTGGGGAGCACAATTCCAAGCATATAGATTACTTCGTAATTATATTCCTACTGGAGTTGGTACTTTTGATTATGGTGAAAGAGTAATTATTACTAAGAGTAAATTACGTGGTTCTGGTAAAGCATTAAGTCTTAAAATATTATCTGAAACAGGTAAGGATATGAAGTTATTAGGGTGGTCTTCTGATGTTACAGTTAAACCAAAAGTCTAATACTGAAGTAATGTATTCTGATGATGATATTACTATCTCATTAGAATATTTAGTTAATACTAATATATATATTGTACATACTAAAGTATCTAAATGGTCTTTATCAAAGTATAAGAAATATGTATTAGAATTTGCTAATATATTAAATACTTTAAAATTAAGGGAAATAGAAGAAGTATTTACTATTCCTCCTACTGATAAGATAGAAAAATGGCAGAGACTATTTGGTTTTATTGATAGTGGATATAGACCAAGAGGATTAAAATTAATGGTAATTAAAACATGAGTCTAGAAGATCTAGCAGATATACCTACATTTGGTGGATACACAGCTATTAGTGGATCTAAAACTACTACTTATTCTAAACTAGGTAGAGTAGGGGAAGGTATTGTTAAAAATCTTTCTGGGGAATATGAAGCAGAGAGGGCTAAAGCACAGCACGAAGCCAATGCTGCCCAGCAAAGGCAAGCTGAGGCAGAGGCTCAGAGAGCACGTATATCTCAACAAAGAGAGGCTCGTATACGTAGAGCACAAGTACTAGCCTCTACAGGCATCAGTGGCTCTTCTGGAACTGCTGGGGCTATTGCTAGTATTGGTTCTCAAGAAGCAAATAATATTTCTACTATTAATCAAAATCTAGACTTTTCTGCTCAAATTAGTGCTGCTAATCAAGTTGCTGCTGATGCTTCTGGTGCTTCTGCTCTTGCCTCTGCTCAATTTGGTGCAGGAGTTTCTATCTTTAGTGCTGGATTCCCCGGAGGACTAAAAACTATATTCAGTGATGCTGTTGCTCCTGCTGATGCTTCTGGTGAAGTTAAATCAAAAGCACATATTATTAATAGAACACCTAATAGATAAGGAATATGGATAATTTTCAAGTCCCCACAATTCAAAATGATGTTAGTACAATGTCTCCTAAGAAAGCCTCTGAGGAGGCTTTTTACGCTTCTGCTACAGTAGGTGGCCCCAATTTAATTACTAATTATGATACTGCTACTGCTGATTTACAGCAAAAAGGACAATCAGAATTTATAGATACTGAAAAAGCCAAATGGAATCAAGAACAAGAACAAAATAATAAAGATACTATCTCGGGTATTATAGGTGATCCTACAGTATCTAAAAGTATTAAAAAATCTATTTTACAAGGATATGCTCTCACTGGAGAGCTTCCTTCTACACTAAAAGATAAGTATATTCAGAAGACAGCTATTGCCTCTACTCATGAGACTATTGATGATAAAGAAAATCAAGATGTTATTGTAGAACAATTAGGTCAAAGAGTCGCATCAAATACAAAAGATAGTGTAGATAATAATATTGCTTCTGGTACATTAGCTTTAACTAATATACTTAGTCAAGTAACAGTAAGACAAACCCTTGGTTTAAATCAGATGGAGGATACAGGTAAAGCTGTAGCCTCTATTGGTGCTTCTATTTTATCTAGTATTCCTGCTGGTATTGCTGGATTATTTCAAACAATTAAAGAACAAGACCCATCTAAGGGGGTAGAAGTAATTTCTGACATACAGGCATATGTACATTCTAAAATGCCTTTAGATAAGAAGTCTGAACTTATTCAAGAATCTATTTTAAAAGCTGTAGATGCTTTAAATATACCAGCTAAAGTAGTTGGCGATTTTATAAATAGTGCTAAATTTACACAAACTCCTGAAACAATAGCTAAATTAAAAGACCTTGGCATAACAGATACAGGGACTAATCCAAAGGAACAAGCTGCTCTTGCAACGGCAGGAGAAATATTATTAAACCCACTTAATTTTATTGGGATGGAAAGTGCAAAAGCAGTAAAAGCTACTAGAGAACTTCCTGCTAGTATTTATACTCCTAAAATACCAATTGATTCTCCATTAGAAATTACTAATGTAGCTAACCCAGTAGCGGCAGAGAAATCTGCTCTTGCTGCTATTAAAGAGCCCACAGGAAAATTAGCTGCTGCTCTTGGGGTAGATAAAGGAGAGATTGTTCATGATTGGGTATTACCAAAAGCAATCGCCCCCGAAGTAGGAAAAATGCACCCTGATCTTTCTGCTAAACTTATTGCAGATATACAAGCTCAGGATGATGCTGTACGAACAAGTTTTGTACAATCTCGTTATGATCCTAATATTCTTAATGCTACAAAACGAGAAGAAGAAGTAAGTCAGATCTTTCAAATAATGAAAGAGTCTCGTATGCCTTATTATAATCAATCTATGTCATTGATTAATGAGACAGATAAATTATTTGAAGGTAATACAGTATTTGGTCGTAATGGATCAGGTGGATATGTACGTGCTGGAGATGCTCAACGAGCATATAATAATCTTAAAGAATCAATTGATTTATTACCTGAAGAGCAAAGAGGTAGCTTATCTATTGTTAAAATGGATGGTCAACACTATCTTAATTGGCAATGGAAAAAAGAATATAATGAATTAAATAATGAAGTATTTAGTAAAGACTCTATTCAAACATCCGTACTAGGAAAGGATGTTTCTGATCTTGCTCGTTCAGGATTAGGTCGTTGGATATTTCCTACTGGAAGATTCCCAAAAGATATTGAAAGTGCTTCATTAAGAGCAGTAGAACGTGGAGCAGTACTTAAAAAAGATCTTACTGATTCTATTAGTAAGAATATTGCTTCATCTAAACATAAGGCCGAACTAGATTACCTTATTAATGATGCAGAACAAAAAGGAATTGAATATTACAGTCCTGAAAAGATTAGTTCAATGTTTCCTAAACTATCTAAATCAGAAGCAGAAGATTTATTTGTAACCCATACTTATTGGAATAGACAACAACAATATAACCATAATTTCTTAAATCGTATTGAAAGAAATAGATTGGTTGCTGGTGATATGCAAGGTCTTTATAAGAAAGATGGGACTTATATTGGACATGTTTCAGAGAAGGTGGGGCCTTCCGAATTAAATGATATTAAAGAAGTATGGGATTTTGATAAAGGAACTCCAGTAGTATTAGAACAAGACAGTTTGAAAGTATCTGGAAGAAAGGTAGTACGATTGCATGATCCAGTAATAGGGGAAGGTACTCGTCATGAGTATGGCCTAACTGGAACTGATGCACATTTAAATCTTTTACCTCAAGAGGTTCTACCAAAGATCCCCGGATATTCTGGACGTAGAGTTAAAGAGAGTTGGTATGTGGATGTTAAACCAAAAACTCTTGAAGTTAATGGAAAAACTATATCTGATCCAAAAGGATTAGATGCTTATGTACTAACTAAAGCTGCTACTAAAACAGAGCATGAAGGATTAAAGGTAGCAGAACAATTACAAGAAAAATATCCAGATCACACCATAACTGTTCGTCCAGAAAGACAAGATAATTATGGTAGAGTAATGACCGACTATGGTATTCATCAAGAGTTCTTAAAGCACTCAATGCAAAGAGGAGAGAGACTTCCTTCTTTGAATGGCCCTGCTCGTCTTGAAGATCGTATGACTACTCTTCACAATACAACTAATTCTATTGCTCGTACAGTATCAATGGCTACATGGGAAGAATCTTTTAAACGTAAGTTCCTTGCTGGATTCTCTGAATTTACAAAAGGAGAGTTTCCACAATATGCTACTGATATTCATCCAAAACCAAATATGGATAGGGCAATGAAACAGGAGTATAATACTGCTCATGCAATGTTTAAACAGTATGAACGTATTAAAAATAGTGAGACCCTTGGAGATTTTTATTATACTCAAGGTCTACATACTATAGCAGATACACTAGAGAAATGGAAACTTCCTTCTGGTCTTGTAGAAAAACTAAGAGGTAAACATGAAAACCCATTAATGGCAGCTAAGAAATTAGCTACTATATTTTATATTCATCTTAATATCCCTCGTCAATGGCTTGTGCAAACAGCTCAGCAATGGGAAATGTATGCTATTAATCCGTCTACAGCACAAAAGAACTTTGCTAATACAGCCGCTATAAAAATGTATTTAGGGGCAGAGTCTAAAATGACATCACAATTTAAGGACATAATTCAATCCAATATGAAAGTATTAGGAGAGAAAGCTGGTAATAAAGAGTTTCTTGATGATGTGGATGCAATTAGAAAATCAGGAATGCTTCAGGCTGTTGATATGAATTCTATTGTCCATGGTGTATTCCGTGAAGCTGATAGGCATCTCATAGAGAATGTACCAGAGAAAGTTTGGAAGGATATAACTACTCTAGGAAAAACTCCCATTAGAGCTTCTCGTACTATTGGATTTGATTCTGCGGAATTAACAAATAGAATTGGTAACTGGTTGCAAGTAAAGGATATGTGGAAACAGAAATACCCAGAACGTAATTGGAAAACAAAAGAGGCCCAAGAAGAAATTTCAGTAGAAGCATTAAAATTATCTGGTGGAATGAATCGTGCTGGGCAATTACCTTATCAAGAAGGTATGGCATCTATTTTCTTTCAGTTTGCTGCTATTAATCATAAGATGTTAATGAATCTTATTCAAGATAATGCTACTCTTATGTCTGCTTCCCAAAGAGCTAAACTAGCTGCTGTTAGATTTGCTTTATTTGGTGGTAAATATGGTATTCCCGGTGGAGGTATTGCATATTACTTTATTGAGAAATCAAATAATGAGGATGTGAAAAAATATTCAGAGCAGATTAAAAGAGGAGCTATTGATTATTCTACTAATCATTTAATGGCTGCTTTTGTAGAGCCTAATGAGAAACCTGATCTCTCTGTTTCTAAGGCTTTATCTCCTTATTCACAGGGATTTATTCCTTACTTAGATTTTGCATGGGAAACTGCTAAATTAGTAGATAATAAACCAGCAGGTCCTCGTTACCCTTCCTTTGGTATGATTAGTTCTTTTGGACAAGCAGTTGAAGATATTCAAGGGTGGTGGAAAACTCGTGATGTAAATGAGACTAATTATAAGCAAATGTTTATGGAAGCAGCAGAAACTGCCTCTGGATTTAATAACTATGCTCAAGGATTAGCTATGCTTGGTATGAGAGATAAGATTACTAAGATGGGTAATAAAGAGGGAATGGAATTTACCAAGCAAGAAGCTTATGCTAAAATGATATTTGGTATAGGTACTGGTAAAGAGGAAGATCTCTGGGATTTAGTTCAAAAGACTAATGATAGAAAAGCCCAATCAAAAGAAATGGCTAAAGTAGTTTATCAACAAATTTCTAATCAGATTAATAAACTAAAGCAAGATGGTGATATAAATGATTATGAAGAGCATGTAAAGAGAATTAATTCTTTTATTAATGTTCTTGATCCTAATCATTTTAATGAAGCAGATAAATTAGATGTTATTACTGAGATAGAAAATATTGATAAGAAAAATCATACTTCTATTAAACAATCAATTATGGCAGATCATTGGAAATATCATCAGGAACAAAGAACTCAAGAATGGAAACAGATAGATGATATTCTTGGTCGTAGTCCTGATCCTGAAGTACAGAAATATATGGAAGCAATTAGAAAAGGTAATATGTAATTATGGCTAAATTTGGAAGTGATGTTACAAGTATGTCTCCAGTAAGTCCTTATGTAGGAAAATATAATCTACAGGGAGTACAAGATAATAGTTCAGCCATTGTTGCTCAAACTGTAGGGGAAGCAGCTAAAGCTGGAGGAGAACTATATCAAGGAAGTATTCTCAATAAAATATCTCTTGAAGATCAAGCCAATGTACAAGAGTATATGGATAGATCACATCCTCAAGAATTACAAATAGAGGCAGCAGGATTATCCAAAAGTATTGATAATATTTGGGGTAGTTTAGATGCTACTATTGAAGATGTAAATCCAGTAGAAAAAGAATTTCAGAGTAGGGTATCACGTCTTAAAACTGCTGTAGATCAAGGAGTAATGTCACCAGAAGAATTTACTAATCGTACTTTATCTACTCTTCGTAATGCAGTAAATAGGAATCCCGGAATGATTAAAGAATTAGCAAATCACGCTAATTCAGTTCTGGCTTTGACTGGAATTAATGGGATTGTCCAGCAAGACATTGCAGATAGAGATAAAATTGCAAATGCAAAACATGCAGATGAAGCCTTTATTCTTGATATTGCAAAGAAAGCTAATACTCCGTTAATGTACAATCCTAATGGTAGTATTGATTATGTTGGTATGAATAAAGTTAATAGTACTTGGCAAGGAGAGAAGGCTTTATTAGATTCTGCTGATAGACAAAATCAATTTACAGAAGAAAACTTCAGAAACTTTGGGCCTCAATATGCTACAGGAAAGATTAATGAGGCTACTGATTTAGCCATTAATATTTTAAAAGACCCTACTATGCCATTAGATAAAGCAATGGTACAGGTTAATCTTGCTCTTGATTCTGTAGAGAAAGGGTTTACTTCTGATCCACGAGTAGGAAGAATTCTTGATAAACCTTCTGTAGCTTCTACAGTGACATATCTTAGAAATCAAGTTAATGCTATTAAATCTAATATAAAATCTTTTGCTACAAAAGAAGATGCTGCTGCTTATTTTAAAAATTCTACTAATATAATTAGAGATCAACAGTATCAAGATATGTCAAAAGTAGTTAATCCACAGATGCTTGATATGTTAAGTAAACTTACAGCTAATGTAGGAGTAGCAGATTTTATTTCTAAACAGCCAGAACTTAAAGTAGAAGTATATAATGGTATTACTAGAATATTAGATGGTTTACCAACTAATTCAGCAGTAATGTATGGGGGTAATGCTAAATCTCCAATCAATACTATTATTAGTGCTCTATCTAAAGATGCGGGTAAACCAGATAATCCTAATGCAAATACAGCTTTGTCTAATACATTTAGAACAGTAGATTCTGATATTACTAAATTACCTATTGGAGATAAGTTTAATTTCTATTCTAATTATACTAAGACTCTTGGTAATCCAGCTAATAAAGAAGGTCTTGCTAAATTAGATGATGATGCTAGGGCAAAAGCTACAAATCATGTTAATGATTATGCAAATATTACATTAACTAATATGAAAGAAGTTCTTGATAAATCTGTAACTGCAAATGATAAGGTTATATTTAATGTACTTCCCGATGGAAGATTATCAATTACTTCTAATAATCCTAGTCTTACTAATGAATTAAATACCAAATTTATTCCTCGTATTAATGATAGTATATTAGCAATCTCTAATCTTAGTGGTCATACTGCAACTAAAGAAGCGGCTAAGGAATTCTATAATACTCATAAACAATTCTTTATTGGTGGAAAATAATGCCTATTGAGTTATCTAAAGAATTCTTTGATACTGCTGGATGGGGAGATATTAATAAAGCAGTTATAGAAAGTCAATCAGGTAAAGATGAACAACGGGCTTTAATATTACAAGCTGAATATATCCAGTCCCCAGATAAATCTCTCCTTGGAGATATTAAAAAACAATCCAATCATATTGGAGATTTTAAAGGAATGCCTGCTTTTAATGGATTAGATATTAATTTAAAGAATGTTAATTATGACCAAGTATTAGAACATATTAGTAATCCAATTAATATTGAAGCTATTAAAACTAAAGAAGGTTTTAGTAATCAAGAACCAACTAAAGAGGAAATAGAACAAGCTAAAAAAACTGCATTTGGTGGAGTTGATCTTCGAAAAAAATATCCTAATAGTAAGATTGCTCAGGGAATAGAGCATGGTGGATATGTAGAAAATATTCTTAATGATAACCCTAATCTTGTTCCTATATTAGCTCCTCTGGGGGCTGTAGCAATACCTCTATATCAATTAGGTAAAACTACAGAAACAGGACGAGAGTTATTAAAAACCTCTTCCGAGCCAGCTTCTAAACCAAGTATTGAACAGATGATGGGAGGATATGAAGGATTGGGTAGAGGATTATCTAAATACATGGCAAAGGAATTTGCAGATTTTATGGGAATAGAAATTACAAAATAAGAACGAAAAAAAAGCCCCTATCTTAATTGATTAGGGGCTTTTCTATTTAGTGCACTACAATACTAGATGATTCTTTTGGTTTATGAATCATTAACTTAAATTCAATATCTGGATTTTCTTTATACCTCCAGACAAATACTACTGGGGTTTCTTCAAGATCAATATCTTTGTGATCTTTCATAATTCCATTAACCAATTCTAGTAATTGGCCTTTCATTGGTTTCTCTTCTTTTATTTTTTGCATTTATAATTACCTATTAAATTTCACAATTCCCAGCACTACATGCTAGAGTTTGTGTTCCTTCTGTAAAATCATCAAGTTCAATAAATGAACTCCAATCAATATCTTTTGGCATTGTTGCCACCATAGCATTATATTGTTCTTCATTAATGTCTTGATATGGTGCTTGTACATATGTATGATTACTAAATGGGAGAAATGAAATCCCACTTACTTCATCAAAATATTTCCATACCCATGCACCAACTTCAGGCCACTCTTCTTCTTTAACACTAATTGTTACTGATGGTTTATGGTCACAAAAATATACTTGATATATTCTCCACAATTCTAATTGTTCAATTGCAGTCTTATCAGTACGGCATACTGCACCTTCTGGACTCTTCATTGGAAAACTAAATACTGCTGTACTATCTGGCCTGTATGCTTCATCTTCTACAGAAATGCCCTTATCTTTTAGGAATTGATAAATGGGGTCTTTCTTATCCATACGAATAGTTCGTATATAGAAGGGGTTATGTCTAGCATGAATGCCACTAGCAGAATCAACCAACTGACTGACAGTACCGGATGGTTTAACACAAGTGATAGAAGCAGAAGGGTTAATGCCCAACTTTTTAGCCCACTCTTCATTTGTATCCTTTGCTATCTGTTTTAATTCTACTAGCATATTAGGATTTGGTTCAGATGTTAATTTACAATCCATAATACCAGTAAGACTTACACCAAGTAATCTTTCTTCTTCTGTATTCTTTTTCCATTCATCAGAAAGAAATTGGAAATTAGTTAAGGTCGATTGGATCGTACCAAGTATTGTTGCGAGAACCATTTTTTTCTGTAAGTTCTGCATTGTATCTCCAGAGCGTACAACCACCTCGGTGAGATTACAGAACTGTTTATCTCGCAATATGATCTCAGAACAAGGGTTACAGCCATAAGCAAGTGCTCCATCTCTTCCTGATTTAACTGCTTGTTTTTGAGCAGCAACTCTATTGAAGATACCACGTTCCCCTGATTTTGATTTAACAAGACTAAGCCACTCCTCTAAAAATGTTTCAGCGTCGGGTTTCTCAGTATAAGCTACACTATTATTAGATAGACCCAAATGTGGTTTATCATTATACCAAGCACCCATCTTTGCTTCACGCATACGTCGATCAGTAAGATTAGATAATGAAATCAATGCACTACGACGAACACCACCAACTACAACAATCTCACCAATCATACACATTAATTCATGTACTTCAAGGCTATTTAATTTACGTCCCATTGCATCTTTAAAGATTTCAACAGTAAAATCAAATAATTTCTTTAATGGTTCAGGTCCACTAGCACGTCCACCAAAAGTACGCAACCTAGCACCAGCAGGGCGTACTCTACTAAAGTCAAATGAAGGTATTTCACCCCCATATAATGCTCCAATAAGTTTCTTATATGCCTTAGCCCATCCAAGTTTACTGTCTCCTACAATAATAACATCGTCAATATATTCAATACTATCTGGTACATTTGGAAGTTTAGCAATTTCTTGTCGTTCACAACTAAAACCAACTCCAGTACCATTCATTAGAATATAAAGAGCTTCACTAAAAGCTCGTTTATGATTAATTGCTAGATAAGAACAATTGTAAGCAGCAATATTATCACGTTCGCAAGCTTCTCCAGCAGCCATTAGTAAACGCATTGATGGCATTACTTCAAGATTAATAATTGCCCAATAAAGAGAACCAAAAGTCTTATCATCAAGAGTTACTTTTTGATTAATATAATTCATCAATCGAGAAACTGTTTCTTCCCATGTCTCACGACGTTTCTGTTCTGGAAGGTATCTTGCATAACGGCTTTTAGCAATTATTGTTTGATAAATTGTTGGTAATTCTTTATTCATATTCTCCATTATTTGTATTAAATTCCTCACTTAGAGAATCAAATTTCTCTTCTATTTTATCGGTAAAATGTTCTACAAGATCTTCTGATGAAATCTCTAATCTTTCCATCAGAGTAATCTCATCAATTTCTTTTAATTTTTCTATTAACTCTGATAGAATAAGGCTCACAATTTATTTCCCATTATATTATCTTTTTGTTTACTTCCTGCACTAGAACCATAATAATATGCAATAATAGTTGTCCAAGCAGTACCCAAAGAACCAATAAGAACTAATAGTACATCATGCCCTTCTTTAGGAAGATCATGAAATACAAGAAGACATAGTGTACCAAAGAAACCAAGAGTAACTACTCCGGCTAAAATTGCTGGTACTTTGTCTTTAACTGCAATCTCTCGTTTACGGGCACTATCACGATCATTAGCAGAAATCTGCTCAAGTGAAATACCATTATCTTCAAGATGCTTTTGAAGATCAATTTCCATTTGTTTAATAGCAAGAATTTGATCTCCAGTTAATTGACTATTAGTAAGAGCAGATTGAATTTGGGTTACTGTAGAACCTTCCATTCCCATTGCTTTACCAATCATACCCACTGCAAGCCCTGCAAAAGGCCCTCCAATTAATGTAGCAGCAGTTGGAGCAATTTTACCTAATACTTCTTTCCAATCAAATCCCATTAGTATCTCTCCCTTTCATAGGCAATTTTAATAAGGCTTACAAGTTTTGGGTCACGATAGGCAAAAGAGTCTGGAATATTTAAATTTAAAATTTCTTTACTTTTTAATCCTAAAGTAAATAATTTTTCGCCTAAAAGATATTGTTGTTCTTCATTCATACAAACAATTTCATCTGCCCAAGTTAATAGGACATCATCTACTTGTACTAGAGCATACTCATCACTAATACCAGCAGCCCTTGTATTATAATTAAAAGGTTCTTGGGAAAGAACTACAGCAGCAGTAGGACTACGAAGCAATCCTGCACTACATACACATAGTACTTTCTTAGTTTCCCCCTGAAAGGGATTAGTACAATTACCCAATCTATTCATAAAACTCATTTATTTTTCCTTTGTTCAATAAGAGTACGAATATAAACTGCACCATCAAGTAATTCTTCATATAGATGTTGCAGCATATCTTCATCTGTCTTTTCTGTAAGATATTTATTATATTTCTTAAATCCAAATATCTCACGTTGTTTTATATCTTTAATAACTAAATCAGTAGAAGATTTATCAATAAATTCAGTTACTTTATCTTGATATGTAAAGTCTTTATTGTCTTGTCTACCTATCATGAGGCCACCTTAATTCCTAGTGTGCCATTAATCTTCTTTGTATCTCGTGACCATGACCCACACCCAGTACACTTATATCGTTGGTATTGTCCTGCAATAGTATAGGATGTTCCCCGTTTGTGCAAGTGTTTACCACCACAATTAGGACATACATGTTCACCATTAGTAAATAGATTTTGATTAGGGTGATTCTTAATCCAAGGCTTTAATTTACCATAAACTTTTTCAAGAAGCATAACATCTTGGATATTATATTCTTCCATCATCTTCCAAGCTTCGGGATTATTCGCCATACAATCAACCCACAATTGAAAATTAGTCTCCTTCTTTTTACCTAATCCTAATTGCTGACTAATATAATCAAGTTTATTGGAAGGAAACTTAAACTGACTACGAGCAACCCTAAGAAGATCAATCTGCTTATAAGGTGACGGGGGAGTAAGACCATAGAGCAAGAACATTTTATTCAACCAAGGGATATCAAACTTAGACCCATTATAATGACAAACAACATCTGCCTCATCTAGTAGATCCCATATCTTTAACAACATCCTCTTGGGGTTTGTATTTTGAACCGAAGAAAAATATATTTTATTATTATCGTGCCATTTAGCCGCCCAACATAAAATTTCTCCAGAGCCTATAATTTGATTTATTGCTATATTTTGATCGTATAGGCCCCAAACATGTGCCGTAATCGGTGAAGTCTCTATGTCTAACATTAAAAGTTTTATGATAAGTACTCCTTAATTTTATTTTTATATGTCTCATATACACCAACCCGAACATTGCAGATTACACATAAAAGACCACGAACTTGCCCAGTAGTATGGTTATGATCTACAACTAATTTTCTTTTAAGTTCTATTTGATGTCTTTTACATATAGCACAACACCCATCTTGAGAATTAAAAAGAGTTTCCCAAGTTTTATGTGTTAGGCCGAAATTCATTTTTAATCTTGACTTCTCTTTAAGAACTTTAGTTCTCTCAGGATTCTTAAGTTTCCACTCCTTTGCTAACCTAATCCTACATATTTTACAGGCTGAGGTATAATATAATCCCGACTTGTAAAACTCAGTTTTGGGTTTAGTTTCTCCGCAAGAGGAGCAGCTTTTCATTCTTCTTCAATTTCCTCAATAGATACAATTTGATTCTTCATAATTGACATAATATCAGCACAATCTTCTTCACCAATAGTGCGAGCAAAGTGGAAATAATTAGTATCTTCTTTAATAAAGAATCCAAGAGACTTAAAGATTAAACTTGTGTCTGTAAATTCTTCCATATCTCCACTATAAAACCCCTCGGTTGAGAAATGATCTCGCCATTCAATTACATACATCCCATTTTTATTCAAGTTAATTTCCTTTGTAAATTAATCAAACCATTGTCTCCATTTACGTTCATTTTTTATATCTGCCCATTCAATGTGCATTTTATCACACCAATCTGAATAAGTAGTCTTTGATTTCTTATTTAATGTTAATTTACTATTCTGAAATAACATATATAATTTTACTTCTGGATTACATTTAATAACAAAGAGAATCTTTTGTCTATCAGTACTAGAAAATATACCTTTAGTTTCAATATAAGTCTTTGGTTTTATTTTCCAATCTGGAAGATAGTTTCTTCTTTTTTCAGGTTGAATATATACTAATTTTTCAGTTTCATATTGAACATTTAGTTTAAGAGATTCAATCTTCTTGAAGAAATTAAATTCAAAATTAGATCGAAATCCATTTTGAATAGCTTCTTTACGAGCAGTTCTTTTGGTTATTCTCATTATACTCTTTTACTGGTATATGGTGTATTGTTCTATAACCACAATCACAATCTACTGCTTCATAATCTTGTCTATGTTTCCATTTAAATTCATTTGTAAGATCAAAATAAGAGTGTTTCCCACAATTATCACAAGTTACTATGTATCTATTATTTATTATCATATCGGTTAGAGAACCTCTCCCCTTCCTTACGCATAATCCATAGGCAGTCTGCATTTATATCAAATCTATTTGAATCTTCATAATATACTTGAACTAATTCAAACATCTCTTCTTCAGTAATTAATGGATCAATTAATTTAGCAGCTTTTACTTTACCAATTCCTTTAACACCAAATATATTATCTGCCGTATCCCCGATGAGCATTTGTCTATAGAATTGTTTAAGACCATCTAATTCAGATACTTCGTGGTATTCATGTTTAATAAAATTATAGTGCATTCCGGGAATCATCATTAAATCTTTATCAATTGAACATATGACCGTCTCTTCTGTTTGATTAAACCCTAAAGCATCATCAGCTTCATACCCATCCGTAACTATAGATTTAAATTCATCAATAAGATATTGTTTGCAATCATTAAGATAAATTGGTTTAATAATATCTTTACGATTAGCTTTATATTCTGGATTGATTACTTTACGGAAATTATTTTCTCCAGACAAAAATGATAAGTATTTAGGGTCAAAAGATAATAATTCCATCATCATAGAATCAGTACGAGATATTGCTACATCAAGATTTTCATATTCTGATGATGATGCAGCACAGCGATAAGCAATTATGTCTGCATCAATTAGTAACATAATTAGAAAGGAATGTCGTCATCTAATGGTGTCTGTGTAACTTCTTTAGTAGTTTTCTTCGCCTGCTCATCAAAGTACATTTTGTAGTCTGGTTCATTGGAACCTTCTTTCTTAAAAGTGTTTTTAAAAATAACTACACGTAGATGCCCCATACTACCACTAAAATACTTTACACCTTCTTTACCTTCGTTAAGCCATAGGCCGGTCGCTTCGATCATTAATCATTCTCCACTTTTTCATTATCTTTAATTAAATTTCTATTCTGTAATTGAATAAAACCTGTACCTTTATCATTATAAGGAATATTATGGTCTCCAAATACAGCCTCATCATCACTCTCTGATTCTTCTTTAGTATACTTCTTCTTACCAAAGATCCGGTCATAACCATCATCATAATCTTTAGTTTTTGGTTTACTTACTAATCTTGCACCAGTAATATCATTAGTAGCCATTATTCATCCCATTTATGAATTAACATAAATGCTACAAAGACAATTACTGCAATTATAATAAATCCCATCAATAAACCTCATGCTCATCTGATTTCATTGCTTGTGGACTACCATCATCAAATTCAATTCCCATTACATGAGATTCAAATTCTTTTGCAATAGAAATAATATCTGCGGTTGTGCGTTCCTTTTTAAAGTAAGGAGCATTAGCAGCACAGAATGCAATTGCTTGAGTCAATGTTGATTGACGAACAATATAAATCTGTGTTTGTGCCCTTTCTTCTGGAGTAGCATAAGTGCTCTTAGGGGCTTGATAGGGAGTAGCTTTACCTGTTGCAGGTACATCCTTATCTGCTACTACTGGAGCAGCCCCCGCAGGCTGTACACTCTTCCAATTCCAGAATTCACCCTCTTTCTCTACCTCTGCTACAAAACCTTCGTTAGGTTTCAAATTAGACAATTGAGTTTTCAATATTGCATTAAATTTAAATACATTTTGATGGAATGGTTTTTCTTTAAGTGCACCTGCTTCATCACGAAATGAAAGACGTGATCCGGGATATGTTCCTCCTCCGTTCTTTGCTACCTGAACATCTGCTTCAAATGCTACTAATGTACCACGAATTTGCATTAATAATTCCTTTATTAAGCAGACAAAATTGAATTAATATTATTTACTACTTTACGTGCCCGATCAATTTCATTTTTACGAACAGCATTATCAGAAGACAAACGATCAATTGCTTGGTAATTAACTGCAATTACAGCATGATGATCTGCAATCAATGAATCAAGTTGTACTGTCATTTTAGTGAATTGTTTTACAATTGAATCTACTGAATTATTAAAAAACATTTATTACTCCTTTTAGTTAAATTGGCGAAGAATAAAGGAATCGAACCTCTATCAATGGATTTGGAGGCCACTGCATTACCATTATGCTAATCCCTCAATACTGGTGCGACTGGAGAGACTTGAACTCTCATGCTATACTTGAACTCTCATGCTATAAGCGAGGGATTTTAAATCCCTCTTGTCTACCAATTCCACCACAATCGCTTATTAAATTTACATTGTACTAATATTATAACCTAAATTTTATACTCTGTCAATTCTTTTTGATTAATTCCTATTGAGACCTCACAAGTTAATGGGATATTAAATGAAACTCCAAAAAGCCTATTAAAATTAATAGGTATATCGTTGAACACGCTATGAAATATTTCCACTGTCCTTCGTACCTCAGACTCCATAATGTCGCATACAATGCTGTCATGCACAGTATTGATAAGCACACCGTTAATATTAGCATCTCTAAACCTTTTCATAAATGATACACGAGCAATTGACATGAGGTCAGCGCCCAAACCCTGAACCGGGTAGTTTTTTATAATAGTTTCTGGAGCTTTTAATTCTCCTTTATAATTTCTACCTAATTCAAATTTATAAATCCTACCAGTAGGCATAATTAATTGTCCATTTTGAATTGCCTCTTGTACAATTTTAATATGCCAATCACGAAGACCAGTATATTTATTATAGAAAGCATCAATTACTTTTTGCCAATACTTCTCTGATGAACTAACACTAGAGAAGTCAGGGTCATTAGCATAAGCATAAGCACTCCCTCCATACATTAATCTAAATACAAATATTTTTGCAATTAATCTTGATGGTAATCCAAATGCTTTTTGATTAAGACTATGTTGATCTACTCTGTCAATAATCTCTTGTATTGCTACTTTATCTTGAGATAAATATGCTCCTACAACCCACTCAAGAGGGCCTTGGCATCACAATTGATAATCAAGGCACGGTAACCTCCTCTTGTGGACTAGTAGCCTCAAGTTCTTGTTGTTCACAATATTCATTAATTTGCTCATTCCAAGAAGCATTAAGTTCCTTAAGAATTAGGTGAGCATATAAAAGCATATCTTCAGAGATATATCCGGGACGTTGTGGTTCAAAGACATAAAATCCATCACATTCCATATAAACACATTTCATTACCTCTTCTCTTAATTCCTTATTAATTATCATTTAAACTTCTCTATATAGTAATCAATTGTATCTATTGCATCTACTAGTTCTGTCTTAAGTATAGCAAGTTCTTTTGGGTCACACAAACCTAAATCCATACTAGTACTATTATTTGAAATATCCACATTAATATAATTCTTACCTACATGACGAAAAAAGATATTAAGCATATACACTCTCCATAAAAACCTTAGTTATTGGATCTACATTCTGTAAATTTGGTTTACTACTACTAAGCCTTCCAGTAATTGCAACACATTGATTAAGAACACCATGTAACATATTATGATCCCACTTCATTGTCTTAATTAATTCACTGTATCCAATTAAATATGTACCACGTAATTTCTCAAGTTCTGAATATCTAGTAAGTAGATCAATAATTACTTTAGCAGTTTTATTTAATTTTAAACTACGTAATACTGTATCATTTACTTTCCAATATTCTTGACTACCTTCTGGTTTCTTTACTTCAGTTCCTTTAAGAGGTTCAATAAGACGAGGTAAAGGATATTCTTTAATAATATTCTTATACTTTACCTGCCCCTTCTTTTCTCCTGATTTAAATACTCCAATAGGTATTTTATCGTCCAAAAGGATATTCCCACCATAAAGAAGAACAGAAACGTGGTCATTGCTATTAAGATTAATGGGAATACCATTAGTATATTTAGTAAGTTCTTTGTAAATTGAATCAAGTTCAATCTGTATTCCTTCTGCATATTTTATTGCTTTTTCTGATGCAAAGTATATTCCATTATACTCCATTTCTTCAAGTACTAAAAGATCGGCACATTGTAATCTAAATAATGGCATAAGACCATTTGATTGAAATTGTGTTAATTGTCTTTCATATACTTGCTGTGTTAAGATTAAATCTTGGGCTAGGTAGTCAGATAGAATATCTCTTGGAATCATATCTGTATCAATACCATTAGCCCAATATTCATTTTTAACTATGTCTAATTTCTTAGGGAATCCATATTTCTCTGCTGCTTCATCAAGTGATGGGTATTTATTCTGCTGGTGACTCAATAAGAATTCAGCAAGTTGGGTACACCAGACTTTTATGTTTGAGACATTCACCCCTATTTTCCTAATCCAATGAATGTCAAACTTAGCATTATGGGCAATAAATAGATTACCTTCTAAAATAGACTGAATTACTTGTATATCTTTTTCTGTTGGATAATAGAATAAGTACTTTTCTTTTGTATCTACATCAAGAATTCCAACCACTACAATTTTATTTGTCCTATCAAAGACATTCCCTTTGTTACTTATAGTACATTCAATATCACAGATTAATTTTCTCATACTGGAAATCTTTTTAATACTTCTAAATTTAGGAATGTAAGAATATTACTATGTCCAAAATGAGTATCACTTATTAAGAATGTCTTCATAATATTTTTGTCTTTCTTCTTGTGTAGCATAGAAATACCATGCTGGGGGTAATACCCATAAATTAATTGCTGGAAGATTAATGTCTGGATATGTTATTACTATTCGTACTTTAGGTGTTTCTTTTCTTTCATTATTTTTCTGTAGCATGTCCATCTATTTTCATACCCATTATCAAGACCCCAAGCTAATAGAAATATTTGATGATTTCTATTAAACCAATCAGCAGGCCACATCTTATTTTTAATCATTTCTTTCTTGGCTAATTTGGAGAATTCATAAAAAGTATCCTTATGAAATTGAGCTATACCATAAGCATTACCACCATCCCCCCAAACATTATTATGTTTTAGACTTGATTCACATAACATAATTTTAGTCATTAGAATTGGGTCTGCTGCTTTTGCTTGTAATGAAAAGAATAGTAATAAAGCTAAGATATATCTCATTTGTCAATAATTACCTTCCAATATGTTTTTGCTTTCTCGGTATATATAACTAAACCTTCTGGTTTCATATATCCGGGTGCTGCAATAGATCCAAATTCAATAAATTCTTTTTTAGTTCCTTCATACCAATCAAGATTTTCATACTCTGTATAAGTAAGTGTTCGCACAAGAGGTACATTATAGCAAATAGAACTATATTTAGTTGGATTAAATAAGCTAAACCTTTTCTCAGTTAATCCATAGTTACGATTAATACCTTGACCCCACCACTCACCAAAATGATACCCTTTACCTAGGTCTTGAATGAGTTGTTCTGCATTAGCTTGAACCCATTTAGCAAACCCATAGTTATCCTTTTCTGGTGTGATTAGTGTAGTTCTAGATTGGGCCAAAATACCATATTCTATATCCCCATCTTGATAGACACCCAATAATTCATTAGGATAGTGTGCACTTGTTTCAAAGATAATAATACAAGCATTAGTACCATCAATCTTTTCCGTAATGTGATAAATCTCATTCTCTAGTCTTGGAATCTTATGCCAAGGTTTAAACATATTCAATTCTCCTAATTAAAATCAGCATATCTAGCAATCTCAGGTTTAATTAAAACTTCTGACCGACCATGCCTCATAGTAGGATCACTATCCGTATCACCACTCAATTTATTTTTAGATAAATGAAGATAACGAATAAATTCTAATCCTATATCATGTACTGTACCAATACCAAGAATCCAATCTGCTTCTGCTTGTTTAGACGTCTTCGCGTTCGCCACATTCCCCATATCCAACCACTTCTTACCTTCCCCCGACACATCAGCTTGACATACACCTATAACAGGGCAGTAAGTCTTTGCTAGTTCCCTAGCCCATATATAAATACTACCAAGACGAAGATCTTCACGATCACTATCAAATCCCTTAATCTTATCAATTTGGTCAAATATAATTAAACTTGGTTTAATATCTTTACAAATAGATTCGATTTGTCGTTTATTAATACTAGCACTATCAAGAATATTAATTTTATTTTTGGTAAATTTAGTATAATATTCAGTAGCACGTTTACGATCTGAATATAATTTAGATAGGTCACATCCAAGAGCAGCTTGGTATGTTCTTACTTTTACTTTCCCACCTTGCTCCTCGTTGTTACACCAAAGAATTGGGCCATCTGAGTCTTTAAGTTGTCCAGCCATAAATGTAACTTCAGAAGCAAGAAAAGTAGTTTTTCCTGTTTCAGGTCTTGCAAAAATGAATCCGAAGTCTCCTTTGCGGAGTGATCCGAGCATTTTATTGAGTGCTTTGAGCCTCCAACGCAGACCGGGTTTGTGCACTGTTTCTTCATATAGTTCCTCTAAATCATCTGTTACAAATTTTACATCTTCAATCTTCTCTTTATCCTCAAGCTTACCATAGTAGTCTAGAATGCTTGAGAGAGGCTTTCGTCCTTCGGACACATCAATAGATATTAAAGCTAATTGGTAAGCGTGGTGACGTTCTACGAGCGTCTGGATGGCATCTTTAAGAACATCAGAACCTATGTTTGAATTCTCTATCTGAAGAATCAAATCTTGGTAGTCTGGGTACTTTGTAAGAACATTTAATTTATACTCTTCCAGAGTTAAATCTCTTTTGTAAAGATCCATCATATTATCAAGAACACTATAAAGATTAAAAAGTTCTTTTTCTTCTTTATTAATATTAATGTAATTTCTATATTTGTTATATAGATTAATTATTAATAGTTGTTTTATTATAATTAAATTTAATATAATTATTCCTTTCTACATATATACATCTATTAGTATAACAAGAATTTTAGATTTTGTCAAGTAATAATATTATATTTTTTACAATTATTGATTACTCTTAACCTCCACAAGAATTTGTCTTTATCTTTTTTAGCATAAAACTTTTCAAGTTCTTTAGCATTCTGTGTATCACGTTGATTCATTTTTAGGAATCCTTTCTTTACAATCTAATGGAACAGAAACAAAGAAACTAATAGGCATATAACTATTCTCTGCTAAGAATTGTCCCGGTTGTTGTGCATCTACAATATGTTGATAATTACGAAAACATTGTTTATTATCACACCAATCATGACAGAATGTTTGGTCTTTATAAGACATAATTAAAATCCAAAAATATCATCAAGTACATCATCAATACCTGTTTCTTTAGCAATTGATTTTGTTAGTCCTGCTGTAATACCCCCAGTCAGAAATCCTGTAGCTACATGACCAATAATATTATCATCATCAGTAACCATATCTGCAACACCTTCTCCTACAGCCATACCAACACCAATACTTGCAATATCTGTAATAATACTCATTCCAATAACTCCATTTCTATATCAAATTTAGCAATTTCAATACAACCTAATGCAGATGCTATTGACATCTGCCCTTCAAATGAATAAACAATATTTTTAATCTCCTGTACTAACCTTGATTCAGGAGGATTATTAACTTTAAATTCTGGTTTAATAATATTGTCAATCATTTTAATATTTCCTTAATATCTAAATAGTCAATTTCCTTTGGGTCAAGTTTAGTAATTATACTTCGACAGTTAATACCACATAGTAGCCCTAATTTAGTCTCTTTAAGGCTCTCCTTGGCTTTATCATAGTCCAGCCATATCAACACCTCATCTTGTTCATTGATTAGATTATAGAGCCGTTTAAAGCGTTTACGGCCCACAAAACTTCCAAATAATGCCATTGCCCCTACACCACAATTAGCTAACTTAATACTACTAATTACATCCTCACATAAAACAAGTTTATTAGATTGATTAAGAATGTTATAGGTATCAACTAAATTACCCCTCCCATACCATTTTTGTTTCTTAATCTTATCAGGATCATCTCCAAAATATCTACCTTGCCATGCAATTAAATGACCGTCTCCAAATACGGGGAATATAAGTCTCTGCATTGTTTCACTCCACAATACATTATGCTTATACAAGTCCTCACGTGTTAATTGATATTGCTCAATCCATTCCATTGCTTTATGGGGATATAATATATCACAATCTACTGGTAAATAAGGTAATTGATAGTCAATTTCATTATCTTCTGCTATCTTGTTCTTAAATGTTGTTATTTTATTTGGGAATTCATAGTAGGAACAACTGAAGCACCACTTCCTTCCATCGGAATATACTGCCAAATTATCCATTGATATATCTTTACCTAGTTTTGCACAGGCAGGACACTGTTCTTTTTTAATTGCATATGAATTAGTCATGCTTAAAGTGAATATAACATTCTTGTCCATCATCTTCTATTTCATCATCAATATCTTCATAATGATTAAGGTCTTGACGTTCAACTACATTAGCTACATTACCCAATCCTGATTCTTTAAAACAACTATTACATAAATCAGGATATTCAGTAGAACCATTTTCATGTACTACTTTTCTTGTGGATTCAAAATCATTCAAATTCTTATCGCATGCTACACATCTAGACATTACATTCCTTCCAAAATGAATTCTTCCTACTCAGATAATGACGATTATTAATAAGAGATATAAACCCACTATCATTATGTGCACATCCTATTTCAATATTAATCTTATCTTTATTATCTTTATTAATCAATGACAAAAGAAAATCTTCTTTATTGGATTTCTTTAAAGTAGTGTAATAACTTAGTTCGGGTTGTTTAATATTATTAAGATCTTGATAAGAAATAAGTTTAAGATAGAAAGTAAACAGACTTAATTTCCATACTTCACTTTGCCATGCTTTATCTGCTTCAATAATAACAGTATTTGGAATATTGGTTTCAATAATAATACTTGGTTCTACCTTAGAAAGATGTTCTGCATACCTAATATTACCTTCATAATTACCTTTAAAGAACTCTAATGCCGCTGGTACAGGGAATTTAAGGCTTAGTCTTAGTTTATCATCATCATAAGGAGATTCTTTATAATCATAATTAAATCCATAAATACTTGCTGGTTTAGAATGCTCACGACTATACAGTAAATCACCTAGAAAATCACGACATTTAACTTCAGTCATTACTTGCTTATAATTATTATCATCAATTTTAGTAACAAAAGCAAACTTAATGTTCATTGATTGAGATATTTCAGAGAGAAATCCTACCAGTGGTTTTATTTCTAAATTAACTGGTGTATTCATTTGCTAATTCCTAATAGTTTAGACATTGGGGGGTTATATCCTTGACATATTGATACAAATCCGGTCATTGTGTGGCGTAGATATATATCATTGCCATAAACTGAAGGATCAAAAATTTCATCTTCTGGTTTCATACTAATATTACCAAATAGATTCTTATAATTCTTTTTCATTAATTTATAGTACTCTATTTCTGGAACATCATCCTCTGAATAGCATAATGTTTTTAACATATATGTGTACAATTGTATTTTCCAGCAACTATCTTTCCACATTGGACTACCTTCTACTACAATAAAGATTGGACTACCTTCTACTACAATAAAGTCATTTTCTGTTTTATAAGTAGAAAAAGAATATGTTGACAAAGGTATACTAAATTCTTCTTCAATCTTGTTTAATTCCTTAAAACGAGCCTCAAAATATTCCTTATGTGAAGCAGTAGTGATATTAATACCAATAATTGTATTTCCTTCTAGATAATTATAGTCGTTTTCAAATTGGTATCCACACCCTTCTCTATTGTACATATGGCTCTTTGGAAAAGATTTTAGGGCTTTTAGTTGAAATGTTGCTTCCCCCATATAGCTACGACAATCTACCAAAATAAAATGAGGTTCATAATTACTATCCTCTTTCTTATTAAGCATAGTGAATCGAATTCTACGGGCAGAGTACTGCCAAGTGTCTATAATTCTTGTACTAAATATAGAAGAATCCTTATTTTTCTTTCTCAATACTATTTTACTCATTAATAAATCTCCTTTATTTTAGAAACAAGTTGTTTTACTGTATATGGAAATAGAATTGGTGAAGAATTAATTTCCAACAGATTAAGTTTACCTGACGTATCTGTAATAATATCAAGCCCACAAAAATCAAGACCAATATTATTATATACTTTATTAACTAAATCAACTAATTGTGGATGATTATATGAATCATCCTTTTTAATCAATTTAAAATCAAATACTCCTGAATCATTGTTAATTGTTTTTACATAAATAGAAAGAACTTCCTTTTTCCATACATAAACACGAAGTTCTTGTACTTCGTCAATAAGTTTTGTCCAGAAAACTGCTTCTGAATTATTAAACTCTGTAATTGATTGTATATATGATAGACCCTCCCCATTTGATCCTTTTGAAGTTCCTCTTGCGACTAAGATGTGACTGTCCATAAGCCAATTTCGTGCTTCTGCTTTATCTGTTGTATAGGCAACTGTAATGTCACAACCAATTAGAGCATTAAAGGTTTTAATTTTATCAATAGCAATTTGTGTTGGGATAACTTTATTAATTGTTGCACCTTTTACTGCCTTTACTGGACGAGAAAATCCGAATTTAAACACACAATCATAATTTGAAAAATCACGTCTATCTGTTTCATAGGGATTCTCACAATCTGCTTTTAGTGCCTCTGCAAGAATATGTGCCGATTGCTCACCTACTTTTGTATATAGTACTACTATTTTGGTCATTATATTCCTTTAATTACAATGATTTGCTTGAGACAATGATGCAGCACAGGTATAGCATAGTTTGCACTCATCAACTACTGTTAATTCCTTTTCAGGAAAATTCTTACTACAAAATTCACATTCTACTAATTTTGATTTACTACTTATACCATTAAACAATTTGATTTGTGATACTGTATAATGACTCTCCTTTGCATTTACAAATGATGTTGTAACAATTTTGCCAACTAGATTCTTTTCATAAATAAATTTACTGAGTTCATCTACTTTACCATAAACTTTAATTCTAAACTCATCTTCAAAATCTACTGCCATAGTAGGTAGTGATGGGTCAAGTTCTTGATTAATAAGAAGATCTCCTTCAAGATATGAGGAATGTTTTCCTTGGTGGAAAGCTCCTGCTCTAAACCTAATGTCTTGACCAAATGCAAAGGAGCCTTTTGACTTATTTTCAATTTTTAATGGTTCTTGATATATTGTATGTCCAGCTTTAGGGGTTCCATCTGGATTCCAAGGCCACTCTTCTGTAGAGTTATACTCAGCTCCTTCTTCATCATATTCCATATAAGGATGATGCTTATTCTTTTTACGTTTACTATCCCCAAAGAATCCTACTGTCTGTTTATAAACATATTTATAGAATTCCACAACCTTTTCAGTATAACTTACTACATCATCAAAAGGGAAAGAATATATTTTATGAGTATCTAACATTTTAGAAGATGTAATTGTAATATTATTACGTCCAAGAATCCATTTTGCAAGTCCTTCCTCTGAAGAAAAGAAAAAACAATCTGCTGATTCAACTATGTATAAAGGGCGTTGAGCATTGCGACAAAAATTAATTGTCTTTTCTTTGGCATCTGCCCAAATCAAAGCAAAAGCACCATCAATTTCTTTTAGTGTCTCTTCAGCCCCTTTATTAGCAATTCCATAACAAATTGCTTTACTATCAGACTCATATATAGGGTGTAAATTATCATGCTTAAGTAGTGTACCATTATGAACAAGAGTAATATGCTTTTCACGGAATGGATGAGTATTCTTTGTACTAACTCCGCCTTTAGTTCCTGCACGATTATGACCGACTACATAAGAAGATTCCTTATAAATTGTATCTATTGAATCCTCATATTCCTTTTGGTCAATAAATATAGAAGAAGGTATTGCTGCCTTTAGAACCAAATTATTGAAAGACTCTTTCTTTGAGTTATAAAAGATACCAGTACCATCCCTACCCCTAAGTTGATCTGCATATAGCATTTGAGTAAATGAATCAATCTCATTTTTCACAAATCCAAACTTACGTTTTGAAATCATTGCCACTAAACCACACATAATTTTATCCTTTAAATTTAATTTCTATTTTATCATCTGCTTTATTTTTATTAAAGCACATATTTTTTGTAGCTGTTACACATGATTCTACATCTTCCTTAAATGTGGGTTGATTTAGAAGTAGATTTGCATACTTACCAAATATACTATGACATAACTCAATATAACTAGAGTCTGAATTCATAGTTAGAAGAATTCCTTCTAGAGTAGAAACATCATATTTCTTTGAAAAAATCTTTAAAGATATAATAAGGTTAATCCAATTAATTATATATTTAGTGTCTGTTGTTCCTTTTAAGTGACGAAACTCAATTGTTCCTTGAACATTACTTCCATCAAGACCAAATATAGGGCAAATATTAAAACCAAAATATTTATACCAGCTAAAGTCCATGTTCTTTCCTGACTGTCCTTCCATAAAGAGTTGGCTCAATAATTGTTTTGGGTAATAAGGAGAAGCATATAGAGGAACACAGAAATTACTATTCCATCTATCCCCTGTAAATCTATATAAAGACCTTTCAAAAATAGAATAAAGAATCATGAACTTACCTATCTCTTGTAGAGTCATTTCCCTTACATTAATATGTACATGCACAGAGCATCTACTTGATGCAAGAGGGTCTTCTAAGCCAGAAAATAACCTATCTAATTCCACCTCAATATACTTAGCTTTGATTGGGACTGTTACAAACTCTCTCCCCCTAACCTTGAGTGAACCATCCTCAATATTTTGCCAAGTACTTCCAGATATATTCCTACATTCAGTTTTACTTATATTTTCTAATTCTATTTCAACTCCAATATAAGTATACCCCCCTACAATTGGTAGTTTACCCTCAAGTCCTACATATTTATTTAAAGGTTTATATCTAGCAATAGACTTTACTTGAATTTCATTTCCCATAAGTATCCCTTAACCAATCTTTAATTTCTTGGGTAAAAAGTTCATTACTACAGATTACTTTATCTTCCCCTAGTGTGCCAATAAAATGATTATGGTAGAAAATATTTTTCTCTTCGTCAACAATAATATCAACTTTCTTAAAAGAAGTTAAATTAAGGACATTTCTCCATTGAATACAGGGACTTAATTCTGTGAATTTTTTAACAAGAGTACATAATACATACCCTGCTTCTGAAAAACTCTTCGCCCATTGTTTTTTTGGTATTTTATTTATATAAATATACCCAAGCTCACTTGATGAATATAGACCTGTTTCAGGCATAAATACTTCAAGAGATTTAACAACAGTAACAATAGGACCTCCACTATGAATTAGTGAGTCGTAATTAAAGTAACTTACTTTATTAAAATCCCAATAAAATTCAACGATATACTCTAATTTCCCATTAAGAAACATAACTGTATTAACTAGTTTTTTATTGGCTTCATGTAGAGCAATATCCCCTGATAGGTCAAGAATTTCTTCAATTCTTTTTACTAATATGTTTTTAGCCATGACCGTCCTTTATCCTTGTTCGGGCTCTGGATTGTTCCAAAGTTCGTCAAGAGTAAAATAATTTGGGGGTGGTGCTATAGGTTGAGCATTAGTCATCTGCATAATAAAGGGATTTGCTAGAGCTCCTTGAATACCTCCTAATAGCTCATTAAAACTCTTAGTACTTCTCAGTGAAGTCTTAGGTGTAGGTTTAGCATAATTAATATTAATATCATATTCCTTAACTAGATTTTCTGCTAGTTTCTTATCTCCATTATTAATACATTCCACAATTCTTTCTTGATCTTTTGAAATGTCTTGTGCAAAATGACAAGCCAATTCTGTTTGATAATAAACCCAACGAATCAAGTCTTTATCAAACAACCAGAAGTTAGAAAGTGTACGATATTCAACTCCATAAAACTTAGGGCGCATTGCACCTGCTTTACCATAAAGTTTACGACGTTCCTTTGAACTATTACTATCATCAAGAAGGATACTTGGTACACCAAGGAACAAATCCATATTCTTAATTACTTCAGCCATGTTACGATCTGTTCCAACATGGATATGCCCCCCTGCTGTACGCAAGGTTGGGTCATCTGTTGTTGGCTTTGGATTTTCACACATCAACCACGCATCATAGTCAGGCTCACATCCAAATGTCAATGCTTTTGGGTGTACAAGCTGCCCTTTATCAAACAAGGCAGAACTTTCATTTGACATTTCAAACCCAAGTTTAGTAATAATTGTATTAGACTCATTCTTCATTCTGTCCATATATTCAATAAAACTACTTGCTGAATTTACTGGAGGAATATTAAATTCTAATGCTACATTATCTTCTTGAACCATAAATCCTGATGGAAGATGTGGAAGTTGTAAGGGAACTTCTTTAGAACCCCCAATTAATCCACATAAAGCCATGTATTCACCAGAAGGTTTCTTGGCAAATACTTCCATATCACTACCAATTGATTTAAAATTAGACATTATTAAAACTCCTCTACTTTAGAAACTTCAAAATTACCATCTGCTGTACGTGTAATTTTTAGTGTTATTCCACTATTACTACAATCTTCCCGTTGTTGAATTGCTGCATGTAAAGTGATATAAGAGGAGCCTACTACCGTACCAGTTAAATAGCAATTTATGTATTTCTCTCCAGTTTCATACTTTTGGATACACTCTTTTATATCACAAATTAATTTTTTCATGTTATTCTCCTTGATCGTAACCACACTCAGGACAAAAGTACCCTGCAAATCTACAGTGACAAGCTTTACATATTTTATATCTCATAATTAATCTCCAATTAATAATAAAGTGATTTTGACGAATTATACTCATTAAATGAGAAATCAATCTCGTATTCTTTGAGTTTACTATCCACCCAATTAACAAAGGGTGTATCAACTCCACCCCATTCTGGATGTGCTTGCACACAAAAAGCTTTAATTTTTGGATACCATAATACTTCTGGTGTTTTTTCTACAATAGACCAGTCTAAGTATGTCCCCCCTTTACCCATCACCCTTGAATGACCAACATCCCATGCAAGCAATTCAAAATCACCATTTGGAACCATAATTTGATGGTGTGCAGAGGGTATTGATGGAATAATATGAC
>Ga0153916_10000115_pt1 | contig 45306 bp, 36 predicted proteins | sample Opewatmetagenome_FD_109642 | JGI IMG/M metagenome (GOLD analysis project Ga0153916, IMG submission 109642) | Freshwater wetland microbial communities from Ohio, USA - Open water 3 Core 3 Depth 4 metaG | ecosystem: Environmental > Aquatic > Freshwater > Wetlands | place: USA: Ohio, Lake Erie...
AAAAACGGACGTTAGTATTGAAGAACTGCAACATCAGCCACTGCAATAGTGGAGTAGTATCGGTGGGCGATGGTACGTTGTATATGGATTCCTGTACCGTGGATAGCTGCAATTGGGAAGGGATTCACCTGAACGAAGGCGACGAAGGTTTCATCAAGAACTGCACCATCACTCACAACGGCGAGTCCGGCATCCGATTGAACGGCGTCAAATCTACTTTCCAGGTGGCATACAATTCTCTGGAAGGCAACAACGCCAATACCGACAGCATTTACGAAGCGATTCACCTGTATTATTGCTCGCCGGAGATCTTCGGAAACCACATCGAAAACAATGTTCAGGATGGTGTCGGCAGCTATCACGATTCCTATCCGGTGATGAACAAAGATTCGGAGACACAGGGCGACGCTTTGAACCGCTTGGTCAACAATGGAGTGCCGGGCAGGAACGCGCACATCTACATCAATGATTCTGCGCCACTCCTTTATGACGGGCATAACGACATCTTCAACCTCGGTGGGGATACTACCGCGTTAATTGTGGGGGAGAAAGTTGCTGTTGAGGGAACGTACAAGATTTATGGGAATTACTTTGGCAGTTGGCAATCGGAGCCCGGTTGGGCGTTCGATATGGACTGCGACTACGATTGGGATCCTCGGGACAAGTCGCCGAACACCCAGGAGTTTGATGAAGGCGAAGCAGCTCTGGCAGCGTTTGACGACGCCTACGCACTGGAAATGGATGAGCGCTGGGGACTGGCAGCGTTGGCATATCTGAGATTAGTCAGGGACTATCCAGATTCGTACTTTGCGCAGGCGTCCCTGGATCGGATGTTAGGATGTTACCAGGAATTGAACGCCAGTATTCCCAATCTGCAGGTGACTTACGAGGCGATTCGGGATTCCACGCGATACGAACATTTGTTCCGCAAAGCCCGCCAGATGGCGATCCGGTGTTTGGTGGCGCGACGTCAATATGACCAGGCGGTCAGCCAGTTGGAAGCGATTCTCCAACAGCCTGGACTTGAGCCTTCGGATTTGTTGTACGCCTTGATCGACATTGCGAATGTGCATATGGTGGCATACTACGATTCGCTGATTTGCAGCTGGGATCCGGGTTGTGATTCAGTGGGAACCTTTGCCGCAAATCCAGGCAGCAGAAGGGCTTTTCAACCGGTGGCAGGGATTGATAATCTTGGTGATAACCGGAGAAGAGTTGCAGACGACCGGAGAACAGTCGTTAGTAATGAGAAAAGGGCTGCGGCTGAATCGGTGCTTGACAACCAACGCAGTCAAGGTCTATCGGATGCGGGCACGATAAGTCGTGTCCAGAACCCATCGAATGTGGCACAGAACAGCAGAAACAGCCCTCCGCCAGTGTTTGCCCAGGATCCAGTTGCTGCCGATCCTTTGGCTCCGTCTCTGGGCACTTATGCAGTGGAACAGGCGTCCTATCCGTGGGATTACATCAGTGCCTTCCGACCGGCGGACGAGGAAGACTATCGGTTGCGGGTGCGCGATCTGCTGGCGCAGTTGCGTGGCGTGGGTCCGAATACTCAGGGGAATGGACCACCGCCTGTTCCGGATAACTACTTCCTGGCGCAAAACTATCCTAATCCGTTCAATCCGGTCACCACAATCAGCTACGGCTTGCCCGAAGCCAGCCATGTGAAGATCACGATCTACAATATCCTGGGGCGCAAGGTACTGACATTGGTGAATACGGATCAACCTGCAGGCTACCATAAGGCGCTATGGGATAGCAAGTCGCAACAAGGTCTTGAAGCCTCCTCGGGCATCTACTTCTACCGTATTGAAACCACCGACTTCGTGGATGTGAAAAAGATGGTCCTGCTACGATAGTCCTGAACATCGACCGGACGGATAATTAGAGATAGCGGGCCAAAGACAGGTCTCCTGTGACGTCTTTAAGTCTCCATATCTCAGGCGCTGAAGGAAAGCTGCCGGAACCTATCGTCGCTCCATCAGAAGATTAAAAATCCGTTCCGGTTGCAGGATCAAGACATCTTACAGCCTGACTTCTCATGTATTAGGGATCGTCCATATCAAGCAACAGCCCACTCCTGCGACAGTACCTCAGCCTGTTCAATGACTGTTTGTGTGGCTTTTTCCTGCTTGTCTGGAGGATAGCCATATTTGCGCAAGACCCGTTTGACCATGACCCGCAATTTGGCGCGGATACTCTCCTTCAATGTCCAATCAATTGCGACATTTCTCCGAACCGTTTCCGCCAGTTCTCGTGCAATCGTGCGCAAAGTCTCGTCCCCTAAGATCTTGACAGCGCTATCGTTAGTCTCTAAAGCATCATAGAAAGCAAGTTCCTCCTCACTAAGATTTAACTTCTCTCCTCGATGAGTAGCTTCGCGCATATCTTTTGCCAGAGCTATTAGTTCCTCGATAACCTGCAAGGTTTCAATAGCACGATTTTGATAGGCACGGATTGAATGCTCCAGCATATCGGCAAAAGACCGCGCTTGGACAATGTTCTTCCGCCTACGTGCCTTGATTTCCTCATTCAGGAGCTTGCGCAGAAGCTCTACCGCAAGGTTCTTCTGTGGCAGTTCCCGAACTTCCGCCAGAAATTCATCAGAGAGAATTGAAATATCCGGTTTTGGAAGTCCTGCAGCCGCGAAAATATCCATCACTTTGTCAGCCGAAATCGCTTTGGAAATGAGTTGCTTTATTGCATGGTCAAAGTCCTCTTCTGGCTTTGCCGCCACAGTGCTTGATTTGGCGATTGCGGTTCGGACAGCCTGAAAGAATCCCAGATCGTCACGAATCTCAATTGCCCTCTCATGCGGCACCGCCAAAGCAAACGCCTGCGATAGCTCTGTCACCGCTTTGGAGAAACGCTCCTTGCCATTATCTTGTGCCAAGATATGTTCTTGAGCGAGAGGCAGAAGCCCTAACTTCTGTGCTTGCGATCCAGTAACCCACAATGACCAATCGAAACCATGAAATAATCCGCAGCACACCTCATATTTCTCCAGCATTACTGCCACCGCCTCTTCTTGTTCAATCGTGGTCTTTCCTTTGCCACCGCTTTCCGTATAGGCAGCGACAGCCCGACGCAGGTCATCCGCCAATCCGATGTAGTCGACGACCAGTCCCCCGGGCTTATCCCGGAAGACTCGATTGACGCGAGCGATAGCCTGCATTAATCCGTGACCACGCATGGGCTTATCCACATACATTGTGTGCAAACATGGTACGTCAAAACCCGTCAGCCACATATCTCGGACGATCACGATTTTGAATGGGTCACTGTGGTCTCGGAAACGGTTAGCCAACTTTTCGCGGCGTCCCTTATTCCGGATATGCTGCTGCCATTCGACTTGATCGGTAGCAGACCCGGTCATAACAAGCTTAATCTGACCTTTGGTATCATCGTCACTTTGCCATTCGGGTCGCAGTTTTATCAGCGCATCATAGATGCCCACACAGATACGTCGACTCATACACACTACCATGGCTTTCCCATCCATGACATCCAATCGCTGCTCGAAATGATTGACAATGTCCAGAGCGATCAGTCCGATACGTTTGTCCGAACCAACAACCGCTTCAAGCGCTGCCCATTTGCTCTTAAGTTTCTCCTTGTGTTCCAGTTCTTCTCCTTCAGTGATTTCCTCAAATTCTTCGTCCAAATGCGGTTTTTCCGTTTCCTCCAGATCCAGCTTAGCCAGACGACTTTCATAATAGATTCGAACTGTCGCACCATCTTCTACAGCCTGCTGTATATCATAAATATCTATATAGTCCCCAAAAACAGCCCGGGTATTCTTGTCAGCCAATTCTATAGGTGTTCCTGTAAACCCTATGAATGATGCTTTTGGGAGAGCATCTCGCATGTTTCTGGCAAACCCATCAATGAAATCATATTGGCTACGATGGGCTTCGTCAGCTATGACAATAATATTTCGTCTGTCTGAAAGCATCGGAAAGGTGTCGCCTTTCTCTTGAGGCAAGAACTTCTGAATTGTGGTAAAAATTATGCCACCTGATGCAACCTTCAGAAGCTCCCGTAGATTATTTCGGTCCTGAGCTTGGATCGGTCTCTGTCGCAAAATCTCGCTACACCGTGAAAATGTTCCGAAAAGCTGATCGTCCAGGTCATTCCTATCGGTAATTACCACGATCGTCGGGTTTTCCATAGCCGAATGCAGGACAATGTGCCCAGTATAAAAAGCCATAGTCAGGCTTTTTCCGGAGCCCTGGGTATGCCATACGACACCACATCGTCTATCACCACTTGGCAATGAAGCTTGAATCGTTGCTTCAACTGCGCGTCTTACCGCATGGAACTGGTGGTATCCCGCTAATTTCTTTGAAAGGTCTCCACTTGTTTCCTTTTCGAAAACAATGAAGTGTCTTATATACTGGAGAAAACGTTTCTTTTCAAAGATTCCTTTGACAAGAACCTCCAACTGTGGCAATGAAGTCGGAGCAAGCTCCTCGCCCTCAATGGTTTTCCAGGGTAAAAACCACTCACGATTAGCTGTTAGTGAACCTATACGAGCCTCAAGCCCATCAGAAATGACCTGCACCTCATTGAAAGCAAACAGCGAAGGTATCTGCTCCTTATAAGTTTGAAGTTGATTAAATGCTGTCCAGATGGTTGCATTCTCATCAGCGGGATTTTTCAACTCAATGACAGCGATTGGCAGCCCATTAACAAAAATGACTATGTCCGGTCTACGGTTATATTGACTGTACACAACCGTGAATTGATTGATGGCTAACCAGTCATTGTTGCCCAGGTCTTCAAAATCAATCAAACATACCCTATCGTGAACAATACGACCGTCCGATGAATATTCCACCGGTACGCCATCAGTCACCAGTTGATGAAAAGAATGGTTGTTGTGGATTAATGCAGGTGATTCGGGAATAGTAACATTCCGAAATGCCTGTTCCAGAGCGTCATTAGGGATTGACGGATTAAGGCGGGCAAGAGCATCCTTTAGACGCTGATGTAACACTACTTCCTGATAGGTACTACGCTCAGCGAAGAGCCCTTCAAAGGTGATTTCGGGACCATGAAGAATTGCATAGCCCAATTCTTGAAACCAAGAAAGAGCTGCATCTTCTACATCAGATTCAGTGATAGAAGTGGCTGACATGAGGAAACGCTTAAATAAGTATATTCTTTATTTTCAACATCTTATTAATGAGACTCCCGTCGTCTTGAGTTCGGCACTTAAATAAGCTAAATGCGATGCTCTTCACCTCCCTTTACCGATCGCGACAATTTGTCGCGATAAGTGTCGTGATCCGCCGAAGAAAGACAGGCATACATTGCAATCACGACAATTAAGAGCATTTTTTGTCGCGATATCATGACCTCACCACTCGATATTTGGTTGCAGGACCAGCCCCAGTACGGCGAAGCAATCCTAATTCAACAAACCGCTTCAAATGTCTTTGTGCTTTGCGATCGTTGAAGCCCATACGTCTTGCATATTCTGTCTTCGTGGTTGAAGTTCTTGAGGAAAGAAACTGCCAGCCCGAACGTTCATCCTCATTAAGAAACGCAAGAATTTGGGGAGTCAAAATATGCACTGCACCTTCTGGACTGCGGAATAAGGTTAGTACCAGATATGGATCTTCAAAGACATATTTCGGTAGAGGCAGTCCAAGTTCTGCTGGGCGGAGTCCCAGAGATTTCATGCCCAGCCCCCTCTCTTCTGCGAGTTCCATTCGGGCGAAAATATAATGCAGTTGAGGATTCCGGCTCAGCATAGGAGCACTGAATGACTGAAGCTGTTCCATTGTGATCGGTGCAGGCGGTCCACCCGGACTCTTTACAGTAATGGTATCTTCTCTAACAACAATTTGGCATTTGGCACCAGCTATCTCGTAGTCTCTATGGATAAGTGCATTAACCACAGCTTCGCGGATGAGCTCGAAGGGCAAGCTTGGTATTGACCGCCTCCGCATTTCGCCACGATAGATGATGCTCGGTAGTTTGTCGCGTAGCCAATTTTCAACCAAATCTGGAATCAAAACCATGGGACCATCAAAGTCGCGAGTCTCTTCTATACCAGCAGGATAGTGAATTGTCACAAGAAGTCCAGCTTGAGGTAGTGTATCACGAGGTTCCTTGCCAAATAGGAGTAATCCAAAGCCTGTGGGTGTTATCTTATCTCTCTCCTTCCTCAGAAGCCCCTGCTGCAGAAGCCGGTGGTGGAATGATGCTGAGTTGATGTCATCCTTGATCTTCGCAATTGTGCGATATTGTTCCAATGCTTCCGTTGATAAGTCCTTGATCATTGCCGAGGCGATAGAATGTTCGAATGTGGACAAGGTGATGGTTTTTGGTTTCCTTTCCAACCTCACTGCTTCTGCACGTTCCGTTGCTTGGACGATGAAGTTCTTGTTCGCCGCCCTAATGTCCTCCTGCAGATCGCGGTCGAACATGTGCACAGTCACTCCGCTATCCTGAAGGTATTTGATACCCTTACGATCTACCACTGGATCGGGATCCTCGATGCCTACCCAAACCTCCTTGATCCGCGCGAGGACAATCCGCTCGGCACAGCTAAGTTTCGGATGTCGGCGCGACCCTGGAGCGCAGGGCTCCAAGGTAGTGAAAAGAATGGAACCGTCCAGCAAAATGCTTCGATTTTTCCTCTCCAGTAACGTATATTCGGCATGGTCGCCATACCGAAGTTCTCCCCGGCACGCTGTTTCGATTGAGCCATCGGATTTATAAATCACCGTTCCAACCAGAGGGATAGCCTTATCATCTTTGCGAGGCTCAGAAACTGACTTTTTCATGACTTCGATAGCCATCTCCATCAGTTTTCTTGAATCAAAACGGGATTTGCTGGTCATCATTATGCCTTTCCCTCAATGAACCGCTCCGCATCTCTCACCCGCAGCGCGCCGGAGATAAGCTTGGGTAGCAGCGTGTCGCGCAGGACAGCAAGGGTGTAGGATTCCGCCGCGCTTACCTGTCCTCTATTGAAAAGCGGAGAGACTCGGCAATCAAATGCCCCCAAAATATTCAAAGGTGGAATACATAGCTTATAGCTCGAACTGAACAAGGCAAAAGCGAAATTCTTAATTCCGGTTGTTCCGTTCTCGAACTGCAAAAGCTCGTCGTTGGCATAGAGCTCACGGAGCCAAAGGTATATGAACTTTGACAAAGTTGGCGATTTCAGCTTGAGCAAGCGACAGAAGTTCGAGCAAATAAGAGGCATTCCAAGTCGCTCGATCAATCCATTTGACACAAGAACAGACCTGCCAGTTGACTGCGTAGGACTACCACCCGAAATTTCCACTACAAGGTTGCCATCGCTAAGCCGTCGCTTTTCGAGGCTGGAAGGCTTCAAGAAGCGAACCGGCATCTTTCCGGTTCCACCCATCTGCAAATCGGGGATATCCGCCCCGCGAATGCACCTCACAGACTCCGACTTTTCTGCGGTCTGCACGTCACTTCCCCAGTCCCCACCCAGCGCAACATCTATAAGTTGGTCAAGAACACCTACCTGCCACCCCTTTGGGATCTTTCCCAGTTCGGAGTCTTGGAAAGAGTCAGGGAAGAGGTCTGCGATGTCTGTGGGTAAGCAGGGGTCGCGACCCTCGACGTTGGCACGGACGGGGTCGAAGTCCACGAACCAAGATTTGAATCGCGCCTGTGCCATCGCCTCCAGCGTCTCATTCATCCGCCGGTTCAGCTCAATCTTTTCATCCAGCGTGCCCAGGATGTGGGCAATAGCGCGTTGTTCTATCATATCGGGTACTTCAACCCCAAAGCTCCTAAAGTCTTTGAGAAGTAAGTTCTTCTGGGTCGTGCCCGCAGCGAAATCAGACAATTTAGCATTGTTGAAATGCAATAGATAATACAGAAAAAATGGCTCAATTAAGTCGCGCTTCGGCTTCAATATTGCTACGCTCTTTTGGAAAGTTGTGTGATAGGTTATTGGGTCCTTAGGTGCGATTGCCATTCGACCAATCGTCCCTGTATTAGTGAAGAGAATATCGCCAGGTTCAAGATTTGTTCGATGGTGCGTTTCAAGGAAATCCTTCTCCGTAATTTGACGGGCGTTGTCATACACGAGTCGGTTGTCGAAAACATCCTTCACGCTCAAGAAATAGAAGCCTGAGTTAGCTTCGTCTTCACAATCACCATGCTTGCCATCAGTGATCAGACTGCATAGCTCACCGAGCGCAAATTGCCTCCACTCACATGGCATACCCTAACTCCTTCAGGTTAGTCCAGATAGTGTCTTTTTCTTCTTTGCCATTTCGAAAACACCGGACTTCGTGTACGCACTTCTTTGTCACATCAAACGACAAGAACAAACCAATCTTATAGCTAAATTGCTTTCCAGTAAATTTCGTTAATTTTGATAGATCTTGCTCCTTGCCGCTTCTTGAATTGCTCTTTTTTATCTCTATAACTAATAGATTGTCATCGTCATTGCCACGCCTGTGCACGATTATATCCGGATATACCGTCTTTCCTTCCCTATCATCTTGCGCAATCTCCCCAACGTCCACAAAGTTCATCCTCTTTGGCTCTTCACCATGCCTATTGTATTCGCAATCTACCTTATGCTCCACAAATTCCTTCTGCAGATGTTCAGCCAATTTATGGGAGATTGACCGTTCGCTGGCGTTGATATGGAGTAACTGATAGTCGTCTTTAAAGAGATTTATTAGCGCTGTCCTCACCTTCTCGTACGATTTCTCTTCATCGACCATACTCCAGCTCCTTCGAGATTGTCAGGCTAAGTAATCTGCAGGGTTCTTGGATTGCGCATTTGGTCATCACTTCCTACTTTTTCTCACCGTTCTTTTGCGTGTCGCCTTGGCAGTCTTCTTCGGTCTTTGCTCAAGCTGCTTGACCTGCTCGACTGCTTTATCAAAATCGCTGGTGGGTTGTTCAGCCTGCAATCGCCGCTGTTCAGCTTCGTACTTTTCGAACTCCTGCTCGGCGTGTTCAATGGCAAGTTCATGAGATATTGTTCCGGCGTGAGTCAGGATGTTCTGCTCATTGAATTGCAGGAAGGCATCCAACCTCCTTATCCAATCCGCCATGTGCATGGGACGTCGGTTTTTCGCCTGCAGGTCGGCATAGTCCAGGTACATATTGACGACCCGGTTGAGAGCACTTAACTCCTCTTCAGTCAGGTAGTTCTTGGCGATAGAAACATCGGCTTTATGAATTGGACCGCGAGGGCTGCGTTTCCAGGTAGTCAGCCCCATCTTTAGTTTGGAGGCGTCAGCTCGCTGTCGGATAATCTCCGCAGCGGTGCGACCAGTGATTGCCCAATGAAGCTTGTTCTGCACGGTCGCATAAAAAGTTTTGGTGATTTCGATGTTGGGGTCGTAATCGATGCTGGTGGAGTAAATATCGGTGATCTTCTGGTAAAAACGCCGCTCGGAAGCACGGATGGCACGAATGCGCTCCAGCAGTTCCTCGAAGTAATCCTCGCCCAGAGTTCTGCCCTCTTTCAGCCGCTCATCATCCAACACGAAGCCCTTGACCAGGTATTCGCGCAGGGTGCGCGTTGCCCATTGACGAAACTGTGTGCCTCGGTGCGAGCTCACCCGGTACCCTACCGCCAGAATCATGTCTAAGTTGTAAAAATCCACCAGCCGTTCAACCTGGCGTTGTCCCTCATATTGAACTATCCGGAATTTCCGGATAGTTGCTTCCGGAGTTAATTCCCCATCAGTATAAATATTCTGAATATGCTCGTTTATTGTGCGGACATCCTTCTGGTACAGCTCGGCGACCAACCGCTGGGTAAGCCAGACCGTGCCTTCGAGGAGACGCACTTGGATACGTGTCTGACCATCTTCTGATTGATAAAGGAGGAATCGCGATTCATTTTGCGAATTGAGCACCGGGAGATTATTATTGTTCTCACTCATCTTGAATTCTCCATGTCAAAACCCAATCCTCTGAGGTTCTCACGTATAGTTTTCTCCAACCGGACAGATTCCGAGAACTGTTCAGATAGTTGTGCTGTAAGTCGCCTCATTTTCTCCTCAAAAGGCTCGCCATCGTCCTCGACTGCTTCCGCACCGACATAGCGACCCGGTGTTAGGACATGATTATGGGAGCGGATGTCATCCAAAGTAGCGCTTTTGCAGAATCCAGGTATATCAACGTAGCTCTTGTTGCAATCCTTATCACCCCTCCAGGCGTGGTAGGTGTCAGCAATTTTATGGATGTCTTCATCTGTTAGCTCACGATGCACACGGTCAATCATGATGCCGAGCTTTCGGGAGTCAATAAAAAGTATCTCGCCTCGCCGGTCCCGGAAGCGACTATTCCTCTTATCACGCGCAATGAACCAGAGGCATGCTGGAATCTGTGTAGAGTAGAAAAGCTGACCCGGTAAGGCAATCATGCAGTCCACAAGGTCTGCTTCGACAATGTTCTTGCGTATCTCTCCCTCTCCGCTGGTGTTGCTTGACATACTCCCATTAGCCAAAACGAAACCAGCCAGCCCCAAAGGGCTCAAGTGATAGATAAAATGCTGCACCCAAGCGAAATTGGCATTACCTACAGGCGGTATGCCAAATCTCCAACGCTTGTCTTCGCGCAATAAATCCCCACGCCAATCGCTGTCGTTGAAAGGAGGATTAGCCAAAACATAATCGGACTTAAGGTCAGGGTGGAGGTCACGGTGAAAACTATCGGCATGTTCGATGCCGAGGTTCGCGTCAATGCCACGAATAGCTAAATTCATTTTTGCCAATCGCCAGGTGGTGTAATTTGATTCCTGACCATAAATGGCTATGTCGCCTACCTTACCACCATGCTCCTCAATGAATTTCTCACTCTGCACAAACATCCCGCCGGACCCACAGCATGGATCATAGACGCGACCTTTGTAAGGCGTCAACATCTCTACAAGGACCCGAACCACACAACGTGGTGTGTAGAACTGACCGCCTTTCTTGCCCTCAGCACTGGCAAATTGCCCAAGAAAGTATTCATAGACGCGACCCAGGATGTCCTTTGAACGATTTTCGCTATCGCCTAAACCGATATTGCCAATAAGGTCGATCAGTTCACCTAAACGCTGTTTGTCGAGTGCCGGGCGGGCATATTCCTTGAGGAGAACGCCTTTAAGGGTTTTGTTATCTCGTTCGATGGCAATCATGGCATCATCAATGAGCTTACCGATTGTTGGCTGCTTGGCATTAGCCCGGAGATATGACCATCGAGCCTCCTTTGGCACCCAGAAAATGTTGACTGCACGATATTCATCCGGATCCTCCGGATCGGCGCCACTCTCCATCTCAGCAGCCAGTTCTTCATGGTAGCTTTGGAAGGCATCCGAAATGTATTTGAGGAAGATGAGCCCTAACACGACATGCTTGTAATCGGCAGCATCCATGTTGCTGCGCAGCTTATCCGCAGCCTGCCATAGGTTGGCTTCAAACCCGAGATTGGCAGCGGTGCTCGAGTTGCTACTTTTCTTTGACTTAGGCATATTTCTCCCACTTCTTTTGCCGGGAGGTTTAGAGGAGCATCTCTGAATTCCCTCGTGGACAATATAGCAAATTCAATTTACCTTGTCAAGTCCCAAATCGGGAAATCGACGAACCGCTCGTGAGGCACACAAGGGACAACGGCAACCCACTTCCGGCACCATCCGATAACCTATACGTAGCATGCATACTCTTAGACCATCCCAACGACTGACATGCCCAATGCATGTTCTTTATCTGTTATGAAATTTATCATATCATATAGCATCTGTTATTAAATATTGCTTATTCCTAACACTCTGTTGATTTTTCTATTTTTTTTGCTTGACAAACCATGTTTTTTTTCGTATATTCCAGGAGAGGCTGCTAATGGGGGGATTCGAAGGTCATTTGCTAAGAGCAGGAAGAAACAGAAAGGAGTCATGAATGGAGCCTACATCCTCAGCTGACGAAGCCAAGATCCTCAATGAGGTGCTCCGGAAAAGGCTAAAACGTGTCAATGAGCAAATGTTATTGCTCGCAAAGGAACGCGAAGCCATCTTGATTCTTCTTTCAGGGTCAAGTCCCGCGCAAGAGCGAATCGCCGGGATTTCATCTGACAGCACATCTGCCGAGCAACTGGTAGGTACTGCCCCGGCGGGGGGTCGCGGAGGATTGGTCGACAAGATTGTTGAATTCCTTGATATCAACAGAAAGGCGGCGCGAGCAAACCAGATCATGGACTATCTTGTGAAGAGTGGTTACACTTTTGCGGATTCAAAAAATCCAAAGACGCATCTTTTTGCCATTCTTAGCCAGGAAGCTAAGAAGGAGAAAAGAATCGTCCGTGTTCGTCGTGGACTTTATGGTTTGAAGAAGAGCGAAGGGTAAGGCAGAAAAAGCAGTCAGATGGTCCACAAAATTGTGAGATGAAGAATAACCCCGCCGGTGAGTTGGTCGCTCCAGAGGCGGGGTCATAGACGAGACCCAATTCAAACATGACCCAGTCGGATTATCCGATGGAATCATGCCTGTGGGCATGTCCGTTTTTAATATAGTCATGAAGTTCCGCATAATCAAGCGATTTCTCAACATTTTGACCGACGGCTGGCAAGGAGGTTCAACCATGAACGGCGAAATCATCAGGCAGGAAAGCGGGGGAATAATTCAGGAAATCGTTTCCTGGGAACTGCTGGTTCAGAAATTCATCGAATCCCTGGACGCTAAACCTGCCACGGTCCTTCTGTACAAGAAGGGTCTTACCTACTTCATCAAATGGTTGGAAGGGGCACAGCCCACCCGGGAAAACATCCTCGCCTACAAGAAGGCTCTGCAAGAAAGAACTCTGGCATCCTTTACGATCAACGCCTATCTGACGGCGGTCAGGCGCTTTTTTGCCTGGTTGGAGGGTGAGGGCGTGTGTCGCAACGTAGCAGGAACGATCAAAGGACTTAGGCAAAAAGATCAGTCCAAAGACGCGTTGACCAGCGTACAATGCCGAAGGCTGCTGGAAGCCATCAGTCTGAACGGTTCCCTTTCCCGGCGGAATTATGCCATGCTGAATCTGATGATCCGCACCGGACTCCGGACTATCGAAGTTGCCAGAGCAAATATTGGAGACATCCGCAATGAGGGTGCCGAAACAGTACTATGGGTGCAGGGGAAGGGGCGAGACGAAAAGGATCGGTTTGTCGTGCTGACTTTCGACTCACAAGAGCCTATCAGGGACTATATCGCAACACGAGGGGCGGTCGGTAACGATGATCCTCTTTTTATCAGTCATTCAAATCGCAGGCGAGGAAATCGTCTGACCACCAGGACAATCCGGCAAGTGGTGGAATTCTATCTGAAGAAAGCCGGTCTAAAGACTGACCGGACATCAGCCCACAGCTTGCGTCATACTTTCGTCACGCTTGCGATAGAGAACGGCGCCACACTCCCTCAGGTGCAAGCGTCAGCGAGGCATGTATCACCACAGACCACTATGAGGTATTTCCATAACCGGGATCGGCTGGTGAACGCGGCGGAAAAATTTATCAAGTTTTAGAAGCGGCGGAGAAAATGGTGACCTATACACGCAGATACTCTAACGATCCGACAGACATACCCCACCCCCCGCTCCTATACCGGGTCACGTCAGCCATGCCTTTGACCACCTTTTTCATTCGGGATCGAAATGTTTGCAGAACCAAGAGTCAGCGGAGAAAACGCCCAAATGGATGATCCGAAGAAGAAAATCGTCACCGCCCTGCAGTCACTCGCCAAAGCCGAATGCTGTAACTGGTTCCCCGATGGATGCATCAAGCTATCCACCAGAAGAAGTCCAGTTGCCAAACCCTGTGTCCTGTTGGCTGGCGAACGATGCGATTGGTTTGAACGAGCGGTAATGCCACTTGGCGATCACAACTACCCATATGCACTGCAAGAGCTGGTGAAGAAATATTCCAACGCCATTGACAGCTACAGATACTTCATCCTCAGCGAGAAGAAAATCAACGCGAACATCTGCAACGACTGCGGAACGCAGATACCACCCCATCACCGGTACTGTGATTCCTGCAAGCGAAAACGACGCAGATTGGCAGATAAGGAAGAGCACAAAAAATGGCGGCGAGTAAAAACAACCACGGAGTCATACAATTAGGCAAATTTCGTTCTAATATTTCCAATAACTTGCAAGGGCAAATTTTGAAAAGTCGATCAATATAACGAGAATCTGAAAAATCACGACGCAAATCATTGAAAATAAAGAATCGGAGATTTTGGATTGTTCTACAGGCTTAATCACACACATTTTTACTCGTCCCAGTTGGTCTTTGCCCCACCCCCCCCCGCGCATATCCGGTCAGACCCAGAGTGTGAGGTAGGGGTGTCTTGGACGTTGATGCCTTGCCAGGAATCGAGAATTTTCACATTTTCCGAGAGGTGATGGTATTTGAATTTCGCCGGCTGCTACCCCCCTTCCCCGGACATGTGCGGTCTGATCCCGGGGCACGTGAGGGTGTCATCGGGTTTGGATTCAAGGCAACGGAAAGATTGGGATTTCGATCTTCACCATCATCCAGTGAATATTCCACGGAATTCCGATGAACGGAATAAGGTCAATCTCCGTTAATCATCAATAACGGAAATTCAAATCAGGGGCAAAATATGAATGTACACCAAGGTGAGCAGCCAGGTTTTTGTACGGTTGAGCAGCTGGCGTTTGATTGGCAATTGACCACGCTGACCATATATAGAATGGTCCAGCGAGGATATTTGCCAAGCTATCGAATAGGGAATTACGTTCGCATTCGTCGTACCGATGCGGAAGAGTTCCTCAAAAACCATAGACGATTTGATTTTGTGCCCGGTTTGTATTGGACGACGATACCCGGAGAAACTGAGAGTGGATCGCGAATGTAATAGTGTTCTTATCCCCCGTTCACCGCCCCAATTACAGCCGGGAAAGATTGACGTTGGAATAATCAAGCTGATCCACCAGGATCCCGAGGGTCACCTGGTGTTCTGGAGAAACCACGATCGCAAAGGGGATTGGCACAACAAATCAATCAAGGTCTGTGATCTTGAATGCGAAATCGCGAAAATTGAGAATCAGCTACTCGAAGACTGCTACATGACGGTCAATTCATTCACCAAATCACAAAATGGTCATTATCGCGTGAAAAGCATGTTGCACAGCTTGAATGCGTGTTTTTCTGATCTGGATTGTTACAAAGTTGGTCTGGGTTTCGAAGAAGCCAGAGTGGCGATTCAAGACAGGGCGAAGAAACATCAGATTCCCAATCCATCCATAATTGCCAGCAGTGGTCGTGGTATGTACCTATTTTGGCTCTTGGAGCGTCTTGACATCAGCAATTTTGAGACCGTTAGCCTATACCAGAGGGTTCAGTCTCAGATATATGAAACCCTCAAGGACCTGGGTGCGGATATCCAGGCAAGAGACGTGTGCAGGGTACTCCGCATCCCCGGGAGTTATCATCTTAAGGCAGATAGGCAAGTCTCGTATGCTCTAAATCAAGACGAACAAGGGCAAATGCCAAGACACCATCTCTATGAATTGGCGGATTTCTTTTCTGTAGCATTTCAACCGAAACCGAATGCCAAAAAGATCCAGAGCACTCGCATAGACCGTGAAATCATAGAAAAGGTTTCTGATGGTCCCCTTCCACCTGGATGCCTCTTGCAGAAGAAACTGCCTATAGCAGACTCGCCAGAGAAGAAGGTTGCTCTGGCACATATCCGGGAGCTCTGCAACATCGCGGAGAAGCGCGGAGGTATCAAGAGAGGCTGTAGGCACAACTTCCTCTGGATCTATGCGAATAGGCTGTATGTGTTAGGAGTGCCCATCAGTGGATTAGCAGACTACCTTTTGGAGATGAATGCCTATGGATGCGATCCACCCTTGGAAAGCAAAGATGTCTTTTACGCCAGCAGTGGTGTCAAAAGATATCTGAGCGACCCTTCAGGGCGGATATACCAGAGAAACAGCAGTTCCATTGCAGAACTGCTCAAGGTCACCGCCGAGGAAGTGGAACAGTACAACCTGAAGAACATTATCCCCAGCGAGGTGAAGTACCGGCGCAGGTGCGAATGTGCTGAGCGCAAAATGCGTCGCTGGATGGAAAGAACGGAGAAACAAAGAATGATGGTCAAGATGATAGAAGGAAGCGAAAAGGAAGGTGTGGTCGCGGGTCGGCGAGAATTGGCAAAGGCACTCGGAGTCGCACCGCAGACCATCACAAATTGGAAAAGGCTAATGAGTATTCCGATGAATCCTCGTGGAAGACCCAGACATTCAGGTAATTCAAAAACTTAGTGATCCTGAAAAAGGCTGATTAATTTTCTATTAGTGAGAAATCATGATGTCTGGGATGAGTAGATAGTATAGCTCAATGGTATATAGTAAGATTATATAGGGTAAATATTGGATTTAGATAGTGGAGGCGTCGAGTTGTCAAGAAATCTGCGAATAGAGCAACTAAAGTAGTTGTGGAATTGTGTGTGATCCTGCCGCCTTTCCCCGGTGCACATTGAGGGATTTTCAAGAGCACATGACCAAGACATTTTCGATTTATCGCGAATTCGGAGACAAAGGTATCTACCGGATAGATCATCCTGGGAGCATTTTAATGCAGGGGATATTTATTAGATCCCTTTTTGAATTCTCACGTATATTCAATATACATACCACTATATACTTATTCTAAGAGAATAAGATAATAGTGAATATTGGAGTTACGTTCAAGTCATTGATTCGAATCAGAGTTAGGTACTTGAGGGACTTTGGGCTGATTAGGCTGGACCGCCTTCTTTTCCGTTGGGCATATGCTTCGGCGGGTTTCTTGAGGGACGACATGCACTGATGGTGTGATATGACAAACGATGAATCTGACATCATTAAGGAAACAATCGGATTTTGGAGCGATCGGTATGGCGTCGCATTATCCCCGGAAGACGCAAGGGAGATTGTCCGAAATGTCACCGGGGTCTTTCAGCTGCTCCAGGAATGGGAGATGAGGACTTCCTGATTTTTCGGTTGACATCGTGGGGATTCCGGTGTATATTTGGTGTATGCTTACAGTATATTTCAAGCAATCATCTGTAGACCGAGAGGGAGAAGATGAAAGACGTCCCAACTTCCAAGTCTAAAGCCGTGATCTATGCACGGGTTTCCTCTAAGGAGCAAGAGCGGGAAGGATTCTCGATTCCAGCGCAGTTGAAGATGCTCAAAGAATATGCTCAGGCTCACCGGTTTGAGATCGTTCGTGAGTTCATCGACTCAGAAACCGCCGGTCACGCTGGAAGGAAATTCTTTGGGGAAATGGTCAAGGTTCTGGAAAATGGCGACATCAGGACCCTTTTGGCTGAAAAAACCGACCGGCTGTATCGCAATATCAAGGACTGGGTCATACTGGATGATTTGGTCAGAGAGCATGAGATTGATGTACATTTGGTCAAGGAAGGCAAGATCCTAAGCAGGCACAGCGGATCGAGTGATAACCTTGCTCATGGAGTCCATGTGGTTGTCGCAAAATACCACTTGGACAATTTGCGCGAGGAAGTGACGAAGGGTATGCACGAGAAAGCCGCGCAAGGAGTTTATCCCAGCATGGCTCCTCTGGGATACAGGAACGTTCAAAGCGGTGGACAGAAATTCATCGAACCTGATCCAGAGACGGCGCCTATCATCCATCAGTTGTTTGAGCGATACGATAGCGGGAACTACTCATTGGACCAGCTCACGAGCCAAGCCTATCTTGATGGGCTTCGGTCCAAAAACGGTGGTCGCGTACACAAGAGCATCATTCACGCTCTCCTGAACAACCCCATCTATCATGGTGAATTCAAATGGGGAGGGAAGCTGTACAAGGGAACACATCGACCCATCGTGTCGAGGGCATTATTTAATCATGTCCAAATACGTCTCCAGGGACGAGGACATCGCAAGAGTGGTCTAAAGGCTTATCAATGGACGTTTCAGGGTATGGTGAGCTGCGGAAGATGCGGCTATCTTATGATCCCTGAAATCAAGAAGGGGAAATATGTTTACTACCACTGCGCCGGAGACTACGGGAGATGTGCCAAAGAATATGTCAGAGAAGAGAAAATCGCGTGGCTTTTCAGAGAAGCACTTGAGAGGATCCATTTCGACCAAAGCAGTCTGGAGTGGTTACAGGCAGTCCTACGAGAGCAACTGAAAGAAGAAAAGCAGCACCATGAACAGGCAATTCACGCCCTGGAAGTCAGACGCAAGAAACTCTACGGACGAATTGAGAAGATGTACAAGGACAAATTGGACGACAAGATTTCAGAAGAGATTTTCGAGAAGCTGTATGGCGAATGGCATGCGGAACTTGAAGTTATGACTGATCAGATGGAAAAACACAAGATTGCAGGCAAAAACTACTATGACGAAGTGGTGGAAATTCTCGAACTCGCGCACAGGGCGGTGGAACTATATGATCGGCAGGAAATGATGGAAAAGCGGAAATTGCTTAAATTCGTATTCTCGAACTCAAGTTACAAAGAAGGGGTACTGGATGTCCAGTATCGTAAACCCTTTGATTTATTGGCAGATATGAGTGAGGTCGTTAGGCAGGCTGTCGACGTAAGTAGAGCTCAAATCACTCAATCTTCAATTTTAGTACCCCCGACAGGACTCGAACCTGTGCACCCGGCTCCGGAGGCCGGTGCTCTATCCACCTGAGCTACGGGGGCAACACAATGTACTATCAGAAAAACAGTATAAATGCATTATCGGAAAATAGCACTGTTGAATTATCACACGCTTGTCGCAGATCACTAGGCTTCAGCATGATCAGGATCATCCCATATCGCAATCAGATTATACGAAATCTTTCGAGGAAAGTCAAGCATTTTAGATAGTTTCCGTAGAACGCTGAAAGGCGGCACCTCTTGTCACCCACCAGCCGCCTGCATCTGCAACAGGAATTTCAACGGAATGCGACCATAAGCGATTTGAGGCGGAAGCCGCACGATTTTGCTGGCAACATACATGGGTAATTTTGATGGCGGCGGCGCCGCCGGCACGATATAAGAATACACGAATCCATCACGGACTGCAAAAGAAAAGACTTTCACACCCCATCCCTGGTTCAAATACTGCTTGGTGGACTGTATCCCTTCGTCCTTTCCCTCTGGATCCATGATTTGCAGCAAATCGACCGCCACCTCGCGACCAATCCGAGTAATATCCATCTTCCCGCTGACATCGAAATTTGGGGAAGAGGGGATGCCATCGATCGTCAGATGCGCGTCACCGCAGATAACGGACTCTTCCCAATTCCGTTCCGATTTTGCCACCAGTTGTGAGGTTTGGATGCCAGCCGCTTGCATTTGCAGCCCAAACCGTACGGAATCCAGGCTCATCCCGTTAATTTCCGCCCAGAGATCGCCACGAAAATTGCCGCCGTAAGCGTCGCACGCTATCGAAGGGATTTCCAGATATCCATTTGCCGCTGTGACATCCATCGAAATATCGGAGATCCCATATCCCATGATTTCTATGGAATCGATCGTCACTGTTCCAAACGACGGCATGGTCGAGTGATAAGACTGCTGCAGGAACCAATAACTCGGCATCCCCAAGGCACGATGCGCCATCGACGAAGGTCTGTTGGTGATCAGTGCGACAGGAGAAAGGTTAATTCCTTGCGTGATGGGGATTCGTCCCGATAAGCCCTTCACTTGCGCCAAAGACCCTATCGACAAGTCCACGTCCGACCACTGCAATTCGGCATCTATCTTGACCGTTGAGGTATCAATCATAAGGCTGCCTCGAGCCCTTGTGACTCCCGTATAGGAAATGGTATCCAATAATGTAATCCCGCTGAGCGAGCCGAACGAAGCGTCAAACGCAAGACTCCCGGAGGGCGGAATACTTGCAAGATTGAGCTGGACATTCCCCTGACCAAGGAAGGCAACAGCGGGCAATTCGACTCGAAAGGAATCCAAGCCGAATTGGTCAGGCAACAGCAGGTGGAAGCCAGCTGTCACCCTGGTCGATTGAAGCAGCTGGGGCAACAAATCAGACAATCCGCCGCTTTCAATCGTCATTTCGGCGGAACCCGCAACGGAGTTCAAGTCCCCTGATAATTCGGCACGGGCTGTCATGTTGTTGATGGATGCTTTGGGTTTGCTGATCCTGACGGTCACATTTTCGATTGATGGCGAGAATTGATACGACAGCAGTGTCAAATCGTTCAGCGAGCCCTCTACCCTACCGGTGCAAGCGACTACGCCAGCCAAGGACGCCATGTCGATCTGAGGCAGCTTGTCCGGCGGCAGGAAGTCCTTTAATCGCGCCAGATCGACCAGTAACCGTAAGAGTTGAACACTATATCCTTGGGGTCGGATGTAGATTGCAAGCTCGACGTTTGCAATGTCTTCCCAACTCCAATCCAACCTCGAGATGTCAAGCGCTCGGGACGCTACGTCGGCAAGTCCATTGACATTGATCGTCTGGTGCACATCGGGAAACGCCAATCTCTCCTGTTGGACAAGCATCCAGGGCTGGGCGATAGTCATAGATCCGCTTCCATCGATGTGACCGGTTCCATCCGCCGCCACATGGAACTCCGCGGAAGCACTTCCTCCCCACTCCCCATTTCCGAGCAATGAGGCGTCCAGATGGTCCAATGATGCCTGGAGTATCATCTTCTCGACGGCAACCGGCTCCTGCCCAGCAAGGTTGGGAAGGTGGATTAAGGCATCCGCGGTCAAGGCGACCGTTCCATCCAACAACCTGCCAATCCCGGTCACAGCCTTCACTTGCAGCGATTTGCCAGCATCCAGCAAAGACATCTGTATGTTCCAGAATACAGAATCCATCGCGACCGAAGCCAAATTGCTGTCGGCTGAGATGTGCCGGATTCCGCCGGTGATTCGTGCCATGCCATCGACCAAGTCTGCGCCCAACAGCACCCCACTGAATTCGGCTGACAACTCAAAGCCATTGACGGAGACCGGCAGCGTCTTGATGCCGTCGATCGCCGGAATTTCCACGCTGACTCCGCCGGCAATCATGGCTTTCAAATCAGCCATCTCCGGCATCGTACCGGAACCAGTGATGCTCAACGAATCCAACGACAATGCCCCAACCATAGGCGGGACCTGTTCCAATTCCGCCAGCGCAGGCAGCTTCAGATCTTTGATGGACTGGAACAGCTTCTGCAATTGCAATGTCATCGGAGAAGCGGCGAACGACCAGGTAACTGCGGAATCAAAGACTACGTCCGCCTGGCACTCCAAACGGATGGGATCAACGGACACCACAATGGGCTTCAAACTGGCGGTTTTCTTGTCTTGGTCAATCACTGCCTTGAGGGATAATGACATGTTCGGAAGGACAGCTGGCTGCCATTGTTCCAAAGAAGTGGTAAAAGTATTTGGTCGCAGGGTGGCGTCACAGTCAACGAATAGGCGGCTGGAATCAATCCGAACAGTGCTTTGAGCGGCGACTCCGGCAGCAAAGGAGGCTTCGATCGGACAGCTCATTCGAGCTTCGATGCAACCTTCCGGCATGTCGATCGATGCGTTGCCCTGAAGATCCTCCGTCGAAGTACCGGACAGATTGCGAATCCGAACGTTGACGCCGGTTAGACTACCTGTGGCTTTCAGACTATCCGAATTCGCCTGGACTGAGATCGCGATGTCTTCAACATCCAATTTCTCCAGGACGATTTTGATAGGGAATACAGTCAGCGAATCAGAGGAAGGTGTAAGATTGGCTTTCTCGATCACCGTGTTGATGACGGCTTCGATATTCCATATCCCGGAATCCGACTGCGACAAAAATAGGTTGGGCGAGCCAATCTCGATGTAGTTGATTCTGAGCTCTCGGCGCCAGACCAGGGATGCCAAATCATATCCAGCTTTTGCAGATTCAACATGCAACAATGGCTGGCGACCAACGTCGGAATAGAGGGTGATTCCCCGAAATTCAATCCTGGCAAAAGGGTCGATAGTGGCGTGCTGGATTTCGACATCCAATCCGTAATCACTCTTCAGAATACGATGTGCTTGTGCGATGGCGAATTGGTTCGGAAACCACCACTTAAGAATCGCAATGATCCCAATCCAAAACAAACAAATCAAAGCGGCGACAACCACTGCACGCCGCCACCATTTCCCACGACTCTTCTTAGGATCAGGATTTCTCATTTCTACCATTGCCGCATCTTCCGACCGAGGCTGTGATAGTAGGGATCAACTAATGACGACACAGGCAGGTTAACCCAGGGTTCGATTTGGAAGAGGTCGCCGCCGACTTCGCCCAATGGCTTGCATGCGACGCCCAACGCAGCAGCTAATCCCTTGAGATCCTCGACTTTCTGAGCAGCGACTTCTACCAGAATGACCGACGGGCATTCGGAGAAGAGGATTTCCGAAGGTCGCTCTGCATTGTCAAAGGAGGTGCGAACGCCCAGCGCGCCATTGTTGCCCATCAGACACATTTCTGCCAGCGTCACGGCGACTCCACCGTCGGAGACGTCGTGCGCCGCCAAGATCAGTCCTTGACGATTCGCCCTCAGGCAGAGCTCCTGCACTGCTTTCTCGCGATCAAAATCAAGCTCTGGACAGGGTCCTTTGACCTCGCCGAGTTGCTGGTATAGGTATTCGCTGCCGCCCAAAGCCGGAGTCAGCTCACCCAGCATCAGCACCTGGCTTCCGGAGCTGACAAATCCAGCACCCATCGAATATTCAATATTCTCCATGATTCCCAGCATTCCGATCACGGGAGTCGGCAACACTGCAGATTCCCCCGACTCATTGTAGAACGATACATTCCCTCCCGTCACCGGTGTGTCCAGTGCTCGACAGGCGTCACCTATTCCACGAACAGCTTCACGGAAGAAGTAGTACACTTCCGGCTTCATGGGACTGCCGAAATTCAGGCAGTTGGTGATAGCAATGGGTTTGGCGCCGGTGCACACGACGTTCCGAGCGGCTTCAGCTACCGCGATCATCCCCCCCATTCTTGGGTCAAGCAGCACGTACCTGCCATTGCAGTCCGTTGTCAGCGAGATGGCTTTTTGAGTCCCTTTGATCCGGAGGACGGCGGCATCACCCTTTCCCGGCGGAACCCGGGTGTTATTGCGGATCGTCGTATCGTACTGCTCGAATACCCAGTGCTTGGATGCGATGGTGGGCGAACCCAGCAACTTCAGGAAGGTTTGATTGTAATCGCGGGGTTCGGGCACGCTCCGTGGATCGAATCCTGTCAATATGTCCAACCAATCCGGCTTCTTCGATTTCCGATGATATTGGGGCGCGCCGCCGCCCAAAACCAGCACATCTGCGGGAATCTCCGCTACTACTTCGCCATTATTTCGGACGCGCATGATGCCGTCGCTTGTGACACGACCAATGATGGCAGCGTGCAAATCCCATTTGCCAAATATATCTTGCGCAATGTGCTCCTTGCCCTTCTCGATGATAACCAGCATACGTTCCTGGGATTCGGACAGCAGAATCTCATAGGGAGTCATCCTGTCTTCACGAACCGGCACATGTGATAACTCAATGTCGATCCCTGATTTGCCGCGTGCTGCCATTTCGCAAGTCGAACAGGTAATTCCGGCGGCTCCCATGTCCTGAATTCCAATCAAGCAGCCGCTTCTGACCAACTCAAGGCTGGCTTCCAAAAGGAGCTTCTCGGTGAAAGGATCCCCTACCTGCACTGACGACCGTTTGCTCTCGGAACGTTCGGACAACTCTTCCGAGGCAAACGTGGCACCGTGGATGCCGTCCCTGCCCGTGGAGGAACCCACGATCATCACGACATTGCCTTCGCCTTTGGCGGTGGCGCTGGCGATCCGATCGTGTTTGACAATCCCCACCGACATACAGTTGATTAGCGGGTTGCCGGAATAGGATGGGTCGAAGTAGATTTCGCCGGCTACAGTAGGGACTCCAAAGCAATTGCCGTAATCGCCGATTCCCCGGACAACGCCGTCCAGTAAAAACCGATTCCGGTCGATGTCAAGCGGACCGAATCGCAGCGAGTCCAAGGACGCTATCGGACGGGCGCCCATGGAAAAAATATCGCGCATGATCCCCCCTACTCCGGTGGCAGCCCCTTGATAAGGTTCCAATGCGGAAGGATGGTTGTGGCTTTCGATTTTGAACGCCACCGCCAAGCCGTCGCCAATATCTACTAATCCGGCGTTTTCTTCTCCGGCGCCAACCAGTAGGTTAGGACCCGTCCGGGGCAGTGTCTTCAATTCCAGGATCGAATTCTTGTAACTGCAATGCTCCGACCACATCACAGAAAAGATGCCGAGTTCGGTGTAAGTGGGCACCCTGCCCAGAATCCGGCAAATTCGGTCGTACTCCTCCTGGGACAATCCGTGCTCCAGCGCAAGCTGAAGCGTCACCTGGGGCTCAGGCGGTAACTGGGTCATGGGTCATCCGGCTGTTGTAGTTTCTGGTAGATTAATTCGGCTGCGATTCGCGCCCCAAGAGGCGTGAAATGACCGTCTTCCGGGTAGAAAACGTCCGACCATTGATATGATTGCATTCGAGGCAGCAAGTTGACATAACTGATGCTGGACCGTTGTGCGAATTCCTCAAGACTTCGATAGATCGCCGGATCATACATACCATTCAAGTAATCACGCTGAGGAAGAAGAACCAGTAGGAAACGAGCCCCGTGCGATTCCGACTCGTCCCGAATTGCAGAAATGAGCGCTTGAGTCAATTGCCAATCCGAATTGTTCGGATCCAGGTATTGAGGAAATGGGTTCTGGGGAAACAGCGATTTCAAGTCCCACACTCGGAAACGCAGCCACCGATACAACCTGCTGTGTCCCCGCAGCCATTCCCGTATGTCAAAAAAAAACCGTGCTTGCTTGCTTCGAACGCCTCCGATCCGTGTTCCGTTCGTGAAACGCCCGCCGGGTTGTCAGGTCCGGGGATTTCGTCAAGCTGCAGTGTCCCGTCAATCAACAGAAATTTCGGCTTGGTGCGGTGGGAGAGCGCAAGCTTGCCCGTCCACTTTGGCAGACAGGCATTGCGTTCCAGATTGGACGGAAGATAGGACAGAATCACAATATCGGGAAGCGCAGTTCTCAGCACTCGCGAAAGCTGGATCAGAGATTGATCTGTTCCGTAAGCCTGGACGCCGAGATTCCATACCTGACTGCCTGTCAGTTCCGCCAGACGATTGGGGATGCTTTCGTCGTCATCCACGCCATGTCCAAAGGTCATGGAACCGCCCAGACACCAAATTCGCGGTCTCACTCCTTCTTTGGAGGTGGGGGTCCAACGCATGCCGCGACCGTCGATGGTGTAGGAGACGGAATACTCACCAGTAATGTGTGCACCGCTTGCGCCGGGACGCAAAATCCAGCCCAAAGTGTCGTCGTGGGCAAATAGGTCCGGGGACGTTACCTGACGGTATCTAACCGGATTGACGAATCCACATAGCCCGAGAAGACATTCGAGGATCAATAGGAGTGCGGCGACCACGAGAACACTGAACAACGCCAGTGTCCAGCCTCTTCGGGCAGGGAGTCTCATTCGTTTCTGGTGACTATTGGGTTGGACAGGTTCCAAGATTTCTGCTCAGCCACACGGGATGTCTGCCATCCCTGTTAGAATGGTGACGGAATCACACAGCGGCTTCAGCTTAGAGGTAGTGGGAGACCTCTGCCGATTTCCAGCAAAAATACCCCACTGACGTGGGGTATCTGATGACTGAATGCTTCGCAGGTGCTGTCAAGCGAGACGCATGACAGCACATTGATTTCGTCCCCAAAACTCTGAAGGGAGTCACTGCGATGCCTAATGGATAGCTATCGGATCAGCACCATCTTCTGGATTTGTGTCTTGCTTTCGACCTGCAAACGGGCGAAATACACGCCGGATCCCAATGATGACGCGTCGAAAGTCACTCGATGCGATCCAGCTTCCTGCCTGCCGTCCACTATAGTCGCCACTTTCTGACCCAGCACGTTCCAGACCGTCAAAGACACCGGGGACGGTCGGTCGATCGAATACGAAAGCGTCGTGCTGGGATTGAATGGATTCGGGTAGTTGGGCGCCAGGCTGAATTCCAACGGAACAGGCTTTCCGGCATTGATATTGGGTTCTCCGATCGAGGAGTAGAAACCATCCTCGTAGTTGGACGTCCGCTGCGGATTCCCCCGAAACATGTTCCAGTAATTGGTTCCCGCGGCTTCCGTCTTGTAATCAATGACCGACAATCCATTGCTGGTTCCGACGATAATCTCGAGGTCACCGTCCCCGTCGAGATCGGCAATCATCGGCGACGAAAATATGCCCGCGGATAAGTTGAGCGGGAAGTACGGAAGCTCTTGTCCGTCGATGTCAAATGCATGCAGATCAGAATACATGTCGCCGAAAATAATCTCCGGGACGCCATCATTGTTGATGTCCGACAAAGCCGGGGATGACATGACACCATAGCCAACCGGTACCGGGAAGTTGTCGAGGTACGATCCGTCGGGATTCAACACATATAATTGACCGGTCATGGTGGCGACAATGATTTCTAGATCAGGGTCGCCATCCAGGTTTGCCGGAACTGGCGAGGTGCGAATGGCAGAGCCCAAATGGTAGCGATTCCATTCAGAACCATCCGGATTGAGTATAACCAGGTCGCCGCCCATGGTTCCCACCAATATTTTCAGCCCGCCTCCGGTCAAATTCGCCACCGTAACGTCGGAGCGAATGCTGGTGCCGACCGGAGCGTCCCACAAGATCGAACCGCTCGCGTCCAGGGCGTACACCATCCCAGTCCAGGTCCCCACGATGATTTCGGGACGGGCATCGCCGCTAAGATCCGCCAGGGCTGCCCCAGTAGTGATTACGGGCTGGGATGGCAGTTGCACCGGAAAACCGTCCAGAATACTGCCGTTGCCCTTCACCGCCCAGACCTTGCCGGAAAAGCAGGATGCTACCGCTTCCAGTCCGGGCTCACCGTCGAGATCCGCTAACGCTGGAGTCGCGGACACGAAACACTCAAGATCAACGGGATCAACTAATTCGTTGCCATTGGCATCCAGGAAATAGAGATGGTAATCCCACGACGCGAAGGCAATGTCGGTCGTTCCGTTTCCGTCGAGATCTCCCACGGACGGGGAGCTGACGATTCTCCGCTCCGTCAGGTAGGGGAAGCCCGGGGACATTTCGCCGGTATCGTCCCACATGTATAGCTTACCATCGCCGGCGCCGACCATGATTTCCAATGAATTGTCGCCGTCGATATCATAGGCAAGAGGCGACGATTCGATTCCCATCAGCACCGGAGCCGGAAAACCTGCCTGATTGAGGGTCAGCTCAATAGTGAATTCGCGATCTGCGGAATATCCACCCGAGGCGGTCAGATGCACGCTGAATTCAATGGGCGACAACTCTGCACCTTCCGCTATTCTGACGCGGAAAGGATCGCCGGAATTGGAAACGACCGTACCGCCCGGGATAGTGCCATATGACCCCGTCCCATCAAGGATTTCGACGCGAGAATCACCGGTCGAAAGTTCCCCTTCCACGCTGGCTGCACTCTGGCACAATGGTCCATTGGAGACATCCAGGATCAACGCAGCAGTCTCGCCGGGATTCAAAACACCGTCGCCGTCGCCGACTTCCTCCGTGACCGCAAAATCCGTAACCTCAAGATAGCAGAAAGCGGTCTGAGCAGGTGTCATGGTGCAGACCTCATCCTCCATGCCGCATTCGTTGGTGCCTTTTCGGATTCGAAAATACCCGTCTTCACCCCAGCCCTGACCCCAACTGTTTTTGCAGATCCAGCAATTGGCGGTATCATCATAACCCACGATGGCAACCGCATGCCCTCCGACAGCTGCACCCCAGACGTGATAGTACACACCGCTCCCGTAGGCGTTGAAATCTTCGTACACTGTGAATCCGACGTACACCGGACCATACTGCAATTCCTGCTTGATCGCCTGCTCAGTGTTTCCCACCCAATGCCATCCGGAGATCCTGCGGATTTGGCTCTGCCAGTCGCTGCATTGAGATCCGCAGTAGATCAAGTCGGAAGCTCTGTAAGGCATGCACGTTTCGTTGATGGTTCCATTGGTTACCAGGAAATTGCAGGTTCCGGAAAGCGTGTAGCCATTGCAGGAACCGTTGCTGCAAGACACGAGATATTGCTCTGCCAAATCCAAGTCATACCCGGGCGAATTCCCCATGATCAATGTCCGTGACTCCATGGATCCCAGGGCTCCGAACGCCCAGCAACTGCCGCATTGCGCCTGGTCGCGGACTGCGGTCACGAAATTTCCGTTGTTATCGCGCCAATCCAGAATCTCGTCCAGGTCGTCGACTCCCGGCGCATTTCGCCAAACACGTTCCTGGTCGGGGACCTGTTCCAGAATCAATCCGCACAATGCCCGTTGCTCTTCTTTTGAAAGCTCCCAGATCGGATTACTCACCGCCGCCCAAGTAGCGCCCTGAGCCTGGATCGCTTGCTGAATCTCCGCCAGCTCCGCATCGTGGGTTCCGCTCAGTGCAATCCCGGTGACCAAAAGAATAGTCAAGCACAGTCCTAAGATCCCGCGTGCTGTCATTGTGTCCTCGCTACGATTGAATAGTCATCCGTTGCCATGATTTCGAAATACCGTGTCCCTACCAACCCCAATCCCGCTCAGGTTCTGTGACGCCCTCGCCTTCTGTGATCTGCTTCAATAACTGCACGCTCTGGAATTCCAGCTGGCACACCCAGCTGGACTTTGGCGACAGCTCTTCTCTCGATTCAAACGAGATAGCGGTGTTATCATCACCCCATGAGGCTTCTACGATATCCCACGTTTCGTTCTCGTTCAGGTGGACGCCGCGCCGAAGTCGCTGACTCTTGGGCTTGCCGAAACTGTTGATCATCCGATTGACGAAACTCTCGACCCCGATGTCGGTGACAAATTGGTGGGCATAGAAAAGGCGGACGCGGACCATTTGGTCATTCCAGAAATAGAACAGCCGATTGTCAACTCCCTCGATCGGATTCTTCTGCATGTAGATGTGCAGGACTTTGTCTTCGGACATCCCAAGACTATCCAATCCGGGAAACTGCGCATTGACCTGCGACAGGCTGGCACCCCACTTCAACCCTTTGTAACCAGCAAATAATGCTCCGGATTGTGCCAGACTCAGGCGACTTCCGGACAGCACAAGAACTATCGACAGCAACATGCAAGCACGATGTGAGGATCTCATAGCTTCCCCTGGGGTTGAATTCCGGCGGCGCCACAAACCGGAACAAACGATCGAATATTGTTCGGAAACACTATCCCGTAATATACAAACCGCACGCTTCAAAATCAACAACTTTTTCCTGAAGTGTAACAGCTTTCCACCTAATTCCCGCTCCAACTCTCCTCGAATCCCCTCTCGACCTCATCTCGGGACATCGGCTCCCACCCCATCGACTTTCGCCAAACCTCAGCGCCCTCCATGCACAAGTAAATGCAGATGTCGTCGCCCCAGCCCTCGCGAAGCCACTGATGGACCTTTCGGAAGAGCTCTATCCTTAAAGGCTTGATCAGCCTATGCTTGCCATCCATACCGATCACCCATTCTCCATCCAGAATCCTGCTTTTCGGAAACCGTCGGCGAATGATCTCTCGTAGTTGTGGAGGAAAACGGAGGCTGCCCAGGCTGACCCAGGCAACGGACCGGGCGGAGACTGCACCACAAATTAGCCCGATCAATTCTCGATACTGCGATTCCCATCCCTCCACTCTCAGAATCGGATCGAAATGGAAAGCCACCTTGTAACCCCAACCGGCGACTCTTGCCGCTGCTTGGATCCTCGCCTCGACCGGAGCGGCCCCTCGTTCCTCCCTTTCCACGATTCTGGCAGGATTCACCGACCACCCTATGACCGTCCGACCACGGTGGGGAATGATCGCCAGCCAATCAACGTCCGCTGTCTTGGTTTTCAACTCCAGGATGGCGTTTGGAATATCGGCGAAAGCTGAAATCCAGCGTGGTACCATGCCCAACTCAGGTTCCAACGCCAGACTGTCCGCCAATTCCCCCGATCCGAACCGGATCAGTCGATTGGGGTACTCTCGTGCGTAGTACCTGATCTGATCAAGCATTTCCGCCCAATTCACGTACACCCGAATCGGTTGAGAACCTATATAGTGCTGGAGAATACAGTAGCTGCAATCCAATGGGCAGCCTACCACCGGACTTAATATGCGATATTGGCAACACAGGTAAGACGGACTGGTAGCAGGACAGTCTTTCAGAAACGATCCGGGAAACGTCGTGAGGTGGAGCGTGCACTTATTCCTTCGCCAAGATATGTTGAGTGGTTCGATGGAAGGAGTGTTCAAGGATCGTAGTTCTGCGTCCGGAAACTGGCTGCAGACATAGCGGGAATAGGGATGATCGAATACGGAATCGTCGACAAGAATGCCGGTAATCTTTCGACTAATCATCAGACGACAGCAGCTTGGATATGTTTTCCTTGAAGGAAGGATCCATCAACGTCTTATTGAGCCGATCCAGGTCATCATCGTGGAACAAGGACAAGGATATTGTGACATCGTCCCGTTCGAGGTCCTCATCCCAGGAGATAGCCATTCCAGGAGGAATATCAAGCTGTCGGAGGACATCGCGTTTCTTGTCGCGGTATTTCTGCAGCATCGGCCGAACCGCATGATCCAGTCGATCTTTCAGAAACTGCAGACGCTCGTCACGTGGCAAGTCCGGGTCCAGGATACGACTTTCGACCTCCCGGGACCACACAGCCAAATCATGTGGGGAAACCTTGCGGCAGAACGCATCCAGTTGCTCGCCAATCTCCAAGAGCTCCTGGGTTCGAATGCGAAGGACATCGCCCCAGGCTGCTAACTTCGGTAAGAGGTTCCGCGAGAGCAGTGTCAGACGTTCGACCTGGCGAAAACTCAAAGGATAGCGAAGGAGGATGGTCAGGAAGTCGATAGGGAAATCGGAGAGTCTTATAACCAACGAAAACAGGAAATCGGTAAGGGGGTAGCCGAGGGGAGTCAGAGTGTCCTGGATTGCCTGCCGGGGCGGCTGATTCAAGATCCTGGCAATCCGTACAATTCCAGCCCATTCTACGGGATGAGGATCGTTCTGGAACGATTTGATCCAGACAATATGTTGAAACGCCGTCCACCTGAACTCCGGGCTTTTCAGAATCCTGACCGGTACCCTGTCCCAAGAGAGAGCAAGAGCGGCTTCGCAACGGTGAAAGCCGCTCATAATGCGATACGACCGATTGCCTGTGGATTCCACTAAGACTGGATTGATCATCCCGGCGGCATTCAACGAATCCGCCAGCCGATTTCCCGACCATCTGAAAATGTCGAAGGTTCGATCGGCGCAGTCGATGGATGACAAATCACACTTTAGAATCGCGCCAAAACCGATCCGATTCCAAGATAAGGTCATAACAGAAGTTGGACAGCAATCGTGACGCGGACGCAACCTGTCTCGAATACTCCCTTTGCCCCCTCTCGTCGGCATAGTCCGTCAGAACCCGGACAATCGTTACCGGTCGGTCGACTTTCGCACCCCAACGCGCTACTGCTACACCCTCCATATCCACTACCTGAGCTCCAGTCGTCTGTCGCACTTGATCTCTGACCACTGCCCGAAGGATGGGATTGGCAGCAGTAATCAGTCCACCACGTCCGAGTTTCTCCGTCTCGGAAGGAATATCAAGTTGATACCGACCTTCCTCGGCGAAATTGGCTAATGACGCCACCCACTCGCCGATCCATATCTGATTTAGTGGCAAAGAGGGTTCTAAAGCGCCGCCGGTGCCAAGGGATATGATGCGCTTGGGAATTCGAATCCGGCGAAGCCATTTCAAGCCTTGACGGGTCCGCCGCCTTCCAATTCCGGAGATGAGCAAGCCCACTCGCTTCGAATCAACGTTGCCCTCGTAGTACCTCCAATTAGCGCTTAGATGGTAATTCCCGATCAGTTCGGTATCGCTAATCGGTCGCAATCTGAGCCGCGCTAAAGTCTCAGATACCTCTCTCCACAGCGCGCCGTGGATCAGAAAATCAACTTCGTGAGTCATAGCAGGATACGTGGCTTAGAGCCTCTCAAGTTGGTAGGAAATCGATCCGCAACCTGCCTCTTCCACAACCTCCCAGAATTTGGCAGTTTTCATATCGGGATAGACGAGTTCGGACTTGTCTGTCCCCCGCGTTTCCCCCGAAAGGTCCGCCTTCGATCCAGGGTATGCCGGAGCTTGCACCACGAAATCGTGGACCGCCTTGTCCACCGCCACCGGATCTTCGCTGATGAAGATGCCCTGATCCGGAACCACCGGCAGTTCGGTCTTGTTCCAGCAATCGCAATCGGGAGTGATATCCATCGCGATGTCGATCGCCAATAACCGTCCGTCGAACTTCCGGATCATGACCTTAGCGCCATCCAGGGTCGCCGCCTCAGTGCTCAAGTAGATTGTTTCTTTGCCGCGGGCGCCATGCATCGCCTTTTTCGTGGACTGCACGGCACACCCCATCCCGATATTCTTCAATGACGCCGCCATCGGGAACTGCATGTGTAACGTCGCATGCGCCAGAGATACCAGACGGTCGGCGTCCCACAGAATCCGACTGACGCGCACTCGCGGCAGCAACCGATACTCGGGAACCTCAACCTCAATCCCGGGATCATCCTCCCCACCCGCAATCACCACCGGACATCCAACCGCCTCCGGATGGAATCCGTGGCGATAAGCAACCTGCAGATAGGATTCCGCCTGCCTGCGAGGGGAAACATACAAAACGGTGGTGTCACACAAGAACGGCTTGGCGCCGGCTTGTTTCAATGCATCTACGACCACCGCCGCCCAGATCGGTCGAAGGTAACGAATATTTCCAGGCTCTCCGAAGTGCATCTTGACAGCGACTCGCTCGCCGTCCGTTATCGAACGGAACCAACGGCACTTGTCCAGAAGCTTCTGGAATTTCTGATAGGGTCCGCCGTGTGGTTTCTCGACGGTCGCACTGCAGTGGAAAACCTTTGAAATCATTCCTCAGTCTTACTGGAGAGACAGAGTGGGATCTCCCTCTTCAATTATAATCAAAAATACTAAAAATCCATGTCAAAATCAAGACTTTTCGTGTCGGAAAAGGAATGTGAGACGAATAGACAAACATCCATCATACAGGAGTGCAATCCGGTGGCTACCTCCGGACATTGCCTTAACCCAGACAACAACCTGAACCTTCATTGCTCAACTCGCTTGTCTCGCCCTGCCGATGTCGACCCGAGCAATCCACTCCAACAGCACTGACACCACGCCGATGACCTCGACCGGCAATGAATCCGCCAATTCAACTCTATGCAGCAGATTGGTCAGCTCAGCGGAGCAATCGAGTGCTATACCTTGACTAGACGCTTCCTCGATCACCTGCTGAACAATATTCTGTCCCGCTTCATGACATCGTGTCAACATGCTATATCCTGAAGTTAATGCTCTCCTCAGAGACACGATCCAACAGTCTCAAAATGTCTGGGTACCCTCGGTTCAAGCCGGTCACATCAACCTCCGCGGATTGATAGCCCAGTTTCTCAAGTTCGGACTGGAGAGTCTCGATGGTTTTGCCGTAATGCGGAATTGCAGAATCTAATACCTGAAGCTTGCATCGTAACTTCCCATCACTCCGGTAGATGACGAATGCCACTGGTCCGTGGCTGTGCGTCTCAAGACACATTTCGAACCACGTTGTGTCTTCTCCCGTTTCACGTTTCTCAATGTCCTGCCAAGCGTTGTTTGACCGCAGCAAAGCCGGCAATCCTCCCTCCGAAGTAACGACTTCGCCTGGAATCAGATTCTCATGCTTGAATTCAGCAGCCTTGGGCAGAAATACCGGTCCCTGCTGCGCCCGATGCCGCAAACAATTCGCTGCCTCTCCCAATTCTCGTATTGGCTCGGTAGGGGTGAGATTGCGGAGTATTTCTCGCAGTCTGGAAAGCATTCCCAGGAGTCTCGGAAGGGTCAGGTTCGATATTCTGACGTGCTTGGTTGTTCGAGAATCTTGCTGCGACACCCACTGCAATTCGATCTTGTCCGTAACATCCCTCACCAACAAGTCCAGAGTCTGACCGCAGCCGACGGTCACGCCGCGAGTCTCGGCTACCAAGTTGTAGCCGCGAAGGCTCAGGACAATTCGCCCCGCAGGGAGAATCTCGATCACTCGCCCGCGGAGAATTTGTCCGACTCGCAGTCCCTCACGAAAAGTGGTCAGATCCCGCCCTCTGACCACGATCCGAAGCTCACTTCTTTTATTAGATCGAGATGACATGACTATCGGGATTTGGAGACTGAGTGGCTACCAAACGAAGCAAGTGACACTACTTTGCATGGTCCTCGACCGGTACACCGTGACCCTGCAGATCCAGCACCAACCGAACTTCATCCTCCCCGATTCCCATTTCCTCGGCGATTTCAGCGATAGATTTTTCCTCGCCCGCCAGCTCAAGAATCCTCTTCACCTTCTCCTCTTCCGCCGAAGGCTCTTCTGGCGCTTCGAAGAATTCCTTCAGCGCCGCCTCCTCTGCCCCTTCGTTCACAACCTCTTCCACCAGGGATTCTTCTGGCGACTCTCTTCCTTCAGCCGATTCCTCCAGGTGTTCTTCTGCTGGCTGTACTTTCGCTTCCTCCGGTCCCGTTTCGGTTTGTTTTTCCACAGATGCCGCTGCCGGTTGACCAACAGGAGTGGTCGTTGCCTTCATCGGCTTCGGTTCTGCCTTTTCTTCCTGCGTCGCGGGGATCTTACCGTTTTTGCGGAACAGGGACGCGAAGGAAAACCGGTCGATGATCCAGATGACGAAGATCAAGATTGCCAGTGCAATCGGCACGAAAATGAAGACAATCCTGCCTATCATCGAAGTCTTTCCCTGCGAACTATCGACGGATCCTTGTCCTGGGTCGCTGGATGCCAAATCTTCGCCCACCAGCCCTTTTCGCAGTTGTTTCGCGATCGTCAGATACTGCTCCCAGCATGCCGAGGCGCTGTCAACTTCCCCATCAACCTGGTACTGCATTGCGGATTGCTTCAAATTGTACAGGGAATTGAGGCAATAGGATGACGATTTGGGTATAGTATCAATCGCGTTTTCGGCTGTCAGATGATCCTCTAGTTTTTCCGGAAGCGGCTTTACAATGACCCCTTGCGGAGGAGGACTATCCGCCAATTCCTCTGTCGGCGAGTCTTGCGTGTCTTTTTCCGGAACGGATTTTTCTGCATTCAATTGTGCCCGCGAATCTTCAGGAGTTTTCTCAGCTAACGGTACGACGTCCGGGGTTGGCACGAATGATTGGGAAGAGTCGCCATTCTCTTCCTCGGGGTAGAGGTCAATGACGATCCGGTAGGTCGCGCCAGGGATGGTGAAGGAGCGTGTGGCCACCGATTTCAATAGGCAGATCTGATAAGTTCCCCCGCCCATGGGATTCACAAGGGCGACGATATTCGATTTGCGCGATATGTGGATCGCAGGTTCAGGGGCATCCGGACTGATCCCTTCTATGGTCACATAGATCGATCTGCCACTCTGACGGGTGTCGACGTTGTATTCCGACCGCGCGGAAAGGTCGAAGACCACTCGGTCGAAATCCGGATGGACGCCATGTCTGATCGAGAGTACTCGACCTCCCCAACTGACAGCAGGTACCAGCACCAACGCAATCCATCCGATGATCAGGATTGTTCGCGCTTTACTGATTCTGGCTTCATTCACGTTCATCGCATCCTACACGGTCATGTCAATTTGGTGTTCGGAAGAAGATGACTCGGACGTGTCCGACTGGTTGGACTCATCGGTCTTTTCCTTTGAATCGTCACTGTGCTCATACCGATCTTCTGCGGGGTGTTCCCGGTTCTCATCCCGAATCTTTCTGCGTTCTTCTTTCCGCGGTTCCTCGACCTTTTCCTTCTTTTCGTCCATGGCGCGTTTCAGGTTCGCTGCGAATTGCCGCTGATCCAATTCCGGACCTTGTTGCAATACCTTGAAAACCTGCTCGATTGCCTGCGTTTTGGACAGGGGATCCGCCTGATCAATGCCTGGTATCATTGGCGATCACCTCCTCGCCCCCGAAAAGTTAGGACGACAACGCCTCTGCAATTCTGTACTTTAGATGCATAATCGCTTTGGTATGGATTTGCGAGACTCGAGATTCGCTGATATCCATTACCATCCCTATTTCTTTCAACGTCATCTCTTCGTAGTAATATAACGCCATGACCAGTTTCTCTTGTTCGGCAAGCTCCTTCAGCGCTTGAACCGTGACGGTCTTCAACTCGTCCATTTCCATGGCACCATGGATATCTTTGCCCTCCCGATCCTCGAGAAAGTCAGACAGAGAAGCCGAATCTCCTCTGTTGTTGATGAAGGATTCATCCAAGGACAAGAGCGAAGTGACACTAACTTCATCCAGCATCTTGTGATAGTCATCGATGCTAATTCCCATTTTTTCGGCAACTTCCTTTTCGTTAGGCGCTCTGCCAAGTTCCTTATAGAGGGCTTCCATGGCTTTTTCCATCCGTCGGGCTTTCTGGCGCACGGAGCGCGGCACCCAATCCAGCTCTCGCAATCCATCGTAGATCGAACCTTTGATCCGGTTCGCCGCATAGGTCTCGAACTTGAAACCCATGTTGGGATCGAAGTTATCCACCGCGGAAATCAGTCCCATAATGCCGGAACTGACCAACTCATTGATGGTCACGGATTTAGGCAGTGCCATCAACATCCGACCCGCGATCTGCTTGACAAGTGGCAAATAGCGCGTCAGCAGCCGTTCTCGGATTGCCAAATCCTGAGTCGCCTTGTACTTCTTCCATTCAATCTGCAGGGCATCTCCCGAAATCATAACGTCCTCTCGGTCTAACACCAGGAACTCATTCTTCCAGTCGCACTATGCTTTATTTTTTCCGCGGTTACTCACCTGAGAATCACAGACTCTGCAACATCGTGGCGGAATCGTCTGCAATTCGCACGCGCTCCACACTATCCCGATTCCGACTGCCCCTTCTTGTGAGATTCGTGGAATTCCCCCTCCTTGACCTTGCGATATACGGACATCATGGTCATCTGGACCACGAACATCACTGCGAATGCGACCAAGAACACCACCCCGCTGCGTATTAGCGCTTGAAGTGGGGAGGACCCACTGTATATCGCAATCAACAAGCTGAGCAGTGCCAATAATATCGCCACACGACTAATAATCATAGCACCATCCTACCAATTCCACTGGCAACAGAAATCATGACCGGCGATCCTCTACGAACCATATCTTTTCCCTGTGACGATCATCCTGGCGAATTCGGAAGATTTCGCCCATCGAATTTCGTCCGGAACTCTCTGACCGTAAGCCAGGAACGACAGCGGTTTCTCTTTGTGTCTTAACAGGTTAATGACATTCCCGTATCCGCGAGTTTCGTCAAGTTTCGTCAGCAAATATCTGTGAAACGGGACTTTGTCGAATCGATCCGCGATGTCCTTCATATCTTCCAAGCGAGTATTCGCTGCGAGAACCAGGTGGATCTCGTCGGGTTTGGCGGCAGCCATGAATTCTTTCAGGTTGCCCAAATGCTGCGGATTATTCTGGCTGCGCCCCGCGGTGTCGATGAAGATTACGTCTTTGTCGTGATACACCTGGATCGCCTTTATAACCTGCGAAGGCTTGTACACGACTGCCAGCGGAACCTTGGCGATGGCGGTGACTTTTTTCAACTGTTCGATGGCGCCGATGCGATACGTATCGGCTGAAATCACTGCCATCCGCCGTCCGCGGTAGATGTTTTGATTCGTCAGCAGCTTGCTCAAAGTCGTGGTCTTACCCACTCCGGTCGGACCTACCAATGCGATTACCCTCGGCTCGGGCGATGGTGGCGGCAGAAAGGACGCGGACGGAATCATGGGAGCGATTTCGGCAGCCAGGAAGTCGCTGATGGCTTTTCGATCCTCCAATTGCTCCCCGCCCAACGTCGCCAATGCCTTGCCCACTATGTCCAACACCAGATTCTCTTCCATACCCGATCCCACCAACGACTGGTAGAACAACATCAACTGCCGCGGCAATGAAGGCATGGATTCGTATCGCATCTTGTTGGAGATTTCCTCCAATGTGCTGCGGATACCGCGAATTTCCTGTTTGACGGCTTCCAACTCCCATTCGGAGTCCAATCGCCGTCGGTGCTCTCCAGGATTTGCGAGGGAAGCGCCGTTTACGGTTGCTGCTTCCATCGCGCCTTCCGGCGGTTCCAGCGCAGCCAGCACTTCCACCCGTTCCCGATTTCGAAACGAAAATAGGTCGCTGGAAGGGATTTTCTGCGACTTCAGAATAATGGCGCCGTCGCCCATTTCCTTCTTGATCTGCAACATGGCTTCCTTCATGGACGACGCCACGAATTTCTTCATGCGAATCGGGGCGACGGTCGCGCCTCGTTCCACAGCTTCTTTGACGGCATCAGTGTTGTCCGTCCTCGGTTCCATACAAGCCTCAATGGTTTTCAATATCTGCCGGCGGGTGAATCATTCTCATCGCTTCATGCCAGCCGACGACTACTGTAGTAATTCTGCGTGTACTCTCACTCCAATCATTGCCACCGATTCCAACGGGGTTTCCGGCGGCAGCTCGCCGAATGACAGGACCGGCATGGTCGGAAATGCCGGTTCGATGATGCGCCGGAAGTAAGGTCGCACGGCGGGTGCCGTCAAGATCAACGGAGTCCAACCTTTCGCTGCCATCTCCTCCGACACCTCCTGGATCTGGTGCGCCAGCGATTTCAAATGCTCAGGTGGAAGCGAGAATTCCCTGCCTTCTTTGGACATTTTTGATATTCCGTTGGCGATACCGGATTCGAATTCCGGGTCAAGAGTGATTGCGCGTATGACGCCACCGGGACCCTTGAATTTGGCTGCAATGGTCGATCCCAGCGAATTCCTGGCGGTTTCGGTCAAGAAAGCCGTGTCCTTCGTAATCGGGGCAAAGTCCGCCAGGGTCTCCATGATGGTTGGGAAATCCCGGATAGGGATCCCTTCTCTCAACAGGTTCTGGAGGACCTTCTGGACTGCGCCCACGGTCAGGAGATTCGGAATCAATTCGTCAACCACGGTCTTGTTTTGCTTCTTCAAATTGTCGATCAGCTCTGACACTGCCTCTCGCGATAGGATCCGCCACCCTTCCCTGCGAAGCACCTCCACGAAGTGAGTCGCCAGCACCGCGCTGGGTTCGATGACGCTGTATCCGCCGATTTCGGCACGCTCCCGAGCCGCAGACGGTATCCATCGCGACGGCATCCCAAAAGTCGGGTCTTTGGTAGGGATCCCTTCGAGGGCAGGTGCCTCGGTGCCAGCCCCCACTACCAGAAAATAACCCAAACGGAGTTCGCCTTTGCCGACCTCGTTCCCCTTGATCTTGATACAATAAGCATTAGGCATGAGCTGAGTATTGTCTCGGATGCGCACCGGCGGAATCACCAATCCGTACTCCAGCGCAAATTGCCTCCGAATCAACGTGATCCTCTCCAACAGGTCACCACCCTGGTGCGTGTCAACGATAGGGATCAGCCCATATCCGATCTCAATTTCCAACGGATCGAGGTATAGATAATCTGCAATGCGATCTTGGGGCGGACCCGCTTTGGCTTTCTCCGTGGCTTCCTTGGCTACTTTCTCCTCCTTGATCGCCTTGGATGTCAGCCGTGCGAACAGTCCCGTCAGTATCCCAAGGCTCATGAATGGCAGTAACGGCAATCCCGGAACCAGTGCGAAGAATATCAACACGCCGCTTGCTATATATAGGGCTCGGGGTTGGGACAGGATTTGACGGGTTAGGTCATGCCCCATGTTGGATTCCGAAGCGGCTCGCGACACAATGATACCCGCTGAGGTGGAAATAATCAGCGCCGGAATCTGACTGACCAAGCCATCGCCGACCGTCAACAATGTGTAGGTCTGAAGCGCTTGGATAAAGGACATCTTCAACTGCCAGATCCCGATGATGAACCCGCCGATGATGTTGACCACTGTGATAATCAAGCCCGCGATGGCATCACCTCGAACGAATTTGGCAGCACCATCCATCGCACCATAAAAATCGGCTTCCCGGGCGATCTTCTCACGGCGATGCTTGGCGTCCTTCTCGTCGATCATGCCGTTGTTCAAATCGGCGTCAATCGACATCTGCTTGCCGGGCATGGCGTCGAGGGTAAATCGGGCTGCCACTTCCGCGATTCGTCCCGATCCCTTGGTAATCACCACAAAGTTGATGATGACCAAAATCAAGAAGATGATAAAGCCGACGACGTAGTTGCCCTTGACCACAAAACCGCCGAAAGCCGCGATTACCCTTCCGGCATAGGCATCGCCCAAAATCAACCTTGTGGAAGCGACGTTCAATGACAACCGAAACAGCGTAACCACCAGCAACATTCCCGGATAGACGCTGAATTCCAATGGCTCCTGGACATACAACGCCACCATCAAAATCACCAACGCCACCGTGATGCTAAACGCCAGCAAGACGTCCAATAGCATCGCCGGAATGGGGATCACCATGAAGACGACCACGAACACCACTGCTACGGCGATAAAGACGTCGGCGTTCTTGGTCATTTTCTGGAGTTTGGTGGTTTGTGGCATCGCTATGCAGCCCTAAATGGGATTTTGTTCTTCAATTTGTAGACGTACGCCAGGACTTCAGCCACCGCCTGGTAGAACATCTCGGGTAGCTGCTGACCGACTTCTACTGCCTGGTACAACGCCTTTGCCAGTGGGGGATTCTCCACAATCGGAATCCCATATTCTTCCGCAAGTTCGCGGATCCTTGCCGCCAATTTTCTGGCGCCTTTTGCAACCACGGTTGGGGCGCTCATTGTCTGCTCGTCATACTTAAGTGCAACCGCATAATGAATCGGGTTGGTGATGACGACGTCCGCCTCCGGCACCTGTTGGATCATCCGTTTCAACACCGCCTGGAATTGCAGCCTCTTAATCTGACCTTTGATCTTCGGATCACCTTCCGAGGCTTTCATCTCATCTTTGACCTCTTCCTTGGTCATCTTCAAACCTTTTTCATATTCATATTTCTGATAGATGAAGTCCAGAACTGCAATGAGGAATATCCCTACACTTGTCCAGATTGCCACCTTGAATCCAATCGAGCCAACCATAGCCAGGATTTGCCATTCGTCCATCTGCATGAGGGGAATGTAGTTGACACATTCCTTCTTTATTATCAAATAGGCGATTAATCCGACTACTGTGACTTTCAAGATATTCTTGACCAGATCGACCACCGCTCGGGGACTCACCAATCTCTTGACTCCCTCCAATGGATTGATCTTGCTGAGTTTTGGCTTCAATGGCTTCATCGTAAACATGAAGCCAACCTGCAGCACGTTGGCGGTTATCCCTATCAACGTCACCGCCAGCAGGAAAGGAAGCAGCATCTGACCGAGATAAGCCGCCCCTTTGAACACGCCGTATTGCAGTGATTCTACGGTGAGCTGGAAGGTGCCCGCCTCGGTGAACATGATCTTCATCAACTCGGTCAAACCGAGATAGAGCGATTTGCCCATCAAGGCTAAGACTATTGTTCCTGTGAGCAGAATCGCTGCGGAATTGATTTCCGCGCTCTTGGCAACATTTCCTTCGCTTCGAGCCCGTTCCCGTCGTCGGGGAGTTGGCTTTTCAGTTCTGTCTTCAGGCATCGGCTACGGACCTCCGCGAGCGCCCATGAGAGACATCCATCGGATAATATCTCGCATGAAGTCGTCGAACACGTTAGGGAATATGGCAGCGAACATCGGGAGCGACAGCGCCAGCACTACCAGACCGGCTGCGATCTTTAAGGGAAACCCGACAATGAACACGTTCATCTGAGGTGCCACCCGGGCGATGAATGCCAAAGCCACATCGGTCATCAGTAACGCAACCATCACGGGAGCGCCGATCCGGATCGCAAGCCCGAACACTTTGCCCGTCATGGTGATGAACTGCTGTGCCACCCCGCCCGAAAAATGAAACGACCCAATGGGTACCAGTCGAAAACTCTCTCCGACCGCCAACAGGAAATAGTGATGTCCGCCGATGACCAGGAACATGTAGAAACCGAACAAATACTGCAACTGCGAGATAATGGACACTTCCAGATTGGTCATGGGATCCAGGACGTTCACGATCCCGAAACCCATCTGAATACCCACCACTTGCCCCGACATCTGAATTCCATAGAAGATCAACTGAGAGGCGAAGCCCAAAGCCAGCCCCACCAGCACTTCCAAAACCGCAAGCTGAAAGAATGCGATCAGACTCGTGGGCATTACTACCGGAGCCAGCGGCACGACCGGGTACAGAAGCAACGTCACCATCAAGCTCATGCCGACTTTCACGATGGAAGGCAATCCCTGGTCGCCGATCAACGGGAGCAGGAACATGATGGAGCTGATGCGTGCAAACATCAGCAACATCATTTCCGGATGGGCGGGGAGCAATTCTATCATGCGATTAGTTCCATCTCACGAGTAGGTTGTGGTCAAGGCTCGCACCCGTAACCCAACATTTGGTATTCGCGTGCCGTCAGGTGTCCCCACCTGACGGAATCTTGGCTGTCAAGCGAGGACGCATGACAGCACAAACTTCGACCCCCCTTTTGTTCCCCCCTACTGCAGTAGGGGGGAATGTTGTGTGCCGTCAAGCGGCGGCGCTGGAAGACGCCCTCGTCTGCCAGCCTTTCCACTGGCGTCCGTCACACGGGGGCGTGTGACGGCGGTTAACCACTGCAATTGACCCCCCTTTTGTTCCCCCCTACTGCCGCAGGGGGGAAAAGGTGGGACGCCCGTGCCACTCAATCGAACAGGGTGAATATGTTCTCGGATTCTTCCAATTCCAGAGCCAGATCCGACACGATCTCATCCGGGGACTGCCTCAAGGGCAAAATCGAAGAAATCTCACCGTCGATCACCGGAACGGTCGGATCTCCGCCATAACCGACGTCCAACTCTCGGATCAACGAGTCCGACAATTGGACCTCAGCCGCCATAACCGCATATTCTCCTGCCAGAGTCGGCTGATGGTGGTAGGCAATTCCATTCTTCAACAGGTCGGGAAGGTTCCACCGGGAAGCCAAATAACTACCTATTTCTTCGTGGGTTACTTGCATCACCCTAATTTCAGCCTCCCGAATCCAGCAGTGATCGCGGTCCACTAACGTGATGATCTCGACGAATTGCGGGTGGAAAAACCAGTCGATAATCACCTTGCCCACATCGTGGATCAGTCCCGCCACAAAAGCCTGCTCCGGATCGCCAATCCCGACTCGTTTCGCCAGGAATCTTGCCCCGATACCTACTCCCACTGAGTGCTTCCACAGCGCCTTGCGCGAAAAGGAACCCACTTTGCTGTCTTTGTTGAATATCTGTAGCATCGATGCGGACATGACCATGCTTTTCAAATTGTCATAGCCAATCAGTACCAATGCCTGGTTGATAGAATACAGCTCCTTGGACAGTCCGAAATACGACGAATTCACAAGCTTCAGCACTTTGGTCGTCAACACCGGGTCCTTTTCGATCAACCGAGCAATCTGCCGCGTATTGGCATCGGGATCGTCGCACAATCGGAGAATCTCCGTCACCACGTCCGGCAAAGTAGGTAAGTTCCGGATACCCCTCAAGATGTTCAGAATTTCCTCGCGATTCATACAGCTACTCCCCGAAATAGTGCAGGGTTGCATGTCAAATCCACCGGAATCAGATGGCGATAGACTGCAGCCCATGTGGGACTCAGCATGCCAAGTCCCTACTGATTCGTCAAAGTTGGCATCACGGTCATTAAGTAATTGACAAAATCAATCAAGGTAGTGGTCATCCAGGGTAGGAAAATAAGCAACGCCACGATCGTTACCAGGATCTTGGGGACAAAGGTCAGCGTCATCTCGTTGATTTGAGTCACCGCCTGAAAGATAGAGATGATCAGACCAATCACCAGACCGGCAATAAGCATTGGCGCTGCAATGGTCAACGCCGTCATGATTGTCTTCGACGTGATGTAAACCGCCATTTCCTCTGTCATGGCAAAACCCGCTCTTTAGGTTCCTAATGCCAAATAGTCTCTGAATCCGAAGCACTAAATCCGAAACAAATTCCAAATCGCAAGCACCAAATTCCAAAGTCCAAGCGCCAAGTTCAAAACAAATTCCAAAGTCCAACCACCACGTTCCAAACACATTCAAAATTCATCATTCAAAATTGCTTCTTAGTAGTATCCCGTGATCATGCTTTGAATCACCAAGTACCAGCCATCCACCAACACGAACAACAATATCTTGAACGGCAATGAGATCATCACGGGCGGCAGCATCATCATGCCCATCGCCAGCAACACGGCTGCCACGACCATATCGATGATCAAGAATGGGAGATACAACAGGAATCCAATCTGGAAAGCGACGCGCAATTCCGAGATCACGAAGGCGGGGATCAGCACCGCCATTGGGGTATCCATTGCAGTCTTGGGCTGGTCGTACCTGCCAAGTCTGAAGAACAAACCAAGGTCAACGTCCCTGGTCTGTTTCAACATGAAAGTCTTCATGGGTTTGGAGGCTTCCTGCAATGCCTGTGCTTGGCTGATCTGTTTTGCCAGATAGGGCTGAAGCGCCTTGTCGTTAATCTGAGTCAATGTCGGCGACATGACAAAAAAGGTCAAAAACAACGCCAGCCCAACCAGCAATTGGGTCGGAGGGGTCTGCTGGGTCCCCAGCGCCTGACGGAGAAAATGGAGCACGACGATGATGCGTGTGAAGCAGGTGGTCATCAGCAGGAGCGCTGGAGCCATTATCAAAAAAGTCAACAACGCCAGAATCTGGATGGTGACCACTACGTCCTGCGGTTCGGTCGCGTTCTGCACGCCGATGGTCAGTTTTGGAATGCCTTGAGCCGACGCCAGACAGGTCAAACTCAGTGTGGCTATCGCCACCAGGATCCATCGTTTGGTAGATCTGCGCATGTCCAATGTCGAATGTTGAATGTTGAATTTTTAATGGGTTTGGAGCTTGGTTCTTGGAGTTTGGAATTTACTTCGGATTTCGTGCTTCGAGTTTCGGACACAATATGCTGTCGGGTGTCCTCACCCGGCAGCCATTGATCCCGCAGGGTGGGGACACCCTGCGGCACTGGTGATTTGGAATTTGTTTCGAATTTCGTGTTTCGAGTTTCGGACACAATGTGCTGTCGGGTGTCCTCACCCGGCAGCCATTGATCCCGCAGGGTGGGGACACCCTGCGGCACTGGTGATTTGGAATTTGTTTCGAATTTCGTGTTTCGAATTTCGGACA
>Ga0153916_10000116_pt1 | contig 45297 bp, 39 predicted proteins | sample Opewatmetagenome_FD_109642 | JGI IMG/M metagenome (GOLD analysis project Ga0153916, IMG submission 109642) | Freshwater wetland microbial communities from Ohio, USA - Open water 3 Core 3 Depth 4 metaG | ecosystem: Environmental > Aquatic > Freshwater > Wetlands | place: USA: Ohio, Lake Erie...
ACCCTCGGCATAGAGCCGCAGGTCCATGGTCCGGAGATCCGGGCGGACGATCGGCCGGAAGGCCATCCGGCTCAGGAGATCCCGTTCCAGGTCGATCCCGGGCGCGATCTCGGTCAACTCCAGACCGGCCTCCGTCATCCGGAACACCGCACGCTCGGTGACGTAGACGATCTCACGGCCCGCCGCCAGGGTCTCGCGCGCGGAGAACGTGATCTGGGCGACCGCCGGCACGAACTTGCCGTATCGGCCCTCGTGCTCGATCGAGAGGCCACCCGGCGTGATGCAAACCTCGAGCCCACCGCCGGTGAGCGTCCCGCAGAAGACGACCTTCTTGGAATTCTGGGTGATGTTGATGAACCCACCAGGGCCAACCGCGCGGCCACCGAGCTTGCTTACGTTGACGTTACCCGCGGCGTCGACCTCACCGAAGGAGACGCAACAGACGTCGAGGACGCCGCCGTCGTACAGGTCGAATTGGGCGCCCTCGTCGATGAACGCCTGGGCGTTGACTGCCGTCCCGGAATCGAGGCCGTGGCACGGTGCGCCGCCGATGACGCCCTGTTCGAGGCTGAACACGACTTCGTCATAGCAGCCTTCTTCAGCCAGGATCGCGGCGACGCCGGTGGAGATCCCGAAGCCGAGGTTGACGACGTCGCCAGCGCGAAGCTCGTCGGCGGCTCTCCGGGCGACGATCTTCCGCGGGCCGAGCCCGAGGTACGGGGTTTCCGTCGACGGTGCCCGGAGGACACCGGCCAGGTAGGGACTGTACGTGGTGCCGGCCGTTTGCTGCTGATCCGGAACGACGACGACGAGGTCGACGAGGATCCCGGGCACGCGAACGTCCTTTGGCGGTAGCGACCGCGATGCAGCCAGGCGCTTGACTTCGGCGATCACGACGCCGCCGCAGTTGTGGACCGCAGAGGCCAACGCAAGGTTGTCGGCCAGCCCAGCCTCGTCCTCCATCGTAAGGTTGCCGTCGGTGTCGGCGGTCGTGGCCCGGATGAAGCAGGCGTTGATCGGGAAGGACGCATAGAAGAGCCACTCGCGACCAGCCAGCTCGATGACTTCGGAGATGGATCCGGCAGCACGGGCGTTCAGCCGCCCGCCATCGACGCGCGGATCGACGTACGTGCCCAACCCGACCCTTGTCACCAGCCCCGGACGATCGCCGGCGATCTCGCGATAGAGGAGCGACAGGACGCCGCCCGGGATCCCGAATGCCTCGACTCGATCCTCTGCAATCGAGTCCATGAGGCCGGGGTTGTGGCCGTAGTGCGACCCGATGAACTTGCGAACCATGCCCGGCGCGTCGAGCCGGCTCATGCCAGCGTCCACGTTGTTGCCAAGGCCCATCGTATGGACGACTGTGAGGTCGCGCGGTTCGCCGGATTGGTCGAAGCGGGCGCGGAGCGCGGCCAGGAGTCCGTCCGGTGCCTGCAGCAGATGACCGCTGCCACCTACGGCCAGCGTGATCCCAGACCCGATTCGAGCCGCCGCGACGTCCGCGGCCACCACCTTGGTCCGCCTCATTGCCGGTCCACCGCGCGTGCCGCCGCCACCGCTGCCTGGAAATCGGGCTGGCGCTTCTCGATGAACGCCTGGATGCCTTCGTGCATCTCGGGAGCGAGGAACAGCTCCTCCACCCCGCCCATCTCCACGGGCTCGACCGCTTCGACGGCGGCGGCCATGCTGGCGGCCAGGGAGGCTCGCAGGAACTTCATCGAGCTGGCTGGCTGAGCGGCGAGCGTCCTGGCAAGGGTCATGGCGCGCTCGACGGCCTCGCCGGCCGGGACGAGCTGGTCCACGAGCCCGACCCGGTAGGCCTCGGCCGCGTCCAGGCTGGCCCCGATCAGCAGCATCCGCCGTGCGGCGCCGTAGCCAACGAGGAACGGAAGGCGGGCCAGCGTCTGGATCCCGGGCGCGCCGCCGATCCTGATCTCGGGCAGCCCGAAGTCGGCGTTCGCGCCGGCGATCCGGAAGTCGCACGCTATGGCCAGCTCCATGCCGCTGCCCAGGGCATGGCCCTCGACCGCGGCCACCGACGGCTTGGGCAGACCCGAGAGCATCTGCCACATATCGAACTCGAACCTGGTCCGCTCGGTGGCCGATCCGCGCCGGCTGTGGTCCCTGGTGAGCTCGTGCAGGTCCGAGCCGGCGCAGAACGTTCGCGGCAGATCGCTGGCGAACACGACGCACCGCAGGTCCTCGTCGGCGTGAACCTCCTCGAAGATCGACACGAGCGCCCGCTTCAGGTCCCAGTTGAGGGCGTTGACCGGCGGCCGACCGATGGTGATGAGGGCGACCTGCCCCTCTTCGCGGGTCAGCCGGATTCCGGGAACGGGGGTGACGGAACTCATGGTCTTCCTTCTGCTTGCTCAGGGCGAGCGGCACTAACGGACGGTGCCGTTCCGGGTCCACGCCCGGGTCGGCGTCGAAAAGCTGGTCTGTCGTCCCGGCGGCGCCCGTCCAGGTTCAGCTCACCCTCGATTGCGGGAGGCGAGCGCAGTCAGGTACTCGTAAACGTGCCACTGTTCGCCCAGGGTGCGGGCAGTGGCTTTCACTGCGGGGGCCAGGTTCTGGAGCATCTGATGGGTCAGGCGCGCCGAAGGTCCCGCGACGCTAATCGTGCCCACTCCGCAGCCATCGAGGGCTTCGGGCGGTACGAGGGGCGCAGCGATCGCGTTTATGCCGACTTCCATCTCCTCGTGAGTGACGGCATACCCAAGCTCCCTGGCCTGCGCTACTTCGTCGAGGATCCGCCGGAGGTCCGTCTCCGTGTGACTGGTCGGGGCTACGAGGCCGCGTTCCATCAGCAGCCGCCGAACCTCGTCATCGGACATTGTCGAGAGCCAGGCCTTGCCGCTGGCGGTCGCATGCAGGACGACATTCGAGCCCGAGGTGCTGTCGATCATGAGGGCCGAATTGCCACCCAGGGCCTTGGCGACGAACCGGAGCTCGGAACCCGAGACGACGGCCAGCCGGACGAGCTCCTGGGTCTCGGCCGCAAGGGCGGCCAGGTCATCCTTCGCCCAGCGCTGGACACCGGAGGTCTCGAGCTGGCGCAGTCCAAGACTGCCGAGCTTGAACGTGGCGCGATACCGTTCGGTGGCGGGATCCTGGGCGACATACCCGAACTCGATGAGCTCTGCCAGCAACCGGTGCGGAATCGCGCGGTTCAGCCTGAGCTCCGTCGCCAGGTCGGTTACCCGGACGCCGTCGGGCTCGCTTGCGACGATCTCGAGAATCTGCATCGCCCGACCGATACTCGACATGCTGCCTACCTCCCGTCGCCTGTCCGTGCGCCGTCAGACCTGACCGGAGATTGTGTCACTACGGAAGCAGGACCCGACAGGGACAAGGGCATCGGCGAGGCAGCGCCGACCAGGGCACGAAGCCTCCGGGCGCTCTCGGGAAAGCCGACAGCTGGATCCGGCAGGTCCTGCGGGTTCCATCGGTATTCGTACTCGAGGGAATACGAACCGTCGTAGCCTGCGGACCTCAGCCGGTCGATGATCGCGCTCCAGTCAAGGATCCCGTCGCCGATCATGCGCGACATGTGGACCCGGCTGGCCTTGTCGATGCTGGCCACCCCGCTCGTTGACAGCTGGCGATGAGGATCGATGAACTCGAGATCCTTGACGTGGACGTGTCGAATCCAGGGCGCCTGCAGGTTGATGGCCTCTTCGAACCCCTCGCGGTGGGTGAAGGCCAGGTTGGCCTGGTCGTACAGAATGCCCACCCCCGGTGAGTCCACTTCCGTCACCAGGCGGACGGTGTCGGTCGCCGATACGGTCATGGTGCTGAAGTGGTTCTCGACGCAAAGGACTACGCCGTGAGACCACGCGATCGATCCGAGTGCGTGGAGCGATTCCACGAGGTAGGTCCACCTCGGCCCGATCTCGTCGGCCGGGGTGGCATCCACGAGGGTCCCCCCGTACATCCGCATGCGCGGGCATTCGAGATCCGCGGCAACCTCGATCGCAGCCTGGATCCGGGCCAGGTCGCGGCGGCGGATCTCCTGGTCGGGACTGTTGAGATCCGTAACGTAGGGCGTCAGGCAGCCGATTCGGAGCCCGAGGTCGCCTGCCTGACGCTTGACGGCCGCTCGAACCTCGCCGCCGTCGTCCTCTGGGATCGCCGCCTTGTAGCCGTTCTGCCAGATGATTTCCGCACCGTCGAGGCCAGCCTCGGCAAACAGGTCCAGCGCTTCGGTCAGGCTGTACCCGGGAGTTCCCAAGGTGTGACCAAGCAGCTGGGCCATCAGTTCTCCGCTAGAGCCCGGGGCGGTGGGCCGCCCACTCGCCCATATTGTAACGACGTTACGTTTTTGGTCAAGTCGATCCGCTCACCTCTGGACCCGCCCCGAACCGTCGCCGGCAAGCAACGCGTTGACCTCGTTCAGCGAGATCAGGTTGAAGTCGCCGGGGATCGAATGCTTGAGGCACGACGCCGCGACCGCGAACTCGACGCAGGCCTGGCGGTCCATTCCGCCAACGAGCCCGTAGATCAGCCCGGCGGTAAAGGAGTCGCCCCCGCCGACGCGATCGACGATTGGATTGATCTCGTAGGTCCGGCTCACGTAGTGGCTCGTGCCGTCGTACAGCATCCCGGCCCAGCGGTTGACGGAGGCCGAGATGCTGGTGCGAAGGGTCGTGGCCACGAAGCGGAAGCCGAAGGTCTTCGCGACCTGCTCCGCGACCCGCTGGTACGAATCCACCTGCAGGTCGCCGCGAACGACGTCGCTGCCTTCGGCCTTGATGCCGAAGACCTTCGCCACGTCCTCCTCATTGCCGATGAGGACATCCACGGACGGCATTAGCTCGGTCATGACGGCCTTCGCGTCGGCCGATCCCCAGAGCTTGGCCCGGTAGTTGAGGTCGCAGCTCACGGTGACGCCCAGCTGCCGTGCGACTGCCAGACCCTCGCGGAGCGCTCGCCGAACGTTCTCGCCGAGGGCCGGTGCGGTGCCCGAGAAATGGAACCAGTCGGCATCGGCGAGGATGGCCTGCCAATCGAACTCACGGGGTGCCATGCCCTGCATTGCCGTGTTCTCGCGGTCGTAGATGACCTTGGACGCGCGTTGGGACGCCCCGGTCTCGAGATACATGATCCCGAGGTGGTCTCCGCCCCGGGCGACGAAGTCGGTGTTCACACCGAAACGGCGCAGGTAATTGAGGCAGGCCTGGCCCAGCTCGTGGTTGGGCACGCGGGCGACCGCGTACGTCCGGAAACCAAGCCCGGACAGCATGACCGCCGCGTTGGCCTCACCGCCGGTGAATCGGACCTCGAACTGGCTGGCCTGGACGAAGCGCTCGTTGCCCGGCGGGTTCAGCCGCATCATCAACTCGCCAAAGGCGACCATCTTGGGCACTCCGTCGATCATCGGGAGATCCCCTTCGCATCGTCCACCAGGGCCCTGAAGTCGCTGGCATTCTGAGTGATCACGGCCCAGTCCCTTGCCCGCAAAGCGGCGGCGTCGACGAGCGCCTTGCCGACGCCCACCGCCACAGCACCGGCCTTGATGTATTCAGGCGTGGTCTTGCGGTCAACGTTTCCAGTTGGCATCAGCCGGATTGACGGGAACGGGCCCTTGAGGTCGCTGAAGTAGCCCGGGGTCGCGACGCGGCCCGGGAAGAGCTTGATCACGTCCGCGCCCGCGCTCCAGGCCTGGACGATCTCGGTGGGTGTCAGGCAACCCGGTGCAACCGCGACTCCGTACAGGTGCGAGATGGCAATGACCTCGGGATTGAGGGCGGGGCCAACGACGAAGGTCGCGCCTGCGCTGATCGCCAGTCGAGCCGTAGTGGCATCGAGGACGGTGCCGGCCCCGATGAAGCACTCGTCACCAAGCTCGCGGACCACGGTCTCGATGGCCTGGATGGCCCCGGGCACGGTCATGGTGATTTCCACCATGCGCACGCCTCCGGCGACCAGGGCTCGTGCCAGGGCGGGGAGCTCGGCCGGCTCGTCCACGCGCACCACGGCCACGACTCCCGTGTCGAGCAGCGTCTGGACAACTTCCAGTCGTGTATGACCCATGTCGTATCTCCTCTTCGATCACTCTGGCGGCGAGGCATCGGGATCACGGCGGACTTGCCAGCCGGGAGTCGTCACTGCGCCATCGCCGCCCTTCTTCGCGGCACAGCCCGGAACGCGATGACCGCCGCACTGGCAAGGACCAGGGCAGAGCCGCTGAGGGTCGAAAGGGTAAGCGGCTCCGATAGCAGCAACGCGCCGAGCCCTACGGCCACGACACTGTTCACGTACGGGTAGGTCGCCACTAGGTGTGCCGGCCAGACCCGAAGCGAATACGTGTATGAGCCGTATGTGACGACGCCTGCTGGCAGGATGAGCCAGGCCAGCGAGACCCAGGCGCCAAACGACACCGTCCCCGGGTCGAACGACGTGACCTCTCCCGTGAGCGTGGCCACCAGGAGGAGAGCCAAACCGCCCGCGCCCATTTGCACGGCGGCGACGGTCAGCGGCCCGGCCTTGGGATCGTCATCGCGAACCCACAGCGAGCCGACGGCCCAGGAAGCCGCCGCGAGCAGGATTGCGGCTGCCGCCACGAGATCCAGTGGCTCTGCCGGAGACGGCCCGACGAGGATGGCGACGCCGAGGACACCTCCGCCGATGCCAGCCGCAACGCCCCAGCTTGGATGGAGACGGCGTCGCGCGATTTCGACGAGGACCATCCAAAGCGGGATCGTCGAGTTGAGGATGGCGGCAATGCCCGACGGGACGTGCACCTCACCGTAGCTGACCAGCCCGTTTCCGCCCAGGAACATGGCCACTCCAGCCAGGCAGTAGGTTCGCCACTGGCGGATCGGGATTCGTTTCGGATGCTCGAAACGCGCGGCGATCAGCGCCAGGATCCCCGCCGCAACCAAGAATCGCATCGCGCCCATCAGGAACGGCGGGATCTCCTGCACGCCCACTCGGATCGCGAGGAAGGCCGTGCCCCAGACCAAGTAGATGGCAGCCAGGGCGCCGAATGCCAGGATCGCGGCACGTCCTCGCGGGGGCTCCGACCGGATGCGCTCCAAGATCGGATCCTCCCATGCGAGTCGCGTCGTGCGTTCGTCGCCTGCCGACGCAGGTGGTCCCTACTACCAGATGGTCCAGCCGCCGTCGAGGACGAGCATCTGGCCGGTCATGTAGTCGGACGCTGGGGAGGCAAGAAATGCGAAGCTGCCCTTCAGGTCATCGACTGTGGCGTACCGGCCAAGCGGGATGCGCGGGAGGTATTCGGCCTCATGCTCCGGGGTGTGAATCCAGCCGGCGGTCATCGGGGTGTCGACGTAGCCTGGGGCGATCGCGTTGACGCGAACTCCGAAGCGAGCCAGCTCAACAGCCGCGCTGCGCGTGTACTGGAGCAGGCCACCCTTGCTGATTGCGTACATCGTCTTCTGGTCCAGCCCGACGAACGAGCCGATCGAGCAGAGATTGATGATCTTGCCGTAGCCCTTGTCCACCATCTGGCGGACCAGGGTCTGGGTCAGGGCGAACACGCCGGCGACGTTGACGCTCCAGATGAAATCGAGGTCCTCCGGCGTGGCCTCGAGCAGGGGCATGCGGCGCTGCACGCCCACGCTGTTGACCAGGATGTCCACTCCGCCCATCGACCTGGTCAGTTCGGCCAGCCTGTCGATGTCGGCCTTCGTCCGGGTGTCGCCGCACACGGTCGTCACCGTGCCGGCCGGTGCGAGAGCCTCGGCCGCGGCCTTCAGGCCTTCCTCCGCGATGTCGAAGAGCACCACCTTCGCGCCGAACCGCAGCAGGATGTCTGCGGCCCCGCGCCCGATCGCCCCAGCTCCGCCGCCGATGACCGCTAGGCGCCCCTGGAGCGAGAACATTTCCTGGCCGACCATCGAGCTCACCTCGTTCGAGAGTGGCAATCCGTTGTGGTGATTGCCGAAGTGTAACACTGTTACATCCACAATCATGGCGGCTCGACGGCAGGCTTGTCAATGCGGTTGACGTCCATCCACCGGCAAATCGAGCGCCGACGATCTCCCGAGCCTCCGGGCTCTGGGCACAGCTGAAAGAGCGGCTCGCGCCTCAACCAGCATCGCCTGCTTGAGGTGCTTCGTCCGTCCTCGGCCCATCCACGTGAGGCATCGACGATGAGGTCGCTCGAGATCCGGTGCGCTCCGGGCTGGTCAATCTGGTCAGCAGCGGCAGGGAAACCGAATCCTCTGCCGCGTCAGGCGTCGACAGCGCCACCCACGCGATGAGGTAGGTCTGGTCGGGGCGAGAGGAGTGGAACCGGCGGAACCAACCTCATCCCGGGCCACCTACCCCTCGATTCCCCGATCGCATCGTCGACCGGCGGCGCCAGGACCGCGACGCATGGTGAGCAGCGTGGGCAGGTGTGGTCTCGTCGTGGCGCTCGAGCCCCTGACGAGGCGCTTCGGAAGCGGCCGACCAGGGGTCGGGGAGTGGAGGGTCCAGTGCTCACGGCGGTCGTCAAGGCCTCGAGCTACTTGCGGCCGACGAACAGGGCGTACCGCATCGCGACCCATACGGCCTGGCGGTTCGCCGGGTCGGTGTCGTCGGTCTTCTCGACCAGGGCCCGCACCATGCTGTTGACCAGGGTCCGCAGTTCCGGCTGCATGACATATCGGCGGACCGCGCGTCCCAGCCCACGGAGCACCCACAAGAGTCCGTACCAGCGGAGGCGATCCCGCAGCTCCCGCCCCGCCTCCAGCCGGTAGACGCGCACCGTGCGATCGCGCAGCCCCGATCGTGCCCAGAGCGCCTTCCACCCATCGAGGGTGATGAGGTCCTCCGGCGTGAAGCGGGTGACGAGCGAGGTGACCTTCGGCGACGCGGTGTCGGTGACGTGGAAGGCTTCATTGAGGCCCACCCAGCCGCCCGGCCAGGTGACGCGCACCGGCTCGCAGATCGCCCGCGCCTTCCGAAAGCGCGATTACTTCATCGCGATTGCGTTGGCCGTCGAGCCGGCGCCGCCCGGCATGTTGAGCGGCGCCGACACGAAGAGTCCTTCGTAGACCCGGGTGGCTGCACAGTCCTCGGCCAGCGCATCGAGCATGAAGAGCTCCCCGACCGCCAGGCCAAGGAACGTCACCAGGCGATAGTGGAGAAATCGATCCAGGCTCGTCAGGTCGAAGGGCATGACCTCAAGCGCCGGCGAGTCCGAAGCCACAGCGCTGACGTGGTTGTCCCACAACCATTCTGCGGTGTCTTCGCTGGGCGACAGTCCGGGTGCCTTGAACGTCTCCTGGGCGGCGAGCCATTCGCGCTGGGATCGGTCCAGTTGCTCGTACCAACGGACCCACCCGAACCGCAGGAGCAGGATGTCGCCGCGTCGCAGCGTCAGTTGCGCGCCGGCCAGGATCCGGTCGAGCTCGTCCACCTCGATGGCCACTGATTCATCCGCGCGGATCGGATCCCCGATGGCCGCCCTGTGCCTGTCCACATCCAGGAGGACGAAACGACCCACGATCCCGCGGGACGCCCAATGCTCGATTCCCAACCGCGGGGCCCCAAGCTCGCCCGGGTCCTCAAGGGGCAGGCCGTTGTAGAACCCGTATCTGGCATGGCCCACATGGCGCAGCGCGTCCCATTGGGATGAGGCCTGCGGATAGAAGTTGTCGTAGTAATCGTCCGTGCCTGGATTGAGGTCCTTGGTGACGTGCCGCATCGCGCCGCGGCCGAGCAGCGGAGGGTCAGGCATCGTCAGCGGCCAGTTCAGCGGAAACACACTGCCCCAGCGGACAAGGGTTGCGGCCTGACGCACCACGTCCGGCTGAAGCCAGTTGACGGCGCCCACCTCATCGGACCGCCCGAAGTATCCCCAGGCCGTCCTTGGCGCATCGCCGTCCCCGACGCGGGGGAGCTCGCGGTACCTCGGGATCGCAGCCGTCGGGTTCACGAGCCAGGCGATCCCATCGCGTACACCTCGCCGGGAGTCGAGATCGACCTCGGACCGAGCGGCACACTGATGTCGGGGCCGCAGCCACAAGACTGCCGATGTACGAACTCCGCACGCAGGCGCACCCATTTCGGCGGCGCATCAGGGTGTTTGACCCGCCGCAGGAGCAACCGCATTGCTTCGCGACCCATCGCTACGCTCGGCTGAGACACCGCGGTGAGCGGAGAAGCGAGGACTCCCGCCCAGGGAGGGTCATCGAGCGACACGACAGCGATGTCCGACGGGATGTCCAGCCCGAGCATCCTGATCGCCTCTACGGTGCCGAGGGTCATGTCGTTGTTGGTCACCACCAGGGCGCTGGGCCGATCGGGCTTGCCCAGGGCCTCCGTCACGGCCAGCCTCGCCAGCTCGCGCCTGGAGCCTCCGGCGATCACGAGCCTGTCGTCGTACGGGATGCCGGCCACCTCGAGACCCGCCTGATAGCCCGCCAGGCGGTCCTCCGCGGTCGAGATCCCCCGCGTGCCCGCAACGATGCCGATCCGCCTGTGACCGATCTCCACGAGGTGGTCGACCATCACCTTGGCGGCCACATCGTTCAGGACGGTGACCTGGTCGACGCCGGCGGGGCCGGCACGATCGACCAGGACGAAGGGCTTCTTGGAATCCTTCAGGTTCTTCACGAGATCCGGGGGCGTCTGGCGCGTCAGACCGATGATGAAGCCATCGACCCGCTGCGCTCGAAGCTCGCGTAGCGCGGCCACCTCGCGGACTGGGTCTTCCCCGGTATTGACCATCAAGAGGCTCTGGCCGTTGGCTCTGGCCTCTGCTTCCACCCCGTCGATGAGCGCCGTGAAGAAGGGGTTGCGAATGTCGGGCACGACGAGGGCGACCGTCTGAGAACGGGCCGAACGAAGTGCCCGGGCAACGGCATCCGGCGTGTAGCCCGTCTCTTCGATGGCCGCGAGGACACGCCGACGCGTCTCATCAGCCACCGGTCGCGAACCGGTGACGACGTAGGAGGCCGTCGAGATGGACACACCCGCCTTGCGAGCCACGTCCACCAATCGCACCATCAGCGGACACCACCTCGAGCCGGACGTGTGAGGCCGCCGTCACGCAACCTCGCCAGCCCCTGTGACCTGGGCCAACGCCCTGCCGGTGCTCCCCGGGTCACGGCTCGCCCCGCATCGCCCGCGGTGCTGGCACCCCTAGCGTGTTCGCGCTCCATCCTCAGGCCTTCCCAGGGCTAGCTCGTGCACGATCCTTCGGGTGGACCGGAAGAGTTCACGGTACAGTACGTATCGTCGAGCGTACACGTCCCTGTTCCGTTCGTCGGGCTCAATGCGGTCAACCGTGTGCACCCACGGGTGCCCGCTCTGTGCACCTGCGTCCACGAGACCGACGGCGTTGGCCGCAAGGAAGGCGTCACCGTAGGAGGCTCCCATGAGCCTGTCGGGGATGTCCTGGGCCAGCCCGGTGACGTCCGAGACGATCTGGACCCACAGGCGACTCGCCGTTCCGCCACCGACGGCAGTGGCACGCCGTACCCTGGTACCGCATTCGGCCATTGCGTCGAGGTTGTGTCTGATCCCGAACGCCGTCGCCTCCAGAACCGCTCGATAGAGGTCTCCCCGCTCATGAGAGAGGCTGAGGCCGCTGATGACCCCCCGTGCCAGGGGATCATTGAACGGACTGCGCTCACCGCTGAAGTAGGGAAGAAGGAGCAGCCCGCGGGCTCCGGGCGGTGACTTCTCGGCCTCCCGAGAGAGTTGTGCGTGTGCATCGCCGGTGTCGGCGAAGGTCGCCTGCGGCAGCTCCTTCGCGAAGTGCTCGCGGAACCAGCTGGTGATTGAGCCGCTGGTGGACAGCGCAGAGGTCAGCACGAACTCGCCCGGGCCGGCACCACGAGTCATCCATAGGCCTGGTACCGGCCGGTAGTCGTCGGCGACGATCACGAGCGCCGAGGTGCTGCCGTAGGACACCATCAGGTCGCCGGGCTGCAGGACTCCGGCGCCAACGGCTTCTGCTGCCCCGTCCGTCGTGCCCCCGATCACGGGGGTTCCCATCGGGATCCCGGTAGACGCAGCAGCTTCCGCCGTGACGCACCCGACGATGTCGTTGGTCCAGCACAGATCGGGAAGGCTCTCGATCTTGACCTGATCACCCGCAAAGCGGAGATCCCAGCGCATTCGCCGAATGTCGTAGAACGGGGCGAAGTACGAGGCGTTGTGGTGGTCGATCGCGTACTCACCGGTGAGACGGAAGACGACGTACCCCGTCGACGTCATGAACCGAGCCGTTCTGGAGAAGACATCCGGCTCGTTCTCGAGCAGCCAGAGGATCTTGGGGCCAACCGCCTGGCTCGTCAGCCGTGCGCCGCTGAGGCGCCTGATGCCCGCCGCATGCTCGCGTTCGAGCCGAGCTGCCTGCTCGGAGGCCCGCCCGTCCACGCCATACAGGATGGCCGGTCGCAACGGATGGCCCTGATCATCGACTGGGAGCAGACAGGGCCCGATCGCACTGACGCCGACGGCAGCGATACGAATGTCCGCCGGCACCGATCCCATGAGGCGCCGGCTGATCCGCACGACGTCCCGCCACCAGACCTCGTCGGCGTCGTGTTCCATCTGCCCGGCCCGGGGAATCGAGACCCCGTGCTCGACCCCGGCTTCGGCGACGATGGAACCGTCCGGAAGGCAGACCACTCCTTTCGAACTGTAGGTCCCGATGTCGATGCCGATGACGGCGTCCCTGGATGTCACGTCCCTGACAGCTCCCTTCGTCCCTCGGCTCCCGGACGAGCATCGGGTTCGGCCAGCCCGGTCATGGGAGCCCCGCCCTGCCGGCCAGTGCTCAGGAGGAGAGCGTCCTTTCGGCGGCCCGAACGATGTCTTGTTCGCTGGGCAGATACTCGTCGATCAGGACCTGGCCGAACGGAATGGGCGACCAGGCTCCACCAAGGCGCTCGATGGGAGCATCCAGGTAGCCGAACGCCCGTTGGCCGACCGAGGCCGCGATCTCCGCGCCAAAGCCACCGAAGACGGGTGCTTCGTGAAGGGTGACCAGTCGGCCCGTGCGCACCACCGACTCGACGATGGTGTCCACGTCCAGCGGGATGATGCTCCTGACGTCGATCACCTCCGCTTCCGTCCCTTCTGCGGCCAGGGTCCTTGCCGCAGCCAGGGCTCGATCGACCATTGCGCCCGTGGCCGCAATGGTCACGTCCGTGCCCTCGCGACGAATCGCCGCCTTCCCGATTGGCACCAGGAACTCCTCGTCCGGGACATCCTCCTTCTTGCCGTACAGGTTCTTGTGTTCGAGAACGATGACCGGGTCGGGGGACCGGATCGCGGACTTGAGCAGGCCGAGGACGTCGTGCGGCGTCGATGGCTGGACGATCGTCAGGCCCGGGACGTTCATGAGCCAAGACTCGACGGATTGCGTGTGCTGTGCGCCCCAGCGCGCGCCGGCGCCGTACGACATCCGGACGACCATCGGCGCGGTGTATTCCCCGGCGGACAGGAAGCGCACCTTGGCTGCCGAGTTGACGATCCCATCCATGGCGATCGTCGTGAAGTCGGCGAACATGATCTCGAGAACCGGCCGCATGCCCATCATGGCCGCGCCAACGGCCACTCCGGCGAGGGCAGACTCGCTGATGGGGGTGTCGAAGACACGCTTGGGACCGAACTCGTCCAGGAGGCCCAGGGTTGCCTTGAACACCCCGCCGGGCTCGGCCACATCCTCGCCGAAAACGAAGACGCTCGAATCGCGTCGCATCTCCTCGCGGAGCGCACGCTGGACGGCCTCCCGATAGGCAATGGTGGTCATCGAGCTTCCTCGTTCCCGAACCCGGGCTCGGCGTAGACGTCTCGGTACAGCTCCGCGGAATCGGGTAGCGGGCTGTCGATCGCGAACTGGACGGCCTCCTCGACGTCCTGGTCGACTGAGGCCCTGATGCCCTCCAGCACACCGTCGCCGAGGAGACCGCGGCGGTCAAGCTCGCCCCGGAACAGCTCGATTGGATCGCGCTTGAGCCAAGCCTCGACCTCGGCCGGATCGCGGCCCTCCGTCGGCGCGTGGCTGGAGGAGTGACCGCGCTGGCGGTACGTCATGCATTCGATGAGCGTCGGACCTTCGCCCAGCCTCGCCCGTTCAGCGGCCTCCGATACGGTGTCGAACACCGCGAGGATGTCGTTGCCATCGACCGCCAGACCGCCAAAGCCGTAGCCCTCCGCGCGAGCGGCAAGGCTCTGGCCGGCGAAATGCTTGGCAATCGGCGTGAACTCGGCGTAGAGGTTGTTCTCGATGATGTAGACGACCGGCAACTTCATCACGCCCGCGAAGTTGAGGGCTTCGTGGAAGTCGCCTCGCTGTGCCGTACCGTCACCGAAGAAGCAGACGGATACTCGATCCTCGCCGCGGAGTTGAAAGGCCAGGGCCGCGCCCGTCGCGACGGGAATGGAGGCGCCCACGATGGCGCTTCCCAGCAGGATGCCGCCTTCGGGCCGTCCCATGTGATGCGCCGTTGCCTTGCCGTTGGCTGCCCCGGTCGCCTTGCCGAGCATCCCTGCGAGGAACTGCCGAACGGGCACTCCGCGAACGAGGAACGCAGCGCGAGTGCGCAGCGATGGCGCCACGACATCACTGGGACGTAGGGCGTAGCAGGCTCCGACGCCAATCGCCTCCTGGCCCTGGCTCCCATGGAGCGACTCGACCACGAGTCCCTTGCTCCAGAGCTCCTGGGCCCGATCCTCGTATGCACGAGTGAGCAGCATCCAGCGGTACATATCCAGCAGCTGGGTTCCTGTGAGCCCGTCGGACGGTCTCACGCGCATCTCGGCTCCCGGTCCGGTCGTGTTCGTCATCACCTGGATGTCTCTGTCTCCACGTCCTGGAGTCGCCGCTTGACGGCCGCCAGGAACTTGACTGCGGTCCCACCGTCGACGACGCGATGGTCGTAGCTCAGGCAGAGGTACATGACCTTTCCAGGCACGATCTGACCGTCCCTGAGGACCGGGACGTCGGCCACGCGACCCATGCCTAGGATGGCGACCTCCGGAACGTTGATGATCGGGGTGAAGAGGAGCGATCCGAACGAGCCGGAGTTGGTCAGGGTGAAGGAGGCGCCCGACAGGTCGGCGGGCTGGATCTTGCCGTCCCTTGCCAGCACGGCCAGTCGCCCGACCTCCTCCTCGATGGCCTGCGGCGTCATGCGCTGCGCGTCGCGGACAACCGGAACGACCAGTCCTGCGTCCAGAGCCACCGCGACCCCGAGGTTGACCGTCCGGTACTGGCGGATCTGGTCATCGACGAAGGTTGCGTTGAGGTCCGGGAACTCGGGCAGCGACTGGGCCACGGCCCACGCGACATATGTGGTGTAGGACAGGCCAGTCGCGACGCGAACGCGGGCCACCGCATCCATCGCGACATCGATGACGGTGGTCACGTCGGCCGCGGTCCGCCGGCTCAGCGCCATCCGATCGGCAATCCGACGGCGCATCCCATCGAGCGCGACGGTCTTCACATCGTCGGATCCCTGGGGGAGCGCAGCGCCCTGCTCAGCGTACGCGCGGACGTCCGCCTCGCTGATCAGCCCGCCGGCGCCCGTGCCGGCGACGTGCGCCAGATCGACGCCAAGCTCGCGGGCGACGCGCTTGGCCGCCGGCGAGGCGGGGTGACGCTCCGGCTGACGTGTGCGAAGCTGCGATGTCGCATCCGCGCTCGCGGCCGGCTGGAACGCGGCCGGGGGCGTCGCCTGCGAGGCGTTTGCGGCACCTGTGGTCGCCGCCTCCAAAGCCTCTCCAGCCGCGCCGATGACGGCAAGCGGCGCGCCGATGGGGGCATCGGTTCCCACCGCCGCCACGATGCGAAGGAGGATGCCGCTCTCCGGGGCCTCGACGTCTACGTTTGCCTTGTCCGTCTCAACGACCACGATCGCTTCACCACGCTCGACCCGGTCACCTTCCTTCTTGAGCCATTCGACGATCGTGCCTGACTCCATGTCTTGAGACAGGCGCGGCATGGTCAGCTGCGCGGACAACGCCATTCTCCAGTGGAACCATTCGCGAAACGTTTCGCCCAGTATAGTGTCTGCCGTCAATGAACGCTCAGGGGTTCCACCGCTCGTCAGGCTGCTACGCGTTGATCGATTGGCCGGACACAGCCATCGCAGCCTCTGCGAGCGCCTCCGAGAGCGATGGGTGAGGGTGGACCGTATGCGCGAGCACGGATGCATCCGCCGCGAGGATGAGGGCCAGTGCGCCCTCGGAGACCAGATCCGTCACGTGCGGCCCGATGAGGTGGACGCCCAGCACCTGGTCGGTGGCCGTGCTCGAGAGGATCTTCGCGAACCCCTCGTGATCGCCGCCGATGACGGCTTTCGCGCTGGCCAGCCAGGGGAACCGGCCGGACACATAGGGCACCCCGTCCCGCTTCAGCTCCTCTTCGGTTCGACCGACCGACGCGATCTGGGGCCGGCAGTACGTGGCCCGCGGCATGACGTTGTAGTCCACCGGCTGGGGAGCAAGGCCGGCAATGGTCTCGACGGCTACGATCCCCTCGTGTGCAGCGGCGTGGGCCAGCAGCAAGCCACCGACCATGTCTCCGATGGCAAAGACGTGCTCCTCGTGAGTGCGCATCAGGGGATCCACCTTGACGACGCCGGCCACCACCTCGACATCCGTGCTTTCGAGGCCGATCCCCGAGGTGTTGGCCGCGCGACCCGTAGCCACGAGCATCCGCTCGGCATGCAGTTCCCGCCGTTCTCCGCCCGACGCCGAGTCGACCATGACGGTCACACCGGCTTCATTCGCAACCAGCGACGCTGTATCCAGACGGGCGTTGGTGACGACCGTGATCCCGCGCCGCCGGAAGGACCGTTCCAGCGTCCTGCCGACCTCGGCATCCTCGAGCGGAACCAGCGACGGCAGGTACTCGACCAGCGTCACCTCCGTGCCCAGGTCGCGGTAGAAGGACGCGAACTCGACGCCGACCGCACCCGCCCCGACGACGATCAGGCTGCTCGGCACCCTGTCGCTGGCCACGATATCGTCGCTGGTCATCACGACACGTCCGTCGGGCTCGATGCCCGGCAGACTGCGCGGACGGCTGCCGGTTGCCAGGATCACGTTGACGGCCTTCAGGAGCCGCTCTCCGCCTTCGTGGCCGTCGTCAAGGGAAACCCTGACGGAGGTCGGGCCCTCCAGCCTGCCGATCCCGTGGATCAGCTCGACGTGGTTCTTGCGGACGAGGCTGAGCAGGCCGCCGGTCAGCCGCTTCACGATCTCGGACCGTCGCGCCGCGATGGCGATCATGTCCGCGCCGACGTCGCCCGCGCGGAGGCCGAAGGTCGCCGCGTCGCGCATTCGCGCGAGGAGATCTGCGGATTCGAGCATGACCTTGGTCGGAATGCAGCCCCGGTGGAGGCAGGTCCCCCCGATCGCCCCGGCCTCGACGAGTGCGGTACGCAGGCCGAGCTGGGATGCCCGGAAGGCAGCCGTGTACCCTCCGGTTCCCCCGCCGAGCACGACAAGGTCGAAGGTGTCCGACGGCGCATCCATGCGAGCTCGAATGACCTCCAAAGGTTTCGCGAATCGATTAGCATCGTAGCTTGTCGGAGGCCGATCATGCGGCACCTGGCGTCAGCGTGATCGATCGGGACCGCCAATCCTTCGTCTCGAGACGTTCTAGGACCTGGCAACCGCCGCTGAAGGGATTCGCGCCGCGCGACTTGCACGGTCGACAGGAGCAGATGGAGAGAAGCAGGGACATGCAACTCCCCTTGGAAGGGATCAGGGTTCTCGACGTCAGCCGCGTCCTGGCCGGACCGTTCTGCTCCATGCTGCTCGGCGACATGGGTGCCGATGTCGTCAAGGTTGAGCGCGTTGGACGCGGCGATGACAGCAGATCCGTAGGCGAGACGATCGCTGGCGAGAGCACCTATTTCATGGTGATGAACCGCAACAAGCGCGGCGTAACCCTCGACTTCCGCGACCCGGAGGGCCTCGAGCTGCTGAAGCGGCTCGCGAGTCAAGCGGATGTCCTTGTCGAGAACTTCCGCGCCGGCACGATGGACGCCATGGGCCTGGGCTGGGAGACGCTTCACGAGCTCAACCCCCGCCTGATCATGGCCAGCATCTCGGGGTTCGGACAGAGCGGGCCATATGTCGACTATGCCGCATTCGACATGATCATCCAGGCCATGAGCGGGATGATGGACATGACCGGCGAGCCGGATCGCCCGCCAGTGACCACGGGCACATTCCTCGTGGACTACGCGACCGGGCTGTACTCGGCGTTCGGTATCCTCGGCGCCCTTCGGGCGCGGGATCAGACGGGCCGTGGGCAGCACCTCGACATGGCGCTGCTTGATACCGCGTTCTCATTCTTGGTCACCGCCATCCCCGACTGGATGCTTCTCCACAAGACGATGCAGCGCCGCGGGAACCGGGACCGCTACTGTGCGCCGACCAACCTGTTCACCTCCAAGGACGATCGCTACGTCTTCGTGGCAGCGGCAACGGACGGCCTCTTCCCGCGTCTCGCCAAGGTGATCGGGCGCGAGGACATGCTCACGGATCCGCGCTACTCCACGAACGTGGAGCGAATGATGCGGATCGAGGAGACCGAGGAGATCCTGGGCGACTGGGTCGCGGAGCGAACCGCGGACGAGGTCGTCTCGTTGATTCGCGGCGCGGGCCTCCCATGCGCGAAGGTGGCCACGATCGATGAGGTCGTCGAGGACCCGCAGCTCCGCCACCGCGACATGCTGGTGGAGATCGACCATCCCACCGTCGGCAAGCTCCCGATGCATGGCCTGAACGTCCACTTCTCGGAGACGAGAGAGACCATTCGCCGGGCTCCGCCGCTTCTCGGGCAGCACAACGAAGAGGTCTACGGGGAGTGGCTCGGGATGAGCCGCGAGGAGGTTGCGCGACTCGAAGAGCGGGGCGTGATCTGACGCCGGGACCCGGCTCGCGCGCGAGGGGCACGTCGGCCGGAACAAGCGCCGGACGAGACACAGCGAAAGGTCATGGGACATGAAGAGCAAGCTCGTGAACATGGCCGAGGCCGCCGACCTCGTGCCCTCCGGTAGCTCGATCGCGATCGGCGGCAGCATCATCCGGCGCTCGCCGGTCGCCCTGATCCGGGAGCTGATCCGGCAAGGCAAGAAGGAGTTCACCGTCCTCGCGTACCCGGCCGGGTTCACGACCGACATGCTGGCCGGGGCTGGTGCCCTCAAGCGCGTGGAGGCGGTCTATGAGGGCCTCTTCCAGTTCGGCTTCTCGTACAACTTCCGCCGGGGCGTGGAGGCCGGCCTGATCGACATCCGCGACTTCTCCGAGGTCGCGATGGCGGCCCGGTTCCGCGCCGCCGCAGCCGGCCTGCCGTTCATGCCCACCGACGCTCTCCTGGGCACGGGCATGGCTGCCTACAACCCCGAACAGATCCGTGAGATCACCTGCCCGTTCACCGGTCGCAAGCTGCACGCGGTCGAGCCCGCCAGCCCGGACTTCACGCTGCTGCACGGCTATGTCGGGGATGAGTACGGCAACGTCCAGTTCCCCTTGGTGCGTGACGCCGATGACCTCGATCCCGTCATGGCCAAGGGCGCCAACCGACTGATCGTGACGGTCGAGAAGATCGTGCCTCACGCGGAGATCGTGCGGAATCCGAACCTCACCTACATCCCGCACACCTGGGTTGAGGCGATCGTGGAGGCGCCGTTCGGCGCGCACCCGCTGAGCTGCGACGGCTACTACGACGAGGACGAGGAGCACATGCACTACTACCAGGCATGCTCCAAGCCGGGGAACTTCGCAGAATACGCCGACCGCTACATCTACGGCCCCAAGGACCACTGGGAGTACCTGGCCGCCGCCCTTACCCCCGAGCGCATCTTCGCGCTCTCCGTGCGCTAGGAGTCCGAGTGATGGCATACGCCGGCGACTACACGCTCAACGAGCTCATGGTGGTGGCCGCGTCGCGCGAGCTCCGGGACGGCGACCTCATCTTCATCGGCGTCGGAACCGCGGGCCGTGCGTTCACGATGGCCGTGGGCATCCCGATCGCCGCCGCCCGCCTCGCCCAGGAAACCCACGCCCCCAACCTGGCGATCTACTGGAACAACCTGCTCAGCCCCGAGCTCGACCAGATCCCGCCCCGGCTCACCCAGCACCACTTGACCACTTGGCCGACATCGGCGCAGCTCCACAACTGCAGCGACAAGAACGACATGCTCTCGCGGCGGATGTTCGACGTCTCGTTCGACTCGGCGCCGCAGATCGACCGGTTCGGCAACCTCAACATCACGGCCATCGGCGACTACCGACGGCCCACCACCCGGCTCATCGGGTGCCTGGCCCAGACGGACCACTTCGCGTACGTGGACCGGCCGATCGTCCTAACGGACCTCAAGAAGCGCACCTTCGTGGAGAAGGTCGACTTCATCACCAGCGTCGGCCACCTCGACGGCGGCAACTCGCGGGTGGAGGCCGGGCTTCATCCTGGGGGACCGTGGCGGGTCATCACCGACCGGGCGATTTTCGGCTTCCACGAGACCTCCAAGGAAATGCAGATCCTGTCGATCCACGCAGGCGTCACGCTCGACGACGTGCTCGCCGAGATGAGCTTCCGGCCGCTCGTCCCGGACCCCGTCCCGGTCACCGAGCTGCCGACGGTCGACCAGATCAGCCTCATCCGCGAGGCCATCGACCCGCGCAAGATCCTGCTGGTGGCCTGACCGACCGCGATCCTACCCTCCAGTAGCATGCGAGCGACGGGCCTCCTCGGCTCGACCGGAAAGGGCCCCCACGCATGACGGGACCCACGGAGCCCACGATGGCGGTCACGCAGCCCCTGCAGGACGTGAAGGTCCTGGACCTCTCCCGCTTCATCGCCGGGCCGCATTGCGCCGCGCTCCTTGCCGACATGGGCGCCGATGTGATCAAGGTGGAGCGACCTGGGGGCGAGGACAGCCGCCGGACCGCGCCGTTCTACCGGGGCCAGGCGGTGTACACGCTCGCTTTCAACCGCAACAAGCGTGCGGTCACGCTCGACACCCGCTCGCGGGAGGGGAAGGCGATCCTCCGGCGGCTCGTAGAGTGGTCCGACGTGGTCGTGGAGAACTACCGGCCCGGGACCATGGAGCGGATGGGCTTCGGGTTCGCCGAGCTGCAGCGAATCAACCCGCGCGTGATCCTGACGTCCATCTCGGGCATGGGCCAAACCGGTCCCGACCACGACGCTGCAATGTTCGACTCCGTCGCCCAGGCCAAATCCGGGCTGATGGCCCGCAACGGCCCGTCACCCGACGAGCCCGAGCTGGTCGGCACCTACATCGGGGACTACCTCACCGCCGTGTACGGCGCCCTGGGCACGATGTTCGCGCTCTACGCCCGCGAGCGGACGGGCGCCGGGCAGCAGGTCGACGTCGCCCTGCTCGACTCGCTGTTCGGCAGTCTCGGCACCTTCGCGCTGCAGCAGGTGCTCCTCGGCCAGCCGCTGATCAGGGATGGCAACCGCGATCTGCATGCGGCACCCGGGAACATGTTTGCGGCGCGCGACGGCAAGGTGTACGTCCACGCGGGCACAGATCCCCTGTTCGCCCGGTTCGCTCGGATCCTCGGCCGCCCCGAACTGGTGGATGATCCCCGGTTCCGGTCCACCGCCGACCGGATGGCGCACATCGAGGAGGCCGAGGCCCTCGTCGCCGCGTGGGTGGCGCAGCGCGACGCCGTCGCCGTAGAACGCGAGCTGAGCGAGGGCGGCATCCCCTGCAGCCGGGTCCTGGACATGGCCGATGCCGTGTCGCATCCCCAGCTGCGAGCTCGCGAGATGCTCGTTACCGTGGCCCACCCCGAGTTGGGCGAGGTCGTGGTCCCCGGCATCCCCGTGAAGCTGAGCGCAACGCCCGGCTCGGTGAGGATGGCGCCGCCGGCGGTCGGCCAGCACAACCGTGATGTCTACTGCGGCCTGCTTGGCCTGTCGGACGAGGAGTTCGATAACCTGCGCCGCGATGCCGTGATCTGACTACGCCAATCAGGCAGGACCCCGCGAGGGGGCCGGCCAGAGCAGGCAGCCCCGGACAGGAGCGATCGATGACCCAGGATCCCTTGTTCTCAGTCGAAGGCAAGATCGTGGTCGTGACCGGTGGTCTCGGCCAGATCGGCTCCGAGATGGTCAAGGCGCTGCACGAGCGGGACGCGCGCGTCGCCATCCTCTCCCGAAGCGCGTCCGTCGCCTCAGCCCGCGAGTCGCTCGGCGATCTCGCTGCCAGCGAGCGGGTCTCGCTGCATGCCGCCGACATCACGGACAAGTCCTCGATCAACCACGCACTCGACGAGCTCGAGGTGAAGTGGGGCGTCCCCGACGCGCTCATCAACAACGCCGGCCTCGATACGCAGCCCAGCGCCCCGCCCGAGGTCTCCGGGCCCTTCGAGGATTTCCCGGAGACAATCTTCCGCGAGGTCGTGGAGGTGAACCTCGTCGGCACCTTCCTGATGATCCAGGCGGTCGGTGCGCGCATGCGGAAGGCGGACAAGCCCGGGTCGATCGTGAACGTGGGCTCGATCTACGGCATGGTCTCGCCGGTGCAGGACATCTACGCCTACCGGAAGGAGCGGACCGGCGTCCCGTTCATCAAGCCAGTCGCCTACAGCGCGGCCAAGTCTGGGATCTACAACCTGACGCGCTACTGCGCCACGTACTGGGGCCGCGACGGGATCCGCGTGAACACGCTCACGCCGTCAGGGGTGGAGCGGGACACGCAGGATGCGACGTTCAAGGCCAATTACACGGCCCGGATCCCGATCGGACGGATGGCACGCGCGGACGACTTCAACGGCGCGATCGTCTTCCTGGTCTCGGCCGCGTCCACGTACATGACGGGCTCGAACCTGATCGTGGATGGGGGTTGGACAGCCTGGTAGCGGGCGAGCTGGAGCAAGACGTTCGGGATCGAGTCTCCCCGACGGCACGTGGCCTCGGAGCGCGTCCGCCATGGATCCGACCCGCTTATCGGCCGACGGTCGCCATGATCGCGTCGATCTCCTTCGCGGCCTCCGGCGGGTAGGGGGCCAAGGGCGGACTGACGCGCTCGGTCGCGAAGATCCGTTGCCGTACCAGGGTGTGCTTGAGCGCGCCCAGTTGCGAGGCGTGCAGGCCAAGGCCGTAGTTCAAGCCGATGTTCAGGATCGAGGAGACTACCGCCACGTCCTGCTGACATCGCTCGACCTCGGCCTCGTCCCCGCGCCGGAACGCGTCCCACAGCCTCGTGAACAGGTCCGCGCTGACGTTGCCGATGCCCGGCACGATCCCGTCGGCTCCGCCGCGCAGCCAGTCGGCCGCGCCGCGGTCCGACCCGCACATCAGCGACTTGCCCGTCCGGTCGCCGATCTCACGCAGAACCCTGAGGAACTCGTTCATCTCGCCGGACGTGTCCTTGAGGCCCACGATGACGTTCCGGCGCAGTAGCTCGATCGTGACATCGGCCGCGAGCTTGCGGCCGACGTTGCCCGGGATGTCGTAGGCCACGAGCGGGAATGGGCTCGCGGCCGCCACCCGCTCGAAGTGGGTTACCGTCTCGGCGTCGCTCACGTTCGCGTAGAACGGGCTGGTCACGACGATGGCGTCGATCCGGAAGGCAGAGATCCAACGGACCTGCTCGATGACGCGGGCCGTGGAGGCGGCAACCGCTCCGGCGAGGACGGGGACGGCCCCGGCCACGGCGCCGACGACGATGTCGAGGACCTTCCTGCGTGACTCGTCGATCAGGTAGATCGCCTCCCCGCTCGAGCCGAGCACGAACAGCCCGTGGACCCCGTCGTCGAGCTGCCGACGGACGAGCCGTTCCAGGCTTCGGGCATCGACCTCCCCATTCTCGTCCAAGGGGGTGCAGAGAGGCGGGATGATCCCCCTTAGTGCCGTCATGTTGGTCCTTCCTCGGTCGGCTACGGGACGCGGTGCTTCTCGAAGTACTCGCGATCCCAGTCAAGTCCGTGGCCCGGCAGGCCGGGCGGCGTCATGTGGCCGTCGACGACCTTGATCGGGTTGCGCAGCGCGTGCAGCGCGCTGAGCGATCCGCCGTCGGTGTCCTCGGCGATGTAGGCGTTCGGCAGCGCGCACAGAACCTGGGCCGAAAGTTCAAGCATGAAGTGCGGAGCCATGGGCCGGTTGAAGGCCTGGGCGAGGGCCGCGATCTCCATGTAGGGTGTGATGCCCCCGACGCGGACGAGGTCCGCCTGCACGTAGTCCACCGCGTTCTGGACCAAGTAGTCGCGGAACTGGTAGATGGTGTACACGTTCTCGCCGATGCCGATCGGCGTGTCGATCATGCGCCGCAGAGCGGCATGGCCCGGGATGTCATCCGATACCAGCGGCTCCTCCACCCAGGTCAGGTCGAGGTGGCGCAGGGGGTTGATCCGCCTGGCCGCGTACTCCAGGCCCCAACCCTGGTTGGCATCCGTCATGAGCGGGAGATGACCGATCACCTCGCGGATCTTCGTCAGCCGTTCGATGTCCTCGGCCACGTCCGGCTTGCCGATCTTGACCTTGTAGGCGCGGTAGCCGGCCTCGTACCAGCCTCGGACCTGGTCGAGCAACTCGGACTCCGACAACCCCAGGTTGATGCCGCTCGCGTAGACGGGGATCGTCTCGCGCACCTTGCCCAGGAGCTCGACGAGCGACAGCTTCCGATCACGACCCACGAGGTCCCAGAGCGCGATATCGACCGCGCCGAGAGCGTGGGTGGTGACGCCTGCACCTCCCAGGTCGTGCAGGAAGTGCCACGCCTCGTGCCAGAGAGCGCGCGGCGAGATCTCCTTGCCGACAAGGAGCGGAGTGAGGCTGTGCCTGATCACCGCCTCGATGGTTCTGCCGCCGTCGCCAGAGGTGTGGCTGATCCCGGTCCCGGTGACGCCCGTGTCGGACTTGATCTCGACGAAGACCAGCTCGATGTGCGTGACGTGGTGGATCGTGTCGCGCCAGTCGTGATCGAGCAGCGGCAGGCGCGTGACCATCGTTTCGATCGATTCGATTCTCATGTCGAGGCGGCCTCTCGTCGGTGGTTGGATGGCAGGTGATCGAGTCGAACGCGGACGGCGCTCAGCCCTTGACCGCGCCGGAGGACAGGCCCGCGATGAGACCCTTCTGGGCATACATGAAGCCGATCAGGATCGGGATCGCGGCCAGCACGCCGCCGGCGGTCAGGAACTCCCAGCGAATCAGGTTCTCACCCACGAAGAGGCTCAACCCAACCGGCATCGTCCGAGTGTCATTGCTGAACGTGAAGGTCAGCGCGAAGAGGAACTCGTTCCAGGAATAGATGAACGCGTAGGTCGCGGCGGCGGTGATTCCCGGACGGGAGAGCGGCAGGATGACGTGCCTGAATGCCTGCCACCTGGAGCAGCCATCCACGTAGGCCGCCTCTTCGATCTCCCTTGGGATCTGATCGACGAATCCCTTGATCAGCCAGGTGCTGAACGCCATCGCGAACGCGGAGTCGACGAGGATCAGGCCGATCTTGTTGTCGATGAGCCCGATGGTCTTGAGCTCGACGTACAGCGGGACGATCAGCAGGATGCTCGGAAAGAGCTGCATGAACAGGACCCCGGCCAGCACGGCGCTGCGCCCCCGGAACCGGTAGCGCGACAGCGCGGTCCCGGCCAGGAGCGCGCACGCGACGGTCAGCACAACCGTGCCGATCGCGACCTCGATGCTGTTGAGCAGGTACTGGAAAAAGGGGGTCTTCGTCAGCAAGGACGGGAACGCGTCGAGCGTCGGATGCTCCGGGAAGATGGTGATGGTCGCCAATTCGCCGGGCGGCGTGATGGACGTGATGAACATCCACACGTAGGGGCCGAGCACTCCTACCAGCCACGCGGCGATGAGGAAGTAGATCGGCCTGATCCCGCTGAGCCAGGACGAGGTGCCGGCCCTGGCGCGAGCGTCGGTGGCGGCGATCACGCGATGTCGCTCTTTCGGATCTGGCGCATGTAGAAGACCACCAGGATCGCGAGGACCGCCGCCTGCGCGACCGCCAGGGCCGCGCCGAGCCCGAAGTTCATGCCGCGATATGCGGTCTGGTAGGCATCGAGCGGGACCGTCAGCGAGGCGTTCGCCGGACCGCCATTGGTCAGGATCAGGATCAGGTCGAAGAAGTTGGCGGTCCAGATGAGGCGCAGGGTTGTGGTGATCATCACCGCGGGCAGGATCAGCGGGAGCACCACCCGCCAGAACGTGTTCCACGCGTTCGCGCCGTCGATCCTGGCCGCCTCGACGAGCTCATACGGCACGGACTGCAGCGCCGCAAGGATCATCACCGCGAAGAACGGGATGCCGAACCAGACGTCGATGAAGATCAGGGTGGGGAGCGCCGTCGTCGTGTCGGACAGCCATGGCTGCGCGCCGAGGCCTATCGCCTCGAACAGGCGATTGGCTATACCGAGGTTCGGATCGAGGATCCACATCCACATGAGCGCGATGAGGACGCTGGGTGTGGCCCACGGCAGGAGGACCAAGCCGCGGATGAGGCCGCGCAGCTTGATCCTCTGGTTCAGCAACAGGGCGCCGATCATCCCGAAGACGAGCTGGAAGAAGACGGCGCCGAACGTCCACCAGAGCGAGTTGACCAAGGCGGCGTAGAAGACCGGGTCCGCCACCATCCTGGCGAAGTTGTCCAGGCCGATGAAGGTCTGCGCCTTCAGGTTCAGGAGATTGGTGGACGTGAACGACAGGTACACGGCGTTGATCGCCGGGTAGATCATGAAGCCGACCAGGATCACGAGCGCCGGGGCAAGCATGATCCAGTGGACAGGCAGGCTCAGCCGTCGCGTGTTCCTCATGTCAACTGGCCGACGTGGTTCGTCCGTGTGACTGCATGCGCCACGAGGCTTCAGCCTCCATCTGCATGTCTGCTCCGGCGCGGGCTCGGCGCGCGCCGGAGCAGCTTGGTCGACCGACCGGGCTCGGAGAGCCTAGCCTGCCTTGTCTTACTGGCCGGTGCTGAGGGTGTTGGCGACACCCTCGACGACGGCGTCGGCGGTGTTCTTCCCGGTCAGCGCGCCTTGGAACAGTGGCTGCCAGGTCTTCTGGGCCGCGACGGTCGAGCCGGGGATGGCCGGCCAGGCGGTGACGGCGTTGGCCGCGGCCTGGATCGAGATCTGCATGTACTTGTTGCTCTGGAACTGCGGGTCAGTCGCGACGGAGGTGACCACGGGCAGGTAACCGTTGGTCGACTTGGTGATCGCGAGCTGGGCGGTCGTCTCGGCGAGGAAGGAGATCCACTTGAATGCGGCTTCCTTCTTCGTGCTGGCGGCGAGCACCGCGTTGGCGTTCATCGTGCCCATGTAGGTGGTCTTGGTCGGGTCGCCGGTGGCAGACGGGATCAGGGCCACGCCGGTCTTCGCGGAATCCCACGCATCGAGGGTCTTGGCGAGCCCGAGGTGGTTGATGATCATCGCCGCGGTGCCGGCCTGGAAGTTGGCCGAAATCTGGGCATAGCCGTCGTTGATGGCGCCCGGGTTGGTGGAGTCGGGGTAGGTCGAGATGTAAAGCTGATTCGACTTCTTCGCGGCGTCGCTGTTGAAAGCGACGGCGCCGCTCGAGTCGAGGAACTGCGCGCCACCGGCTACGAGGAAGGCGGCCCACTGGTCCTGGCCGTTGGGGCCGCCGCGGATGTCGAACCCGTATGCCTTGTCGGCAGGATGGGTCAGAGCCTTGGCGGCCGCGACGAACTCTTCCTGGGTCTTCGGGACCGCGACGCCGTACTTCTCGAAGAGGTCGGTGCGGTAATACATGTAGAACATGAGGAACTTGTTTGGCATCGAGTAGATCTTGCCGTCAGGTCCCTTGTCGAAAGCCCACATGCTCGGGATGACGTCTGCCTTGCCGGGCCAGGCGTCGATCATGGAATCCAGCGGCTCCAGGACGTTGGCCTGGATCAACTGGCCGAACATGTTCGTGTTGAGGTGGGTGGCGTCGGGCGCGTTGCCGGCGGCAATCGCGTTGACCAGGCTTTGGTAGAAGTTCGGCTGGGCGATCGACGACTGGATGTTGACGTGGATCCCGTACAGCTGCTCGAACTGATTCGCCGCGTTCTGGATGGTCTGGTCAGTGACGTCGTCCTGCCAGTACCAATAGTTGATGCTGGTGACCTTGGTCGGCTCCGAGGCCGGAGCCGACGACTCGGCCGGGGCCGAGGTCGAACCGGACGCGGGCGCCGCGGTCGGGGTCGAGCTTGAGCTTGAGCTTGAGCATCCTGCGACCGCGAGCACCACGGCCATCGCGGCGAGAGCCTTGCCTGTTCGAAGGTGCATATTCTCCTCCTTGCGTCTAGGGATAAGCCGTCTTGCGAGCGATGAGGGCCAGACGACCAGTGAGCTGGCAATGCTCGGAGATCAGGCTGGACACACCTCCTTCGAAGAACCGTCTATCGCGTGCAGGCTTGGCCGGGCCCGAATACGACACGTCGGGGCGAGACGCCCGGACGCGGGCGGGAAGGCCAGTTCGGGCCGGTTCGGACCGGTTCGCCGCGCTCGCGAAATCGGCCGTCTATGAAGATGGATCGAGCGCGACCGAGGGCGACGCATCGCCCGCTCGACGGAGGAGCTACCGGGACGAGCGATGCCGCCGAGGCCGGAGGGACGCACTGGCCGCGCTGGGATCCGGATGACCACAAACGCTTCGCGAAACGTTCCACAACCGGAGCTTATCCTAGCGTGTCAACGTACAGAGGGGGCCGTGCCCAGGAGATCCGTGCCCACGCGGATGGCGCGGGCGACACCCACGAGCGAGGCCCGTCGCCGGTGCGCCCGAGACGCTTGTGAGTCACTGCGCTCGCTCCTGCCGTGTAGCCGGGAACCACGTCTTCTGCGTCGGAAAAGTGAGAAACCGATTGCTGGCTGGAGGATACCGAGCATCTGTTGCCTTCGTCAAGGGGCGAGAAATCCATTTCTCACCCAACGTCATGGCGCCCTGCGGCGAAGACGCTGCAAGGGCGTTTGAGAGCGGGGGCAGGCGCGACCGCCTCCGCAACAATGACGGACCGAGCAGGGCCGCGGCAGCAATCCGGCATGCCGACAGATCGTCAGGGCGCAGGGCGCACCCCGAGCCCAGAACCCCGAGCTCAGACCTGGCTTCGGTCCACCGTTCGGAAGCTGTGTTCGATGTACGCCCTCGCATCGGCAGCCTGCTCGGGTGCCACGTCCTGGACGATGACCGGGACGGCCAGGCCCAGGCGTCGGTACAGGGATCCCACATGCCGGTAGTCGATGACTCCGTTGCCGAGGAGGGTGGCGGACCACGGCACGAGGTCCTTCGCATGCAGGCAGATAATCCGCTGGGCCAGCGCCTTGAACGACCGCTCAAGGACCTCGTGATGGACGTCCGTCGGCAGACCGGCCAGGAGATTGGCGGAATCGGCGATGATCCCGACGGCGTCCGCGTCCGACCCGAGCTCGGAGTAGAGGCGGAGGGCAGCCGTGGCGTCGCTCACCACGTTGCCTCGCTCGGGCTCGACGCCAAGAACGACACCGACATCGATGGCGGCGGCAATGAGCGCATCGAGCTCGGCGCGCATGTCACGCCATGCTGCTTTGCTCGCGTTGTCCGGGTGGAACGCCCACATGTTCTCGGGGTTCCTGCTGCCTGTGCAGAGAGTGACTGCGGACGCCCCGAAACCCCGGGCATGGCGGATCAGCTCGATCGCCGCGGCCGTTTCGGCCTTCCTCACGGAGGCGTCGGGGTGGGCCATGTTGTATGAGCACGACACACCCCAGCAGGAGACACCCGCGGCGGCGAAATCGGCGCGCACCCTCTCCGGGTCTATTCCCGTCCAGCCGTCCGGTGCGGGGATCGTCGGCAGGCCGATCGAGCGCAGGTTGAGCTGGGCCACCGTGTAGCCGGCCCCCGCGATCGAGCGCGCCACGTCGGCGGCCGGGCCGACAGGAAAGACGCGCGCGAAGATTCCCAATTGCCGGGCATTCATGCCAACACCACGCGGCGGCCCTCGAGAGCACAGCTCTCCGCCACCGCCTCGATGAACCGCACGGCGGCGACACCGTCCTCCGGCGATGGGTTCGTGGGCACGTCCTCCAGGACCGCTCGGGCAAAGGCCTCGACCTGCCGCTTGTAGGGGTTGGTATCCGCAAAGTGGGGCCTCTGGGCGACCCTCTCGGCCTCGACGTACAACTCGACGGAGCTGCCGAGCTTCGTGAACACATACGGCGACCTAATGCGGATGTGACCGAGCTCGCCGTGGATGTCGAACCCCTCGGCCCACTCGCTGTGCACGCTCGCCGAGATCTCGAAGGAGGCAAGTCCGCCGCTGCCGCCCAGGCCGGCTGTACCGTGCCACGAGTAGTCGCCGGCAAGCGAAGCTGCGTGCGCGCTGACCCATCCGAGATCGCCGCCGAGATGCCGCATGAGATCGAAGACATGCGCACCGTGCGTCGCCAGGCGGTAGTCCGCGGCGTCGGCCTTGAACGATTCCTCGATCGTGCGGACGCTCCCGTCCTCCACGACGGCCGGGAACAGCGTGTCAAGGATCGCGGCTCGCGATCCTTTCATCACGCGATACCACGTCACCATGCTCAGGATCGGGCCGATGCGAACCAGGTTCGCCTTGGCATACTCGACTCCCGGGTCATGCCGTTTCATGGTCCCCGTCTGGAGCTTCACGCCGCGTGCTGCCGCGGCATCGACGAGCTGGCGAGCTTCGGCCGAGGTTGGTGCGAGTGGCTTCTCCAGGAGGACATGCTTGCCCGCCGCGATCGCCTTGAGACCGAGCGCGAGATGGAGCCTGTCCGGTGCCGCGATCAGGACCGCGTCGATGTCCTGTCCCAGCAGTTCGTCCGTGTCGGTGAAGGAGGCGACACCATACTGCGCGCCTACCATCGTTGCGAGCCGAACCGACGGATCGCTGAGGGCAGCGAGTCTGACATTGCCAGCCTTGAGGATGGCGGGAAGGTGGGCCACCTGCGCGATCCGCCCGCAGCCGACCACGCCGATCGAGATTTGCCCCTTTGCGCTATGCATCTGCCCAGTCCTTGTCACACTGGCCCGCGGCGAGCATGGCAGCACCGACCGCGGCGGCATAAGGTCCGATCGGATCCATGGCGAGCCGTGGCAGCGGGCGCTCCGCGGGGTAGGTCCACCTGACTCGCATCTCCTGCGCGGCGGCGGGCAGGAGCCATCGCTTCGTGGCGTGGCCGAAGCTGCCGCTGATGGTCACGGTTGTCGGGTCGAGGATCACGCACAAGACTGAGATGGCGCGGCCGAGCATGGCTCCTGCAGTCGCGAGCAGCCCGGTCGCCCACGGATCGCCGCGCTCGGCCGCCGCGACGATGTCGCGGGCCGAGAGGGTGGCCGTCGCGCCATGGGACGCCAGCGTCGCCACCGACGCCGGCGGCGGAGTCAGCTCGGCAAGCTCCTCGAGGCCGCGACCACTCGCGAACTGCTCGACGCAGCCCCTGTTTCCGCACACGCAGGTGCGCTCGTCCGAGTAGTCGACCGTGATGTGTCCCAACTCCGTGGCGAACCCGTGCTCGCCCACGAGGATCCGGTCGCCGACCATGATTGCGCCACCGACACCCGTCCCCAGGGTCAGCAGCAGCGAGACCCGGGAGTCGTCTGACGTCCGATCGCCCGCGGGGCGATTGCGCCCCCCGATGCAATAGAGCGTGGCATTGGCGTCGTTCTCCACCGTCACCGGGCGACCCGTGCGCTCCGACAGGCGGGCCCCGAGGTCCAGGTGCGTCTCCGCGATGATCGGCGAGTGGACGAGCACGGACCGGTCACTGCTCACCAGTCCGGCTACCGCGACGCCGATCGCGCCCACAGCGGCAAGGCCGACACCAGCCTGGGCAAGGAGGTTATCGATCGAGGACGCGACCGTCTCGAGGATCCGGCCCTGCCACTGGCCCCGATGCTCAGTCCATGTGCTGGCAATGGTCGCGCCCGTCTCGTCGATCAGCACCGCGGCACTCTTCGTGCCTCCGACATCGACACCGACGAAGCGGCTCATGGCCTCCACACCCTTCCCACAGCCTTCTCGACGATGAAATCCCGGATCGCCGCGCGCGCTGTGGCCGAGCTCCCGACCGGGTCCTCGTCCCGGGAGGGAACGACGACGAGGGACGAGTTCGCGATGCGTGCGTGCCACTCCTCGGCCACGGCCAGCGGGTGGAGCGGGTCCCTGGGCGTGGCGATCACGAGAGACGGCACCTGTGTCTCCACGCGCTCCTCGGCACGGAAGGCGGTCCAGCGGGACCCTGAGTCGAGCCGCATCGCCCGCTCCGCTGACAGCGGCTTGGTGACCTTGTCGCGCAGGCTCGCCGCGCCGCTCGGCGAGATCGCCTCGACCTCACGGTACTGGTCGCTCGCGAGCAGCCTGTCCAGCGACGTGTTTGGATCCTCGCGGAGGTAGGAGGCGATGAGCTCGTTGACCCCGAGGTGAACCGGGGGGACGGCCGAGTGCGATGGCCGGACGAACACGCCCGCGTCGATGTCGAGCGACCCGGTCCTCAACAGCTCGAGCGCAACGGTGGCACCGAGGGAGATGCCGACCACGCAGAAGCGCCGGGACGCCAGGCCGAGCTTCCGGACCAGGTCGGTGACATCCCCTGCCAGTTGGGCGGGGGTGAACGCCTCGGCAGGCCCGACGAGGGGAGTATCGCCGTGAGCGCGAAGATCCGGCGCCAGCACGCCAAACTCGGGAGGATCAAATCCTTCCAGGAGCGCAAGGGCCTGGGCCCGCGTGCCCGTGAGGCCGTGCAGCGCGATGACGATCCTCGGCCGGTCTCCTTCGAGAAGCGTCACGGCGGCGCACTCCGCGTATGCCGACCCAGCCGTCATCGCGCCCTCCGGCCCTGCTCGTGACGCCGAAGCAGGTCCTCGACCTCTGTGATTGTGGGCATCGCCGTCGAGCACTCGCGTCGCCCGGCCACGAGAGCACCCGCGGCGTTGGCGAACCTGAGCATCTCCTCGAGCCCCAGACCCGACAGGAGGCCATGGCACAGGGCCCCGCCGAAGGCGTCGCCCGCGCCGAGGCCGTTGACCACGTCAACCGGGAATGACGGCACCGATGCAATCTCGCTGCGCGTCTTCGCGAAGACGCCGGCCGGTCCCAGCTTGATGACCGCCAGGTCGACCCCAGCCGAGAGGAACGCGTTCGCCGCCCGCTCGGGATCGGTCTCTTCGACGACAACCCCGCACTCCTGGAGGTTCCCAACCACGACGTCGACCTGGTCCAGGGCCCGGCGCCCCTCCGCTCCGGCTTCCTCGACCGATGCCCAGTACGTCGGCCGGTAGTCGAGGTCGAGCACCGTGGAACGCCTGCGCCCACGCGCCCTCCAGGCCGCATGGTGTGCCTCGCGGCTGGGCTCACGCGAAAGCCCCGAGAGCGAGGACCAGTAGACGCGCGCGTTCGCCACGCAGTCGAGGTCCAGGTCGGCGGGGGCGATCTCCATTTCGGGCGGCACTCCGTCGCGGAAGTAGTAGAGCGGGAAGTTGTCCGGCGGGAAGATCTCGCAGAACGCCAAGGTGGTGCGCCGGCCTTCGACGGCGGTCACGAAATCGTCGCGGACGCCAAGCCGGACCAGCTCGTCATGCACGAACCTTGCGAACGGATCCGTGCCGGTGCGAGTGATCACCGCAGCGCTGTGGCCGAGCCTGGCCGCGGCGACAGCGACGTTGGCCGGGCTTCCACCGAGGTAGCGTCCGAAAACCTCGACGCGGTCGAGCGTGACGCCGTCCTCGAGCGGGTACAGGTCGATCCCGACGCGTCCGATGGTCAGGACGTCGAACGCCGGGATCGGGGCCGGCTCAGCCATCGTCGCCGTACCACCCGCCGGCCACCCCGGCGCGCCCGGAACGGGCCACGTCTGCGGCCGCGTCGGCCACCTGCGCGGCCGTCAGGCCGTACTGTTCCAGCATGACCTGCGGTGGCGCTGACGCCCCGAACCTCGAGATCCCGTAGACGTCGCCCATCCCGGCCGCGAACCGCCACAGCGACTGGGGATGACCGGCCTCGACCACCAGCCGAGGCAAGCTGGGGGGCAGGATCGTCTCCCGGTAAGCCTGGTCCTGCTCAAGGAACTTCTCCTGCGAGGGGAGGGACACCACCTGGGCCACGATGCCCCGACCGGCGAGTATCTCCGCAGCTCCCGCGGCCACCGATACCTCCGAACCCGATGCCACGATTGCCATGTCCGGCTCGGAGCCGTCCGGCGCCGGACGCAGGATGTAGCCGCCGCGGCGCGCATCGCCGACCTGGCGGGACCGATCCAGCCGCGGTAGCGGGATCCGCGATAGCACGAGCGCGGTAGGACCATTCCGATTGTCCAGGGCGAGCACCCAGCACGAGATCGTCTCGTCGGCATCGGCCGGGCGCAGCACCAGGGTGTTTGGGGTTGCCCGCAGGGTCGAGAGCATCTCGATCGGCTGATGCGTCGGTCCGTCCTCACCTACGGTGATGCTGTCGTGGGTGAAGACGTGAATCACCGGCAGGTGCTGCATCGCCGCCATGCGCAGGGCATTGGCCTGATAGCTGGCGAAGACCAGGAACGTGCTCGCGAACGGACGGAAGAGTCCATCCAGCGCGATGCCGTTGACGATCGCGCCCATCGCGTGCTCCCTCACGCCGAAGCGGATGTTGCGCCCCGACCGGTCCGCGGGGCCGTAGTCGCCGCCTTCGTCGATGTAGGTCAGCGTTGCGGCGGCGAGATCCGCCGCGCCGCCCACGATCTCCGTGCGCGACGCCGCGACGGCGTTGAGAATCCGGCCGCTGGTGTGTCGCGCGGCCTCGGGTCCGTCGAGAACCGGCACGAGCGAGCGGATCCGCTCCTCCGTCACCGGCTCCGGCGAGCGCAGCCGGTCGAGCTCCCCCGCGATTTCCGGCCGGGCGGCCGCCACCATCTCGAGCGTCGAGTTCCACTGCGCACGAGCCGCGGCCCCGCGGCGCTCGAACTCGCGCCACCGCGCGCGGACGTCCCGCGGGACCGCGAACGGCTCCACGAACTCTTCGCCGAGGGAGTGCTTGAGGTCGCGGGCGTCAGCGTCGTCGAGAGGTCCGCCGTGAACCCGGGGCGAGTCGGCCCAGGCCGAGCCGTACCCGATCCTGGTCTTCACCCGGACAAGCGAAGGCTGGCGGTCGTTGTCGATCGCTCGCTGCGTGGCCGCCGCGATCGCCTCCACGTCGTTGCCGTCGACCGGCTCCGAAGCATCCCAGCCGTGGGCGCGCAGGGACGCACAGGTGGCCTCCGCGTTGTGGGTGGCCGAGGCGCGGCTGTCGATCACCACGTCGTTGTCGTCGTAGAAGACGATCAGCTTGCCCAGCCTGAGGAGGCCCGCCAGCGCCGCGGCCTCGAGGGCAACGCCCTCCATGAGGTCGCCATCGGACACCAGGACGTACGTCCGGTGATCCACGAGGATCCCCGCGTCGCTGTTGAGACAGGCCGCAGCCATGGTCTCCGCAATCGCCATACCGACGGCATTGGCGATCCCCTGGCCGAGCGGTCCCGTTGTCGCATCGACCCCCGGCGTCAGGCCCCACTCCGGGTGTCCGGGGGTGATGCTGCCCCATTGGCGGAAGGACCGAAGGTCGTCGATGCCGATGTCATACCCGGCCAGGTGGAGCACCGCGTAGAGGAGCGCCGAGCCGTGGCCGGCCGAGAGGACGAACCGGTCCCGATTGAGCCAGCCGGGCTCCGATGGATCGGAGCGAACGAAGCGGCTGAACAGGGTGTGCAGGATCGGCGCAGCTCCCAGGGGTAGGCCCGGGTGGCCGCTCCTGGCGGCCTGCACCTGATCGACGGCGAGGCTGCGGAGCGCGGCTACGGATCGGGCATCCGCTGCACCTGATCCCGGATCGCTGGACACCGGCTGCTCCTCCCTCCAGTCCGTGCGGCACCGGCAGTCTCGCCGCAGGCTGGGCCGTTCGGCGGCCGAGCCTTGCGCCCGGTCCGGATTGCGGCGCTCCGGACAACCGACGGAGCACGACATAGGCTCGAGCGGGGCCTTGAGCACGGCCATCATGCCACGTTCGGAGGGTTTGAGAATCGCTTCGCGTAACGTTTCGCCCGTCATGCCGGCGAGCCTGACCTCAGCTGGACGACCCCCGTCTCAGGACTGATCAGCAGCATCCAACCCGCACAGCCGCCCGAGATCGATCAGGTCGTTGGCGACGATCTCGGCCGCCTCGCTCGGCTCAGGGTCCTTCGACGGGACGTCCCACCATTCGCGCGGCCGGTTGAGGAACGCGGTGTGGAAGCCGTAGGAGCGAGCCGCGCGGATGTCGTTGTTGTGCGTCGAGACGAGCATGATCCGATCGTGCGGCAGGTCGAGCCAGCGAGCCGCAGTTTCATAGGCCGTTCGATGGGTCTTGTAGATCCCGATCATCTCGCACGAGATGATCGCGTCCCACGACAGGTCTGCCCGCCGCGAGGCCTCCACGACCAGGGCCGTCGGCAAGATCGTGAACGGGGCCACGACGAAGCGCCGACGCAGGAGCGGCAGGGCGACGGGCACGTCGGGCCAGGGCTCCATGCGGCGCCATGCCAGCACCAGGTCGGCCTCGTCATCGGGTGTGAAGCCCGAGACGGCATCCTGCTCGAGCGCGGTCCGGAGGGTCAGGGCGAGGACATCATCCATGTTCATGGTGGCCCGGCCGCCGGCCTGCGGCAGGCCGGCGTCAACCATCGACGTCGACAGCGTCCGCCACGTCTTGGTCACCGCCGGCCAGTCGGCGCTGATGCCACGATCGGCGCCCCGGCGCTCGAGGGCACGGTGCACGGCCGAGTGCCAGTCGAACAGCGTCCCGCCCGTGTCGAAGATCATCGCGGCGACCGAGTCGAGGATGCTGCCTCCGATCACCGTTGCTTCGGTCATGGTCGCGCTCCCGGCAGGTTGGGCGTGTTGTCGTCGTACGGGAGACGCGCGTCGATCGGCTCGTCGCTGAACGTGTCCCGGACCCAGGCGTGGGCGGCGTCCTCGGTGACCAGCCACTCGCGCCGGTGGGCCGGGCCAGCCATCACGTTGAGGAAGTACATGTCATAGCCTGGCGCGGCAACGGTCGGCCCGTGGAATCCGTAGGGCAGCAGCGCCACGTCGCCCGTCCGGACCGCCTCGACGAAGTCGATCGAACCCGTCTCTGATGGGTAGGCCCGGAAGAAGCCGACGGGGTCGGCATCCGTGCGGGGTTTGGAGCCCTTCCCCACCGCGGTCTCGAAGTAGTAGATCTCCTCGAGGGCGGCCTCGCGACCCGGGATGTCCACGTCGTGCTTGTGGGGCGGGAACGACGACCAGTTCATGGACGGGGTGATCACCTCCACGACCATGAACACCGAGGCGCCCAGGTTCGACGGCGTCCCGAAGTTGTGGACCTGGCGGCTGCTGCGCCCGGCACCGCGCAGCTCGATCGTGACGCGTTCCCGCGGCACGTAGACGGCGGGCAGCACCTCGCCGGTGGGCGCCTCGGCCACGGCCAGCCGGCCGCTTCCCGAGATCACGGCATCGCAGAATGCGCCGAGGTAGAGCACGTCCGACGGGCCGCTGAACACGGAGGAGCGACCCCCGAGCGTTCGGGAGGCGGTCGCGCTCCCCTGCTCCGTGTAGCTGACCGTGAACGAGCCGGCCAGCGGAACCACGATGCGCTCGACGGCCGTCGCCGGCAGTCGACGCTCCTCGCCGGCCCGGAGCTGCCCTACCCGCAGGCCGGTGTGGGCCCAGCCCTCGATGCTCTCATCCACGACGGTCTCCCAGCCGTCGCGTGCAAGATCACCGGGCGAGAACATCCATCTGTCGCGTGTTCGGGCATTGACCGCTTCATCGTGAACCACTGCTTCTCTCCTCGACGAGCTCGTCACTGCGGGTCCAGTCGTGCCGTTGCGTGGACGAGCCCGGCCGCGATGTCGACGTGGCTCGCCACGTTGCCGTCGGCCGGGTACAGCAGGCTCCGTCCCACGACGAGGCCGCGCACCCCGGGCAGGCTGAGAGCCTCCGCCCACGTCGCGTAGGTGCGCGCCGGGTCGCTCGGCGAATCGCCGCCGAGAAGGAGCGTCGGCAGTGTGGTGGCCTTCATGACCCGCGCCATGTCCGGCACCACCGGGATCTTGAGCCACGACCAGGCGGAGCTGCCGCCCAGCCCGGCGGCGATGGCGACAACGTGGCTGACCGCCTCCGCCGTCGTGTGGTTGACGAGCCGGCCGTCGACCCACGACGACATGAACGGCTCGATCAGGATCGGGAGTCGCGCCGCCGCAGCCGCGTCCACGAGCCGGGCCGTCCGCTCGAGCATGTCGGCTGTGTGTTTGTCCTGAAGGCAGATCCGCAGAAGGACCTTCCCGCCGTCGAGCCCCGAGCGGACCAAGGCGTCCACGTCGTACCCGGTCGCCCGGTCGTCAATCTCGAAGGTCGATCCCGCAAGCCCGCCCCGGTTCACGGCCCCGATCGCGAGCTTGCCGTCCAATGCGCCCAGGAGGGCGAGATCCTCGAGGATGTCCGCCGTTCCGAGCACCCCGTCCACGCCGGGCCGCGAGAGCGCGACGAGCAGACGCTCCAGGAGACCCTCTCGGTCGGCCATGACGTCCGCCTGCAGGCCTGCGGAGAAGACGCCGCGCGCCGTGTGGTCGGCGGCGATGATGAGCAACCGTCCGTCGCCTCGAAGGAACGGCCGCCTGGTGCGCTCCCCGAGCCCGCCTGCGACAGTTTCGGGCTGCGTCGCCCGCTGCTCCCGGATGCCGGCCAGATCGACCCGCACCGCTCCCGGCTCCGGGCGCGGAACCGAGGTGCTCATTTCCGACATCGCTCACCGTCCTCGTTCGCTGCCGCGGCGCCTAGCGGCCCGTGCTTTGTTGGAGCCATCACGTGGTGGACCGGAACATGGTCCGAGCGTAGTCCAGGCCGCGCTCGTAGGCGGAGATCAGGTGGTCCCAGCGGGCGTCGAGCTCCACGTCGACCTCCTGGCGGGCGGGATCGGCGTCGAACCAGGCGATGCTCTGCCTGATCCCCTGGGCGAACGGGATCGCCTGCCGAAAGTCGGGGACGTAGCGCTTGAGCTTTCTCGTGTCGAACACCGAGGAGACCGACGCGTCCCCAAGCAACCGGCCCCGGATGTCTGGCAGGCAGTCGGCGATGAACTCGGAGGTCATATGGACCGCGCGCAATTCGACCCCGGCAGCTGCCGCGGTCTCGCCGTAGATCTCGTCCCAGGTGAGGGCCTCGTCCGACATGATGTTGAACGCGTGTCCAATGGCCTGGGGGCGGCCGAGGAGGCCGACCAGGCCCACGGCGAAATCCCTCGCATGGGTCAGCGTCCAGAGCGACGAGCCATCGCCCGGAATGATCACGGGCTTGCCGGCGCGCATCCGCGCGATCGACGTGAACGGACGCTGCAGGCTCCTCACCGCCAGGGGGATGGATCGGTGGTCGTAGGTATGCGACGGCCGGACGATCGTCGCCGGGATGCCCTCGTCGCGAAACGCGCGCGTCAGGCGCTCTTCGCATGCGATCTTGTCCCTCGCGTACTCCCACCGGGGATTGGCCAGCGGCCAGTCCTCGCGCACCGGCCACTGGCGGAGGGGCTTCTCGTAGACGGTGGCCGAGCTGACGAACACGAGCTGATCGGTGCGATCGCGGAACAGGCGAAGGTCCCGCTCGATGTCGTCGGGCCGGAAGGCGATGAAGTCCACCACCGCGTCGAACCGCCGGTCCGCCAGGGCGGCCAGCGCCGCGGCTTCGTCACGGGCATCCGCATGCAGCGTTGAAACGCCGGGCCGCCGATCCGGGCGGGTCCCGCGGTTGAGGTGGACGACCTCGATCCCGCGATCCACGGCAAGGTCGGTGCAGGCGCTGCTGATCAGGCCGGTGCCGCCGACGAACAGGACTCTCATCGTGTTCAGCCTCTCGGAAGTTGCCACCCAGCCGGCAGCAGACCCGGCCTCAGGAGAACCATCGCGTCAGGTCAGTCGCCGCAAGCGGCGTCGGCCTCGCTGGGGCAGTAGAGATGGCGACCGTCCGGCCCTCGTCGCTCGCCGTCTGGATCGCCTCGAGGACCTCGAGGGTATGCAGGGCGAGCTCGCTGCTGGTCCGCGCGGGCCTGCCGGAGAGCGATTCCACGAGGTCCAGCACGCCCAGGCCGCGCGTCAGCGGAAACCGTTCGCGACCCGGCTGGATGTCGGGCAGGACGGTCGGGGCCAGTCGCCAGTCCGTGTCTTGGTGCAGGCGCACGAAGACGTCGCCGTCGTACCAGGCCGGGTGACCCGACTCGACGGTCCCGTTCGCGCCGTAGATCTCGAAGTCCGGCAGACGGACCGGGTCCCACATGTCGAAGCTGGCGACGAAGGTCCCCACCACGCCCGATTCATGAACCAGCGTCGCCGAGGCATGGGTGGGAACGGAAACGGGGATCTCGAGCGGGCCATCGGGCCGGTTCACGCGTCTGACCGGGACGCCGATCCTGCTGCTCCCGGACACGGATGCCACAGGCCCGAACAGGTTGACGAACGCGGCGATGTGGTAGGGGCCGAGGTCGAGGACCGGACCGCCGCCCGGCTGAAACAGGAACGCGGGATTGGGGTGCCGTTCCTCGACCCGGCGATAGGTCGAGAAGGACGTGTAGCCGATCGGCTCACCGATCTCGCCACTGTCGATCACGGCCCGGGTGGTCTGGTGGACCGGACCGAGGAACGTATCGGGGGCACAGGAGACCGTTACTCCCGATCCGTCGGCAGCTTCGAGGGCGGCGCGGGCCAGCTTCACGCTCGCGGAGAGGGGCTTCTCCGTGAAGACGTGCCTCCCGGCAGCGCTGGCCTTGAGGATGATCTCGTCGTGGATGATGGGCGGGGTGAGGCTGACGACTACCTCGACGTCCCGGTCCGCCAGGACGTCGTCGAGCGTCCCCGGTGACCCGACGCCGTACCTGGCCGCCGCGGCCTCGGCGCGGGCCAGCTTCGAGCTTGCGAACCGGACGACCCGGACGAGGCTCGGCGCTTTCGAGAGCCCGGTCATGTAGGCGGGGAGGATGTCCCCGCAACCAACGATCCCGAGGCCGAGAGGCCTTCTGACGTCATTCATCGAGGAGTCTCTCCCTTGGTCCCGGACCGCTCGTCACGCACGCGGCTCCCCGCGCTGGATTGCGGCAAGTGCGTGGGCCTGGTCCCTGGTCGCCGGGTAGAGGGACCGGTAGAGCCCGAACAGCGCGTCGTATAGGGGACGCACGCGCGAGTCGGGCGCGACGGTCTCCGCAACCCTGGCCCAGGTCGTGCCGGCGCCCACCAGGTTTGCTCCCCTGGCCGCGAGCAGCGCGTCTCCATAGGCCGCGCCGATGGTCTCGGCCGGGATCTCCTGCGGAAGGCCGGTGACGTCCGAGACGATCCGGGTCCAGAGCCCGCCCTTCGTGCCACCCCCGACCGCGACCAGCCGCCGCGGTGGCGACCCGGCGCTCCCCAGTGCCTCAAGGATGTGCCGCACCCCGTAGGCGGTGGCCTCCAGGAGCGCCCTGTACACGTGGCCGCGCCCGTGGCTGAGCGTGAGGCCGAGGATCAAGCCCCGCGCGTCGGGATCGAAGAGCGGCGTGCGTTCGCCGGCGAAGTACGGCAGGACCACCAAGCCGTCCGAGCCGGGCGGGACCGCAGCCGCCTCCCCGACGAGCTTCTCGAATGGCAGCCCGCCGACGATGTCGCGCAGCCAGCCGGTGAGTGCACCGGAGGTCGCCATGCCGGCGGCCAACGTCTGGCTGCCGGGATCGACGCCGGCCGTGGCCCAGATCGTGCGGTCGGGCCGGTACTGATCTACGGCCTCGATGATGAACATCGTGGTGCCGTACATGAGCATCGCGTCGCCGGGAGCCCCCACCCCCACACTCGTGGCCTCGGCCCAGGCGTCGATGGTGCCAGCTACCACGGGGATCCCGGCCGGCAGGCCGGTCAGGCGCGCTGCCTCGCTTGTGACCCGACCCGCGACCTCGCTGGGCCAGAGGAGCGTGGGCAGTTCGAGACCCGGGACTACATCCGCCGCCCAGTCGGCCGCCCAACCTCCTTGGGTCATGTCGTACAGCGGGTCGCACTGGCTGGCGGAGTGATGATCGAGCACGTACGAGCCCGTGAGCCGTCGCACCAAGTACGAGCTCGCCATGTAGAACCGGCGGGTCCGGGCCCACGTCTCAGGCTCTTGGCGCCGCAGCCACAGCAGTTTGGGTCCAATCGCCTGTGACGTCAGCGCTGAGCCACCGCGCTCCATGATCCGCTCGCGCCCGTAGCGCTCGGTCAGCTCCTCGATCTGGTCTCCCGCCCTCGTGTCGATCCCGTAGAGGATCGCCGCCCGAAGCGGTCGGTCGTCGGCGTCGACCGGCAGCAGACACGGCCCGATGCCCGAAACGCCCACGGCGGCGATGCGGCCAACACCGGCGTTGGCGAGCTCGCCGAAGATCGCCAGGGCGTCTGTCCACCAGACCAGCTCAGCGTCGTGCTCCGCCCAGCCGGGGCGCGGCAGGGAGAGTCCGTGGGAGCGCGCGGCGCGCGCGACGATCCGGCCATCCGCCGTGGCCAGCACCCCCTTGCTGCTCGATGTACCGATGTCGAGCCCGAGAAGAAGCTCCTCCATGAGCGCCACCGGGTCTGATCTGGCAGGTGCCGCTTAGCGGCGCCCGTAGAGCGGGCCAAACGTGGCGCACGCCCGGAAGTCCGCACCCTCGAGATCGGCCGTCCCCAGGTTCGCCCATGCCGACGGCCGGAAGACGTCCTCCTCCGGCACGTTGTGCATGTGGACGGGGATGCGCAGGATCGAGGCAAGGCTGATCAGGTCCGCACCGATGTGGCCGTAGCTGATCGCGCCGTGGTTGGCCGCCCAGTTGGCCATGACGGTGTAGACGTCGCGGAACACGCCCTCGCCCGTCGTCCGCGGGACGAACCAGTGGGTGGGCCAGGTCGGGTCGGTCCGCTGGTCCAGTACGTCGTGGATCTCCTTGGGCAGGTCCACCGTCCAGCCCTCAGCGATCTGGAGCGTGGGCCCGACGCCGCTGACCAGGTTGAGTCGGGCCATGGTGACGGGCATGCCGCCCTTGCTCATAAACTGGCTGGAGAAGCCGCCGCCACGGAAGTAGCCGCGGTTGGCCGGGTACCAGGTCGTCGCCGCCAGCGCCGCCTGAACGTCGGCCTCGGTGATCTCCCAGAACGGCTTCATCGCCGGCTTGCCGTCAACGTCGGTCATCGCGCCAGTCGCGTCCAGTGTCGCCGCGCCCGAGTTGATGAGGTGGATGAACCCGCCGGCGGCCACCCCGTCTGGCCGATACCCGGTCACCCTCTCGACGGCGTCGGGGCTCCAGTACGTCCGCACGTCGGCGAAGATCTGGGCCCGGTTGGTGAGCAGGTACGACAGCAGCATGGTGGCGCCGTTGAGTGAGTCGTTCTCGGTCGCGAAGATGTGCGGCGCCCGGATCCCGTTCCAGTCGAACGAGCTGTTGAGGATCGCCTCCATGAAGTCGCCGTTGGGGGAGTGGTCGGTCCACTGTCGCTGGCCCTGGAAACCGCCCAGGATGGCGTTCCGACCCATGGCCTCCTCGGCGTGGCCCAGCTCGGCGAGCCGCGGGTTGCCGACCAGGAAGTCGCGGGTGATGAGGGCCATCTTGACCACCGTCTCCCAGTCGCCATCGAGCTCCTCGCGGCTCTTCTGCTTGTCGGGCGTGTTGCGGTCGATGCCCTCGCGACAGCTGGCCTTCGTCCACGCAAGCGCCGTCTCGTACTCGACGGGGTCGTAGATCTCCCGCTCCAGGCGCCGGTGGATCTCGGACATGTCGACGGCCTCGACGCGCATGCCCAGGTACTTCTCGAAGAACGGTTGGTCGACGATGGAGCCAGCAATACCCATGGATACGCCGCCGAGCGACAGGTACGACTTGCCACGCAGGATGGCGGCGGCAAGGCCGGCCTTCGCAAAGCGCAGGATCTTGGCCTGGACGTCGCCCGGGATGGTGCCGTCGCTCGCGTCCTGGACGTCGCGCCCGTAGATGCCGAACGCCGGGAGACCCTTCTGCGTATGGGCCGCCAGCACAGCGGCGAGGTACACAGCTCCCGGCCGCTCGGTCCCGTTGAAGCCCCATACTGCCTTGGGCGTCAGGGGATCCATGTCCATCGTCTCGGAGCCGTAGCACCAGCACGGCGTGATCGTGATCGAGACGCCTACGCCTTCCTTGCGGAAGAGCTCGGCGACCTTGGCCGCTTCGTAGACGCCGCCGATGGTGTGGTCGGGCACTACCACCTCAACAGGGGAGCCGTCCGGATACCGAAGGTTGTCTCGAATCAGCGCGGCGGCGCGCCCGGCCATCGCCGAGGTCTGTGACTCCAGCGACTCGCGGATCCCGTGCATTCGGCCGTCAATGGCTGGCCGGACCCCAACCTTAGGCCAGTCACCGACAAAGCGACTGGCGACACCGACGTTGGTAATGAGCGTGGCTCCTGTAGGGCTGTGTCTTGCTACGTCGTTCTGTCGTACTGGGTGAGGTCTATGCCGCGACTACCACCCCGATCGTGAGCAGGAGATTGGCGTACAGACGTCTCTCGCCGGTGGCGACCACAAGCGCGACCTCCCGACGCTCGGTGAGCTCGTAGAAGTCCTCGCGCCCAACGGCGGTGATCGGCACCTCTCCGAGGATTGTCCGGAACTCGGAGAAGATCGGGGGCTCCACCTCGGAAGGAGGCTTCATCACCGTTGCCGCCTCGACGTTGACCGCCTCGACAAGCACGCCGAGCACGTCCGTGGCAGAGAGCAGGCCTGGCGCGAGGTTGAGGTGAACTCGGCGCGCCCCGCCTGCTGCGCGGGTGGCGGTCGGAAAGTTCCCGTCGGCAATCAGCACGCGGGATCCATGCCCCGCACTGGCCAAGGCGTAGAGGATCTCGGGGTGGAGAAGCCGAGTCCTCAACACGCCGCGGCCCGGTCAAGGACGTCTCTGATGGGTGTCATTGCCCTTCGCCCACCAAGATGGCGCCGCGACGCTGCATGCGGTTGCGGTCGACGGTCTGCGCCGGGGGAGATCCCCCAGTGAAGTCGCGGGAGATCGATTTCCTGCCCGATCGTGTTCGCCTGGTGCTCGGCCCGGTTTGGCTTCGGTAGCGACAAGGAGAGTGGGCGTTCCACGCTCGCAACCCGCGGCCCGTCGGTCGTCGCAGGGACGCCCCTGGAGCAGGAGGATCCGAAGTCAAACCCGAGAAGCAGCTCGCTCCCGGTCGCGTCTTGCGCCCCATTGTTCGGCATATGCCCTCAGCAGCCGCCTATCGGCGTTGCCAAACTCCAGCAACGCACCGTCCAGTCGCGTTCAGCAATCGATGTCTCGACACGCTAACGCGCCAGCGCTACAGTGTCAATGTCTACCGAAGCGGTGGCCAGGCGGTGGATGAGCGATGGAGGGC
>Ga0153916_10000117_pt1 | contig 45166 bp, 35 predicted proteins | sample Opewatmetagenome_FD_109642 | JGI IMG/M metagenome (GOLD analysis project Ga0153916, IMG submission 109642) | Freshwater wetland microbial communities from Ohio, USA - Open water 3 Core 3 Depth 4 metaG | ecosystem: Environmental > Aquatic > Freshwater > Wetlands | place: USA: Ohio, Lake Erie...
CAGGGGGGGACTAAGGGGGGGTTACCGCGATTCGCGCAAGTTGTGATCCCTACCCCCCTTCTTTTCCCCCCTACTGCGTAGGGGGGAAGTGTGATTGCTTCGCTGCGCTCGCAATGACAAGAAGGCTGCCGGGTGAGGACACTCCGCAGCACATATCTGGTGATGCCCACAAGGGGCTATGCTACGCTATTTCTGCGGTTTCCCCAATACCTGCTCGAAGAAACTATCATCCAGAGCATGCCCTTCCGCGGTCAACTGGCGGTATTTGATAAAGTCGATGACATCGGTACCGGTGATTTTCTTGGTATTGAATGCCGTGAATCCCAGAAATGCTTCGCCTTGCATGTTAGCCGCCAACCAATGCCGATTCGCCAATTTGTTCTGATCCCAGAAGAATTTCTTCTTCTGGCGGATGCCGTCGATGGACTTCATCAAGCAGTTCGGGAACAAGTTGGTGAAGGTCCACAGAATCTTGTCCACTTCTTTGTCCAGCAGCGCAAAATCGACTTCAAGGGTCTTGGCTTTTTCTCGAGCGGCTTTTCCGACGTCACCGGTCAAAAATTCACCGTACACCAGATCGCCGTCGTCCACATATTTGTCGGTGATGACCTGAGGATTAGCGACGTATTTCCCTTTGTCCTTATAGACCTTCACCGCCTTGGAAATCAAGCCCACCCGCTTCATCTTGTACGCCGACCACAGTTCGCACGACACACAGTTCCACAATGCATCCTCAATGGTCAGATACCAGGGCAGGAAATCGGTGGAACCACCGTCCGGAGCCGAACCATGCCGGGGTCCGGCTTGACCGAACACGGCATGATCGCCGGAAATGGTCAAATCGCATGCCATGCCGATTTCCTGACCACCAGCGACTCGCATTCCGTTGACCCGGCAGATTACGGGCTTCTTGCACATCAGGATGCCGTCCACCATGGCGTTGAACAAGTCCATGTACAACCCGTATTCGGTGGGCTTTCCGGAATAGTATTCGGCATATTCCTTGGTATTGCCGCCGGTGCAAAACGCCCGGTCGCCAGCCGCGGTGAAAATCACCGCCACAACAGTTCGATCCATCGAAGCACGATGGACCGCCGCAATCACACCTTTGACCATTTCGGTGGTGTAGGAATTGTACTGCTGGGGATTATTCAATATAATCCAGGCGGAATACAAACCGTCAACTGCCTTGCCGTCCGGACTCTTGATCGGTCTCAATTCATAATTCACTGTGGGCGGATCGCCGTTCAGATACGTGTCATCGTACAGGTCATGATTCTTGATGCCTCCTTCCCGGGGCAGCCAATCCAAGCTCATACAACCTCCTTTTGTAGGCGCATATGTCTATTTCTTGTTCTTTCGTGCTTTTTTCTCTGGGGTCTTGACTGGAAACTCGAACACCCCATCCTGGATGCATCTGCCGATGGTCGATGCCAGCTCTACTAACCGCAATTCCGAAATCCCGAGCCGGTCATATGCCAGATAATAGGCTTCGGTGACATTCGTGAAGCTATCGGAACGGGTTCGTTTCTGCCGGGAGTCCTTGACAAACGAGGTGACGGCATGGATGAGGTCTTCGGTGACCTCCACACCGTCTCGTTCCAGTCCAAGCCGGTAGGCGTCTTTCATCAACACTGCCCGTACCGCGGCTTCGCCGCTGTGCTTTCCGAATACATATTTCATTTTTGCACCCACCTCTTCGGGGGGAATCGCCTGGTAGATCAAGGGATGGATTTCCAGTCCGGCAGTGTGGATACCGGATTCATGAGTGAAGACTCCGGCTCCAACAATGGGTTCGTTGGCTCCCACCGGAATTCCGGAGAATTCTTCGACCCTTCGGCTCAGGTTGATCATTTTTTCGTACTTAAAATGAGGCAATTCAATGCCGTAGAGTAATTTCAACGTCATGACAACCTGATGCAAGGGCGCATTGCCGGCTCGTTCTCCCATCCCATTGACGGTGCAGGTGGGTACATTGGCACCGTAGCTCATCGCCCGAATAGTGTTGATATTCGCCAGACCGAAGTCATTGTGGAAATGCACCACGAAATCCTTGCCGGGAAACGCCTTTACGATCTTGGGGATGTAATGATCAACGCCTTCCGGAGTGAAGCATCCCACGGTATCCGGGAAGCTATACCGGGTGCCGCCTGCGTCATAGCACGCCTGCGCCAGCTCGATCTGATAATTGACGTCGGAACGCGACCCGTCCTCGCCGCCGAATTCGATATGGTCGATCCCGTGATCCACCGCGTATTTGATCGCCTCCACCGACATCCGGACGTTTGCGTCACGATAGAACGACACCGGCAAATCCAGCCATTCGGAGGGATCGCGGCCTTCTCGCTTTAGCAAGGTCTTGCCGATCTTGTATTTCAAGTGCAAATCTGACCCGGAGGTGAAGATGAAGAAAGTGACCTCTCGGGGATCGATATTGATAGCGGTCAGGGTATCCATGGTAATCTGGATGTCATGGATATACGACCGGCACATCACCAGGATTTCCATATCTTTGCGGATTTCGCCATCTCGTTTCGCTTCCATGATCAATTGCAGGGCATGGCGGTCGGAGATTGCCGCCGAAGGAAATCCCATGTCGATGATATCGACGCCGATATCAGATAGCATTTTTGCGATGGAGAGTTTCTGACCGGGCGAAAACGCGACTCCCGGCATCTGTTCCCCATCTCGAAGAGTAGTGTCGTAGATTTTGATACGTTCCGGAGGTGGGAAGTTGGTGTGCTTGGTGAAATCGCGGGGTGATGTAATCAGTTCGTGCAGCGGCTCTCGAAATTCCATGGAAGGTGTCTCCGAATAGGTAAGGTTTCGGAAGTTATGAGTAGACAATCATCGAATTCAAAGGACCTGCCCTGCCAGGAATCTGTAATACCTCAAAAGAGTCAATGCCCATTAGCCCAGCAGAGCAGGAAACTGCGCCGCCCTTATTTCCCGGTGAACTTCGGGGGGCGTTTCTCGACAAAGGCGCCGGTTCCTTCTCGAAAATCCTGGGTGGTGCAGGTCAGACCAAACAGATTGGATTCTGCTTTTTGTCCTTCGTGCAAGGTCATTTCCAGACCTCGGTTGACGGCTTCAATCGCCAAACCCACAGCAATCGGTCCCTTTGACAAGACGGGCTGCAGCTTTTCGCGAACCCAGGTCAAGAAGGCATCTCGGTCGAAGACCTTCTTGCCTTTGGCATCGAGGACCTCCTTGCCCTTATCGTCTTTTTTCCATGCGTCAAAGACGTCATTTACCAATCCGATCTCATACGCACGCTTGGCGGAAATCATCTCCCCGGACATGATGAGTTCCAACGCTCGCCCCTTCCCCACCAATCGTGGCAGCCGTTGAGTGCCGCCATAGCCGGGAATGATTCCGAGATTAACTTCGGGTTGCCCGAATCGGGCGCCTTCGTGCGCATACCTTACATGACACGCCATCGCCAATTCGCAGCCACCGCCTAAAGCGAAACCGTTGACTGCCGCCACCACTGGCTTCCTCAGGCTCTCGATCAGATCAAATACGGCTTGACCGCGCTCTGAGAAGTCAGCGCCGCCAATTGGGGTTTGTTCGGAAAGTTCCTTGATGTCGGCTCCCGCAACGAACGATTTGTCGCCAGCCCCTGTCACTATAATGGCTCTCACAGAATCATCACCTTTCAAGTCCCGGAAACACCGCCGGAGTGACATTATCGTCTCGGCATTCAGGGCGTTCAGGACTTCCGGACGGTTGACGGTCACGGTGGCGATGGAGTCCTTGATTTCAATTAGTAAGTTCTTGTATTCCATGTCTGTCCTTCTTGAGTGTTGTCTTCAGTACGCCGCAGAGTGGGGACACTCTGCGGCACGCAAGGTGCTGCCGAGTGCGGAGACTCGGCAGCACGGGAAATCTGTCAATCCGCTGGCAGACGCCCTCGTCTGCCAGCACGATGCCTATGTTGCCGCCTCTTCCCGGAGGGCAGCCTCGTAGGGGCTTAACATGTTAAGCCCCTACCACAAGACTCATGTGCTGCAGGGTGTCCTCACCCTGCACCTCTATCTTAAAGCAATCCTTTCAACTCACCGTCATTCGGCACCGGATCGCCTTTGGAATAATCGTAGAAGCCTTTACCCGACTTCTTGCCCATCAAGCCTTTTTCGACCATGGTCTGGAGCAGCTTCGGAGATCGGTATTGCGGCAAATCGAATTCGTCGGTCATGATGCCTGCGATGTAATGCGTGGTGTCCAATCCCACGAAATCCAGCAACGTCAACGGTCCCATGGGATATCCGCACCCCAACATCATGGCGTTGTCGATGTCAGTCACGGTGGCGATTCCGGCTTCGTACGCGCGGATGCCATCCAGCAAATACGGCACCAGGAGCCGATTGACGACGAATCCGCTGGTATCGATACACGCCACACCGACCTTGTCGATGGATTTGACCCATGCCAGAGCAGCTTTGAACGTCTCGTCGCTGGTTTTGCCAGTCTTCACAACTTCCACCAACTTCATGACCGGCACCGGATTGAAGAAATGCATGCCCACAAAGCGGTCGGGACGCTTGGTCGCCGCTGCTTGATCACTAACCTTCAACGATGAAGTGTTGGTGGCGAAAATCGTATGGCTGGCGCACAATTGATCCAATTCTCGCCACTGTTGGGTCTTTGCTTCCAGGTTTTCGGTGATGGCTTCGATCACCAGGTCACAGTCTTTCAAGTCTTTGAGATCAATTGTCCCGCGAAGGTGAGTGGATACCTGCCGTTTCTCGAACTCGGACATTTTCCCACGCCCGATGGACTTGTCGATGAAACCGTACAACCGCCCCAGCCCTTTCTGGAGCAATTTGTCGTCCACCTCGCGGGCAACGGTATCGTATCCAGCCGCCGCGCTGACATGAGCGATTCCGCTGCCCATCAAGCCGCAGCCAAGAACGCCGACTTTCTTTATTTGCATTGAATCCTCCGAAATATTGGCTGGTGGTGTCAGGTGTCCTCACCTGACACCCAACCGCGCCTGGATTCCCGCTTTCGCGGGAATGACACGGGAGAGAGATATCCGCCGCGTGAGGGCACCCTGCAACACTTGCATGTGGTGTCAGGTGTCCTCACCTGACACTGCGACCTAATAGAGCGCCTCCACCATCAGAGAAATCCCCTGCCCGCCGCCGATGCACATGGTCGAAAGGCCCAGCTTTTTCTTCCGGCGGCGTAGTTCGAAAATGACCTTCGCGGTCAAGATCGTTCCGGTCGCCCCCAACGGATGACCCAGAGCAATCGCACCGCCATTGACGTTCGTCTTTTCCCGATCCAAGCCCATGGCTTTTTCGCAAGCGCAGTATTGAGGAGCGAACGCCTCATTGATTTCGACCAGGTCGATATCCTTCAATTTCTTGCCGGTTTTCTTCAAAAGGGCATCCGTGGCAGGTAGCGGTCCCATCGCCATGATAGTTGGATCCAGGGCGGCAATGCCCCAATCGACCAATCGGGCGATAGGCTTCAATCCTTCACGCTGAGCCACTTTCGCGGTGGTCAGCACCACCGCAGCCCCGCCGTCCACAATTCCGGAGGCATTACCGGCAGTTACCAGACCGTCTCTTCCGAAGGCTGGACGCAGTTTTGCCAGCGCTTCCAGCGTCGTATCCGGACGGCAATGGTCATCGTCCCAGACTTTCGCGATATTTCCTTTTCGGTCAACGACCTCGACCGCAACCTTCTCCTCGTCGAATTTTCCAGCGGCAATGGCATCCGCCGCCCGCTTCTGAGACAAATAGGCGAATTCGTCGCATTCCTGGCGGGTGACGCCGTACATCCGAGCCGCCTTTTCTGCGGTATTAGCCATGTACATCTTGATGAAGGGATGCTCCAGCGAAGCGAACAGCACATCCTCCAGCATCACCCCGGGACCGAATTTCATTGGTGTGCCTCGCATCCCATGGATCGTATATGGTGTCTGGCTCATGGATTCCATCCCTCCGCACAGCACGGCTTCATGCTCGCCCAGAAGCAGCATCTGAGCGCCGTTGACGATAGCTTGGGCGCCACTACCGCAGATGCGATTGACGGTCAACGCAGGGGTGTCGACGGGCAGGTCATCGATCCTGAGCGCCACGTCCCGGGCGCCGTACAGGGCGTCCTTTCCAGCATGATTGGCGTTTCCCATCACCACATGCCCGATCAATTTGGGGTCGATTCCCGCTCGTTTGATCGCTTCTTTCCCGGCAATCGCGCCCAATTGACAGGCGGTAAAATCCTTCAACTTTCCTGCGCCGGGGGTGCCGGAATATTCCGCCATAGGCGTCCGGGCTGCCGACACGAATACGATGTCCTGGGTCATGAGATTCCTCCGGTTATGGTCTTGCCTGGTGCGTATCCCGTGCCACACGTGATAATGCTACAAAGTACTAAGCTCGAAATCCTAAACAAGCTCAAAATTCAAACCTCAAATCCTGTCAGGTGAGGACACCTGACAGCACCTCAAATCATTCAAAATTCAACATTCGCTTGGCGGTCAGACATTGAGCTGCCGCCTAACAAAAGCAACCATCCCTCCGGCATTCACAATCTCCTTAATCTCATCCGGCAATGGGGCGGAATGGAATATTTTCCCTTTCGTGATATTCCGAATGACCCCTTGCTCCAGGTCGATTTCAAGCTGATCGCCGTTGCTGGTGTCATCGACCGCTTCCGGCGATTCCAGAATTGCCAAACCGATGTTGATAGAATTCCTGAAAAATATCCTTGCATAATTCCTGGCAATCACACACGACACTCCGGCGCCTTTAATCGCCAGTGGCGCATTCTCCCGAGAACTGCCGCACCCGAAATTTTCCCCTGCCATCAGGACATCGCCCGACCGCATTTTCTTCACAAAGTTGATGTCGAGGTCCTCCAGACAATGCGGCGCCAGCTCTTCCATCCGATAGCTCGTACAGTACCTTGCCGGGATGATAACATCAGTATCGATGTGGTCCCCGTACTTGTGCACAATGCCTCGAATCATCTGTCACGCCCTCCGTTTGATTCATCGATTTTCGGAAATTCACGGTTGCTCAACGCAGTGATATCCTCGGTTAACTTCTCTCGAAACTCCAGAAGCCAGCTTCTAAATTGCTCGACTTCTGCCGGAGTCAGGTCAGCCACCGTCTCCTGGTCGACCTCGGTTCCAGCTTTCGCGGTGATGGATTCCAGGTTCTTCCCTTTTTGAGTCAGGAACACCTTGACCACCCTGCGGTCAAGTTGATCGCGCTGGCGTTTGACCAGCTTCTCCCGCTCCATGCGATCCACCACGCCGGTGATCGTCGGGTGGTCGAAACTCAGGCGTTTGCTAAGTTCAGTGAAAGAAAGTCCATCTTGAGCCCACAAGCACATCAAGACCGTCCACTGCGTGGGTGTGATACCCGACCTGGAAAGCTTCAAATATAATGACCGCTTCATCAACCGTCCGACGACGTTGACCAGAAAGCCCAGGCTATTGTCCAACGGATGACTCGGTTCCAATGTCGCCTCGCTATTTTCCGTCTCTTTGCTTGACATCATTAGATCGGAGGTGATTGCTTAGCTATATTCGCAATGACAGAAAAGTTAACAAGTTGACAAGTCGGCAAGTGACCGCCCTTTTGTTCCCCCCTACTGCGTAGGGGGGAAGAGATTGCTTCGCTTCGCTCGCAATGACCAGGATTTGTGCGATTACGAGAATTTCCGGGGATCAGTAATCTGTCCTGTAACCGCCGAAGCAGCAGCCACCTGGGGTCCGGACAGGTACACTTTCGAGGTGGGGTGCCCGTTCCGACCCACGAAATTCCGGTTGGTAGTGTACAGACCGACTTCGTCCTTCGCCAGAATCCCCATGTGACCACCAATACATGGTCCGCAGGTCGGAGGCGAAATCGCCGCCCCGGCATCAACAAAGCCTTCCAGCAAGCCCTCATGGATCATCATTTCAAGCACTTTCGGACTCGATGGAATCACGATCAGACGGACGTCACGATGCACCTGATGCCCTTTCAAAATGTCCCATGCTGCCCGGAAATCCTCGATTCTGCCGTTGGTACAGGAGCCGATCACGACCTGATCGATTCGGATACCCGCTACTTCTGTGATAGGCACTGCATTGGACGGAAGGTACGGTTTGGCGACCATTGGTTCCAGGTCTGACACATCGAAAGTGTATTCCTTGACGTATTTGGCATCGGGATCCGGCAGCACATCACGGCGTTCCCATGACGTGTCGCCATTCAGGTAAGCGCGGGTGGTGTCATCGGGTACGATAATTCCGGATTTAGCGCCTGCCTCCACCGCCATATTAGCAATGGTGAATCGACCAGCCATGGGCAAGGCGTCTATCACGGGTCCGGAAAATTCGATGACTTGATACCGGGCGCCATCGACGCCTATTTTCGAAATCGCAAGCAAGATCATGTCTTTGCCGCCCACCATGGGGGGAAGGGTTCCAGTGTCATTCCCGCGCAAAGCTTGCCCTCGGTGGCGGGAATCCAGGTTCACCCTCCTTTTTGTTTCCCCCCGCGGAACAGGGGGAAATGTGAATATGACCTTAATAGTATGCGGCACGCGGAACCACCCTTTCCCCAGCGCCCATCCAGCCGCCATGTCGGTGGAGCCGACTCCGGTCGCAAGAGCACCAAGAGCTCCATAGGTACAGGTATGAGAATCAGCGCCAATCACCAGATCGCCTGGCTTGACTAACCCGGAATCAGGAACGATGATGTGGCAGATTCCGGAACGACCCACCTCGAAATAGTTGGGAATATGCTGCTCCCTGGCGAATTCCCGCATGATCTTGGATAGTTCCGCCGCTTTGACATCTTTGGCAGGCACGAAATGGTCATTGACCAGAACGATCTTGGCAGGATCGAACACGCGGGTGGCGCCCATCTGACGAAACACATCCACAGACAGCGGCACCGTGACATCCGTGCCCATTACCAAATCCAAATCGGCGAACAACAAGTCACCCGGCTTGACCCGGTCCCGACCGGAATGTGCCGCCAGAATTTTTTCCGCTATGGTCATTCCCATTATGTTTCCAACGCTTCCTGTACATCATCCGTCAAGTGCTGTCAGGTGTCCTCACCTGACAGGGAATTTTGAATGTTGAGTTTTGAATTTTGAATTTGTTTAGAATCTTTCGGATGTCAGGTCACATCGTTGAATAGTTAGACTCCTGGATTCCCGCATACGCGGGAATGACACGGTTGGGTGTCAGGTGGGGACACCTGACACCACGGGGCCAATTGTTGGAGATTTCGGATTTCTCGTGCCATCAGTCGTCCTCACCTGACAGGGAATTTTGAATGTTGAGTTTTGAATTTTGAATTTGTTTAGGATTTCGAACTTCGTGCTTGGAAATTGTTGGACATTTCGGATTTCTCGTGCCGTCAGGTGTCCACACCTGACGGATAGGTTCTATCCCTTAAGAAAATTGACAATGGTGTCGCCGGTTTCTTTGGTGCCCAAAGTGCCGCCCAAATCACGGGGCACCTTATAGGATTTGACCGCCGCTTTGACCGCTTCGAAAATTCGGGTATTCGCTTCCGGACAGCCGATATGATCCAGCATGACCCCGATGGTCAAGATTGCCGCCAGAGGATTAGCAACATTTTGCCCTTGATACTTGGGCGCGGAACCATGCACCGGCTCGAACAGCGAGGTCCGCCCGGGATGGATATTTCCCGACTCCGCCAGTCCCATCCCACCGCAAAGCTGCGCACCCATGTCGGTAATGATGTCTCCAAACATGTTGCAGCTCACGATAACCTGGAATTGTTCGGGACGCTTCACCATCTGCATCAACAGTGCATCGATGTACCAGTGCTGCGGTTCGATATGCGGAAATTCTTTCGCCACCTCGTAGAATGTCCGCTGCCACAAGTCGCCTTCGAACCGCATGGCGTTCGACTTGTCGGACATGGTGACGCGGGTCAACTTGTGCTCGTCAGCGTACTGGAACGCATGACGGATGATGCGTTCGACGCCTTTCCGCGTGTTGATGGACGTCTGTATCGCCACCTCATCCGGAGTCCCTTTCTTCAGGATTCCGCCGGTCCCGGCGTACAAACCTTCCGTGTTTTCCCGGAATACGGTGAATTGGACATCCTCGACTTTCTTGTTCTTCAACGGGCACAGGCGCTCATCCATCAACCGGACCGGACGGTAATTAATATAGAGGTCGAGCTTAAACCGCATCCCCAACAGGATATCCCGGGCGTGCGTCATATCCGGCACTCGAGGATCGCCCACCGCCCCCACGAAGATTGCGTCATAGTTGGTGCGGAAGTTCTCGATTTCCTCATCCGGTAGTGTGATGCCGGTCGCCAGATACTTCTCGGCGCCGTAATCGAATTCTTGCCACGTGACGTTGACTACTTTGAGGTCCTTCAGGCACTGAAGTACCTTGACGGCTTCCCTGGTGACATCGATTCCGATGCCGTCACCCGGGATAATTGCGATTTTCTTCGAGGTCATGGAATTCCTGGAAATACGGAGAAATTATGGTGTTATGGCGGCAGGAGAATATGGAAAACTCTGTCTGAAACGTGATCAGGAATAGGCACATTCACGCGAACCGTGCTCAAGAATCATCGAGAACAGGACTACGCAATCAAGACGATAAGCCGATTGATGAAAGGAAGTTCGTATCTAATATAACTTAGCGAGAGATATAAAGCAAGCAAAAAATTTCACGCGCTAAGTTGTTTCCAATAAGGTCATAATTATCAAGATTTTGTTGTCAATCAACGGTGCGTGTGGATGGGAACAAATCCCTGGTTTCGCGGACTGGGGGTAAATTGGCGGATGCGGACAGTCCGGGCAGCGAAAATCCCCTTGCAATAACAAAAAACTTTTCATATATTTAAAAGATAGAATTTTCACGGAATCAGGGAGCACCAAATATGAACCCTTGGCTGTCGGTCGTTATTCCGGTCAGAGATGAGGAAGAGAACATCCTTCCTTTGGCTGATAAGCTCATCCAGGTATTGGAGTTGCTGGGTAGACCATTCGAGGTGATCTGGGTGGACGACGGCTCTACCGACAAGTCATTCGACCGGATCGAATCGTTGACGGAAAGAGACGAACGGATCAAGTCGATCCGGTTTCGTCGACCGTTCGGGCAGACCGCCGCACTGGCAGCCGGATTCGAAGCCGCCAAGGGCGAGGTCATCGTCCCGATGGACGGCGACGGTCAAAACGATCCCGGCGACATTCCTCGATTATTGAAGAAATTGGACGAAGGCTATGACGTGGTCACCGGATGGCGGAAGAATCGCAAAGACCCTTTGATCAGCAGGAGAATTCCATCCTGGATCGCGAATCGGCTGATTGTGCTGATCACCGGCATCAGGGTTCGAGATTCCGGCTGCACGATGAAAGCCATTCGGCGGGACATCCTCGCCAATGTTAAACTCTATGGCGAGATGCATCGGTTCCTGCCCGCGCTGGTACATTGGATGGGCGCGACCATCGGCGAAATCGAGATCAATCACCACCCTCGCCGGTATGGGAAAACCAAATACAACCTGAGCCGGACGTTTCGAGTGGTGTTGGATCTCATCAATGTCAAATTCCTGCTGCGCTACTTCACCCGACCCAGCCAACTGTTCGGCTCCATGGGAATATTGAGCCTGATGGCGGGAGTCGCTTGTGCAGTGATCGCCGTGTATCTGAAGATCTTCGAAAACTTGGACATCACGGGGAATCCCTGGTTGTATATGGCGATCCTGGGGATCATCGTGGGGATTCAATTCATCATGTTAGGGCTTTTGGGCGAAATCGCCGTCCGCACCTACTATGAGAGTCAGGACAAGCCCATCTACGTTATCCGAGAAACCAGAAATCTGTGAATTGAAGAAAGCTCTAAGCGCCAATTCCGAAACCAATTCAACATTCAAAATTCAACATTCAACATTTTCGGTCAGGCGGGGACGCCTGACAGCACCCGAAGTTCAACATTCAACATTCCTTCTCAGGTAATGACCATCTTGATGATCGCCCCCACCCCGTTCTTCTCCGATCGGGGCTGCCACGTCCGAATCGAAGAAGAAGCCCGGATGCTGCAAGGACTGGGACATCGAGTCGAGATCTTGACCTACGGGCTGGGGCGTGATCGACCCGGGTTGACAATCCATCGGATCGCCAGACTCCCGGGATACCGTAAGAAGGCTCCGGGCGCCAGCATCTACAAGTTTCCTCAAGACCTGCTGCTCCGGTGGTTGACAGACCGGATGGTGAAAAACCGCCGTCCCGATCTGATCTGGGCGCACTTGCACGAAGGAGCCTACATCGCTGAACCCGTGGCGAAAGCTTATCAGATTCCGTTGTGGATGGACCGCCAGGGCAGCCTGGTGGAGGAACTGGCGTCTCACGGCACTCTTAAGAAAGAGTCACAGATATCCCGCTGGATATATGGCAAGGAACAGAGTCTGGAGGAAAAAGTCGACAGGGTATTGGTGAATACGGACGCCGCGTTTCGACAGTTGCAGAGCAGGATCGGAGAAACGGTTCAGAAATTGCCCGACACAGTCGATATCGATCGTTTTCGACCCAGTCCGTATCCTGGGGACCTTGCCCGTGAGCTCGGATTGTCCCAAGAAATTCCCGTTATCGTATATCTGGGATTGATCGCTCCGCATCAAGGAACCGACCTGTTGATCGACGCATTTTCCGAGTTGCGCACAACAGGCACAGCCGCTCACCTTCTGCTGATGGGTTACCCGGACCTGGGAGAATCCAAGCAGAAAATCCGGGAAAAAGGATTGGAGAAGCATGCCACAGTAATCGGACCGATTCCTTACGAGCAAGCTCATCGATATCTGGCTCTGGGCACCGTGGCGGTATCGCCAAAAACCTCATTGACTGAAGGAAATGGGAAATTATTGAATTATATGGCAATGGGACTTCCGACGGTGGCTTTCAACACCCCGATCAACCACGAGCTCCTGGGTGATACGGGACGATTGACGACTCCGGAGAATGTCAGCGAATTTGCTCAAGGTATCGCCGAGTTCCTCGATCACGCGGAATTGCGGAAGCAGGCATCCGAAGCAGCCAGAAGCCGCGCGGTCGAGCATTTCAGTTTGCCAGTGATCCAGGAACGCATTGTGCAGTTACTGGAAACAATTGTATAGAGTATCAACTGGATTCCCGCTTTCCGCCAGAGGCGGACAAGCCGCGGGAATGACACATGGAACACAGGAAGGACATCCGCAAGGTGAATCCTCTGGATTTTCCGTACGACTTGTACCAACGTTATCATCTGGCAACACAGATCATCCAACGGTTGGATGGTGTGTTCGGCAACGGCGCGCCTATTCTGGAAGTGGGCGGCAACCCAGGGATTCTGCAGACATTCCTTCCCGAAAAAACTCCGATAATCGTCAATTCTCCACCGCACATCGCCGGCGATATTATCCCCGCCGATGGCTGCCATTTGCCTTTCAAAGACAGGAGCTTTCGGGGTGTCGTGATGCTGGATGTGCTGGAGCATGTGCCGGAGGACAATCGCAGCGCGCTGCTTCGAGAGATTGACCGCGTGTCTTCTTCCTGGCTTGTAGTGGGCGGACCGTTTGGCAACGAATCGGTCGGGGAGGCAGAAGCGATATTGGCAGGCTTCCATCGGCAATTGACCGGTACTGCTCACACCTATTTGGAAGAACATCAGAGATTTGGACTTCCCGATTATGCAATCACCCTGGAGACTTTGAAGTCGCTAGGGTATGCGACGATGGAGATTCCCAACGGGCTCCTGTGCCGGTGGATGCTGATGTTGGGCATCAATTTCTTCCTGCAAAAAGACCCGTCGGATCCGGAACTTGTCAGACAAGTCAATCATTTCGTCAATTTGCACCTGGCTCCCACCGATAACCGGGAACCCGCGTACCGCCATGTCATAGTTGCCGTTCGCCAGCCAATGCCGGAGGGACTCCGGCAGCAACTTCGAGCGTTGGAATCAACAGATTCGGGAATTCCAGATGATGCCGTCTCTTCGTGGGAAGGTGCTACAGCCGCATTGCAGGCGTTGATGGCGGGGAAAATCCGGCAGCGCGATGAGAAGATCCGTGACCTGGAAGGGCAGATCAAGATTCTGGAGGAATTCCGGGATCAGGTGCAACAGTCGCTGGCATATCGGATATACCGTCGGTGGAAAGACATGTGGAAACGCGGTTGAACGTCCTACTTGTCAGCCACTATTTCCTTCCCCGTCATCCGGCGGGGACGGAGATATATACTTCGCGTCTGGGGCAGGCGCTTGCCAGAAACGGGCACGCGGTACGCATTCTGGCAGGCGAGGATGACCCGACGGCTGTAGCGCCCCGGATGTGGGATCAAGTTGTGACGGGATTGCCGGTCACCTACCTGGCGTCAAAGCGCCTGACCAAATGGGGGCATATGCGGCAGTCACTCCACGACGGACAGCGACCGGAATTGGAGCCATTGTTCGAAAAAATCCTGGATGGCATCAAGCCTCAGATTGTCCATATTCAACAGCTTTCGACACTGTCGGCGAGCTTTATCCATATCGCCAAACGGCGTGGCATCCCGGTCGTCGTCATGTTGAATGATTACTGGTTCCTGTGTCAGCGGGTGCAATTGTACACCTATGACGGTCGCAGGTGTCCGGGTTTCGATGCCGGCAGGTGCGCCGAATGCCTCTTAGCCGGCTATCCCTGGCTGATGCGGACTCTCGGAAAAACCACCGCAGAGAAAGCATCCGAACGGAGGTTCCGGGCTTTGATGGATGCGCTGCTGGCGGCAGATCTAATCATTTCCCCTTCGCGCCACGTGAGAAAAGTGTACGAGCAGCACGGAATCCCGCAAGACCGGATCGTGCACTGTGACTATGGATTTCCGCGATACACTGGTGACAGGACTTGGCAACCCACACGCCCCTTACGCATTGGTTTCATGGGATCGTTGGTTCCTCACAAGGGGTTGCACGTCTTGATTGATGCGATTGACATGGTCAAGTGCGAGGTGCAGTTGACCATCCACGGATCGCCGGATTCGAATCCTGATTACCACCGCGAGCTGCGATCCCGGAACATCGACAGAGTCAGATTTGCCGGTGTGTCGGATCCGGAAAACCCTTATCCCACCATCACCCAGCATGATGTCATGGTGGTTCCATCCTTGTGGGAGGAAAATTCCCCATTAGTAATCCACGAAGCCCATGCCGCAGGAAGACCGGTGATTGCCTCCAACGTCGGAGGCGTCCCCGAATTGATCAAAGACGGTAGCGACGGCATTCTGGTCCCGCCTGGTGACGCCACAGCACTTGCCAAAGCAATAAGCGAGCTGGCAGCCAATCCGGAGAGGCTGATCGAAATGGGCAAGCAGGCGAAACCGCCTAAGTCGATCGACGACCATGCTCGGGAGGTCGAGCGGATGTACTCAGACATCATTTCCTCGAAGGTGGCTTCATGATTCCCCCACTTCGAAAAGGATTGAATATCCTGCGCGCGAGGTCAGACATCGCATTAAGGCGGGAGAGAGCTACTGCCACGCCGCAGGTCGCATTTCTTGAAGTGTCGAACGTTTGCAATATCCGATGCCGGATGTGCGCCACCACCTTCGACCCCCGCTTCCAGAAAGGAACCGGCTACACCGGCTTAATGGACATGGGTCTGCTTGACCGCCTGGAACCTATCCTTCCGGGATTGTGGCGGGCATATTTGATGGGGAATGGCGAGCCTCTGCTAAATCGCAATTTCCTGGATTTCGTCACTCGGCTCAAACAACGACACCTAGAAATTCAATTCAATACTAACGGCATGTTGTTGAAGCCCGATGTGTCGGAGCAATTGGTAGGGCTGGGTGTGGATGCAATCGCAGTGTCGATGGACGGCGCCGACGCCGACACGTTCAACGATATCAGGCATGGCGCGGATTTCGACCAGGTGACGGCTCATATTCGAGAGTTGAACCGCGTCAAGCAAAAGCACCATTCGGAAAAGCCGCGCTTGTCCCTGGCGGCGGTGGCATTGAAAGACAACTGGATGCAGATGCCAGATCTGGTTGAAATGGCAAGTGACCTCGGCATGGTGCACGTACATGTGGAATCTTTGATGTGGCAGGATGATCCCGCCTATCAGTAATACTATCGGGAACATTCCCTAACGGGCGTGGAAGATGCGGCGCTGGCGAGACTTCGAGAAGCCAGACGGAAAGCGGTGGAATATCGGATAGGCTTCTCAAGCTCACTGTTGGATGGGCGCACGATTGATGCGACCGGTGTTCCACAACCGCAGTTCGGTCAAATCAATCGGAGAGGCATTCCGTGCTGGGAGCCCTGGACGACCATTTTCGTCACATGGCAGGGCGACATCCACCCCTGCTGTGGATCAGAGCAGATCATGGGAAACCTGAGAGATCGGGATATCCTGGATATCTGGAACGGGCGAGAGTATCGGCAATTGCGCAAGGACATGGCTAATGGCGCACCGCCTGAGGGATGCCTGATCTGCATGAAGAACCAACGAATGAAGCAAGCGATCCCTACCATCAGACAAGCACTCCGAAAGCTGGGGTTGTGGCAATCCCTTTAATATCAGTCGTTATACCCACTTTGAATGCGGGACATCACTTTCCGGAAATCCTGGACAGGATCCGGAAACAGAACGACGTGGGCGAGGTCGAGATCGTGATGGTTGATTCGGGATCGACTGACGGCACGTTGCAGGCTGGAGACAGGACAGGAGCCAAGACGATTGCCATCGACCGCAGGACTTTCAACCATGGCGGGACCAGGAATCTCGGCATATCGGAAAGCAAGGGAGAATTGGTCGCCCTTCTGACCCAGGACGCGATGCCGGAAGACGACCACTGGCTGCATTATCTGGTTGAAGCGGTGACGAATGATGAGCAGGTATCCGGAGCGTACAGCCGCCAAATTCCTCGTCCCGGGACCCCTCCCTGGGTAATTCGCCAGATGGACGAATATGGATTATTTTCCGACATTCCGAGAATCCAGGAGCTTGCCGAAGGCTTAGCCTTCGACCGCATGGAGCCTCTGGAGAGATTGAGGCTCTGCACGTTTGATGACGTCTCAAGCCTGGTACGCCGGTCCGCCTGGGAACTACACCGGTATCCTGAGGTGCCGTTTGCAGAGGACCTGGAATGGGCAAAAGACGAGATCCTTCGCGGCAACAAAATCGCTTATGAGCCGCGATCACGGGTAATACACTCCCACCGGCGCGGAGCGATACACGAATATCGTCGGTCAAGGATCGCCCACCAGCGGCTTTGCGAATTGTTCGACCTCAGATTGGTCCCCACGTTTCCTCTGCTCATCAGATACAGCCTGCAGAATATCGTCCGTCACCTGAGATGGGCTTCGGCGAAACCTGCCAATCTGACTAACCTGTTCGAAGCACCTTGCGTCGCCGTCGCAAGCACCGTGGGACAATATATGGGTGCGAAGGCGGCTGCCGCTAATTGGGAGGTACAATCATGAGAATCTTGATCGTGGCTCACGGATGGACCCCCGAAACTGAGGGCGGCGCCGAACGGGTGGCATTCTTCCAGGCGCGGGAACTTGCAAAACGCCATTCGGTGACCGTTCTACACCGGGTCAACCGCCCAGGCAATCCCGAATATGCGTTCCAGGAAGAGTCTAACAACGGCTACCGCCGTTTCTCCATCAACAACACTTTCAAAGAACGACCGAATTTCCGTTGGCTGTATCGCAATCCCAAGATCGATGATCTGTTGAGGACATTCCTTGAAAGCGAGCGCCCTGACATCGTGCACATGCATCACCTGACGGGCTTATCGACCGGACTGGTTCCAATTGCTAAATCGCAAGGAGCCAGGACGGCATATACTCTGCATGATTTCTGGACCATGTGCTGCCGCGGTCAGCGACTGAAGCCGGATTTGTCATGGTGCGAGGACTGTGACGAGGAGACCTGCGCCCAATGCACGGCGGGGTGGATCGTGCCTCCCATCCCCGGAAAGCAAAAAATCCCCGAGGAGTTCAAGAAAATCACCAGCTCACTTCGCACCAAAGCGGCTCGGTGGCTTGGAAAAAGCCAGACACGATACGCATTGGCTGCCATCCGGGATCGGCGAGCCGAAATGCGGATGCTCCTTGAAACCGTGGACGTCTTAACCGCCACATCGCACTACGTCCAAGACATCTACGCCAAAGCAGGATACCGGAACGGGAGAATTCTCATGGTGCGCGACGGCATGGAACCCGGAATCTTTGAGAATCTTCCCAATCGCAAGGCGGATCCAGCAGGCAGACTTCGTATCGGCTATCTTGGATCGGTCATTCCGTCTAAGGGCGTGCACGTGTTGATCGAAGCGTATTCAAAGCTTCCGCAGAATCAGGCGACACTTGACATCTACGGAGAAGCAATCCCCTACGACGGCTATCCCAATTATGGCGATGATCTGAGACGGGAAGCGGCGACGTTCCCCGAAATCCGCTTCCACGGCAAGTATGCCAACCAAGACGTCCCCGGATATCTGAATGCGATGGATGTGTTGGTCTTGCCGTCCATTTGGCCCGAAAACGCCCCATTGACAATCTCAGAAGCCTTCATGGCAAGGGTACCTGTAGTGGCGGCGGGATGGGGTGGGATGCAGGAACGGTTGGCTCACGGCGGCGGGATGCTTTTTGTCCCGGGGCGGTCGGAATCTCTGGCGGAATTGCTGGAATATCTGATAGATAATCCCCACTACCTGGTCAAATTGCAGGAAGGCATCCCGAGGGTGTCGAGTGCGGCAGACATGGCACCGGTCTGGGAACAAATTTACCACGAATTACTGGCGACGGCAGCGCGGAATTGAGGCTCAGTTCTTTGCGCCTGGCTGCGAGCTCCCTTCCTGGACCTGTTTCTGTTTGCCCGCCTTTCGAGATTCGATCACGGCTAATATCTTCCTCCTCTGTTCCTCCCGCGCTTCGCGATCCGGAATATAGGGCAGCGCCAAATATCGATCCAGCGCAACCACCGAGTTTTCCAAGTCATTGGTCTGAATCAGACATTGAATGATCCGTTGGTATGGCTCGGGCCAAGTCGGAGCACTCTGAATCGCTCGGTAGAAATAATAAATAGAACTGTCAGGATGCCCGGCGTCGAATAGGGCAACGCCCATATTATTCCACGCTTCTCCATAGTCGGAATTCAATTCTAACGCCTTCAGGTAGTGGACTCTGGCGCTATCCACATTTCCCATGTTGTAGAAGGCACACCCCAGATTATTGTGTGGCACAGGTTGATTCGGATCCAGCTCCAGAACTTTTCTGTAGGTTGGCACCGCGGATTCGAAGTCTCTTCCCAGGGTGTACAGGTTCGCGAGATTCACCCAAGCCCATATAAAATCAGGCTTTAGATCTATAGCTTTCTTAAAGTGACTCACGGCGTCTTGATACAGTCCTCGTTCTCGCAGAGCATTGGCGAAATAGTAATGAGCTTTAGGATTGTCCGGTTGGTAACGAAGGGTGGACAACCATAATTGGTATTCGTTCCGCCATTCCCGGTCTCGCTGAACGGTCAGAACGCTCAGGACAATCACCAGTAAAATCACCCCGGCATTCGCGTAAGAAGAGACCTTCCGCCAAGCCTCCCACCCTACTGCCGCAATCAACGTCACACCCAACAGGGGAAAGTAGAAGTAGCGCTCTGCCAGGAAATACGCGGTGGGCACCAGATTCGATACGGGCAGCCAGGTAACGAAAATCCACAGCATGCCCAATGCCATGATAGGCTGTTTCCGCCGCAGCAGGATTCCACCCAGTACCAAACCCGCTATACATATCGCACCCAACAGGACTTTGATATTCAAGGCGGAATGGATGATTGTCGTATGATAATCCGCGGACAGACGGATAGGGAGCAGCGCCAGACGCAGATAATCCGGCAAGCGATACAAAGTGGTCAGGATAATATTGAGATACGAGATATCCCCATACACGTCAATCCTGACTATCTCCGATAATGCTACTCCGCGGAATCGATAGATGGCAGCCGCGACCACAGGAAGTACGATTGCCCCGAGGAACCAACCCCTTTTCCTAAGAACCAGCCAGAGATTCTTCTCACGGAACAGCCAATCGACCAGGACCATCAAAACCGGAACCGCGATCGCCACTTCTTTCGATGTCAACGCCATGATGAAGGCGCCGAACGCCACAAGGTAATACCACCTCTGCTTTTCCCCCTTCAAGTACGCGTAGATCGCCACGAGAGAAAAGAGCGAGTGCAACGACTCTTTGCGATTCGCAACGGATACCACCGCCTCCGTGGTCAACGGATGACAAAGGAATATCAGCGCCGCTACGAAAGCCACCAACTCCCTCCCCGTGAGATTCCGAAACAAGAGAAATGCCATCAATCCGGTCAGGAGGTGCAAGAGGATATTGGTCACATGATAGCCGGTTGGATTCATTCCCCACAAGGCATGTTCCACCACGAAGGAGATCATCCGAAGCGTCCTGCCGCTGGTGAGTATTTCCTTAACGGTCCCCGCGCCTCTGAGCAACGGATTGTTCGACACTAACGCCCGATCGTCGAAGATGAATTCGTTGTGCAAAGTGGGCAAGAAGACCACGACACCGACCAGCGCCAGAAACGCAATCATCCACGCCGTGGACAGCCGTTTCCGTTCGGCAACCGCCTTCTTCCTGGATTTCTGCGTGGATTTCGTCATAACGAACTTGTGCGATTACGTGGACAAATCTGCGGGTGTTCGAGACCCCTTGGTTTCTGACACAGAATTATAGACACTAAGCAACGCATCCGCCATTTGATTGGGATGGAACTTCTTGGCGATCCATTCCCTCCCGAGTTCGCCCATCATGTGCAAGCGATCCGGGTGCATCAACGACTCTTCGAGACAATCAGCCAGGGCTCCGGAATCGTATGGAGGAACCAAAAGCCCGGTCTCCTTTTCCGCCATAGTCTCAGGAATCCCCCCCACTCGCGTCCCGATGACCGGCACTCCCAATGCTTGCGCTTCAAGGAGGATAATCCCGAATGCCTCGGTGTACGATGGCAGCACCACCACGTCGGAGCGCAGTATCTCCCGTTGCAGTTCCTCAGGGCTCAGGGGGCCCAGGAATGTCACAGGAAGTCCGCGGCACCGCCGTTTCGCCCAGCTCAACGAATGCCGATACTCGTCTCCCACCACGACAAGCTCCACCATGGGGATGCGTTTCAGCAACAGATTGATCGCTTCGACCAATGTGGGAAAGCCCTTGCGAAACAAATCTCGACCTGCGAACATGATGCGATGATTGCCGGTCGATACTTTTCTGGGAATCTGGTCGGGGATCATCACGGCATACGGCACCTGGACCAGTTTTGCTCCCTGATCAGCGGGCAGCCAATCGCGCAGGGTGCGAAACACGAACCGGCTGTGCACCACGATCCGCGAGGCTTGGGAAATCAGATTCGGATACAACTTCCGGCGCCTCCGCGCCAGCCAGAGCCGCCCCCAACGGTCCGGACAAGGATAAGGCACTTTTTCCAGCCAATACGTATCGTGCAGATCGAGGATCACAGGAAGCGACATATCCTTGAAAAACTTCCGAGGCAACTGCTTCATATCCAGCACGTGTATCAAATCCCAATCCTGCGTGTCCGGAGAACGGTTCGAATATTCCCCAAAGGTACATCGATCATCCAACGAGCGGATTAGCAGGTTCAAATAAGTGTACGGACCGGTCCCGGGACGGGCTGCGGATTTGCCGTGCAGCAAGACCCTCATCGAAATCTCCTACCAATAAGTTCCGTCAACCGAGGCGACGGGAGCAACCAACTGCGGCAATCAGGCAGCGAAACCGCATGATTTGCCGTGACGGATTTCCGCAATTCGATCCAATATATTGATTCCGAGATCGCTTTGATTCTGGATGCGAAAGCCTGGACGAACCGCCCCGAGAAAATGTCGCCCAGTAGCGCCAGGAAGTCCCACCACAGGATGATCGGCACATATCTGAGCGCTGTCTTTGGATGCCAGCAAGACAGGATTGTTCGCCATTTGTTCAACGTGATCCAGTAACTGCGATTCCTCCATCCCGAAAGGGGCGTCCCCTGTCCCAGGTGCTTGACCACCGCATCTTCCGCCAGCACGCACTTCCATCCCCGAAGCCTGCCTTGCCACGCCACCCACAGGTCCTCGTAGTAGCAGAAAAACCGCTCCGGGAAACCACCGATCTGATCCAGCATCTCCCGACGGTACATTGCCGCCGCGCCGGAAGGACCAAAGGGTTCGGCAAAGCCGGAAAACCTGGATTCCCGCTTTCGCGGGAATGACACGGACGATTCCGGCGATGACTCGACACGCGGAGGCTCTTGGTCAACGGCACCCCCTTTTTTGTTCCCCCCCGGATACCGGGGGGGAGATGAAGAAGGATCGCCATGCCCGATCAAGACCGCCATCCCGTTCCTTGCCGCTCCGAGTCCCAAAGAATCAACCGCCGTCCCATCCTGATTCAATATCCGGCATGCCACCATACCAATTCTGGCATCAGCCTCCGATGGTGAGAAAATACTGGATTCCCGCTTCCGCGGGAATGACACCATGGCTCGAACCATCGCTTCGATCCAGCCTGGATCAGGCACCGCATCATTATTCAATAGTGCAATATATTCGCCGTGAGACGCCTCAATTCCCCGTTGGACCGCGCCGGCAAAGCCCTGATTCTCGACCAGCGACACAATATTAATTTTAGATAATATTGATTTTGCTACACCAATGCAATCATCCGACGACCCATTGTCAACCAGTATGACCTCGAAATCCCGGAAAGATGAGATTGCTTCGCTTTGCTCGCAATGACGAGAGATGGATTGCTTCAGCGCTCCCAGACACATCGGCAGCAGTTTCTCGCCATTCAGATTGGGAATGATCACCGACACCAGCGGGATCGGTTCACTGTCGCTCATGGCGATACCATTTCCTAAGCTCACCAACGCTGATACGACGCCCCTTTTGGACGTTTCGACGTTCCTTCCACCTCGCAAATATCCCCCATTTCCCTTCTAATGTCCCCGCCAGAAATGGTCCCAACTGACGGGAACGGAATGTATGATGAGCCAGGCTCAACAGCCACCCGGCAAGAATCCACGGAAGATGTGAGAGCAGGAGCAACCACGGCGTATTCAGCCACAACACCCAGATCTTATTCCGGGCGATCAGCCGCACCCGCTGTGGCGATTTCACGCCTCGTTTCCCTTGCGAATCCCCAGTTGACGCCTCCCGATGATACACAACCATATCCGGCACGTACAAGCACTTCTCCCCCAACAAGCGGGCTCGGAACGCCCAATCCACGTCTTCCAAGTAACTCACGAAATCTTCACGAAATGGTCCGACTTTTTCCCAGACCAACCGCCGAACCATCATCGCTCCACCCGATGCGCCAAACACTTCCTCCTCTGTTGACCACCGCTCATCGAGTTTCTGACCTCTGCCCCGCCCCGCCGGACGAGCGCTCCGACGGATTCTGATCCCGGCATTCTGCACAATTTCCCGGCACTCGAAATCCATGATCCGACTGGCGAGAATCCCAACATCGGGATCCTCGTCAAGCGCTTTGATCCCATTGCCGATCCACCCATCCGCAACTTCGGCGTCATTATTCAGGAACGCCAGGATTTCGCCCATTGATTCTCTCACCCCCAGATTGATTGCGTAAGCGAATCCCTCATTTTGTGGTAGCCTGATGATTCGCACCGCTGGAAATTCTTGTCGCGCCGCCTCCACCGATCCATCCGTGCTGCCGTTATCCACAATCAGAAGCTCGAAATCAGGGAAAGACTGCGCCGCCAATGATCTCAGACATCCTGATAGCAGGTCTTTCCCCTGATGATGGGGGATGATCACCGAGACTCTGGGACTGCGTGCAGGCATCCTAACATTCCAAGAAAGATGTGACGAATCTCCGTGGATCGTGTAACAGGACGTCCTTAGCCTGTTGCTAAGTCATTATCGTGCAGCAGGGTGTCCTCACCCTGCTGCAATTTCAAGAGTCACTTCCGAATCCGTACGACCAAATTTTCGTGCAGCAGGGTGTCCTCACCCTGCCGCAATTTCAAGGGTCACTTCTGAATCCGTGCGACCAAATTCCCGGGATGGGAAAGATCCCGGAACCGATGCCGGCGCTTCCACACCCACCGATTGGCGCGGCGAATAACGAATTTCCGCCATGAGTTTTCCGGTTTGCCGCGATGCCATCGGATCATCTTCGACTGCATCCACGCCAGGTCGCTTGGCTCCAGAGGCTGCACATCACAGCTCGAAAAGCCCTGGAACAATTGACGAAGCGAAAACGGTGTGAAGCGGTGACAATCTTCCGGATACTGATGGATCTCCCAGGCGAATGGGACGGTGACCAGTCCCAGCCCCGAAGGCTTCAAGACCCGCCGTATTTCCGCCACGACGAGCTGCGGATCCGCCACATGTTCCAATACCTGTGTACACAGGACTGCATCGAATGAGGCATCTTTGAATGGCAGCAACCGAGCGAAATTCGCCACCAATCGCACCGGATACTGCTTCTCCACATCCACTGACACATAGGAGACCGATTTTCCGAACAACGGCGCGTACGGCACACTCCCGGATCCCAGATCCAAAACAGTAGCGGCAGGCGTCAGTTGCGTGGCGAACTCCTCCACGGTCTTGCGCAACATTCGCAGTGTAATATAGGCAGGGTTATCCAGGACAGGATTCCGCCGATCCCCTCCGGGCCAGGACGGATCCGGATCAGGCAATTCAAAATCGTCTGGCACTATCCCGCCCTCGTGATATACGGCTGCGCCCATACTGCCCAACCATATTCCGCATTCGACCCCATGGTTTCGGTTCGGAACCTCAACTCTGCCTGCCCGGCGATTTCCAATTTGACAGAATGGTCATGCCACCGCCTGTCACCCGGCTCACTCTTTGGATCGATGACCTTCTCGAATACGCTCCTCACCGTCTTGCCGCGTTTGACTTCGATAACGAATCTCGTGCCCTCGGGACGCAGGTCCCACACTTGAGGATCCAGCGCTATCGCAAAATGCAGAATGTCTTCCGCCGCCAGCCCCAATTGAAACCCGATCTCAGAAGGTGGATGCGCCGGAATACAGATCCGGTCATCGTCAGCTATTTCTATAGATTGTAACGGCTTGTGATGCTTGTTTCCAAATTTCTTAAGATATAGCAGAACCAAATCGATCTCGCCCTTCGTTTGCCGTTCCGCCCGTCCCCGTAATGCCTCCCATTGAAACAGTTCCGCCGCGTGTTTGATCTGTTTTCGACTGACGGTGGGAAGTTTCAAAACCGATTCTCCGGCGAAGGTGGTAACAACTTCCCGACTTGAGACGTATCCTTCCTTCCGACACAGGTCGCCCAGATTCGTTCCAGGGTAAGGATAGAATACCATCACTTGAGCCTGATCAGGCGCAAGCTTCCGCACGAAATCGATGGTCTCCTGCAAATTTTCCGGCGTCTCGCCAGGCATCCCCATCATGGTATTCGCCCAGGTACGAATCCCCAATTCGTGCGCCGTGTGGAAAAGTCGCATCAATGCGTCGTCAGAAATATTGCGCTTCAGTACTTCTCTACGAATTCGCTCATTTCCCGCTTCAACACCAACAATAATTCGCCGAAGCCCCGCGTCCCTCAAGGACACCAACAACTCATCATCCACGGTCTCGGGGCGGACATTGACCGTAAACGGAAAATCGAACCGCGACCGGTATTCTCTGGCGAATTCCAGCGTCCAATTCCGATCGTAAGTGAAGGTGTCATCGTAGATCAAGACGTCATTCAAACCGTACTTCTGATGCAGATCTTCGATCTCATCACATACCTTTCGCGGGCTCCGCAGCCGCGTGTATTTTCCCTTCCCCTGATAGATTCTGGCTAACGCATGATTGATGCAATACGGACACCGATATGGACAACCGCGACCGGACATGAGGAGAGTCGCAGTCAGCGGATACCGTTTCAACAGATACGGATAATCAAATATTTCCCGATCCGGAAACGGCAGGGAATTGATGTCGTCGATGAGCGGTCGCGGCGGATTGCGGCGGATTTTGCCGTTCTCCTTGACCCATAAGTTAGGAATATTCGCAAGCGGCGAGCCGTTTTCCATCGCGTCAATGACATCAAGGATCGTGCCTTCCCCTTCCCCCACACACACCATGTCGATTCCGGGTGCGGCAATGACCTTTTCCGGCGCCAGGGTTGCATGTGGTCCCCCGCAGATCACCAGTCCGGAAAAGAAGGATTTGACGGTCCTGGCAAGCTGGGCGATAAACTGCCATTGGTTGGAACCGGTCGAAAACCCAATCAGGTCAGGAGAGATGTCTATAATATGTTGTTTTAATTCATCCTTAGAGGGGAAGTGATCCAGGAACAGCAGATTTGCTTGATGTCCTCTTTCTTTGATATATGCCGATAGCGCCGCGACCCCATTGACGAAATGCGGCGCTTCGCCGGTCTGAATATTGGCGTAGATAAAGAGGATTCTCATGAAACCGATTCCATTCCGGAAGGCACAAGGAACCAAGGCTTGAGATCAGTGGTTCGAGCGATGTGAGGACGCGCCCAGCCCGCCCAGGAATAGGAATTGTCGGACGGATCAGCCTCGGTCACGAATGTCAATGTAACCCTTTTCCCCGCCCATTCCTTCAACGGAATTTCCACCGGATGCCATTTTTGGTCGTCCACTTGGAATTTCGGATTGATCGTTTTCGACAGCAATTCCTTCACTTTCCCCCGGCTCCTGATGGTGATGACGAACCGAACCGCATCCCCTTCCCGCTTGTCCCACACTTCCGGATTCAGCCCCAGAGCCGTCCTGAGCACTGCATCCTCAGAAATCACCACTTTGTAGGAGATCGACGAAAATGGATGAGCGTTCAATGTGACGACCGCGTTGTAATAATCTCCATATACGGTGGGTTGGATGAATTCCGGATGTCCGGCTCGCTTCTTGGCTTCTTTGAGATGAACGATGAAATCGTATATTCCAACCTGCTGCTTTTCGATCTTATTCCGCATGACGATTTCGCGGATTTCCTTCTTGCCCTGGCGGATGACTTCTTGAGGAAGCTGAGGCTGGTTCAGCACAGACCCATTGGTGAAATACGTCGTCGCCACCGTTCCGGTCATATAACCTTCCTCCACGCACAGATCGTACAACGGCGTTCGAGGGTAAGGATGGAAAATGGACAACTGTACATGATCGGGTCTAATTTCCCGAACCAATTCGACCGTCTCCCACATGAGCTCGGGAGTCTCGGTCGGCAATCCCAACATGACGAACGCATAGGTCTTTATCCCCAATTCGTCTGCCTTCCGAAATACACGAATGATGTCCTGGTTCGACATTTTTCGGTTCAGGACTTCCCTGCGAAACTGCTCGTTGCCGGCTTCGACACCGATGTTGACGAAGATGCATCCGGCGTCCGCCATCCATTCCATCATCTCATCGTCCACCATATCCACCCGAAGCAATGCATGAAACGGCAGCCCGATTCTCCGCTTATATTCGTCACAGAAATCCTTGACCCAGTCTTTGTTAATGGTGAAGATTTCGTCGTAGAATTGGAAGCCTCGGGGTTTGAATCGCTCGGTGTGATGTGCCAACTCCTCGATGGCTCTGGTGACGCTGAATTTCCGCACGATCTTTCCCAATCCGCGGTACACCGCATTCCATTGGGGATTGCAGCAATAAGTACACGCATAGGGGCATCCCTTGCCCAGGATATGTCCGAGAATCCCGCCGGTGTTGCGAGAGATAGCGGTCATGTCGAACAGACTATAATCCAGATAGGGCAGGGTATCAAGATCCGCAATCGGCGGGCGCATGTCATTCTTCACGTCGTTCGGACCGCCCCACAGGTTCTTGATGGTATCCGGAGACCTGCCATGTTCCAGGGCATCCGCCAACTCCCGGATGGCTGCCTCCCCCTCGCCTCGAATAGCCCAATCGATATTGGGGTCCGCCACGATCGCTTCCGGCACCAGCGTGGCATGATATCCGCCGCACACGATGGGCGCTTTGGATACTTCTCTCACCCATCCCGCATATTTCTGAGCGAACTGGAACTGATGAGTAGTCGAGGAAAAACCCACCAGATCCGGATCGAACTCTCTCACTCTCGCCTGGAATTCCTCCCGAGGCATTCTAAACGATAGGTCAATTAGTCCGGTGCTGTGCCCGTCAAGCTTCAGCACTGCCGATAGGCTGGCTAATCCGGGCTGGACGTGGATGCGGTTCCCGGATTCGATATTAGGATAGACGAACAGGATTCTCATATTCGGACCATCATAATTGTATTGGAAGTAATGTTGGGTTACGCAAGGCTAACCCGCCGCAGGTGGGCAAGCCCAACCTACAAGACCCACCCCCCTTTTGTTCCCCCCTCCAATAGGAGGGGGGAAGAAGGAGAGATCCTTCACTTCGTTCAGGATGACTCCGTGATCATTCAACATTCAAAATTCAACATTCAACATTCTTAATCCGTCCGGTATAGACGAAGTACCAGGGCTCTGGATCGGTTGCCCGTGCAATATGTGGACGCGCCCAGCCTGCCCAGGAAAAAGTATTATCCGACGGATCAGCCTGAGTGATGAACGATAATTTGACTTTCTTTCCAGCCCAATTCTGCAGAGGGATTTCAATCGGATGCCAGCCCTGATCTTCCTCGATGTATTTGGGGTTGATTGTCTTAGCAATCAATTCTTGGGTCGTTCCGGCGTCGCTGATGACGACACTGAAGCGCACCGCGTCCCCTTGCCGCTTATTCCAGACTTCGGGGTTGAGTCCCACAGCGGTTCTTAGCACCGCATTTTCCGGAATCACCAAGGCATAAGTGCATTTCGAGGGAGGATGCTCCGCCAAGACCACTACTTCTCCGGGATATTCCCCAAAAATCGTCAACTGGATGAATTCTCGAATCGGCGCCTGTCTTCGGGCATGCTTGAAATTGGTCGTAAAATCGAAAATTCCGGTCTCCTGCTTGTCGATCATGTATCTGAGCGACATTCTCCTGACCCTGTACATGCTTTTCCGCAACAACTTGGGAGATATTCGAGGTTGTCGAAGGATCGACATGTCCGTCATAGCGGAAGGCAGCTCTTGCCCCGACATGAAGCCTGCCTGTTCGGCTAATTCGGCAAGCGGGGTCTTGGGAAACGGGTAGTAGATAGTCGATTGGATGTGGTCGGGATGCAGCTCTTTTGCGAATCGAATCGTCTCACGGATCAGTCTCGGAGTCTCCTTTGGCAGCCCGAACATCACGAAAGAAAACGTGGCAATCCCCAGCTCGTCCGCCTTGCGGAATACTTTCCGAATGACATCATTGGACATGTTTCGATTCAAATACTGGCGCCGATAGGCTTCGTTTCCGACTTCCACACCGGCTAAGATGCCGGCGCATCCCGCATACTTCAGCATTTCCATTATCTCGTCGTCCACCAGATCCACTCGGAATTGCACCTGGAACGGGAGGTCGATTTCTCTCTTATATTGATCGCAGAATTCTCTGACCCATTCCTTGTAAACCGTGAACACTTCGTCGTAGAAGAAAAATCCCTTAGGTTTGAATTTGTCTGCTGCCACCTTCAATTCCGCAATGGCTCGGGGAACCGAGAACTTCCTGACCACCTTTCCCTTCCCCCGATACAGTTCGTTCCATTGTGGATTACAGCAGTAGGTGCAGCTCATGGGACATCCTCTGCCGAGGCAGAGCTCCACCACGCATCCGCACTTTGGCAAAATGGCGTCATTGTCGAAAATATCCCAATCGAGCAAAGGAAGAACGTCCAGATTCGGAATGGGAGGACGCAGTGGATTCTTGACTTTGTTGGGTCCTCCCCAGACATTCGCAATGCCGTCCGGCGACCGATCGTGATCCAAGGCTTCCACCAGGTCGAACAGAGGCTCCTCACCTTCGCCCCGGATCACCCAGTTGAAGTTTGGATTTTCCACGACCTGTTCCGGCACCAGCGTGGGATGGTATCCTCCGCATACTATAGGCGTTTTCGAAATGTCACGGACATACCCAGCATATTGCGACGCCGTCCTCCATTGATTGGTCACGATGGAAAAAGCCACCATATCCGCGCTAAATGCCCTGACCTGCGCCTTGAAATCATCCGGATCCATGGGCTCAGTAAGGTCAATCAAAGCAGTCTGGTGCCCTGCCCGCTTTAACAAGGCAGACATGCTTGCTAATCCGGGCTGCATGTGAATGGAATGACCGGATCCGATGTTGGGATATATGAATAGAACTCGCATCACAATTGTGCGCTCCAGAGCGACCCTCTTGTTACCATCCTACCTGATCTGCTTCCACTCTCCAGGATGGAGAAACACTCCGATGTGGGATACCATCCCATGCACCGAGAATTTCGACACCCGGTGCACCTCGTCGATAATAGGCGGAACGAAATGAGCGAAATCGTACAGATACACGTTCAAATAGTATTCGCCGGTCAGAAGCAGCAGGTCGGACGTGCGGAATCCCAGCTCACCGGTTTCGCCGGCTTTGATTGGAATCAGATGCTTGCGAATCTCCTCCCGCCCGTATTTCGAAAAATCACTGGACTGTCCCACCACCGCCGGTACTTCCATACATAGAGTCCCGTCGCGGCTGACCACGTGAAACATGAAAATCGGTTCCGACACGTCCTTTTCGGCGCGATACCGAATTCGAACTTCAAAAGGACTTCCCGTGGAGAATTGGTCGGTGGTCTCGCCTTCGCCGTTCTTCAAATATACCGATTCGATAAGGATCTCCCCGGTGCCCGTGTGCAGATTTCCTTTGGAATAATCCTTTGGCTGTATCGAGCGGCTCGCCTGGCGGGCTTCCACCAACTCGAGGTACTTTTGAACGACATTTTCCACTTCCCCGTCCGCAACCATCCGTCCCTCGTCCAGCAATATCACTCTATTGCAAAGCAGCCTGACGGCTCTGAGATCATGGGACACGAAAATGAGCGTCTTCCCCGACTCGCGGAACGAATTGAATCGTTCCAGGCATTTGACCCGGAAACCTTCGTCCCCCACCGCCAGGACTTCATCCACCAGCAGAATGTCTGGATCGAGATGGCTGGCGACCGAAAATCCCAACCGCACTACCATTCCGCTGGAATAGGTCTTGACCGGTCGATCCGCGAATTCGCCCAATCCGGAAAATTCAAGGATCTCCTCTTCCTTCCCCCGAATTTGGTCCTGGTTGAATCCCAGCAACGCCGCATTCAGTCGGACGTTCTCGCGTCCGGTGAATTCGGGATGGAATCCCGCCCCTAATTCCAGAAGCGCCGCAGAACGACCATCCACCCGAATCGAACCTGTAGTCGGGAACGTGGTGCCGGAAATCAGCTTCAAAAGCGTGCTCTTGCCGGCACCGTTCACACCTATCACACCGACGGTTTCGCCCAATTGAATCATCAGACTCAAGTCACGAAGCGCCCAGATATCCTCATGCCTGCCCCATCTCCCGAAACTCAGCCACGACGCCAGCCGATGGACGGGCTTCTTGAACAGGCGATATCGTTTCCCTAACTTCTCGGTCTCAACAACAGTCTTCGCCACACTGCCTCTATAGTATGTCGGCAAACTCCCTCTCTCCCAGGCGGAAAGTCGAAAGCCCCAAGAGAAACAGCGCAATTGCCCAGACAACAAAATACAGGAACCCTGAATCGAACGGCGACACTCCATCCAGGAAAATCGCCCGATAGGCACGAATCAAATGCGACATGGGATTGATCCACACGAAGGTCTGAAATTTCGCCGGAACTGCAGTCATCGGATACACCACCGGCGTCAAATACATCCAGACTACCATCCCCACTCCGGCAACCTGGGTCAGATCGCGAAGATAAGCGTTGCCTGCCGCCAGCAGCCACCCCAATCCCACCGTGAACAGCAACTGCACCAGGAGCAGCAACGGCAAAAGCAACGCCCATGCCGTAATATCCCTGACGACCAGCAGAATCGCCACCAGCAGCACGCCGATCCCCACCAACTGATGGACAACCTGGGACACGCAAATATACAATGGAATGACGCTGCTGGGAAATCGCACTTTCTTGATCAGGTTGGCATGACCCGACAAAGAATTGGTGGACCGGATGACGCCTTCCTGAAAACCCAGCCAGGGCAGCATGCCGCAAAACAGATACAGCGCATAATGCTGGATTCCGCCCTGATCGACCCGGAATCGCACCCCAAGGACTACCGAAAATATCAGAGTAAAAATCACCAGCAGCGCCAGAGGATGGATCACGGACCAGAAGATTCCCATCACGGAACCGATGTAACGGACCCGCAAATCCCGTCGCACAAAATGCACCAGCAGCGTCCGCCACCGCCACAACTCAAGAACAGAATCCATGAAGAAATGTTGAATTTTGAATGTTGAATTTTGAATGCTTAATCTTCCACCCGAATAAATTCGGGTGTTGTCCCAATCCTCACACGATGGGAATGCTTAACCTAAAAGATACAATTTTTGGCAATCAAATGCAAGGAAAAGTTTGAGCTTGCGGTTAATCGGTCAGTAGATCATCCCCTGATGACCGCGGACAAAAAAATCCCCCTGTTATAACAGGGGGAAAATCTGGAAAAAGGCGGTATCTCAACGATGCTTATTACTGCGCTACTCCTCAAAATAGAGACGTCTCGAAATCACATTGTTGCCTTCCTTGTATTCATCGATCACACCGTCAGGATCGATCACGATCGTGATCAGACACGGGTTGATGCCCTGATATTGCTCGGGCTCGAGGTTGTAATATACCGTATCGGTTCCGCCCGGCTCTAAGTGCATCACATAATCATCTTCATCAATGGTGATCTCTTGATCCGGATTTCCCAAATAGCACCTGACCGGCAAAACCTCCAATGTGGAATCGAATCGATCTCCGGCGTGAACCGGCACAAAGATCTCGATGATATCGCCCACTTGAGGCGGTTCCGGATACCATTTGATGGTCTCATTAGGGTCGAAGTACCCGTCCACCATGGGTTCATAGCCGACACCCACGATCACTGCATAGTATTGCTCGCTGACTTCCGACGAAAACACACTCACCTTGGCATGCCACTCCCCTGCCAGGGGATCCGCCAATATGGGATCAAGGAGGATCGGCGGTTGACCGCTTCGCTGACTGAAGATCGTTTCTCCATTGGGATTAAGCAGCGACAAGTGCATCTCCAGGGTTTCTGCCGCGCCCCAGTTCAGAATCACTTGCAAGCTGTCCTCGATTTCACTCACGTTGACATCATAGGTGTTCGATTCTCCATTGTGTGCAGAACCGCAGTACCTGTTGGCAATGTCGAACCCGGGCGGAAGCTGCTGCGTGCCCCGAAAATAGGCGTTATTGACCATGAGGTTGTCAATTCCGAAGGTATTCTCGACTGCATACACCTCGAGGATGTCGATTGGCTGGTTCGGCTGAATGTCTGGATATAGCCTATATTGTCCCAGGCTATGTCTCAAAGGAATCCCCTCTACTATGGGATTGCCCACAGTGTTCGCGAAATGACCAATGTAATTGGGGGGGTGGGATTCTCGGAATCGTACAGCATGAACGCTATTCCCTCAAGACTCGAATAACCCACATAGATTTCGCTGGCAGGATCCGAAATCTCAATTCTTGCACGTATGAACGGGGCATTTTCAATGACGGTCCCTATCCAGGCTGCAAATCTGCCATCTACCCACCAGCGAGGATAAGTAGGATACGGCGGTTGAGTGGGCACAAAATAGGGATAGACATTCGAGTTCTCTGTGGTCTCGCCATACTTCCATTGAAAGTGGTATCCCCCTTGTTCGTAATCCAGAAAATCTAATCCCCAGATGTGCTGACCTATGGGATCCCCATGGTCATGACGCCCCTCAAACGTGATCAAGGGAAGATTTACCGCTCTGCCCGTCCAGCAATAGAAGTCCCCACCCGGGGCGTCGTTGGGACCTTCGCCGTTTCTGGGAGGGGGCGATCCAGGGGGCGCTCCGGGGGGATTCTTGTCCCCGTCAAGATAGGAATGATTGTGCAGGCTCTGAGCATTATGAGGATGCACCTGGAAATCCGCCCAGCCGAATCCAGTCAGGTCCGGGATGGTGAACTGGATTTTGGTATTATCGTTAAATGCCCACCGGCAGTCCAGCTCCGGTGGCGAGGCCCATCCCACGCCGGTGAGCCGCACGATCTCGTTGGCATCAATCCCCGTATTCATTTCGCAATCAAATTGCACGTAGCCATTGTTCTCTATCATTTGAGCGTGCCACGGTTTGTGGTTTAGTACGATCGGAGACAGCACTACTTTACCATTGCCAGTATACCCCAGATTGGCATAATATGTGATTCCGCCGGGAGGAGGGGTACAGACCGCCACGATCCCGGAGACCGCGTCTTTGACAGCTCTCCTCTTGTTGGTCTTTGCGGTGATAAGCCCAAACAGGTATGTATAGACCCTGTCCCTGGTTCCGTTCATCCGCCCCCAAAATACATCTTGCTCCGAGAGCCCACATACTCTGCTACTCCAACCCAATACCGAAAGCGCATTCCACCGTGAATTGAATATATAAGACTCGCAATAGTTCTGGAACACGATAGCTCCTTCCAGAGCATGTGGATACAGCTGTCGGGTTAGGTAGTCGATTCCTGATTCGGTGAGGGTAATCGCGTGCACCATCAACGCAGTCTCATCTCGATCTTCAGCGATGAGATCATCTTCGGTAAAATGATAGGTGGACCGGTAGGTGCTGAGCGCTTGGTTCCTTTGCGATTCACCGTTTCCGGCCCATTCATATGCTTCGACCAATACGACACCGTTATTTTCGATCTCCGTGGAGCCCTCGCTGATTATCTGCAAAATCCCGATATCTCCTTCCTGCATAATCTGCAGCAAGTGCTCAAGCCGGATCTGTGGACCACCAAAAGGATAAACCGTCTGAATGAGCGGCTGAAAAGTATAGTGCTGATTATCTGACGCAGCACCTTGGTACAGTGAGTACTCTTGTGTATACCACGCGAGCGGTGCATAGTAGATGGACCGTTGACCACCTGGCGTTCGGAAGACGGCGGCGTCGGCGACCGGGCAAGTCTGAGCCAGGAGCAAGAGACCAAGGCTCATAACAACCAGAGGACGGACAAAGGGGCGCTCTGGAGTCTTTGTTGCATGCATTGTAGAACCCTCCGCAAGCTTATTTATAGGGGCCAGTTGGTGGGCTTTCATCTCCATTTGTCCTTCTGGACCTGAAACTCCTTCCAAAAGCAACTGCCTTCATGCGGCAGTAGATGTTTCTCCTCTCTGCTCAGGTTTGCTACGGTAGTTTCTCCCCGCGCGATTCGTCTGAGGGCGTCCAGAAATATCTGCTGTTCCTTGATTGAAATAAAGGATAGTCCTATACATGCGCTCAGAATATCAAGACGCCCTTGTACGAGGTGACGGCTGAGGGTCCCAGCCCACTGCCTTCTCGCTTCGATCATGTCTTCCTTTGGAGCAGGTTGGGAGAGGAACTGTATCTTCCCGCTGGGCAGCTTTTCCGCGGCAGCGGTTAAATTGGCAACATGACCGTCGGTAAAAACCAAGTGAACACTTGGAATATACCGCTTATTGTTGCCGAAGGAGATGCGGCTGATCGACGTGTCGGGCAAGTATCTATGCACCAACAAGGTGCAAGCGATGGCTTCGTCGTGCGACTCCAGCAGGTGTATAAAATCTTGGTACAGGCGGTGCTCAAGCTCACTCCGCCCCCGGTACGACTCCGGGACTTCCTGCTTCGGTTCCGTCCAGATTTGAATGGGCGGGTTAAAGGGGATGTGGTTAATCCAGGCAGTGTCGTTTTTGAATTCGACTATATATGGCGGCGGAACCAGTTCCCCATACAAGATCACCGTGCCGGTATAGATGGTATCGCTGAAGGTCGAATCGCTTTCCGCCTTCTTGGGCTGCTCCTTAAGATACATGTAGGCGGGTGGCTCCTGTGCATACACACAGAGTGCCATCGAGGACACCAAGAAGATGATCAGCAGTGCGACGAGTCTTTTCAGCGGCAACATGATTGCCTCCCTCTTATTTCGAAAATATCAGATAATCCGGATGCGCGGTTAGTTCTTCTCTCGATCCATGAAGAATATTGCGATTCCGACGGGATTCTTACTCATAATATAACACGCGTTTGGGCGTTTGTCAAGCAAGAACGTGGGCACAAACAAAGAAAAACCGCCGGATGCAATCACCCGGCGGCTTTAGAACCAATCTATGGAGAGTGTAGGTCAGGATCCCTGCGATCCTGACATTCCAGAATTAATGCTGTGTTGTTCGACTTACGATTCTCGTTCGCATCTGAGAGACAGGAACATCCCTTCCCGAGACCGTGGTCACGCGGTAGTAGTAATGATCCGCCGACAAGAGGATATTGGGATCCATATAGTTAGGCACTGCTACCGTCGCGATGAGATCGCCCGGGGCGGGGACAAACCCAGGATCGGTGGAACGATAGACGTTGAAACTGACGCCTCCACCAGGGTTCGTCCAACTGAGCAGAATACTGTTGCCACCTTTCATCGCCACCACATCGGTGATCACGGGCGGTGGACTGGTTGCGTAACCGATGATCATGACATCATCGATGCCGGCTTCTATGATATCGCCATCCAGAGTGCCATCAGCAGCCTGCACCCGAAGCCGCATCTGACTGGTCAATGTGATGACAGTATGCAATTCCACATCCAGAGTCTGCCAGGTTGCGGCATGATACACGTCGCCGATGTACACCAGGTTGACCGGGTAGGTGGCGCCGCCATCATTGGACACATCGATCCGGAAGAAGTCACCGGAGTCATCACCAGCGTCCCGTTGCCCGAAGAACCAATTCATGATCAGCCGAGCCCCGTCTTGATTGGACAGATCGACGACGATGGACCGGGTTGCGGCAATTCCGTTGTCCACATCGTCAACCCCCAGAGATGAGTTCTGACCGGTGATCCAGGCGATCACACCGGGAGGGGGAGTGGTATCGTCATCCGGCTGGAACTCGGTCGGATTGGGATCGACCGCCACGAAAGCGCCGGTAGCCGCGGTGTGCGACGGATCCATCGACCAGGTGCTGACCGATTCAAAATCAGTCATGTACACCACCGGGTTCAAAACGAAGTCGTGGATCACAGTGCCTTCAGCCGGCACATATATGCTGTCAGACACGGCGCCGTATCCTGTGGCGGATGCTGTGACAGAGTACGTGGCACCCCCGGGGATATTGGTGTTTTGATAGAATCCGGAACCGTTGGAATATACGGGAGCCAGCGGTGTGCCATCCACCGTGATTTCCGCCCCGGCGACGGGATCGGAATCCACGTTGTAAACGATTCCCTGAAGCGTTCCCATCAGCGCCGAGGTCAGGACGAAATCCAACGTGACCGTCGAGTCCAGCGGTACATAGATAGTCTGCTGAGACGTGACATAGCCGAAATAGGACGCCTGCAACGTGTAGGTCGAATCCCCAATCAATCCCATGGTGTAGTAGCCGCTGGGATTCGCGGTCACATTCTGCGATCCGCCCACCACGCTAACCAATGCCTGAAGCGGAGTCCCCGATCCCTGTGCGGTCACGGTGCCCTCGATGTAGCTGATTCCTGACGACAGCGGCTCACTTGCAGCTAAGGAGTAGCTCTGAGGGCTGGTGGGCAGGCTGCTGGCGGTCACATTGATTGTCCAGGCTCCCGGCGCAGGATTGGTCACCACGATCTGCTCATAATTATTGACATGATCTATGCCGGTAGTGGCAGGCGACGACGGACTGGACGGATTCAGGATATACGGGCGATAGGTCGTGCTGGTCGGCGACACCAACGTCATATCCAGGTCGTTGATCAAAGTGGGATTGGCGTTGGGAGTCGCAGCGGGATCTGCCCATGCCAAAGATACTCTCAGCACTGAGGTGCCGGAGGCAACGGTGATCGAGTGCGCATCCGCTTGACCGGTCGCCAACTCATCTTCCCGGAAATCTCCTTCGATTACGGCATCGACGGCTGCTTGCACGTCAATTCTGCCGAATCCGTACACATAATCGGGTCCGGTGTTTCCTAAGTCGACAGCAGTATTGATCAAGATTGCCTTAATGGTCGATGGCAGTGGATCAGACAATGCGGGATACGAAATATCATACTGTTGCAGAATCAATGCCACGCAACCCGACGTGATCGGAGTCGCCATGGAGGTTCCGCTCATGTCCCCATAGGAATTCCCCGGCAGAGTACTATGGATGCCTAATCCAGGGGCACAGACTTCCGGTTTGATGCGACCGTCGTCCGTGGGTCCCCAGGACGAAAAGTAGGTCATCTGGTCAACGTCATCCGTGGCTCCCACCGTGATGATATCTTTGGCGCCGGCAGGGACTCCCATGGTGGCGTAGGTGGTGCCACACGTACCGTAACCGCGCTCATTCCCTGCGGCGAACAAGACGATGAATGGCGACCCCAGGCTGCCTCGAACGATATTGTCCAGCAATTGGGACGTCAATTCATAGTCCCCTTCCCAACTGCACGAATAGCCGTTGGCAGCGGTATTTGAACCGATGGAATTGGTCGCCAGCCTTGCCCCATAGGTATTCTTCGCCTGGTTATAATTGGATTCGATATCTTGGGGGCTGTTGTACAAGCAGTATGGATCGCAGCTTTCGTACACGTAAGACAGGAGACTGCAGCCCGGCGCCATTCCGCGATATTGCCCTCCGGAATTGGCTCCGCTGCCGCCCACTGATCCCGCGACATGAGTGGCGTGGTCGATGACACTGCCAGCCTCGGAATGGACGATTCTGCCTGCGAAATCGTTGTGCGTCGCATCCACCAACCCGGCGTCGTACACACAGACGGTAATGCCCGATCCGTTAAGGTTGTAGGGCGCGGCTTGCACTGCATTGGCGCCGACTACCTGTCGGGCGACATCATTGACCGCCTTCATGGGAGGCGGCAGCACATCGATCCACTGCACTTCATCTTCCGAAGCCAGAGCATCGATGTTTTCCGGAAGGATCGCCAATACCCAGGTATTCAAAGTCTGAATATAGTCGCCGGTGATTGCATCATGATTGCGTGCCAGATTCTCACCCCGGGCAGGTGGAACATCGGCAAAAAACCGAGCGGTAATGATCACTTTGTTGTCCAGGTACCGTGCCCAGGAACCGAATTCTCCGCGAAGGATTCTGGGGTGAATCTTGTCCACAGTTTCCAGACGACCCAACCACCGGATCCCATACTCCGCGACTTTTGCAGGGGTTAAAGGTTCCCTGACAGCAGTCAGCCAGGCGTTATCCGGAATCGGGTCCAACAACGTGATCCCTGCCCGATCCATGGATTGTCTTGCCGCATCGTCCGGGATCGCATAGAATTGGATCAGGATATGCGCGGATCCCGATGCTTTGACTCGGTCGTTAATCGTCCCCATTGCACCGGTGTCTTCAGCGGGAGTGAAGTGCCCTGACACCAGTTTGACTGTGTAACTCGGGGCGGCTTCGGTCACCCCCCATGAGATCATGACCATCCCCAGCGCCAGCACACAAGCCCACACCAACAGTTTGCTCGTTCCCTTCATCGCTCTTCTCCCTTTCCTGACCATAATTCCTCCAGAAACCGAGCGCTGCGAATACCTTCCGAGCGTTCGAGTCGATACGTTACCATTCATGCTACCATCTTGCGAAAAAACCACACTCTATTTATTATACGCAATTCTTACCTTTTTATCAAGTCATTTTTTGCATTTGCTAAGGTTTTTTCAATGTCATGCCGTTGACATATTGGATATGTCTATTCAAATCTGAAAGACACAGATGGAGCAGTACATCCAAGACCGCAATACGTTGCAGTCTCCGGACGGAATTAGTACAGCCACTGCCCTCGCAAAGGATGACAGTAGCAGGCAAGCACCGGTGTCCGAGAAGGACCGCCGTGCCAGGGATACTCAGGAAGAGCCTATTGCCAATCTGTTTCTGCCCGCCAGACTGTGCACGCTGCGCGTCGGTGATATCTTGGGATTTGAGCTTTACTTGCGCCAGGAAAGCGGCAATTGCATTCGCTATATCCTGTACAAGGGGCGTCGGACCCCCTTCAGCGAAGTCAAGCGTGCCTTTCTGATTGAGAATGGCATCAAAACGTTGTATATCCGCCAGTCGGACGGCGAATTCTACTGGAAATACGTCTCTGAAAACATCGAAGAACTCTTGACAAGCCCTGAGGTGACCGTTGAGGAAAAATCCAAGATCATCTACGAGGCAAGTTCCAGCGTAGTGGAACGCCTGTTTGCCGATCCGACTTCCCGAGTCCATATCGAGCGATCTCAGAAACTGGTAGAATCCACGGTCAGATTCCTAACCCAGGATCAATGGAACTTCCACAATCTGGTGAGGATCTTTTCCTACGATTACACCTTATACACGCATTCGGTGAACGTCAGCGCCATGGGGATAGCTCTTGCCCGACAGATCGGGATCAAAGACCCGAAGGAACTGATGATAGTCGGGCACGGGCTCCTGCTGCACGATATCGGAAAAAGCCAGATTGCGCATTCCATTATCAATAAGCATGGAATGTTATCGAGCGCCGAGATGGCGGAAATCCGCCGCCATCCGTTACATGGGGTCGAATTGATCAAATTGAATCCCCGGGTGGATAAATTGTCTCGCGAAATAATACTTCACCACCACGAGAAGTTGAATGGCTCCGGGTATCCTCACGGTCTGCGAGGCACCGAGATACCCCTGCCGACGCGTATCGCCGCACTGGTGGACATTTTCGACGCATTGACCACCCGTCGTCCCTATCGACGGGCGCTTCGAGCCTATTCGGCATTACGCATCATGCGTGATGACATGACGCAGGAGCTGGATTCTTCGCTGTTCAAAAGCCTGATCACCATCCTCGGACCCCGCCCGCCGAAAACCGTCATGTCGTTGTAACCCATCCAGAAAACCAAACTTTCTCGACCAACCACCAAACGCATTGATCCGAGCAAACGAAAATATCTGTCTTCCCCTACTGCAGGCTTTTCTCTCAAGGTTACCTGAGAATTCCCGATATTATCTACAGGACTGACGATCATGCGTCATCCCATCTCCGGAACACCTGTAGCATGGAGGATCTGTGAAGGGACGAATCCTGATTGTGGATGACGAGAAGGATTTTCGCGAATTCATCACGGAAGCACTTGCCGAAACCGGTCTGGAAGTTCACCAGGCGGCATCAGGCGCTGAAGCGCTTGAATTCCTTGCAAAGACACAGGTCACTGCGGTGCTCGCGGATCTGGTGATGCCCGAAATGTCAGGAATGGAGTTGCTCAGAGCCGTCCGTAGACGATGGCCCCTGGTCAAAGTAGTCATCCTGACGGGATACGGCACGGTGCAGAACGCCGTCGAAGCCATGAAGCTTGGCGCCTTCAGCTTCGTGCTGAAGCCGCTGGATATCCACTCCCTGCTTGCCGAAATCGAAGGGATTTTCGGGATTCGGAAGACAGATGAGACCGATGTGGCAGATCTACCCCTGGAAGTGGAAGTGCTGGAGAGCCGCAACGAACGCATGAAGCAGATCTACCGAATGACCATCGACCGTATCGCCAAGAGCAATGCAGCGGTGCTGATACTGGGTGAAAGCGGAACCGGCAAAGAGCTGCTGGCTCGCGCCATCCACGACCACAGCCTGCGACGTGATAAGGCATTTGTGACCGTCAACGCCGTAGCGTTGCCGGAAGGAGTGCTGGAAAGCGAGTTATTCGGACATGTTCGGGGCGCCTTCACGGGAGCCATTCGCGACCGCCCGGGGCGATTCGAACAAGCCCATACCGGCACCCTGTTCTTAGACGAAATCGGAGACCTGCCCGGCGCGATCCAGGTCAAGCTCCTGCGTGTCCTCCAGGAAAAGGAATTCGAACGGGTGGGAAGCTCCAAGACCATTAGAGTGGACGTTCGAATCATCTCCGCCACCAATCGGAAAATCCAGGAAGAAGTCAATCGAGGGAATTTCCGCGAAGACCTGTTCTACCGGCTGAATGTCATTACCCTGGAACTGCCGCCCTTGCGTGAGCGACCGGAAGACATTCCGTTTCTCATGCAGCATTTCCTGAAGAAATTTACTCCAGGTAACCGACGGCATCCACTGTTCGTGACCCAACGTGCCCTGGATGTACTGTGCTCGTATTCCTGGCCCGGAAATGTGCGTCAACTGGAAAATGCCATTGAGCGAGCCGTGGTGATGGCTGCGAATAACACCATTGACCTCCACGATCTCCCCCCGGAAATTACGCAATCGTCCGGCACCTCCGAGCATGAATCGCTGACTTTGAAGGAAGCAAAATCCCGCTTCGAACGTGACCTGCTGAGCGCAGTCCTTGCCAAAAACCGCGGGAATGTTTCCGCCACGGCGTCCGAGCTGGACATCGCCCGGAAGAACCTGCAGGAAAAGATTAAACGTTACGAAATCGACGTCGCTGAATTCCGTTCGAAACGACCAGTCAAAGAAACCGTGCAATAATCCCCCAGTGGCTGCGCCTATCCCGCCGTTTTTCAGCCAATTTCTGCATCCCGCTTTCATACCCCCTGTCATAACCCAATTCAAGCTCGTAGCACCGACATCAGCCGTAGATGCCATTCCGCCTGCGTTACTTTGTCGGTTCATACCCGAAAGTGACATCAGTAATCCAATAATAACAGGAATCTACAAACTGTCGTTCTGCCTGACTGCCACGCTGCCGTATCACTTTCCCCTCTGATGCAAGCATCACAATAAGCCGCATTCTGTTCTCCAAACACAATTCGCAATTATTAACATTTTAATAATCAATCTGATACAATGACGGGATTTCCCCGAGCCTTCTTTCCTATCCCCCATGGCACAGCCTTTGCCCTATTAATTACCGAACCATAACTTTGGGCAAAACGATGAAAGACAAAATATACATAGATAGTGTCATCAACCATTCCAAAAACCCTGATTGGGCTGGTTTCCTCCTCAACGACCGGATAGTGGACATCTCTTTACATCGCCCAGGAGGGCTGGCGACACTTGGCGGCAAGTTCCCTTGTCCGGGGGAAGCGCCCCCCACCCGTGGAGTGCCTCCCCTTCACGAGCTTTTGGCTTCCCCCGGCGCTCCCCGTTCTGAGGAATCGGAGAGACTGGAATCACTCAGGCTTCGAATCGAAAGCGGCACGTATCTCACAGAAGACATTATAGATAGGATTGCAGATAAATTTCTGAAATCAAAGGTACTACCACAGGACGACGATACTTGATCACGAGGACCGCATGGGCAAGCGCAGACGTAATCTGGGGAGCGCACCATGCCTTGACAATCGATCCAAACCCGACGACAAACTACAGGAAAACCGAATACCGTCGCACAAAATCGAACGCAAGGACGAAAACAGGGAAGCAAACAGAGAATCGGACGAACGAATCATCTTACGCCACTGGTACCGATACGGATTCGACGGCGGCGACGCCACGGAATCCTGAAAACCAAAACCACGCAGATATCGGAACCGATACGGAAATCGGAACATAACGGGGCGGGCGGAACCTAAGGACACATATTGGAACAAATCGAACTGGATGGTATTGTAACACGACACGGTGATGATGCACCCGCCCGCCCCGACTTATTGCAACGCTCTTTGATACTTCCTTGACATTTGAGATGTGCTGTCAAGCGTCCCCACCTGACAGATTAGATGTGCTGTCATGCGCCCTCGCGTGACAGATTCCGTGCTGTCAGGTGTCCCCACCTGACAGATTCCGTGCTGTCATGCGCCCTCGCGTGACAGATTGAGAGGTGCTGTCAGGTGTCCTCACCTGACAGATTCCGTGCTGTCATGCGCCCTCGCGTGACAGATTGAGATGTGCTGTCAAGCGTCCCCACCTGACAGATTAGATGTGCTGTCATGTGCCCTCGCTTGACAGATTGAGAGGTGCTGTCAGGTGTCCCCACCTGACAGATTAGATGTGCCGTCATGCGCCCTCGCGTGACAGATTTCCGTGCTGTCAGGTGTCCCCACCTGACAGATTAGATGTGCCGTTATGCGCCCTCGCGTGACAGATTGAGAGGTGCTGTCAGGTGTCCCCACCTGACAGATTCACCACGATCTATGACAACCTAACTCGACATTTGCACCTCGCCGGGCGGTCTGGTCAGCCTGCAGCGTTTTTTGGAATATTGCCTCGGGTTCCACGGCGTTCCGAAAGATACGATTATAGGTAACCTTGATGGCTGCCTCCGCCCGGCAGGTGGAAATTTCCAGATACAGATCTTATTGTAACGATTACACCGGGCGGGGTCTTCGAATACAGGTCAAAACAAAAAAAGGACCATGTCCCTTCGAGGACCCCGTTGACTCGGTTCCCGAAAACACTTGCAGCTGCCACCCAACCCTTACCAGCCTCATCCGGCACTTGCTTGCACGCCCCCGACTTCCCCAAACAATCCAGCAATCAAGCAATCGAACAATTGGACAATCGAACAATCGAGCATCGAACAGCCCAACAATTTGACAATTTGACAATTTAGCAATTCCTTCTTTCTCACCTTCTCACTTTCGCACTTTCACACGTGCTTCGCAATTTCCCCTTGCTTTTCCCCTGGTCTTTGATTATATTGAACCCGAGCGGGACCCCACTATTCTTCCTTCCCCCAGTGCTCTGTTTTGGGAATCGTTCCCGCCAGGTTTCAAGTCCCGATTGCTCGGGATGTAACCTGGCGGGTAAGACTGATGGCTGCCAGGTTACGCTTCGCTTGTCCAAATGGACGCCTACGGCGAAAACTGGCGCCAAGAATGGACGCATTGTGCACTCCTACCATTTAACAATTTGACAATTCAGCAATTTAACAGTATGGCAATCCCTATGGTACGAAAACTGTCACCCTACCTCCTTCTGACTTCGGTCACTATTTTGCTCTCCTCCAGTCTTCTTCGTGCCGACACCACCTGGGTTGCTGGGGAAGTGTACGGGACGTGGACGCGGGAAGGGAATCCCTATTTGGTCACGGATACCCTGATCGTGCCTCTGGATTCCACCTTGAACATTCAACCCGGTGTCGAAATCTGGTTCCTGGATCAGGAAATCAGAAGAACACCCCTTTTGGTTCATGGACGACTTCGAGCAATCGGGCAGGAAGGCGACTCAGTCCATTTCTACTCACCGGTGGCAGGATTCGGCGGCA
>Ga0153916_10000118_pt1 | contig 44996 bp, 51 predicted proteins | sample Opewatmetagenome_FD_109642 | JGI IMG/M metagenome (GOLD analysis project Ga0153916, IMG submission 109642) | Freshwater wetland microbial communities from Ohio, USA - Open water 3 Core 3 Depth 4 metaG | ecosystem: Environmental > Aquatic > Freshwater > Wetlands | place: USA: Ohio, Lake Erie...
GATAGGATACGTGCTGCTTCACACGAAAGTATGAGTGCCCTGAGCCAAGCCTGATGCTTAGGGTTGCGAATCCTGCTCGACAGCGCCTTCAAATCTTCCTGAATTCCCCTGAATCCTTTCTGCAATACCTTTGGGTAGTTAGGAACTAGGTGGCCAGGGATAGCCCCGTAGTTGAACTCGCCAGTATCACATCTGTGTTTCAGCTCCTTGTAGAAGAGGCTCTGACCCTTGTTCCACTCCTTCTGTTCGTCCTTGGTGAGGACCTTGCTGAGTGCTGTGTTGAAGTAACTACCTACTATTAGCTCTCCGTCAAGTATCATCACAGGCAAGTGCTTTGCAAGAACCTCGTTAAGGAAGTGTGCACGCCGCTCAGCAATCGAGAACTTGAACATCTCATCATCAAATCGCACTGGCTCCGCCAAAGCTCGCAGGCTGTCTCTGAATCCCGGCATAAACGGGATAGCCTCAGGGGTTACACCCCATTGGTTGAAGCTATACACCTGATCCCAAGGGCGTCCAGTTGTGTAGGCTCGGACCTCATTTGTGAAGTACTTCGACCTCTGTTCGAACGCAAAGTACTCGTCCCTTAGTCTCTTGATACGAGGGGATAGCTGCTTTGATGGTTGCCACAAAGCAGTCGGGGGTGCACATGTGCTCGCCATGGATACTAACGTCCGTAATCTGGAAGACGGCCTACGAGACCTGAGCGGGGAAAAAAGGCTTGTGGGAATTGAGCAATCGACTAGGCAGCAAGGGCTATCGTGTCTGCCTGCAACGGGATTCTTCAATGGAATGTGAAGGAGGGCTTCTTGGCCGCTCCTTCCGGGTCGATATGCGTTCAGACTATGACGAACGAGTCTGTGGCAACTATGTCATCCTGCGAATTGCCCGTAAGTCCTCGATGAAAAGCAGAGCGAAGAGAAGGTCTCCGACAACAACTAGGAGCAGCAATGGGGTTGCCTCATGTATAAGGAAATAGTAGAGGCTTAGTGCGAACACCCATAGCTTCTCGAAAGCGCCAATTACGATAATCCCGTGGTTAGCCTTGACATTTAGACTCACAATATAGAAACCGAATCCGAAGGCAAGAATCTCACCCATGAAGCAATCAAACCAGAGCAGTGTTGGTGGAATTGTATATCCGCCAAGCAGAAAATAGTTGATGTCGATTCTGGGGAGTATCAGGAAAGTTGCCGCTAATGCCCAGTTCCATATTGCCGCAATGAGGAACATCAGTCGATGGTACTTACTCCTATCCATATCAGGAACACCTGTCGGAATTCGCGTCATATGCCACGATATAAGCGCACTGCCAGTTCTTTGCCATGACAAGACTCTTTAATCTGGCAGGAGACCTAGTGACGATAGTGTGACATCCGTTGATCAAGGAGGCTTGGAACGTGGTTTCGATAAAGAGCTGCATGAACTGCGCCCACAAAATCTCCTCGTTCGCAAGCCGTACTGAAGGTCGCCCGCAGACCTATGTTGTCTGTTCAAGGTTCGGTGCAAACAAGAGAGAGACAGTCTTGAACTCAATCGGTCTTCCGTGCTGGAGAGAACATGGGAAACTAGACTGACGCTACAGGGATTGTTGTTGCATTCGCCCCGACTGCGGATATCATGACTTTGGTCCTCTCGAAGTCCGACATGTCACAGCCCCGTATCTAGATCAGTTCATGGTTCTGACAACCCGGGATACCCACTGTCAACCCGTCGGTGACTCGTTCGGAACCTTGCATATACCATTCAAACGAGACTCAGTTTGTTGGTTGTCAATGTTATTATTGCCGTGCTTCACTTTGAATGACCAATCAAACAATCCTATGATCCCGGACCAAAGGGGCAAGAGACATCAGTTCCCAACCAATCACCTGTAGCTACATAGGCCGTGTATCTGCAGCCGCCGCACAGATGGTTGTACGCACACTCCCCACAGTTGCCTCTCAATGCCTTGCGGTTTCTGATGTAATCCAATACTCGATTGTGAACCCATATATCTTCGAGACTCTGCGTGAGCAGATTGCCTAATGGTTCTGCCGCAGGAACGCATGGTAACAGATCACCCGAAGCAGTGAGACCAGCATAAGTTAACCCTGCAGAACATCCTCCGAAGCCCTCTGCGAGTCTCCTGACAATGCCGGATACTGCAGACCCAAACTTGTCTTCGAACATCCTTTCGTGACCTGACAACGATTCACTCACTGTGAAGATTCTGCCGCGAGAGTGTTCATAGCCTAGACGTGCGTAGTATGTCATCCCTCGAGCGTAGCACTGCATCCCGGACCCGCAGGTTGCGCTCTTGTAGAACTTGGAGTACAACGTCTTGAGCGCGTCTGCTTTCTGCTTGGCTGTCACATCAAGGTAGGACACATCCACTCCCCGGCCTGCAGGTATGAGTCGGTTCAGATAGAATCTCGTTGCGCCCAGCTTCTCGGCCAACTCCATCGTATCTTCCAGTTCATCGACGTTCTTCGAGTGCAAAGTCATGGTGGTGGCAATCTCATCGAAGCCCTGAGCAGCGCAGGCACGGACTGCCGCAACGGTTGCTTCAAAGCTACCAGGTCGGTTTCTCAGAAAGTCATGCGTTTCAGGTCTTGCCCCATCTAGGCCCATTTCGACGCGCTTTACTCCGGCTCTCGCGAGTTCCCGAGCAGTCTCTGCAGTGAGAAGAGTCCCATTGGATGCGATTGTGCATAGTAGGCCGCTGTCATCTGCCCTCTTGATCAGATCGTACAAGTCTTTTCTAACCAAGGGTTCGCCTCCTGAGAACGTCAGTGTCACGAGTCCTGCTTCGCTCATGTTATCTATGACTCTATATGCCTCCGAGGTAGTCAATTCCGGGTCCAAGCAGGTGGGGGATGAGTCCTGATGGCAATGAATACAACGCAGGTTGCATCTGTTTGTGACGTTCCATACAATGGAGATGGGTGCACCGGTGGGCTGTGGATACCTTATACCAAAGCTCGCAATTCCCTTGACAACGCTTACCATAGACCTACGAATCACTGGATCCCTTAGTAGTGACTTTGTCGTGCTCTTGGCGATTCCGAGTCGTCGAAATAGCAGGTCTATGAACGGCATCATGGTCGCACACGCAAGCAAACAGCCCTTGCAGCTAGGATGATAACCTTCCGAGTAGAACCGGAATATCGACACCATCCTTTGTTGCCCGCACGTCTCACACTTGGCCGCGAGAGTGTGCGCAAGGGCCTGCCACATGGGAGAAAATGTCGAGGCAAGACGGTGCTTTCTAGAGATTGACTTCGTCACTTAGGCGTCCTCGTCTATCATGAAAGACATGCAGAATTGCCCAGAAGGGTGCTTGTTTGTAGCATCTTCCAGACCGCCGGCCTTTCACTTTCAAGTGAACGCCTCTAATAAGAGATGCTGTGAAAGCGCCTACATTGCAGTCAAGGATTCGGCAACTCGCTTGATGAACCAGATGCCTTGTGCTCACGTCCAAGAACATCAGAAAAATGAGCCTGAAGGAGGGCTTTGCAGCCGCTCCTTCGGAAACTATCGCGCTTAGATACAGCGGTGGATGACTTCGGGGCCTGATTCCTCGAACTCCTTCTTCGACACCCACATCTTCTGGAAGGTCTTGAGTGAAGCAAGGATGCTTCCACCAATCCAGACCGAGTATTGTCTCTCCGGAGGAGCAATGATTCTGACCTCGATGTTCTCCGGGACCAGTTCGGTGATTTCCTTGTGGAGTCTCTCCTTCAGTCCTGGGAACATAGTTGAACCACCGGATAGTACGATGTTCGCGTACAGATCACGTCTTAGGTCCACATCACACGCCTTGATTGACTCGACAATGTGGTCGTCGAGTGGTGAAGTGTCAAGGCCGATCGCGCTCGGGTTGAAGTACAGCTCTGGTGCTTGGAACCTCTCAGCGCCAACGGTGATTACCTCGCCGTCTGGCAGCATGTAGGGCTTGTCGACACCTGCTTTGTCAGCCACTGTTCTCTCCCTCTCAGGGTCGAGGGCGACATAGCAGAGCTTCTCCTTGATGTCCCTAACGATCTCTTTCTCAGCACCGCTCACGAAGGAGTAACCCCTCTGTCTGAGCAGCCTACGCAGGTATTCCGTTACGTCACGGCCAGCCAAGTCGATTCTTCGGATAGCGTGTGTAATCGCGAATCCTTCGTAAATTGGGACTATGTGAGTAACACCGTCACCCGAGTCAATGACTAGACCCGTTGTTCTTCCGGACGCGTACAGTGACAGCACTGCTTGCGTCGCTACATACACTGCTGGGACTCCAAAGTTCTCGAACATCACTGATGCCATTCGCTCTCTGTTCTCTCGCGGATTGAATGGAGCTTCTGTAAGAAGCACAGGATTCTCGCTCGGGTCGACTTTCAGGTCGTTATAGAATGTGTACGACCAGATCTTCTCGATAGCGTCCCAGTCATCAATTACTCCGTGAGTAATAGGATACACAAGACGCAAGACACCTCGTAGGTTGATGGCCTCCTCGCCGATATAGTAGTCACGAGTGTAGTGATCTACGTCGGTCATGATTGACTCGTATCTTGGATAGCCAATCAGCGTCGGCCAGACACTTCGTGGTTGGTCTTCTCCTGCATACCCGTTTTTGCTAAGTCCAGTGCCATTGTCGATGACAACTGGCTTTGCGCCCAGGAATTCGTCTTCGGCCAATTTGTGTCGGTCCTCTTGTTTTCTGTTTTTGACTTGTGTTAAGATTCAGAATGCATGAAGCATCCTACTAGAACCCTAATTGAGAGGAAGAGTCGGACCGGGACATTTAAGGGAATCTTAGATAAGTCCGAAAAAACGGGCATATCCGACAAAGAACGACATGACCTATGTATACTGTATATGCCTCTCTTCCTCTGGCAATGGCAGCAGAGATGCGACTTGTCAGAACTGGCTTAGATGGTTCTTGGCGGAGGCATTGAGCATGCCGAAATTCGCCACTGCACCGAGTCATTTCATAATCGTGCGCGCCCACTTCTTGCCCGGGAAAATGCAGGAACACTTATGCGAATATACACATTATATATATGAAGTATTGTTAGTAGAGTTTGACCGAATATGATGTTCTCAAACCACATGGACACGCTCGTCAAGGCGGAAGTGCAGAGCGTTGCGGTTCGTCGCATAATACTGGACCAGCTCGAAGGCGGCTCAAAGACGGGGACTGAACTTAGAGAAAGCATCAGAAAGAACATGATGGCTGAGGCAGTTCAGGCAGGCATGAAGAACGTGAAACCCGACGACTTCAAGGTAACCGACCCCAAGCTCTACTTCAACACAAAGCATCTGGAAGACCTAGGCATAATCGTGAGCAGAAAGGATTCGCAGCAAAGAATATTCGAGCTACACCCGAGAGCAATCCAGTCTGCCAGAAGAGCTCTAGGCATTTCGAGGCCAGGCACTCTGATCACATCCATTGGTCAACCAGAAGATGCACGTCCGCTCATGATGTGGTATGCCAAGGAAATGACATTCAACTTCAAGTTCCTCCGGCTGGTTGTTGAACAAGAGCGCTTCGCCCGAGGGGTCAGCAAGAACATTGACAGATATGTGCCCGAAGGAGTAACAAAGAAATGGCAGACCACTTGGCATGAACTGCCAGCCAAGGTGGCAGGCTATGAGGAAGGACGCATAAGAGGAGACCTGATGGCGACCTATGCACATATTGAGAAGGTTGTTCTTGAGGCCCTGCCGGAGTCCGAACCCATTGTGAACCTCTCTACAGGACCTTCAGTGATCTTGCTGGCACTATGCCTTATCGCAATGCAGTACTCACTCACGGCCATTTACATACAACGTCATGAGGGAGAGAAGACTGCGGTAACTCACATAGTCCCTGGAGAAGGCATGATATGAGAACCCGAACAGGGACGGAACTGCACTGGGAACACGTAGGCATTGAAGACAAGCTGGGATTGTTGCTTGCCGGGGTCAATTCCAGTGCGGCAGACATCCCACGACAGAACACACGCCTACTCGCCAGGCTTGAGCGCTGGAGACAGCAGCTTGAGACCATCATCTCTGCACTGGCTCAGATTCGCAACGTCTTGGTGCCAAGACTTTCGTCAATAGTAGGATTGCACTTTGAAGAGACAGAGCTTCTCTCGATAGCAATGTTCCAGCCCAGCACGAGAAACCTATTCCTTGAGCTTGAAACTCATTTTGCGAATGAGAGGTCATTTCCTGATTCAGATCTTTTCGTGAATCTGAAGTCGCTGAGTGACATGGCTAAAGTCTTGGCCCTAGTTGGAGATGCAGCAATCTCAATGGCAGTCCTTCATCATCTGTGGCGTCCTAAGGTTGCTGATGCAGGGCTGCTGACCCAGTCGCGGGCGGAACTTGTCAGCAACGAACATCTGGCATGGCTGTGTGACCTCTGGGGGCTCTATGACTATCGCATTCATTTCGATCCGCCCAGTCCTACAAAGTCTGAGATTAGTCATACAAAAGGTACACTTCTGGAGGCTGTCTACGGAATCGTGTACATTGAGCAGGGCTTGGATGAGGTGAGACGACTTATCTCTCATCTAGAAAGACACAATGACCCGACGCATGATTTCTGATCGATGATGCTTGGACTCAGGATTTCATTGGAAGTCATCTTCTGCGTTGTGCTCAGGTCGAACTGTCGGAAATTCTCTATGGAACTGCCGCCTAACGTGAATCGCGATTTCTGGGTCGCAGTAAACTCGGACTGATGGAATGGTGAACCTCTGCTGGTTCAATGCGTGTACAAGAGGCCGCCCTTCATCTGTGTCTCTTAGACTCGCTATCTCCAAGCCCGAGTCTTCTTTCCCGATGAGGAGAGGAATAGTCGATAGGAATCTGAACCCCAGTTCAGGATTCAGCACATCAATTATCACTCTCCCGGGGTTCTCGTCAAGCGCAGTCTCAGCTTCAAGGAGGCGATCAATGTCGGAGAGCATGGCGAGGACTCGCTTCCTTGCGTCGGGTTCAAGGGCAGCAATCGGTCTTGATATGGCCACTTTGAACAGTCTCCGGTACCTAATCCTAGCCACGTACTCACGAACAAAATCAATCTTAGACTCACCAAGCCACTGGTATAGGTCGGAATCGGTCATCCTGGTGAAGAAGCCAATGCACTCATTCTTGGAAAGTTTCTCTTCCTTCATCCTGAAGTAGGTGGCTTTGGACGTAAGCGCTTCTGCGACCCGGACGGCATGATGCAGATAAAGGTCTGAGAACATCCAGTTACGGCTTAGAATCAGTGCCTCAAGCGAGTGTAATGCCTTCAACATGAATGCCCGCACATACTTGCCTTCAGAGTCGCGAACCACGCGGTTTGTCAGCATGATTCGCTCTGCAGGGAAGATCCCGAGCTGGACACCGCTGAAATGAGCATCACGAATCAGATAGTCAGTCTTGTCCAAATCGAGAGGCGAGTCCAGAAAATCGGACAGAAGATCCAGCACTGGGTCGCTCTTCCTACGCTTGAGAACATCCACGACCGCTCTCGGTTCGATACCACTCTGCTCAAGTATCTCCGTGATACCGCTACGCATTATGAGCAACTCACCGAGGTCAACATGGGTGAGACCGGTCCAGCATCTTAACGGGAATTCGATTGTGTGTGACGTCGGAGGATGACCAACATCGTGTAGCAAGGCAGCAGCCCTGAAGACTTTCTGCTGGTCGGCGTCAAGTAGCTCGGAGAGTGGCTTGAAGCAGGCACCACGAAGGTCTTCACAGTAGTTGACGACCCTAATGCACTTCTGAGTGAGAAAGTTCGTGCCAAGGCAGTGTTCGAATCGAGTATGCGTTGCTCCTGGATAGACTATACAGGCAGGCCCGAGCTGCTTAATGTATCGGAGCCTCAGCATCTCCCAGCTGGAAATCAGATCCAGTTCCCATGGATCTAGGATAATCGCCCCGTGAACAGGGTCCTGAATTGCTTTTTGACGAGTATGCCGACCACCAATGGCAATGATGCGTTTGTGTTCCGAGAGTATTGCGCCAATTCCCTTCCAAGCCTCATCCTGTCTCTTGCGGGCTGTGACAATAGCTGATTCCCGCATTCCTGTCAAACGGATGAGTTCTGCAATAGCTGGGTCCATGTCTCCGGGCGGCGATGACTCGGTCTCCATACGTTTCCTTGGCAAGGAATCCGACCTCACTGTGAGTATGCGGTAAGGTGTACTTAAGGAGCTACGCGGCCCAAGGCATTGTTTAATGAATCGGTCGAGCCAGCTTCACTCTTTCCCTGGCAGAGATGTATTCGAGAGGATTTCCACTCTTTATTCCCCGACAGTATTCATCAGGTCTGCAATACCCCCATTGTGCCATAGTCTTGCAGGATGACGCTTTGCGGTGTTTGTAGAAGGGAGCATCAATCAGGTATGCGCTCGTCAGGAAATTAGCTACGGTCTTGAGACTGTTCCTACTGAGGGCTATCCTGATACACGGAGGACAGCGGTCGTCCACAGCGGTTCTTGCCATCGAGAACAGGCGAGACCATAGCAGGCAAGTCCTCGCCTCATAGAGTTCCTCGCACTTCTTGCAGTGACTTCCTTGGATTGATATCCTGCACAGTTCTGCTCTGCTCGCCTTGGTCAGTCCGGACTGTCGAAGTAGATGGAATTTGACTTCCACGAACCAGTCAGGGGAGAAGGAACCCATGTCCCTAATGAACGAACGCAACTCCTCCGCTACTCTCTCAGACGACGCGGCCCATGCCTCAGGACTCAGGGAAACGCTGCTATCGTGTTGATCCATGGGCAATCCACACTCATATCATTCACTGAAGGTCTTAAGCGCATCACTACATGCACAGCCGTGCGATTACGGTTGTGGCTCTATCGATGATACCGGTGGAACAAGTCTTAAATCAAGTCCACGACTCCCAACCACCTCGCGGTAATCGTACTACCGAAGAGGTCGTCACCAGATGAATCTGGGAGTCATTGCTGAGTTTTCATTAAAGGAAGCAATAACGTCCCTGAGTGCGGCGGCCTTTAGCGGACGAGAACGTAGCAACCTTGTTGTCTCGACAATTGATGGCGACGTAAGAATCATGCGTATCGAGACCGTCAGAAAGCCGAGACTGGTTCAAGTATCTGTGGCAACAGGACTACCGCCCGTAGTTGCTCTTTCTACAGGAAACGTCACAGACGTTGGCACCACCGACCTCATAGTTGGCGGCCTCGACAATGCCCTTCGAGTGATATCGTCGGTGGAAAGAAAATTGGTTGTAAGGGACACTGTTCAACTTGGCAGCCTCCCCACTGCTCTCTGTGTCACCAATGTTGTTGGCAATGAGACAGCAGAAGTGATAGTCGCTACTAATGACGGAGCATTGAGATGCTATGGATGGTTCGAAGCATCCCTTGACAAATTGGCCCACAAGACGACAGATAGGCCAACATTTTCTTTGCAGCCCTTGAGAAATAGAGGAATGCCATATAGCGGACTTGTATTCGGCGATGATTCTGGGTCGCTTTATGTGTACCATTATGCAGATGATAGGCTGCAGGAGCTTTCGAGACTGACTGTGGGGGGCGAGGGGCATCTTCTAGCCACAGGCAACATAACGGGGGACAAGAATGACGATGTGGTCATTGTATCGGACGGCCGCGCTCTTGGTTTGCTTGCCATGGGGCAGAGCAAGCTAGAAATGAAGACGGGCCTGAAATTGCCATCTGAAGTGAGCTCCCTTCAAGTGGGACACCTCCAGAAGGACTCGCACCTGCAGCATATTGTACTTAGCCTGAGAGACTCAACAATCCTGCTCCTCTCCTACAACGGCGAGGAGCTAATTCAAGATGCGTCGCTGAAAACCGCCCCAAAGCCCGTGGAGTCTCTCTTGGCACTTGGTGATTTCGATGGAGACGGTAACACGGAAATTGTACAGGCGATAGGTAACAACTTGAACCTCATCACAGCCGTACCGTGATTCGGTGCTAGCTGATTCTGGGTCGGTATAGCTCTTCTGGCTGCAGAACCCTTATTGACCTTACAATTATCTTCGCCCTGATTCTGGGCACGAACTCACTTTCAATCCAGCCCTTCGCCGCCGCGCGGGCCGCGCCGATATCTGGGGCCTCTTGATTGATGTCGATTCTTATGAAGAGGTTGTAGGGCTCGCGTGGTGTTGTGTCTTTCTTGATCATTGCGAAGAACTCCCTCGAACCAGCTGGAATGTCTACCCGCCCTAGAATCTCAGACCACTGTTTACCCTCTAATTTCCTTGAAACTACGGCGAGATCCTTGAGTTCCTTTATACCTTGGAGCGCTTCTAAGACCCTCTTTGTATCTGTGCTGGCATCAGCCTTCTCGAACTCCGCCGTCAAGTAATGATCCGCTCTGAACTTGGCCATAGTCGCGAGACTCCCACTTGATGATTTCAAGAGGCGCGCGGCCTGAGGCGACTCTTAAGCATGGTGGTCACAAATGCTGAGATGAATTGAGGCACTCTCTAAGAAACGGTTCGATCCGCAATTCCGAGTTCGCCTTTGTAGTGACTGAATCGATAGCCAGCAGTAAGTAACCCCAAGAATGTTGACACCACCAGACCCCAAAGTAGACACCCGAGCATGGAGAAGACTGCCAAGATTAAGAGACGCTCAGAACGCCCACCCAGACCAACATCCAAGTCAGTCACACCCAGCGCTTCGGCTCTTGACCTAGTGTAACTGGTCAGTAACCAACCCGACACGCAAAGAATGACCCAAATGCTGACAGGGAGGCCTAGGACAACATCATCGGGGTATGCGGTTCCTATTGCTACGAGCAGCACAACTTCAGCGACCTTATCAACGACCGAGTCCGTCAGTGCACCACTTCTTGAAACGCGACCGCTTCCCCTTGCAACAGCCCCATCCAATCCGTCGAGAATGCCTACGATGAAGACAAGTATTCCGTACTCGACGGGAAGGTGCAAAATCAGAAGTGTGAGCCACGCAATGACCGCGGCAAGAAGCGAAAGATAGCTGACTGTATCAGGGCGAACTCCCGCCTTCACGAGCGGACGAGCCACGAGTGAAATGGGTCTTCTGAAGACGCGTCTGAGCCGAAACCTACTGGGGGACATATCTGGTTTTGCTCCTGTACGGTGTCTGCCCATAAACGGCCGCATTCTCGAGAGTGACATCGCCCGGTACTTCAGATTGCTCGAATAGGATTGATTCTGCGATAATGGTCCTCGCACCGACATGACAGTTCGGGCCGATTGTTGCGAATGGGCCGATTCTGGATTCCGATTCTATGCGACATGATTCGCATACAAGGGCAGGACCAGTCACCTTGACCCCGGCGTCTAAGTGGATAGATGATGGTATGTTGCTTCGCCAATCCACTTCTTGCCCGGAAGGTACATACAGTGTGCCAGTTGTTCCTGATGTTCTGCGCTCCAGCAAATGATGGTTTGCATCCAGTAGAGCCGAAAGACTATCGACGTCAAACCATGGCTGCCTAACTAACGCATATCGTATAGGTTTGCCTTCAGTGATCATCCTGTTGATGGCTGACACAACCTGAGTACTGCCTTCTTCGAGCGCCGCCTCACAATCAGCTTTGAAGCTTCGCATTGCTAGCAATAACATAGCACTGGAACCAATGTGATTGAAGGATATTGCAGAATCCCCTATGCCTGCTACGAGCCCATTGCCATGTCCAAACACCGGAGTACCTTCTTGTCTATTCGAATCAACAAGCATGGTAATGACTCGGCGGCCGGATCCGTGGGTGTGCTCTGATATCAGTCCGGATACTGTTTCTGGCTCAACGACATAGTCAGCAGGGCAGAGCAGAAATGATCGGTCACCTACATTCGAGAGAGCTGATACTAATGTTCGCAGCGGACCCCGTCTGTAATCAGGCACATCCACAACCTCGATGAGTCTGCCCTCTGGAATTGCTGTCAGGTGTTCCCTGACGAGGTCACCTTTCCAGCCGACGCCTACTGTGAATTTCCCGACACCAGCTTCAATCAATGAGCGAATGAGTCGCTCTATTAGCGTCAAACCTGCACAGAACAAGAGCGGCTTTGGCACGAAATCGCTTAGCGGCTGCATTCTCTCTCCTCTGCCAGCCGCTAGTATCACCGCGCGGATGAGGGGTTCCTCCTTTGGCAACAGCGAAGCATAACGGCCATATGTGTGTTTGTACCGATAAGGTTCAGAGACCAGATGGGAAAAAAGAAACCAGCAATCGAATCGACGAAGAATCTAGGAAAAGCTGTCAACAGAGCTGTGTCGGTGATTAGATCTGGTGGGCTCGTTGTGTATCCCACGGATACAAGCTATGGGCTGGGCTGCGATCCTACACAAGACAAAGCAATGGACAAACTGGTGGCTGCAAAGAAGCGGGACCCGAGTATGGGAGTGCCGCTCCTATTCGCGGACTTGGCCCAATGCGAGACGTATCATGACTTCGGAGAACTTGAGAGAGTCCTTGTCAAGCTGTTTTGGCCCGGTGCACTCACCCTTGTTGTTACGGCAAGACATCCAGTTCTTGCGAAAGTCTCAGGAAAGCGGGACTCCATTGCTGTAAGGGTTCCCAATCACCCAGTGCCGAGAACTATCACAAGGGAACTCGGAGGACCTATTGTAGGCACAAGTGCGAACATTAGTGGCGGGCAGAGTCCCTTTGACGTCAACACGGCAATTGAACAGCTTGGAGATTCTGTAGACCTCTACGTCGACGATGGGCCGTCAAAGTCAACAGCCAACTCCACAATAATAGGAGTTGAACCCGGCGCTCCAAGTAATATCAGAGTGTACCGTGAAGGGGAGCTGACAGTTGAACGTCTGAGCGAAGTCCTAAAGGTTGATGCGAAGGCTCTGGGTCTTTGGAGCAAAAGAATAGTCTATGCAGACCGATGAGGGATTGGTTCTGCGGAGATTCAATCTCTTGGTTGGGTGTCCCCGTGAGCGAGAGCATGCTGCAAAGTCGGAAGTTCAGTACTTCATCGGGGATTTGCTAGACGACCCGGACCTTCTCATCATGGCCATTTCAGGCTCTGGCCTTCTAACATGTTGGACCACACTCGACCCTTTCCAGACCACGCACGAACTTAGGAAGTTCGCAATCGAGAATCCCTACCAGTTCCGTTTTGCGCTAAGATTTACCCCGATTGAGAGATGTGTACCCTCAAGCCTGGATGAAATCGTCAGCGCAGTCGTTGATCTCAGAGATAAGATACAAGACAACGAATCGTTTAGGGTCACCGTTAGAAGAAGACAGTCCAAGCTCACTAGCATGGACGTTGTTCACAAGGTTGCCGAGGTCATACATCGGAGAGTTGACTTGAAGAGGCCCGACAAGACTGTGTGGGTCGAGATCATCGGCGAGATTAGTGGAATCTCGGTCCTTGTCAGAGATGATGATATTCTGTCTGTGAGAACAATAGAGAACGGAGTTCCCTAGGCATTTCCGGCTCAACAGATTCGTGTTTTCACAGAATCACGTCTCGATGGATACCATGGAAACTCTGCTGGCGACGCATCTACTCAACGCTTCAAGAACTTCGTCCGGATTGTCCGAATCACTTATCGCCTTGATTTCAGTGTCGTTAATCCCAAAATGCTCCATGATCTTTCGCTTCTTGTCTGCACTCACAGGGAAGCTGGGATGAATCTCTCTGCCGACCGCGTGTACGAGTTCCTCAAATGCATCCTTCACAGCTGAGTCATCGTCACCGATTATCACGAGAGCAAGCGAAATCATGTTGTCCCGCAATCCCATCGATTCAAGTGCGGGCCCTATCTGTCGCTGTCCGGAAGCGTATACTGCAATCTCGACATCCAGACCCCGCGAGATCGCATATCCTTCCGACCAAGCATTCACCGCGTTTTGAGCAGCTGAAAGAATATGAAGGTCGCCTGCAATAAGGGCGGGGTTCAAGAACTGAATTGCAAGAATCTTGTTGCGCGTCTTGGTGGACAAGCGAACCAGCTCGTCTTTCTTCAAGTGCTTCTCATTCTTCAGATGGCCAACGGCAACCCCTAGAGAGGATTCGTGATGCCTTATCTTCTCCAAGAGCAAGTTCTGAACCTCTGCAACGCGACGGGACTACAGACGTTTGATGAAATAATCAGCAACAGCCGGATCAAAGCCGACCTCGAACACAAGCTTGTCCCGAATGTGCTTCATATCGAGAGATGGATTCTCCGTCTTAAACGCTTTCACCATGGCTATTATCGACTCTCGGTGTTCCCAAGGATAGACAGTCCAAGCGTCAACTTTCTGGATGAAGTAGTCAGGAAGAATCCTACACGATGGCTTGAGCTGCAAGACTGCAGAGCGGACTTCACTGGCACCGAGCTTCTTTATGTAGTCAATTCCGTGAATCAAGCTATCACCCGTGTCTGCTATTTCATCCACGAGCAGCACTCTCTTGCCTTCAATGGGAACTGAAAGTGGCTGTGTCACCTTCGGCTCTGGGCCCTTAATTCCAAGCTCGCTATAGTACTCTATCCGCACATTGAACATCGCATTCGTGTAGAGTACATCCGAAAGAATCCTTGCAGGGATCCACCCACCTCGTGCTATGCCAACAATGACTTGGGGCTTGAAACCACTCTCTACAATACGCTCCGAAAGCTGTAGGGTCAGGTTGTAGACATCCTGCCAACTCAAGATAATGTACTTCACTGTTCTTGGAACCACCAAGAATGCCTTGACTTTGGCAGACAAGGCCGCCTAATTAATGCGGCTGCGACAATGGTCAACGAAATACAAATCAGGTGATTAATAGAGAACCTTAGCGCGAAATGCATTGAAACCCGATGTTTTGCTCACACATATTGCCCAGCTTGCGACTCTCCGGGGCAATAGCTATGTCGCCAGGACAGGAGAGAGCATGAAAGAGCTTTCCATAGTGGAAGATGCTGCAGTTGCCATCAAAGGGGGAACAATCGCAGCAATCGGCACCACGAAGGAAGTTCTGAATCAAGTGACAGAGGACCCAGCCCTTCCCAGCCTTGAGTTTCCGGGCATGCTAGGTTTACCCGGTTTCGTGGACAGCCACACGCACCTCGTGTTTGGCGGTTCTCGCGAGAACGACTTTACAATGAAGCTCGCAGGAAAGACATACATGGACATACTCAAGGCCGGAGGTGGCATCCTGAATACTGTTCGAGCCACTCGTGCAGCCAGTCGTGACCAACTATCGAACTTGGCTTACTCTTTTGCTTCAAATATGCTCGCTGAAGGAACCACGACCGTGGAAGCGAAAAGCGGGTATGGGCTTAGTGTGAACGACGAAATCAAGATACTAGAGGCCATCGAAGGATTGCCGCGGCGTCTGCCGATGGGCTTCGTCAGCACATTCCTCGGCGCACATGCCGTTCCTCCTGAATATGATGGAAAGACCAACGACTACGTCGACTTGGTCATCAATAAGATGATTCCGGCAGTGACCAAGCGCAAGTTGGCTGAATTCTGCGACGTGTTCTGCGAGAAAGGAGTCTTCGATGTTGAGCAGTCTCGGCGCATTCTGCTGGCAGCTAGAAAAGCAGGATTGAGGCTCAAGGTGCATGCAGATGAGATAGTGCATCTGGGTGGAGCCGACCTAGCAGCAGAGGTAGGTGCAACATCAGCTGACCACCTGCTGATGGCGTCCGAAGATGGCCTTGAGGCAATGCGGAAAGCTGGAACTATCGCGACGCTCCTACCGGCGACCTCCTTCAGTATGAACAGCGACTATGCGAACGCACGGAAAATGATTGAGATGGGTCTCCCGGTCGCCTTGGCGACGGATTTCAATCCAAACTGTGCGAACGAATCGCTCTTCTTTACGATTGCCCTAGCCTGTCATAAGATGAGGATGCATCCCCGTGAAGCGATTACAGCGGTGACGATCAATGCGGCTCATGCGATTGGCCATGGAGATAGCATCGGAAGCCTTGAACCGGGCAAGAAGGCAGACATTATCATCCTTGATTGTCCGACCCCCGAGTACCTAGCATATAGATTCGGAGTGAATCTTGTCCACACGATTGTAGCAAACGGGCAAGTAATTCGTACAAGATTGGGACCCTAAGGCGCTTCCACTTGATCAGTTCGCGTGCGATACCACTCAGTCTTGTCCAAGAGGCCGGTTAGTCCTCATAGAGAGAACCCGTAATCCTCTCCACCTCATTCATGATAGCTCCGGATTTCATCAACGCCCTTATCTGTGCTATGTCAGATTGCAGCGGCCTATCATCCTGAAGTGTCCTCACAGAACTCCTGATCACAGACATTGCCTTCTGAAGAGGCTCTGACGGCTTCAGTGGCGACAGTAAGTCCACACCTTGAGCAGCGCACATGTATTCTATCGCAATGACATTCTGAGCGTTTTCCAATATTTGGGAGGCCTTTCTGGCAGCTATCGTGCCCATGCTCACATGATCTTCTTGGTCAGCACTCGTCGGTATCGAGTCCACACTTGCAGGATGTGCCAGCACCTTGTTTTCAGAGACCAGAGCAGCTGCCGTGTATTGAGCAATCATCATGCCTGATTGAATCCCACTCTCTCGCGTGAGGAATGCAGGGAGACCGCTGAGCTTCGGATCTACAAGTCTGTTTACGCGTCTCTCGGATATGTTGGCGATTTCGGAAAGAGCTATGCCCAAGAAGTCCATGGCCAATGCAATGGGCTCTCCGTGGAAATTGCCGCCTGAGATGACTTCTTCCGTATCAGAGAAGACTAGTGGGTTGTCCGTTGCAGAGTTTATCTCTACTTGGATAACGGTCCTTGCGTATCGGACCGCATCCAGTGACGCACCGAGAACCTGAGGAATACACCGCAGCGAGTACGCATCCTGAACCTTCCCACAGTTCGCATGAGACCTGTTGATTTCGCTGTCAACAAGGAGGGTTCTCATGGCTTTCGCGACTGCAAGCTGGCCCTTGTGAGGCCGCACCGAATGTATCCGTTCGTCAAAGGCCTTCCTTGTTCCTCTAAGAGCTTCCAAGCTCAATGCAGCAGCTATTGAAGCGTCTTTCACAAGAGCCATCGCATCGTGAACTGTCAGAGCTCCCACCGCCGTCATAGGTTGAGTGCCATTGATGAGAGAGACGCCCTCCTTCTCTTCCAGAACCACGGGTTTGATCTTTGCTCTTTTCATTGCAGAAGCTCCGTCGAGCTTCGCATCATCGTAGTAGGCCTCTCCCTCGCCTATTAGGACCAAGACCATGTGCGCAAGTGGCGCAAGATCACCACTTGACCCCACAGATCCTTGTTGAGGAACGACGGGGATTACTCCTCTGTTAATCATATCAAGCAGGGTCTCTATGACTTGGGGACGAACGCCGGAATAGCCCTTTGCTAGAGCATTGGCTCTGAGAAGCATCATTGCACGCACAATGTCGCTAGAGAATGGCGGGCCCACGCCAACACTGTGACTTCTGATGAGGTTCAGTTGCAGACGGGAGAGATCTCCTTTTGCTATGGTCACTTGAGCAAGATCTCCGAAACCGGTGTTGACACCGTAGACGGTGCGACCAGCCTTCACGGCAGCATCAACAACACCTCGGCTGCTTAGAATGCCCTCACGCGCAGAATTGGCAAGCTCTACACGCTCTGTATGTCTTGCCACACGGACAACGTCCTCGATTGTGAGACTCGCGCCGTCGACAGTCACAGTCACAGGTTTCGCCTCGGTTCTGTGTAGTGATAATCTTGATGCTCTCGGGTCTGGATCAGACCGACACCATAGATGCGATTACCTTGTGATATCTGAGAGCACAAGTGATTGTCAATTCCCGGTACTTAACTTAATCAGTGAAAGAAAAAACACCCGTGCCGTTTCGATGCAATCAAACTAGATCTCAAATCGGCGTGCGTAGTTTGCTTTTCAACCTCGTAGGCCGTGCTATTTCACCACAAAGCCTCAGCGCCATCAACTATTATGACGTGGCCGCAGTTCTGGCATCTCAATTTCCCCGTCCTTTGTGTGACAGGTGGGTAGGAATAGGTTACACCACAAGCGGAGCACCTTATCTTCACACTATGCATGTTATTCCTGAATTGCTCCACGGCCTTGATGAAAGTAGATTCTGCGGAGCCCTGGGACCCCCAGTCGAACTGTAACACGCCGGATCTACCACCACTGGCAACAACCGCGAGCTTACAGCGACCTTCCTGTGCATCATACTCAAGAATGACCGTTATCGTCTGATTGCTGCTCGTTCGCCACACGAATTCCTCATGAATGAACACTGCAAGGGTCTTTGAGCCTTCTTGCCAAATCCTTTGGAGCACCTTTGAATAGTTCTGCTGAAGAAAGCGCAACAAACTATCAATTTCGAATACGTCCAGTTCTATTTCCTTCACACTATTCCCCGCCTGTACCGACTTTCACAGACATACTTCGTTTATTCTGACTTAAGCTTTTACGTACTTATAGGCGGTCACCGGAACCATGATCGATTCCGTTCCCGGCTAGAGATGTGTCCCAACCCAAGACGCACAATGCTGGAGTCTTATCATGAGTGGATCAACGAAGAATGCCGCATTCTGGCAGAGGAAGGAATATCGGAAGGTCATTGCATCGACACCCTATATGACTCGTACAGAGCTCAGCTCGGGTTCCCAGCCCCTTGCATTGTTACTCGTAGGCATCCTTTCCATGGTCTTTGCGGAAGCACTCTCTGGTTCCTCCGTGCTGTGGTTCCTTAGTGTCTGGTCTTGGCTTGTTACACTGCCTCTGTACTGGTCACACACGCTGCTTTTCCTCAATATTGCGTTCAGACTCAGACGTACCTCCATTTCTGACCTGTACCTCTTGGGTGTGCTTTTCGGCCTGTACGAATCGTGGGTCACGAAAGTGGTTTGGGCGGGTTATTTCGGGCAGTTACCAGGATGGGGCACGGTACTCGGGTTTGCAGTGGCAGAGGTACCCGTCATTGTCTTCTTTTGGCACCCCGTCATGTCATTCATTGTACCAATACTCATCTTCCAGATTATTGCAGTATCAACCAATGGCGGACGAGATGTCACACAGGTTGTGTTGCCAAGTCACATTAGATACCTAAGGAGAAGCAAACGCACTTCGATTCTCTTCGGGATCGTATTCGTAGGTGGGGCAGCCTTCCTCTCGGCCAACTCATTTCTGAATGTGCTGGCTGCAGGTCTGACCGCGGTCGTCAGTCTGTTAGCGATAGTATTGGTGACGAAACTAACCAAGCGCAGATATGGAGGGCAGATGTCAATCAACTCACTCAAACTTGGCAGACCAGGATTCTCTGTAGTGACTTTGTACGTGCTGCTGCTCTACATTGTGACATTTCCACTTCTTCGGCCCGAAGCCATTCCTAGTCCAGCAACAATCCTGTGGACATTGTGTCTGTATGCGCTTGTTGCAATGCTGGTTCTGATAGACCCTGCGAAAGATGAAATCAGCACTACACCGCCCTCGCCCTTCAGAATGATCACGCTCAGGGACGTTGAATACTGCTTTGGTGCACTCACGCTGTTGATAATCATCATGTGCGCGGTGCCCATAATTGACTCGATTGTGGGAAGCGTGCTTTATCTGATGATACTGGTCTTGGGACCCAGCCTCTTCGTCTGGACAGGAGCCAAAGCCATTGCCGGAAGAGCACGTAAACAGATGACAGGCTTCGCAGCATGATTGAATAGAAAGGCCGATCATCATGTGTCCTTGCTCGCTGTGAATAGAGTCCATTCGCATTGTTCAACCTGGGAACTCCGCGAGCAGACGCAAATTTTATCTTCGTAGGCTGGATTCAGGAACTAGACCTTGGATCGAGGGAATAAGAAATGGTTGAAATTGAGGGACGGCGAGCTTCTACTCTAGACAGCACTGGGCATGTCCGTTCGCTACCAATCAGAGTTGGCAAGCTTCTCCTGCACGGCTTGGTAGTCACAGGAATATTCATAGCTTATCTGATTGTCTTCTTTTCGTCTGGTCTGCCTTGGCAGATCGACTTTGTAGGTTTCAATGCCCTAGTGGTCACTTTCTTGTCATTCGGTATTCTAGAGGGGCTAGTCAACAGAGAAGTCTCAAAGATTCTCTGGTCAACGCCCAAGAAGTCTGCTCGGATGGATTTCTTGGTTCGTGGACCAGTGTTGTTTTCTCTATCGGCACTGATATTCTATCTACTGACGCTTATCGCAGGGTTGGCAGGTCCAGTTTTCGTTCTAAGCGCACTACAATTATCTCTTCTAATCGCACTCTGGATTGCTGGTGCTTCCGTGTTCAATGGTCTGGCTGGATTGGCCTTGTCTCGCTTCCGATTTGGCATCAGCACTGAAAAACAGGCAGAATCGATTGCGATTCTTGGCACCTGCCCAAACTGCAAGGCAGTCTACAACTACCTACCTGATCACATAGTTGAAGGAAAGGCGATATGCCAGAACTGTCGTAGGTCGTTCCGGCTGGTGGCAGAAGGCCCTAGCGTCAGATAGCCAGAAACCAAGTTACTATCTTGTGTCCATGAATTCCTGTATGAGCCGCTCTACCAGACCATCTTCCGGTATGAATGGCAGTGTGATGTGGCCCCTGCCTTTCATCGCGTCATTCCATACAACCGCAGTCTCGACGGCATGGCCATTCTGCGCCCAAGCCCTGCGCGCCACACCGCCCATTACGTCCCATTCCACCGCAGACTTGATGATTTCATCAACTCTCTGCGTGCCATCGAGAACCAGTCCAAAGCCACCGTTGATAGCCTTTCCAGTTCCGACACCTCCACCATTGGACAGAACACAGAGTGTCATCCCACGTGCAGCATTTCCCGCCCAGCACTGATGTGCCATGTCGCTCATTACGTTGCTGCCGTCACGTATGTTCGACGTCTCTCTGAACGGCGAATCTGTTCCTCCTGTATCATGGTGATCGCGGCCAAGCATCACTGGACCAACCTTGCCTTCTCGCACCATCCTGTTGAATTCCAGCGCAATCTTAACCCTGCCGCCCGCATCTGAATAGAGAATCCTAGCCTGAGAGCCTACGACCAAGTTATGCTTCTCAGCATCGCGAATCCATGTATGATTGTCCCTGTCTTGTCCGCGTCGATTCGGGTCAATGCATCTCATCGCTGCTTTGTCGGTCGCTATCAAATCATCGTGTTTTCCGCTCAAGCAGACCCAACGGAACGGACCATAGCCATAGTCAAAACAGATTGGGCCCATAATGTCTTCCACATACGACGGGAAGATGAAGCCCTCCATGGTGTCCTTTCCGTTCTTGGCAATCGACATAACACCGGCATCAAAGACTGCTTTCATGAAGCTGTTGCCATAGTCCCAGAAGTGAGTGCCGCGCTTCGTCATCGTAAGAATGAGCTCGAATTGCTTGCGGAGCGAAGAGTCAACCAGCTGTCTGAATCGCTCACGGTCGCTCTTGAGTAGCTCTCTGCCTAGTTCGAACGTAACACCTTGTGGAGTGTATCCTCCACCGTAAGCGTCGTGGCAAGATGTCTGATCGGAAGCCAAGTCGATCGGGATTTTGTGGTCTACTACGTACTGCCAGAGATCCACGACATTGCCATAGTAACCAATGGATACTTGCTCCTTCTTCTTCCGATACTGGTCAACCCAGCTGAAGACCTCCTTTAGGTCAGCTGACCATTTGCTTAGCCAACCCTGCTCCTTTCTCGTGTCTATGCGGCTCTTGTCAACTTCAGCAATGACACCAATTCCGCCTGCAATCTCGACTGCCTTTGCTTGAGCGCCACTCATGCCACCCAAGCCCGAAGAGAGATAGACCCTGCCGCGAATGTCTTGGTTCTGAGAGATACCAAGATAGAGCCGGCCGGCATTCAACAACGTGATGTATGTTCCATGGACGATTCCCTGTGGACCAATATACATCCAACCGCCAGCTGTCATTTGTGCATAGTTTGCTACACCCAGCGCTGCAGCACGATGAAACCCTTCAGGAGTGTCGAACATACCAACCATCAGACCATTCGTCAAGATGGCCCGAGGAGCATTCCTGTGAGATGGGAACAGGCCAACAGGATGTCCAGAACTGACAACTAACGTCTGGTCTTCGGTCATTGCCTCCAAGTACTTCTTGATCAGTTGGAATTGCATCCAATTCTGACAAACCTGGCCGCTCTCACCGTAAGTCACGAGCTCATACGGATACAAGGCAACGTCGAAACTGACGTTGTTGTCCATCATCAGTTGTAGTGCCCTAGCCTCAAGAACGCCCTTGTATTCGTCGACCGGTTTGGCCTTGATGGCGCCTGCCGGACGGTAGCGATACCCGTAGATCCGCCCACGAGTCGTTAGCTCGCTCAAGAATTCGGGTGTCAGCTTGGCATGCAGATTCTGAGGCACGTACCTCAGCGCGTTCTTGACAGCTAACACTGTCTCCTGATTGCCCAGATTGAAACCCCTGTTCGGAGCTCTCCTGTACTTCGGGTCAAAGACAGGGTCTGGAGGGAGTTCAGACGATAGCTTGATCGTCATTGCCTTCGAGACATCAGTCTGCAAGAGAACCACGTCCTCACACTGAGTGCGTTATGCACAAGTGCAACATAAAGAAGTATGGTGACAGCCAAGCGCTGATCTTTCACAATATATCAGAAGCCATAGCCGCATCCCTATGAATATGAGATTCGAATTCTACGCTAGCCGAAACGTCTATCTCGAAGGAAAACCTGATTCCTACAACTGAGGATGTGAATATGGTTACTATCGCTAGCGTGCTGCTTGATGGCTTTACACATGAAGCCAAGCAAGTGAGAGTTGTCATTGAGGCCACACAGGGCGTCGACCCGAAGTTCCAAGCAAAGCAAGGAATGCGAACACTCGTGCAGCTATCAAACCACCTTGCACAGAGTCCGCAAATGGACTTGGCCGTTCTCCTCGGTGAGATTGCCAAGCCCGAACAAGCTCAAGCCATGGAGAAGAAACTGAATCGTGATTCTCTTCCAGATATCCTGAAGGTCTTCGACCAAGGCGTAGATTCAGTCAGCAAGTATGTCAAGAAACTAACAGACAAGGAAATCCTTGACCCCAAGGTGAAACCATTCTATGAGCAGGGCCCCCCAAAGAGATGGGTTGATTACCTGCAGGAGCTGACCACACATATGGCCATGCACAAGATGCAGCTGTGGATGTACTTGAAGTTGGCGGGCAAGCAGGTAGACATGATGACGTACTATGGCGTAAAGCACTAGGCCGTCAAAACCTGCGGCGGACATGCAAACTTGGCCATGATCAAGCAACGGGGTGCTTAGATACGCCGAAGAAGCCGGGTGCAAGTGATGAGGAGTATGTCTGCGGTGTTCTGACTGCAAAGATGCCGTCCCCAGAAGAAGCCGAAAGATTGGCACAGGCCATGAGTACTTGCCCATACTCTATTGCTGTTGGCACATCAGGAGACCAGTTTTACAATATTCTTGTTGTGCCTAGAACAAAGATGTGGTGGCTCGAGTATCCTCGAGACAAACCGGATATCATTGGCGCAATCAGCGTGGATATTGCCACGATTGACAATCTTGTGTCCGCAGTCAGGTTCAGACAGAAAGATGCCAGAATATCCAGAAAGGCACCATGTGGGGCCGACTGCGAAGACTGCGGCCTGAGGGTCCAGTTTCAATGCAGGGGTTGTCCCGCCACGACGCCCTATAGGTGAAGACGGAAAGCTCCGATGTCGGAACACTGGGAAAGTGGACAGCAGGAACCTTTCAGGATAGCAAACCATGTCAGGCTTGCATTGCTCAGAGCGCAACCAGTTTGCTGGTCTCTGGATTCCACCCAAGCTTCTTGGCTACCCTGAATGCTTGGCTGGATTCCTTATAGCGACCTAGGATCCAGAGTAGCAACCTCAGCTTGTTGTAGAGATCGGAATCGTTCGGGGAGGCATCTATTTCCCTCCGAACGCCTTCTTCTAGTCGCTCGTAGTCCTTCATATCGTGCAGCTGCTGCTCATATGCGGATTGCAGGACATTCTGGATATAGTCAACAGGCCTGCCAAGCACGTAGTCCATTAGCTCGCCCGGCAACGTCTTCGCGAATTGGCCGATGGCAGTCTTCGGAGTGTCAGTTGCTCTCCACAATTCTCCCTTAACCAGTCGCTGTTCATATCCGCCTTGCATGAACTCGAGAAGCTGCGACAACCCACTAGTGACTGAACTCCCTTCACCAAGGTTGTCCTTGCAGCAGGTCCATTCGAAGTATACAACCTCAGAACCAATCTTGTACAGACTCGAAGGAGTGGGCTCAACTACCTTGAGATCCTCTATCAAACTCCCTACTGAATAGCTCTCCCTCGTAGGCAGTTTCAGCTTATTGGTCCCTGTCATTGGCTAACACTATTTGTTCAACCACAAGATAAATTCTCTGAGCATGGACTATTCGCCCAAGACCGGAGGTAGTATGATGATTAGAATGGAAGAGACCATAGCATCCATTCAGGCAGCGGAACGTACAGCCTAACATACGTCAACAGGACAAGCGCTAAGACAGACGCCAGCACAACGCCCCAGTCCCGCTTTCTGAATCTGAGCCTGTCCATGTACGTGCGCTTCTTGGATGCACCGAATCCTCTGGACTCCATACTCTCCGCTATGGATAGAGCTCTCCTCATAGAGACTATGATCAATGGAACGATAATAGGCACGATGTTTCTTATTCGTCTGACAGGGTTGCCCCTATCAAGCTCCACTCCGCGAGCTTTCTGAGAGTCCATTATTGCATAAGCCTCCTGAGCTAGGGTCGGCACATATCTCATGGCCATGCTCATCGCGAATGCAAACTCGAATTTCACATGCATCTGGATGAGTGCCTGTGAAAGTTGATCGGGATGCACCGTTAAGAAGAAGACTGAGATTGATGTCATCAGGGCAATCAAGCGAATTGTCAGCGCAATTGAGCGAGAGAATGGGTTAGTCACTGGAGATAGCAGAGTATTGAAGACAATCACGAATACGAGCAGGATTGAGAGCCCTTTCATGCTTCTGGCCCACCGCTTCATTGACCTGGCCAATGCAATCAAAGGAAGCACGCAGAAGAAGACTATCAAGAGGGGCAAGATATCAGTAAAGAGTACGGATATTACAGCGCAAACGATTGAGAGAAACAGCTTGGACCTCGGATCAAGACTGTGTATTGGTGAGTCTCTGCGGGTGTACTGAAAGACCTCTAAAAACCCAAGGAGACTCACTTTCGCCTACCTCCTAGTATACTTACGATTGTGTCCTCAACCTCTGACAATGAAGTAAGACGTTCGGATATGTCAGGAAAAGCACGTTTCAATGCTCTTGCGGCCTGTGTCATCTGTGGATAAGTGAGAGAGCATAGATCGATTGCTCTTTCATTGCTAAGCACCGAACTCGTCGGGCCATCGGCAATTATCTTGCCGTCTGCCATCGCAATGGTCCGTGGGAAGTTCTCGACAATAAACTCTATGTCATGCGTGACTACAATCACAGTGCGCCCTGCCTTGTTGAGATCCATGAGAAGCTCAGCCAGTCGTTCCTTCTGTCCTGCATCTTGTCCTATAGTTGGTTCATCGAGAGCCAAGACACGTGGCTCGACTGCCAGCACTGACGCCAACGCCACGCGTTTCCTTTCACCACCAGACAGATCAAACGGAGAGCGTTCGGAGAGACCACTGAGCCCAAGACCTTCCATGGTCTTTGAACAACGCTCTTCAACCTCTTCGTCGGTGAACCCGAGGTTTCTAAGACCGAATGCTATCTCTGTGTGAACGGAATCCAGAAAGAGCTGATAGTCAGGCGACTGAAAGACAAGCCCTACGACTCTCGCCATCTGTGCCACAGAAAGCCTGCTCGTGTCTCGGCCATCTAGAAACACTTTGCCCTTCTGCGGTCGAAGCAAGCCGTTTAGATGCTTCATCAATGTGGTCTTTCCCGCGCCATTTGCGCCCATGATTGCGACCCTTTCCCCATCATCAATCTGTAAGGAGACCCCTCTGAGTGCAGTATAGATTCCTTCGTAGCTGAAGTGAACGTCGTCAAGCATTATCATGGCTATCGAGCCTCCGCCACTGCAGCTGCAAGCTCTTCACCTGTAAGAGGAACCCAAGGCAGTTGCACGCCCCGAGACGCTAGCCGCTTGTACACCTGAGTAGCCTTGGGAATGCCGACACCGATCTCCTGACAGAGATTCATGATTAGAATATCCCGAGGAGGACCATCAGCGACAATCGATCCCTTATCCATCAGAATCATTCTTGTCGCATCCTTTGACACAAGATCCAACCGATGCTCAACAAGGACGATGGTCATTCCCTGTCTATTCAGTTCAGCGACCAAGCCCAAAATGAGTTCCGCGCTCTTGGGGTCCAGATTCGACGTAGGCTCATCAGCAACGAGGACTTTGGGATTCAGCGCTAGAACTGCCGCCAACGCCACCCTCTGCTGCTCGCCCCCAGACATTTCATGAGGGTGCTTACGACGAAGACCCTCAAGGTCTAGACGGGCAATCAGTTCTTCGACCCTCTGCCTGATTTCGTCTGCTTCGACTCCCAGGTTTTCGGGCCCAAAAGCGAGTTCTCTCTCTACGTTCAAGGTGACAAGCTGATTGACCGGATCTTGAAAGACCAGGCCTACCACATTTGCAAGCTGTGAGACCTCATTCTCCCTTGTGTCTTTCGAATCGACAAATACGTGCCCTCCGATGTAACCACGATGGAAGTGCGGAACTAATCCATTTATCGCTCTGCAAAGCGTTGTCTTTCCGCAGCCTGACGGACCAGTGACAACTACATATTCGCCCGGGTTAATCCTTAGGCTGATGCGCTTCAGAGCCAAAGAGTCTGCCCCGAGGTACTTGAAGCTGAAGTCGACAAACTCTACTAGAGCCATTGACATCCGGACTCCTCAGGGCTCCAGTTCCTTGACGGGAGCCTTGCCTTTGCCTATTGCCTCCCTAACGAGCTCTACTGACCTTGTGAGGGCTCTATCGCAGCTCTTCTTGCCATTTGCCCCTGCTGCATTCGGATGCCCGCCGCCCACGCCGCCAATCAGCTCGCCCAAACGCTCCATCACGTCGGTCCCTAGGTTGACGTGCGTCCGCTGGTAGAATTCATTCGTGCTGCGAGAACTTATTCTGACCACATCCTTCGAAGGAGTTCCGCCCACGATTGCCACGTCTGCTCCCAAATCAATGAGAGCACGACAGGCACTTGCTTCGAAGGCGCTAACCCGCGAAGTGACGACAAGCCAGCCGTCTAGTAGGTACATCTCCGACCTTGCAGCAGCTTTCAGTCTCGCAATCCTCTCAGAACGGTCGGGTTTCGTAACAAGAGCGTCGACGCATGCTTGGTAGTCTGCTCCGGCTTTAACAAGTCTGATTGCAGTGGACAGAGTATCGGTCGTGGTGTAGAAGAACCGTCTCGTGTCGAACAGAATTCCTGCAAGCAAAAGACTTGCCGTGGTCTTACTGAAGGACAGCCCAAAATCATCGAACACATCGATTACTATCTCACAGGTTGATGATTTGTTGCTCTTGACTATGAGATGCCCTGCTATCTCATTGGCCTCGGGGCTAGGTTCATGATGGTCGATGAGGATGGTCCTAGACGGGTCGCTCCTGAATGACTGCAGGGCTTCGCCAAGCTGGAATCTATTGTTTGTATCAACAATGACGACGAGTTCATGATTGCCATCTATGGTTCTCGAGATCATTGTTCCGGGCAAGAAGGTTTCCAGAACCTGTGCAGCGAGACGACTGACATCATCACATACTAGACTGATGCTCCCCCTTTCGTTGACCAGCCTGTATAGCTCCGCGACTGCGGCCATGGAACAGACCGCATCAGGGTCTGCATTTTGATGACCAAGAACTAGCATGCTCGACGATTTCTCAAGAAGGGCTCTTATGCTCAAGCTCCCTTCATCTCCATCAGACGCTTTTCGAGCCAGGCAGAAGCCTGTTTGGTCGCCTCATCGACAAGACGATCGAGCGAGTGCCCAGTGTCGTAACTCTGCGAGATGTCTATTTGAATGTCCATGTCAAGCTGGCTTCCATCTGAAGATAGCTCCATCGTGCAGACGACAGACATATCGGAGATGCTCTTCCTCGGTACTTTTCCGAGCAGGAATCTGCTGATCTCGGACTCGCATTCCTCTGCTAGTTTCTCGACATCCGAGTCTGTAAGACTCGGCAGTCCGATGGAGACAGTCGGATTCATCTCTCTCACTGAAGCCTTAGATTCTGTTTGCCCAATTCCACTTGTAGCTCATCATGGAGTTCCTTAATCTTCGTAGCTTGGGTTTCGAGTTTCTTCGACAAGACGGTGAGACTTCTTTCCTTATCCTGCTTCTCATTCTCCATTTCTTCGACAATCTTAGGTTTCTCAACCTTGAACATTACCTGTCCTACAGCCTTGTATGTAATGACATCTTCCGGTTGCTTGCTCAACTCCTCTAGGGTCCTCTTCAGTTCGCCTATCTGAGCCTCCCACAACCTTGCAGTTGCCAGCCAGTTCTCGTGTTCTTCTACCATCTTCCGATATCGCTCATATTTCTGTTCAAGAGCCGGGGGCAGCCTCTGTGCCATAGTATCACCACTCCAGAAAAGACACTAGTCTATCTCGGATGCGAGGCTGGGCTCGGAACTTAAGCGTTTTCCCCTGTGAGCTACACGCCACACTCAGTGAAGACCATCATGACTCCTGCTCAACGGATTCAAGAGCTCTCTTGGAACCGGAGACCCAAGCCAAGTATGAGTTCATTGCGGCCCGTAGAGCAGTCAGGTCCTCCGCAGTGATCTTGATGATTAGTTTCGTACCTTCAGCACTCACTTGCGTTGTCGAACGCTCGGAAGGGACTGAGTCAGTCTCAGGCTCTAGAGCACATCTAATGGTCTCCGCCATCTGAGCCGATTCCAAATCAATTTCGAGAACTGCGTGACCACCGAGCATCCTAAGACTCATTGGAGACGAGCCTCCTGACAGAAAGGACTCGGATTCTAGGTCCGATTTCCACTCCATCGTATGCATGATGATGAGTCCAAATAAGTCTGCCCTGAGGAAGGTCTACAAATCTCATGATGGCCCGGTTGACGCCCTGCTCTCCCACTGGAACCACGTTTTCGGACACCTTCAATGGCACCTCCAACAGGGACGACATCATCTCTGCCACCTGCTTGGTTTGGACACTGGGTGAACTTCCGATGACGATTTCAAGAAGTCCATTAATGCGAGGACCTTGTGATGGCTGTATCTCGCGTCGCAGCTGTACACTTTCCAGCAAAGCTGACAGTTGGATGGTCCCTTCTCCCGAGATTATTCTCAGTTCGTGAGGATTTCCTTTCAAAATCGTGACCATGAGAACAGCTTTGGCTCCGGACTGGTTGATCCTCGCGACGAGCTCCCCAGAGCTCATTCCGCCGCGATTGAACCTCTCACTGTTCGGAAGGACAGACATGAGATCGTGCGTGAATGAACGCACACGATTTGAAGTCCTTCGTGAGGTGGTAATGAGTACTGAGGGCACACGAGGTCCCCCTGGACTAGCCGGGCTTCATGGAACGATTACTCAGTCTTCTCCTCGCTTTGGAGAGCGAGGAAGTCTCCGGAAACTCTCTGGGACACTGCACGGAGAGCCGCCTTACCTGCCTCAGTATATGGGACATAGGCGCCACCGGCAAAAAGGAGACCGCACTTGCTGCATCGCCACAGGCCAGCTGCCTCTCGTTTCAGGGCTCTTGTCGCGCATGACGGACAACGATGCGGCTCATGTCGCTTGTTATCGATGTCGAGAACTCTGCGACGAAGTTTGGCACCGTATCTAGCTCCGAATCTGCCTGTGCTGTGCACTTTCTTGGTACGTGGCAACTTACTGCTCTCCTAGATACATGCGAGCATACCCAGAATCGATTCCCCAAAGGGGTAGCCGGGTTTGGGTCTCGCGGGTTGGTTCCTCTTATTAGCATATCTATCTATCAAAGCATTACACGAGTGCTGCATCCATCGCAGCACCCGTACAGCATCTAACGTGGCTTCTTTGACTTCACTGCGTCCTCTGTAATCTTCCTGATGTCCTTCGATCGTTCGAGCGCAATGTCAATAGCCGCCTCGATTTCCTTCACAGAGATTGGACCAGAGCCTCCGCCCTTCTGCATGGCTGTTAGGTTATCATTCTGGTCGACGGATATTGTGAGTCTGCAGTCCTGAACGAACTCTTCCTTGAGCACCGGGTCGACTATAAGATTCTGGCCGATTTTGACGATAGTGCATTCCACGGCCAGATTCTTGATTGGAATCGGAATCAGCTTCCCTGTCGGTACAACTTCCTTGTCTTCGACCTTCATCTCAGGGAATCGCGTAGTCATCACTGCTACATTAGAGGCGATAGATGAAGCATCGATTAGGTTGCCATCATGCTCAAGTGGATAGATGTCTACAAAGACCATGTAGACCTTCTTGCCGGACTCGATGCACAAAGCCTTGGCATCCACTGTCTCAGACTCTCGGACACCCCTGTCGACCACTCTGGCCAGCTCTATTGCGTCCTCCTTCGGAGGCCCGACCTCGAAAAGAGGTGATGCGATGGGCGCCATCTCTGCAGAAATCATTGTGACACCCTCATCTGGAGTGTCCGGGAATGGCTCGCCGACCAATACCTTAACGCCAGCAATGACGCTTGTATCACCAAGCTTTACGATAGCTGAACCATCAGCCTTTGCTGGAACCACATCAACTTGGATATCAATGGGCCTGTACTGGTCAAAGGCTCTTCCGTCGATCCTCTCTCCCTTCTTGAGAAGCTCCATGATGTAGTTGCGGTCAATATGGCTGATTACCTCGGCACTGAAGTCTCCCATTTATCGTTCATCCTCCTCATCATAGTCAGACTCGCCGATATCGGCCTCAAGGTTGTCCTCGTATTCTGATCCGCCCTCATCTTCTTCCTCTTCTTCGTCGGAACCCTCAGGTGCCCTTTTCGCATATGCCCGCTTGAGGGCGTCTTTCTGGAGCTCGTGGATGTACTTGCAGGCGTTTATGCCCATTTGCATCGCTTCCAAGAACTCCTCGCGCGTGAAGTAGCCGTCTTGTTGTAGAAGGGTCAACTCTTCCGTACGTGGGAGAATCGCAATCGGCACGTCACCCTGACCGTACTTGTCCTCTTCGTCGCCTAGGTCCACAATCAGCTTGCCATCAGCTTTGCCAACTGCTACCGCCGGAACCAAACTACGCATAGGGATGCCTGCGTCTGCCAATGCGAGAGAAGCTGCAGTGATTGAAGCACAGCGAGTGCCTCCGTCTGCTTGGATTACCTGTATGAAGACATCTATGACTGTCTTAGGAAATTCTTCCAAGAACAAGGCGGGTTCCAACGCATTTGCCACAACCATTGAGATCTCACGCTCTCGACGCGAGGGAGCAGCCTTCTTTCTATCGGGAACCGAAAACGTCGCCATCCTGTACACACATCTTAGGAATGCCCTGTCGCCCAGGGTGAGATGTCGAGGATGGAGCTCTCGCGGACCGTAGACAGCCGCTAAGATGTAGGTCTTGCCTTGTCTTATCGAAGCTGACCCATCTGCGGTTTTCAACACACCACACTGAAGCTCAATCGGCCTCAGTTCATCGAATCTACGACCATCTAACCTCAGACCTTCAGGTGTGATAAGAAAGTCTGGTCTTGTTTCTGGACTCATTCTTAGTTCGAATCCTCCTTTTCACTATCAATCGTCTCGTTTGCGACTCGCGCACCTTGAGACCCTTTCAGCTTGACCGTCTCTTCTTGGAGCATGACGTTGATTCTATCAGTCAGTTTTGACGTGTGGGCCTGTTCTTCTATCATCTTGAACGCCTTTACGGCGAGACGTTGGGTCGGAATGTCTGGGGCCCGAATCCAGATCCGACCGTTCTGTCCAACTGCGGTCTGGATGTGCAGCAAGTCCTTGATCATGTTTATCATCGAACCTCTTCTTCCGATAATCCGAGGTATCTTTGCAGGACTGACTTCAAGTATCATCCCTTCGGTGAGCTTCCTGAACCCCCTGCCCTTCATGGAGAGAAACGGTCCGCTGTTCCTGTCGAATGTTATGACCTCTGCAGATATGACATCGCCTATGTCCATGTAGTGCGAGATGTCCTCATCATACGGACGCCGGAGCGCGTTATTAGCATGGAGAGACGCCTCATATGGACCACCAATGTCAACCTTCCAATTATTGCCGGCTACTTGCGTTATTGTTCCGATGACGAAGTCACCCTCTCTCGGAATGTAGACGCCCTCGAGTGGAACCACTTTCACCGTATTTCCTCGTAGTTCTGCGAGACCAACCAATGCCGAGTATATCTTACCATCGGCTTCGGAGTAAGTCCCTGTCGTGGCACGATATCTTCCTTCGGCCAACAGCTGTCCTGGGACCACTATCTCCCTTTTCTGAAAGAATATGCCTGCCAATGTGTTCTCATTCCCTCATTCTTTACTTGTGTGTAGATGATCTTGATTGCATGGTTAGGACCGAGGTTTACCTCTCCACCTCAATCCGAATCTGTCCCTTTGACAGCTTGTTCAGTTCATCGTAGAGCGTCTGTCTCTGCGACGCGGGTATCTCGACAAGTCCAGACCACGAGCCATCACGCTCCCAGGCATCCGATTTGATCACGCCAACATTCGCCACCATGCTGTACCCCTTTCCAGTATAGGCCGCAGGTATCGTAATCCTGATTTTGACACTCTCAAAGGAAATCGGAATGATTACAAGTAGTGCCTTGACAACGCTGGGGATTTGCTCATCAACCTTAATGAACGGGTCAACCCTGACCTTGGCTTCCTGCATTGCTTGGCGAATCCTGTCTGGAGGATGCGGGTGCCCTGTCTGTGGGTTGATAGCGCGTTTCGCGATGCTAGCAATGATCGTTTCGGTTTTCTCATTCACGAGCTGCGTTCGTTGCTCCGCCGTGAGTTTGAATTGTCCATGCTTGATTATGTTGGGAGCGATTTCGAATATCTCGGTCGTCCCGAAGGTGTCTTTCACGAGATCCATTGAAGCGTGACCACCTCGCTTGGCATCCTCATAGACATCATAGGACTTCAGGATGTCCTCAAGGGGCACGTCCTCACCACGTCTGTACCTGAAAGCCAATTCCGGATCCACGAGTATCTCAAACCGAAGATGGCCCTTCTGCCAGCCTATGATTACGGAATCAAGCTTTACCCACTTCTCGCCCGCCTTAGTGCCCGAACCCATCAACTTGCTGCCAGCTCCTTACGGTTTCTTCTCTGGTTTCGCGGGCATCAAGAGACTATCGATCTCTGACCGCGAAAGCCTGCGAAATCTGCCGTCACTGACCGCTATTCTTGCTATCTCGACGTTCTCTGAGGTCAGCTCTGTATCGCTGGCCTGTCGAAGAGCATCAATAGCCAGAGTAGTTGCCTGGGGCAGCTTCAACTTGCGCTTGTACTGTTTCTCAAGATACTCTCCTGCCCGAGTGCTTCCGCGTCCGATTACTGCGGCGAGAAAACCAAAGTAGGTTCCTACCGGGTCTGTGACGAAGAGATGAGGTTGGCTATCGGCATCAACTGATGCAATAATCATTGCCACGCCAAAGGGACGACCCCTCGCATCCAGAGTGAACTGTGACTTGATATCGCATATGTGTTCGGCCAATGCCTCGGCGGGGATAGGTTCGTCGTAAGTAATCCAATACGACTGCGCCTTGATTCTTGCTTCCTCAAGCAGCCGCCGTGCATCAGCCATGAAGCCGGACGTTGCCACTCCAATGTGGTCGTCCACTTTGGATATCTTCTCTACACTCTCAGACTCCTGCAGTGGCATCATCTTCTTCTCTGCAAGAAGGACCACGCCCTCGTTGACAAGAATGCCGATGGATGTCGCGCCTTGCTCGACAGCTTTCTTTGCATATTCTGCGGCGAATATACGGCCGTCCGGGCTGAATATGCTTGTGCTCATATCGTAGCCTGCGCCGCTGATACCAAACATGACAATATCCTCCAAGTAATGCTCGCAACGAATTCCGCGAAGTCACGAGCTCAGAACCAGCCGATGAGGCCGGCCAGTTCAGACGCGTTCAATGCGGCCAGCGTTCTCGAGTTCTGTCACTGGACTAAGGAGGCCTCTCTATTACGGCACATAAAGTTTGCCATTAAGAGCTTGTCTTCTGGACGACAGAGAAACAACCTGTCCTTCAGGACGTGCTATCCTGTTCAGTCTTGCAGCAAGTACAGGTAGACAACGAAGGCCAAGGAAAGAATCACGCTAGCTCCGCTTACGCTAGCACCAAACATCGCCCACGACACTATTGTGACCAAGACAATCATCGTGACAACCTCGGTCCATCCTGCTCTTATCTCAGTAAGACCAAGCCTGAGATTCACTACGGTTACTGTGATGAAGACAAAGAACCCAAACATCGCAAGAATCTCAAGGACCACGGATATGTATGGATTGATGGAATTCAGGTAAGAAACCGGGCTTACCAGTCCAGGAGCTGACCACGCCCAGAGTGCGATAGCGAGAATAAGGAAGACTACAGCAAGAATCACCGATACCACTGTGGATCGTACAACCTCGCGGCGCTCTGGAACCTCATCGCTCACAGCCGTTCTCACCGACCTTGGCGCCGGAGAGCCCTCGTATCTTACTTAAACATACCGCCAAGAATGTGCCTAGACAGAGCAAGTCTGGCGTTCGGACACGAGTTCGTTCAATGCGCATGATTGGCATCAGGCCCGTCTGGAGTCGGCGGGGATATCGTCTTCTTCAAGTCCTGAGACCTGGATGGGACTCCAACTTGCTTCACCCGCTCTCGAATCCTCTTGATCTGCATCGCTATGACATATGACAATGCCGCGATGATTCCCGCAATCGCGCTCGGCGATGCCCTGACTGCGAATGACACAACGAGTCCAACCACTTCTGACAGCACAGCTATGCAGAATACTCCCACCACAACACCCCTCACAGAATGGACAACCTCGTTTGACGCCGCGGCAGGTGCAACCATTATGGCATATACAAGAATGGCCCCAACAGCTTTGGTAGCAAGAGCAATGGCGAGGGCTGAAGTTATGAGCATCAAGTAGTGATACAAGCGTGCATTCAGTCCATGTGCAAGAGAGCCCTCCATGTCAACGCTGACATAGACGAACTCCTTGTTGAACATCATCGTGATCAGCAGAAGAAGCAAGGCGGTTCCTGCTAACATGATAATGTCGAAGGTGTTCAGCAGTAAGATATCGCCTATGAGATAGCCCCAAATTTGCGGAACCTGAGTTGGCGGAATATAGTACATCAGGAACACGGCAATGCTCATTGATAATGCGAAGGATACGCCGACTGCAACCTCCATTTTCTCCGTTATTCCAGATTCGCCAGCGTAGCCCGTTACCAAGGCCACAAAGACGCTAAAGACAAGCGCTCCAAGTATCGGGTCGAACCAAGGGGCTATTCCTGTGTACTGCAGGAACAAACCCAGAGCTGCACCGCCTAGAGCTGCATGAGCAACACCTGAGGTCATGAACGAGAGCCCTCGGAACACAAGAAATGTGCCGCTAGTCGAGGACACGATGGCGATTAGTATTGCACCAACGAGCGCGCGCTGCAGAAACGGCGTCGTTAAGATGAGTTGAATGATATCAATCATGACGATCAAATCCCAGATCCTTCATAACACAGTACTTGTGCCCACCATACTCTACTATCCTCGCCGTTGGTCCGTAGACGCGAGCAACAATCTCTGGGTCCATGATACTACATGGCTCGCCGATTCCTTCGACGGTTCCCTTGAGAAGAAGAACATTCTCGACCATCGTATGGACCGGATTCAGGTCGTGCGTGACGATTACAATGCTGACTTCATTATTCTCATGATACTCGCTCAGAGCTTTCACAATTAGATCCTGACTCTCTATATCGGTGCCTGTAAGAGGTTCATCAAGCATGAGTATCTCTCCCTCTCCAGCCAATGCTCTCGCAACCAGAACCCTTTGGCGTTGACCACCAGACAATTCAGGAAAAGGATGGTTCCACATGTCAAGCATGTCAACCTGTTCAAGTGCAGTCTTCGCGACCTCGACGTCATGACTGGAGGCAAGCCTTGGAGGTAGCTTCTTCAACAGTCGGCCCATGAGCACGATATCCTTCACTTTCATAGGCACAGTGAGACCAATCCGATCTCGCTGGGGCACATATCGTACGAGTCTTCGTATCTTGGCCTTATCACGTTGAGAGTCATAGCCGAGAACTCTTATGTAACCCTTCATGGGCTTCATCATGCCCAGTGCTGTCTTGAGGAGGGTGCTCTTCCCCGATCCATTCGGCCCAATGATAGCAGTAAATGATGGAGCTTTCACTTTGAACGTGACATCATGCAATGCTACCTCGCCGTTCGGATACCTGACCATCAGGTCTGCAGCATCGAATAGATACCGGGGTTCCATATCATTGTGCTCCCACAAGACTGACCTGAACGCGAATCACCTGCCTTTGGGTCCTGAGCCTATTCAGGAATTCCCTCACGCCGCTCGCCGCTCCCTTGACCAGCATCACTTCAACACAACCGCCATCGGTCGCATGAGCATGCATGACCGCAGCTACCATTCGGCTGTAGTCGTGCTGCACTTGGTCACACTGGTCGTTCTTTCCTCTTTCCGAGTATATGACCGTGAAGACTGCCGTGATGTCACCTGAAGCCAATTCCAGCGTCCTCTGTTCGGCGATAAGTGACTGCAGTGCGTGTCGGACCACTTCGGACCTGCTGGAAAAACCTCCATCGGTCTGCATCTTCTCAAGTTCGTTCAAATCAGAATCAGGCATTGAGACTGCTACTATTGCCATCTTGGTCGCCCGCACTACGGTTGACGAGTCTGCCTCGATGCAACACGAGGATGCATCTTGCCTTCTGTCGGAACCCTTAAGAATATTAGCATTCCATGAAATGTTAATATCACACAGGAGGAGTAGAGACCAGTGGCCAGAAAGAGAGCTGTGATTGCTGTTGTGTCAGCGATACTTCTGACACTCTATCCACTGGCAGCACCTGCTTCACCCTCAAATCGCAGCTCTAACGTTCTGAGAGTTGCTGGATCCATTGCCCCCCTTGCAGGGATTGCGCAGCAGGTTGGGGGAGATTACGTGAATGCATCCACCTTGTTCCCTGAAGGATTGGATCCCCATGCATCTCAGTTGCCGCAGGATGTTGTCAATGCTGCAAATGCGGCGGACCTGCTCGTTCTTACAGGCCACTTCCCATGGGAAACGGACTTGATTAATCAAACCGGCAAACCATTCGTAAGCCTAGAGGACAGCAGTGCGATTGCACGATACGAAGACTATGGAGCAACATTGTCGGCCATGCCGGGAACGGAAGAAGGCAACCAGACGTCCCAAGAGGAACAGAATGCGAACCCTCACGGATATTGGTTGTTACCGCGTAATGCTATTGCTATAGCGAATGCCACACGCGCAGCCCTTGGCATGCTCAATTTCACGATGTCCAGTATCTGGAACGCTAACTTCAGAGGATTCGTTGGTGACGTACAGGGATTCGAAGACCTAGTGGCCGTTCGAAACTCACAATATCATTTCTCAAGCATGCGGGCAATAGTGGTCGCTGCAGAGGAGGCCTATGTGGCGGAGACATTCGGAATCATTTGTGATGCGGTCCTACAGGTTGAGAACGTATTCATCTCCCCCGGTGAACTTCTAACGGTCCAAGACGCACTCAGAAACGGCACTATCCAATTGATTCTGGGTTCTGACGTCTCCCGACTCGAGACTGGTGGGGAGTTCGCTTACCAGTTGGTCCAAGACTACGGAGGGACACTGATTTGGTGGAATACCGTGTCATTCTCGGGGTTCGCAGACTATGTGGCAATGATGTCTTACAACCTCGGCGTATTGGTGTCCGCCCTTGAGCATGGAGCAGCCTCCAACTCAAGCGGTGTAACAAATCTCGTTCTAATCATGATGTCCGGTCTACTGTCCGTCGTTGCGATAATTGAGACCGCCGTTCTTATTCAGCGCGCGAAGCATGAGTAGTTGACAGCCATGAGAAAAGGGGATTCATCCATCATACATGCAGATCTGTTCCTAGCCGCATGTTGTATACTTCGAACTCAAGTTCTGTGAGTTCGTCTTGTAGCACTTTGTATTTCCTTTCGAATTCCTCTGCCCCAATCGTGCCAGCCCTCTTTTCGCGCACCAGAGCCTTTAGCGCCCTCTGTCGTTCCTTGATCTTCTTCTTGAGCTCCTCCCACTCTTCCCGATTCTCAGACAGCTTCTCGCCCCAGCTTTCGCTTGAACTGGACTCTTGGTCCAACTTGTGCACTGCATCGTCGAGCGATTTCTTGATCTTGCCGGGGTCTCGCTCCTTTTCAGAAACGTGTCGGCTCATACAACTCACTGTCAATGACTGACTTGAGAATCGGATGATATATGCATTCGGATGGAGTTGTCTGTCCTCGATGGCAAGTGCGGTCTCTGAATGCAGCTAGCCGATTATCAACCACAAGAACGGAATCACCGGGAGAAGCAAGAGCGTGCCAACAGTAACAACTGTCGCCGTCAGCTCGGAATCTAGGTTCAGACCTGCCGCGTAGACGACTGTCGTTACCGCCGAAGGCATCATGGCCTCTAGGATGAGAACCTTCGTCGTGATCTCCGACAAACCAATGAATAACAAGACCGCGACAATGATTGCAGGTACGATAAGCTGGCGAACAAGTATCGCATCCAATGCAGTGCGTGCATCCACCAAGGAGAAACGATGGCCGACACTGATACCCACTTCAAGCAGTGCCAGATAAGTGGTCAGTGTGCCACTCAGAGAGAGACCTGATGCCAGTACGGTGGGTAGCACTATGCCGAAGGTCATGAGTACAACTGCAAGAAACACAGCCAACAGGGGTGGAAACAAGAGAACCGAGCGGGCGGCGGATCTCCAGCTGGACTTCTTGCCGCCGTATGCAGAACCTATTACGGGACCGATAAGGGCCAGCAGTGTAACCTGGACGACAGAGAACAGCGCCACAATCGGAATACCCTCGGGTCCAATGAGAATCAGAACCAGAGGAATGGGCAAGAAAATGCTGTTAATATATGCAGCAGAAAGCAGCAGAGCACCTTGTGCCCTGCGTTCGAGTTTCGACTTCCTGAGTCTTAGGAGCATTATCCCTGCGCCAAGCAAGTGAGCAAGTACTGCTAACCCAATTATCGCAAAGAATTCAGCAAGAATCTGACCAGAGACATTCAGGAGTGTGTAGAGTACTAGGAGGGGCAGAAGGAGATTGATGAGAAGAGAGTTGAGAAGCTTGCCGAATGTGAAGACTTTCTGTGACACCCTGCTCAGCAGGTATCCTGCCAAGATTAGGAAATAGAACAAGCCAAACCTGAACAAAAGGTCTTGGATGATTTGCACGGTGTCACGCCGGTCCGAAGGCGGCCAGAGTCATGAAATAAGGTGTCGGATACGGACATGCTGTTGCGCAGCCTTGGTTGCCATCTCATAAGAACGATATGGCCCTCGGCAACCTTTTGTATAGGCCTCATTCTGAATAGAATCGAGCGAACTCAAAAATCGAAGATTCGCGAATTAGGGATGTGATCGAGGTGGCGACGAAGGAAGAGGTTCTGCAGGCAATGCACAAGATGGCCAGTAAGACTGAAGATCCAAAGACACGCAAGCACTTCGAAGGCTTTGATAAAACCCTTCTAATGAGCTTCGAGGACATAGGACTCAATGTGTCGATGGTTTTCCAGAACGGACAGGCATCGGTGATGGAAGGGTCCACAGAGAACCCCGACTTGATAGTTACCACGGACAGTGAGACCATACTTGGAATCCTGAATGGCACGGTGTCGGCCACACGTGCGGCTATGGGAGGCCGAATCAAGACAAAGGGCCCAGTGAGAGATCTCATGAAGCTTCAGCGTCTGATGAAAGCTTAGGGTACCAGCCCAAGCTCCTTGAAGGCTTCACTGCTTGGTCTGCCCGTCTTTCTGTCCCACCTTCGATAGGCATAGTAGTCTTTTAGCTGCATCTGAATATCTGGTACAAAGTCGTCAGTTGCACTGTCAGGGAGAGGTTTCAGTAGCCTTGCCGGCAGTATATCATCCGCGGGCTTCAAACCGCACTTCAGATTGAACAACCGCTTGATAGCCACACTGCGAGCACCAAGGGTCAACATGTCATTGATGGTCAGAGTGCTCCCTGTGGCCATGCGAACCAGGTCGACAATCGTTTGGAGTGGAAGTATCGCAAAGTGGCAGATCACTAGTGAATCGAAGAATGCTCTGTAGTCTTGAGCCCTTGCGGCTATCGCACCCTTGCCCTCATTGTCGAGCCTGTCTCCGCTGTTTATTCCCAGCTCTCTCACATCAGCGCCCATGTCCACGCTGTACATATCGCCCTCTAGGTGCGTGGCGCCACGAGCTGCTACAGCATAGATTGTCGCCATCCCGGAGAATGCGCGAGGGTCATGATTCGGAACCTCCAGCCCCTTTACATGAAGGACTTGGTCGCTGGCACCTAGAGAATCGCCAAGACGCTTGGACCCTTCTGCCAGCAGATTCCCTTGTCCCTGGCGTAGGGCGATGGCGTAGATCATGTCAGCCATCTTGTCACTGTCGCCCCAATCCAAGTCTATGTCCAAAACACCGGTCTCACGCAGGTACATTGACAGTGCTAAGGTACTGCCGCAAGATATTGTATCCATGCCAAGCTGATTGCAGAGCCTATTCATTCTGGCTACTTGTCTGATGTCGGTATTCATGACATTGGTTCCGAAAGCCGCAATTGTCTGATACTCGGGCCCGGCGATGTCTTCGAGACCCATCTCGGGAATCGAAACCTTGCGACCGCAACCAATGGGACACGAGTGACAAGCAATCCTGCCCGTCAAGATTGATGCCATGGCCTTGGCATTGAGAGATGAGATGTCGAAGGAGGTTTCTTGAAAGTACTTGATGGGCATATCATTGAATTCCATGCCTATGTCCACGTAGACTGCGGTGCCTGAGTCTCTGAGTGGCGCCATGAGTTCACCCAGAGTCTGAGAGGATTTCTGAGCTAAAGCCTTGAAACCACTAGGGTCTGCCAGCGGAACCTCATTTCTGCCTCGAACTGCAATCGCCTTGAGTAGCTTTGAACCCATGACTGCTCCGAGGCCGCATCTTGCTGCCGACCTCTCGTCGTTCATAATGCTTGCAAACCTGACCTTGTTCTCTCCTGCAGGACCAATGCAGGCCACCTGCACTCTTCCAAGGTCTTTCTTGATTCTCTCTTGAGCAGTGTCAGTAGTCATACCCCAAAGGTGCTCCCCGGGAACCAGACTTGGAGATCCGTCATCGATGAAAAGGACAGTGGGTTTTTTGGCTCGCCCCTTGATGAGTATCCCGTCGTAACCTGAGAATCTAAGATTCGCCCCAAAGTGGCCACCTGAGTTTGATTCGCCCCAGAACCCTGTTAGTGGAGATCGTGCACATACAACGTGACGACCGCTGCAGGGAGCCATTGTGCCGGTCAGTGGGCCTGTCATGAACAACAGCGGGTTATCAGGGCCAAGCGGATCAGGAGGAGTGGTCATCAGCCCATACAGCATCGCGCAAGCATACCCGCCGCCACCAAGAAACTTGGCAGCAAGATTGGGGTCGGTGTCAATAGAGCTGGTCTTGCCCTTTGTCAGGTCGGCTAGGAGCATTTTGCCGACATAGCCTTTCATGTACAGTTCTCCTATACTCCTTTCAGTATCCTCCAGATGTCCGATTCACTCTCGAGCACATCATCTGGAATAGGCACAGGTTCTCCGTGAGGAATTGCATGCATGTATATCTTGCATGCCCTTTCAAGCAGGACAGCATCATCGAAGGCGTCCCTCAGGGTTCTGTCGCAACACAAAGCTCCGTGATTCGCAATCAGCACGGCACTTCTCATCTCGAGCCCTTCAACCACTGCCTTGCCTAACGCAGTAGAACCGGGCTGAGCATACTTGGATACCCGTATCTCACCACCCAATCTTGCAGTTACTTCGTCAATGACGGGGGGGAGGGGCTTGTGCAAGATGGCCATGGCTGTGGCATAGATACTGTGAGTATGTATCACAGCATTGACATCCTTCCTCTGACGGTAGACCTCAAGGTGAGTCGGCGTCTCTGAGCTGGGATTCATCTTACCCTCGACAACGTTTCCCTCCATGTCCAGAATCATGACATCCTCGGGCAGCATTTGGTCGTAGTGCTTCTGGCTGTAAGTTATTGCAACGTGATCATCGACTCTTGCGCTCACGTTGCCTGCAGTTCCAGCAACAAGCCCTTCCTTGAGTAATTCCTTGCAGATACCTTGTATCTCTTTCTTCACTTTCTCGTACATTACTGTTCATCTCGATGACCGTACCAAATCTCCGTCCACTTGGAGTAGCACGACTTGTAGGCATTCGCTCTCTCGTCAGGATCCACAACTGGTTTCCACTGTACCATCGCGTGAGCCGCAGCCTGCAAACTGGGATACCAGCCAGCGCCACGCGCTGCGCAGATTGCCGCCCCAAGGAGGCTACCTTCTGATTGAAGCGTGGTATGCACCGGTGTGTTCAGTACGTTGGCAAGCATTTCTGTCCAAACTGCACCACGGGTCATACCGCCTATCGCCTTCACCGCCTTCACCTGCGCGAACTCAGCGAGCTGGTCGCAGTTGCCACGTATTGAGTAAGTAATATTTTCCATAACTGCATGAATCAAACTTGCTGCATTCAGGGAAACAACATTCGGAAGAGCAGGCTGAGGGAAGAAGATTCTCGCTTGAGGCACTTCGGTCATCTTTCTACAATCCATGATGCTCGGTCCCAAGCCCGCATAGGTCTCATTGCTGCCCGGCGGAATCGAGGCAACAACCTCGGACAGCTTGCTGAATGTCTGGCTGACGCACTTCTCCGGATTCTCAGCGCGTTCACAAAGCAGACGGACGGCCCAATCAAGAAGAGCACCAGTAAGCATGGAATTGCTCTCTACGGTCCACTGTCCGGGAATCATATGGCAGCTCGTCCAGAGCTTCTGATCCGGCACACATATCGCGCAATCCGTAACCAGCATCGAGGGCGCTGTACTGCCTGCTATGACCGTAATCTCGTTAACATCCGTCTCGGTCGCAACCAATGCACAATGGGTGTCGGTCCCGCCCTGAGCAACCTTAAGCCCTGCGGGCAGCCCACATTCTCGTTCTGCTTGTTTGCTGACTTCGCCAACGATGGTTCCAGCTTCGTGTATCTCAGGCAGGATTGACAAGTCTGCTTGAACAGCATCCGCTATGTCAGGACTCCAATCCCTCGACTTGACATCGAAGAAACCCGTACCACTTGCAGACGAGGGATCTGCAACGAAGGACCCGGAAAGTCGGTAGGTGATCCAGTCATTTATGGGGAGCATGTGGGCCACCGTTTGGCGAATCTCAGGCTCTTCTTCTTCGAACCATGCGAGTCTCGATGGAGCAAAGACCAGCGGAGGCCAGCAACCCGTAATCTCGTGGAATCTCTCCCCTAGAGCATCTTCAATGATGTATTGAGTCATGGCTCCGCGTGCGTCCATGTTAGGACCGCCATAGAGCTCTTGTCCATCCTTGTCAAGAAAGACCACTCCGTGGCGCTGGCTTGTTGTGGCGACAGCTTCAATCTCCGACTTGGGAATACCTGAGACCTTCAAAGCCTGCCGAATGACAGCACATGTAAGATTCCAGAATTCCTTGGGGCTGAACTCCTTCGCTATCTCAAGGCTGGCAGGAGTTGTATAACCCCAAGGCTTTCTGCCCGCTCCAAGGACTTCGCCATGACGACTCACAATCATACATCTTACGCCGGTCGTCCCGGCGTCAATGGCGGCCACTACCATCTACTTGCCCCTCCTTTCGAATACCTCGGGGTTCAACACGTGCAGCGGTCTTTTGCCCCTGACAAAGGCAACGATGTCAGCTGCAATCATTGCTGATTGACGTTCCATAGTCTCTATTGTATTCCCGCCCATGTGTGGAGTAACAACAACATTGTCAAGACCTAGAAACACATTGTCAGAGTCAACAGGTTCCATCGAGAAAACATCAAGGCCCGCACCTGCAATTGTCGCGGATTTGAGAGCATCCAGAAGGGCCGCTTCATCAGCGACCATCGCCCTTGCTGTATTGATGAATATGGCTGTCTTCTTCATCTGTGCGAATTGCTTCGCACCTATCATTCCCTTTGTCTCGGGAGTTGGCGGGCAGTGGATTGTTACGATATCAGAGCGCTTCAGTAGCTCGTCAAGCTTCACTACCTCAGCTCCAACTTGACGAACTCTTGTGTTGTCCACGTATGGGTCATAAACGAGAAGTCGCAACCCAAAAGCTTGGAGACGTTTTGCGACTTCAAACCCAATCGAACCAAGACCAATGATGCCAACACTCCGGCCATATAGCTCGAAGCCCGCCAATGTCTTGTACATACGGGCGAAATCCCCGAAGCTATTTACGAAGAAATCGCCTTTCAGAAAACGTTCACACGAAACAATCTTGCGGGCAACGCTCAAAATCAGTCCTATCGTATGCTCTGCGACAGCATTCGTGTTCCTGCCCGGGGCACTGATCACAGGAATCCTCTTGGCAGTCGCAGCCGGGATGGAGATGTTGTTCGGGTCGTTCCTCGCAGACCCGATGAGCTTCAGAGATGTGCTGGCAATCACTTCTTCCTTGACCTCGTCGCCCTCCACCACAACAACGTCAGCACCAGCCTCTTTGATTGGCTTAGTGAGAGAATCTCCCAAGTAGAGCTTGCCTGTCTCAAGCCAGCTCTGGTGCACAACCGTCACACCAGCATCTCTGAGGGTCTTCAGTCCAGACTCGGAAAATGGTGCAGTTATGAGTGCTTTCACGTCCATCACCGTGACCCGCGTATTGAACCGGAATGAACGCCGCCCTTAAAACATTCATGGACTCGCGTCAAGATAGTCACGCCGTCATGGACACCGGACCTGACTCCGCATACTGTGATCAAAGGCCGATGAAACGATAGAAAACCCGGAACCAGACGTTTCGACCTACAACAGGAGCTTCTGCAACTTCAGCAGATCAGGGACCTCGCCTTTTGTCTTTAGCTTGCCCGCGGAA